>VOFG01001400.1_pt1 | contig 358001 bp, 302 predicted proteins | sample 5384171 | NCBI WGS metagenome assembly VOFG01 (sample SAMN12384726, study PRJNA508395) | human gut metagenome | isolation source: healthy gut F | host: Homo sapiens | reverse complement strand
CCGATGGGGTATCTGTAACGGCAGGTGCGGCGACTGCCTCCGGCTGTGTTTCCTCCTGTCGTGGCTGCTCACGGGAAGTTTCCGGCACGGCTTTCACTTCCGTCTTTTCCGCCACTTGTTTCTCGTTATGCTGCCTTGCCAGTTCCCGAAGTTCTTTCCTACGCTCCGGCGTCAAACCCATCATCATTTCATAGAAACCGTTGATGGGAGGATTGGTATCCCAGTCCAGTGTGGCATAGATGTCGCCCAGAGGTCAAGCAGGGTGAGCTGCACGCCTGCGGAATATTGCGGGCGCGGTTCTATCTCCGGCTTTTTCATCTGCGGGTTGCGGCTTTTCTGTCGGAGTTTCCACCGTCTGCGCCGAGGATACTGTTTCCAATTTTATGGCAGGACGCTCTACTTTATTTTGAACGGCAACTTTTTCTTCCGTTCCTGCCTGCCGGATTGAACCCGAATACAAGCGCATGGCAAGCCTGTAATGGAAATCCTCGTCGAGCATACGGCGCAAATCCCCGGCGATGCCTGCTGCCTTGCCCTCGTGCAGATAAACCATAGCGGGCTTCCCGTAGGGGTCTGTGTCAAGTTTCGCCATCGTATGCACGATGCGTTCCGGGTGGTGGATGAAATAGGCGTTGTCGGTCAGGGCGGTTTTCGTGTCCGTCTGTATCACGGTCATCAGCCGCTCGTCCTGCGACATTTCCTTCTTGCTGAGGTTCTTTTGCAGGACAATCAGGTCACTGCCCACCTCCGTGCCCGCGTTGTCCGTGAACAGGTTGTTGGGCAGGCGTATCGCGGATACCAGATTGGCTTGCCTGAACAGTTCGTTACGCACGGAGGTCTTGGTGCTAGTTTCAGGACAAAGGCTTCACGCTTCTCTTCCGGCACTTCATCGGCAAACTCGTTTTCCACGACTTCGCGGAGGATGGCGTAACGGGAATAATGCAGCCCGCGCAGCAGCGTGTCCATCGCCAGCTCCTGCGCCCCTTCGGCCGGATAGCCTTCGAGCCGTGCCCTCTCATACGTTTCGGCGGCACGGTCGGCCCGTTCCCGTATGAAAGCGGTGTCGTCAGCCTGTTCAAACTTGTTCGTGCGGAGATAGTCCAGCAGGTACAGACCGTAATAGGAAAAGTCGGTCTGACCCTCGTTTTTCTTCTTGTTGTTCATTACTTTGGATTTAGCGGATTGATAATTAACGGGATAATCGGTTGGAAAAAGGAAGAAAAAGGCACTCGGTATCCCTCCGAGTGCCACCACTAAATCAAAGTATGAGTGTAATCCGGTATCGAAGAACAATTCATTACTCTGAACAAGTGGCAAAGTTAATACTATTTCTTCCGTCCTGAAAATTTCTTGTCCTTTTTAGCCTCCGGGAACACAAAAGTCGTGTTATATTCCCCGTCAAAGGCGACAACAGCATCGAAACTCTTGCCCTGTTTGCTCTTGAACCCTTTGAGCAGCTTGGTATGCCCTTCGGTGAGCAGGTCTTTGATTTCATCGTCGGACAGGGTGCGTCCCGCTTTCAGCCGGAACACGGGCAGTCCGCACTCCGTGTTGTCGCAGCGTACCACCTTGCCGTAGAACCGCATCCTGCCCGTGCCACACTTGGGACACGCGCAGCCGGAGTCACGGCTGCCGAAGAGCTTGTCGCACGAGATCAGTTCGGAGGTTATCTCACGTGTGTACGCCTCTATCTCCTTGCGGAAGGTGTCGTCGGACAGTTCCCGCGCTCGATACGCGCCAGCTCCTTTTCCCATTCGCCCGTCATGGCAACATCGGCGATGCGCATCGTCTTGACGACGGAATTGAGGGCAAGTCCTTTTTCGGTGGGAACAAGCGACTTCTTGCAGCGTTCCATGTAACCGCGCTTGAAAAGCGTTTCGATGATGGAGGCGCGTGTGGCGGGAGTACCGATGCCACAGTCCTTCATCGCCTGCCGCAGTGCGTCGTCCTCAATTTCCTTGCCCGCCGTTTCCATTGCCGAGAGCAGGGTGGCTTCGGTATGCAGCGGCTTGGGTTTGGTCTTTCCTTCGGTAATGGACGAGCCTTTCGGTGTCAGCGTGTCGCCTTCCTGCCAGCCGGGGATGGTAATTTCCTCTTTTTCCTCGCCATTTCGGGCTGTGTGCCGATGAAAGCGAGCAGTTTGGGAATTTCGGCAAACACGTCTTCGGGGATGTAGCGGCTTCCCGTTCTCGGATAGGTTATCAACTTCTTTTCGTAGAGTTTCTGCGCGATTTCAAGCGTCTGTTCCGCCGTGAAGCCGTGCTTGGCGTTGGCTTCTTTCTGGAGCGTGGTCAGGTCGTAGAGCAAGGGAGTTTCCTCCGTCTTCTCCTTGCGCTCGGCTTTCGTGACAGTGGCGCAACCTGCCGCCTTTACCTTATTATATAGTTCCATCGCCGGTTCTTTCTCTTTCCATTTCTCGGAGGATGAGAATTTCACGACTTCGCCGTCGCAACCGTCCGTTGCGATATGGAGCTGCCAGAATGCTTCGGACGTAAAGCGGCGGTTCTCCCAGTAGCGTTCACATACCATAGCCAACGTTGGTGTCTGCACCCGCCCCACGGAATACGTGCCGTGTCCGGCGGCGATGGATAACGCCTGTGTGCCGTTGATGCCCACGAGCCAGTCGGATTCGCTCCGCGCTTTGGCGGCGAGGTAGAGGTTGTCGTATTTGCTGCCGTCTTCGAGTTTCCGCAGTCCCTCGCGGATAGCTTTGTCGGTGAGAGAGCTGATCCACAGGCGCACGAAAGGAGTGGTGCAACCCGTATAGTGGTAGAGGTAGCGGAAGATAAGCTCTCCCTCGCGTCCGGCATCGGTCGCCACGATGATATGTTCGCTTGTGTCGAACAGTCTTTTGATGACTTTTATCTGCGACACCACGCCGCTGTCGGGCTTGTAACCTTTCTCCGTCCTGACCTGACGGGGGACGAGCGTGAATGTGTCGGGAATAATCGGGAGGTTGTCACGGACACCGCGCACGCCGTAGCCGTCGGGCATGGCAAGCTGAACGAGGTGTCCGAATGCCCATGTCACGGCATAACCGCCTCCCTCGAAATATCCTTCCTCTCTCTTTGTCGCGCCCACGATGCGGGCGATTTCACGTGCCACGGAGGGCTTTTCTGCAATGATTGTCTTCATGTCTTCTTCTTTTTTGTTGATACTTTGGATTTTATTTTGGATTCAGTGGCGGACACGGGATTACATTTTCATGCCCTTGCCCGTTTTCTTCTGCGGCTTCTCCTGCTGCTGTTGCTGGCGGGCGTCCTTCGGGTTGGTCTGACCTTTCTGCAACGGCTCTCTCAGATTCTTTGTAGCCTCGTTGGTCTTGCCATCGTTGTTCACCGCCACCTGCGTGCGGCTCTCGTTGGACGGAGCAACCTGCTGTGCATTGTCAGGGTTCGTGTCGTAGCGGTACGGGCGTCCCTTCTCCGGGTTGAACTTGATATACATCGTGGCATGGAAGCCCTGCTTGTCGGTCACGTTCTCCAGCTTCACGGCTTTTACCCGCCACATAGTCGGCTTTCTGCTGGTCGGTGAAGCTCACGCCGCTCCATTTGCTGATGGGGCGGATGCTGCCGTCCTCGTTCGTCCACGTGTTGCGGCGTTGCTCCTTCTTGGTCTGTGCGGCATTTTCCCCGCCCTGCGCCTGACTTTTCGATGTGTCGCCTTTGGTTTCCTGTGTCTGTGCGGTACGGGGCGACTTGCCGGTTCCCGGCACGAACTCCACGCCGCGCTGCTCCACGTTCACTTGCAGGGTGGTGACGAACTTTCTGCCGTCGTTGCGCTCGATGAGCTTGTCGCGTACGGGCAGTCCGGCGCGGAGCATGTCCCGCTCCTGCGTGGTGATTTCCGTCTTGCCGATGCGCTCCGGGATGCGCACCCTGCTTGCCGGAATGTCCGTGATTTCATTCGTCTTGCGGTCGATGCTGATGTAGGAGGGGATGATCTCGCCCGTTTCCCTGTCCACAATGTCCACGACCCTACCGAGATTGCCCGTTTCGCGGAGGTTCTTCCGGTCATTGTCGGAGAATTTGTGTTCCTTGTACTCATCCAGCTTCTGCTCCTTGCGGATGAAGTGCGGCACGAGGCTGATGTTTCCCTCACCGTCCTTCTTGAAGGAGAGGCGGGCGTCCAGCTCGAATGATTCGCCGCCGAAGGTCGGTTTGACCTTTACCAAGTCGGACTTGCCATAGTTGAGCATCTTCGTAAGGTCGCCGGACTTTTCAAGGTTGTCCCGCTTTACGCCCCATCTGTCCTCCAGCTCCTGCCAGTTGATTTTACTCTCGTCGATGGGCTGGTAGCCACGTTTGCCCTGCATCTGTTCGGATTTGTCCTGTTGCTGTTCTTTCCGTTGTTCCATGTTCTCCTGTTTTTGAGGTTCTTGTTTCTCTGTCTGTTGTGCTGCCATCTCTTCCTGCACCTTCTTCTCATAGTCGGAGGTGTCCACCTTGTGAGGGGCGAGCAGCTCCTTGTTCGCTTCGGGGTCTTTCAGCAGTTGCTTCATCACCTCTAAGAGATTTTCAGCTTGGTCTGCCGCAATGCGGTAGAAACCGAAGCGGCTGGGTTCCTTGCACTGCCGGAAGAAGTTCTTGAAGAAGTTGTCCAGCACGTCGCCATGTCGGTCGAATTGCAGGAAACTCTGCGCGTTCTCCGCTTTTGCGGGGGTGCGCTTGGGTGTGCCGTCCGCGTTCAGCCCGGCTACCACGCTGATCTCGCCTGTCTTCTCGTCACGGACTACCAGCACGTCCTTTTCGTCTTTTTTCTTTGCCATCTGAAAAATGTTTTAATGGGTTATTTATGAAAGAAATTATGGATACGAGCCTTGTAGAAGGCTATATCTTCCTTTTTGAAGTCCTTGATATGGTTGGAAAGGAATGTCAGCACGTCCTCCTCGCTGTAATAGGTCTTCTTGCCCAGCGTCTTGTAGGGCAATGCGCCTACGCTGCGGTAGCGTTGGAGGGTGCGTTTGCTTATCTGGAGCAACATGCACAAATCCTGATTGTCGAAAAGGCGGATGCTTTCCGTGATAGTGGGCTGTTTCCCCTCAGCCTTCATCGCCAGCAGCAGTTCGTCCTGACGGTCGAGCCGTTCCATCAGCTTCTGCATCCAGCCCTCGAAGATGTTTCGTGTGAGCAGTTCCATGACTTATGTCCTCCTTCCATTTGGTTTGCCGCCCGTGCGCAGCGTGTGGTTGTGGAACAGGGTGTCTATTGTCCCTTCCTCGTTCCTTACTGTGTTGTCCTCCAATAGCCGCAGTATCTCGGAAAGGCGGTAGCGGCAGCTTCCGCGTACCACCACATACTCGATACGGTGGTCGGTGCGCATACGCTGCATGGTGCGCTTGCTCACGTTGAGCATCTTCGCCGCCTGTGCCGTGTCAAGCAGCTTGTCTTCGGTTTCCCGCTTCCGTTTCTTCTCGTCCCTTGCCTCGCGGATGTACCCTGCGATGTTCGCAATCTGCGCCATCATCTCCTTGTAGGCGGAACTTTCCATTGTTATCACTTTCATGTTCAGTCCTTTCTTTTTGTTTCTGCGACAAAATTCGGCAATAAACAAAAGGGGCTTTAACAACTCACTACGTGACTCACGTAAGATTTTTACGGAAGATGGCTCCGTAACCCGGTCAAACGGCGCAACAGGCAGCCTTTCAGCGGAAAACGATACGTCTTGTATGCCGTTTCGTTACCTTTGCGGCAAACTCTAAATGACATGAATATGGAAATAGTATCTATCGAGAAAAAGACTTTCGAGATGATGGTGGCGGCATTCGGCGCACTCTCGGAGAAGGTCGCCGCCCTGAGGCGCAAAAAGCGACACGGGGCGCATGGAAAGATGGCTCACGGGCGAGGAGGTCTGCGGGCAGTTGAGAATAAGCCCGCGCACGTTGCAGACGCTGCGTGACAGGCGGCTTATCGGCTACTCGCAGATAAACCGCAGGTTCTATTACAAGCCAGAGGAGGTGAAGCGGCTGTACCGCTTGTCGGCACGCTCTATCCGCACGGCAGATGATTTGATTTATTCACCCACTGAATCCGAAGTTATGATGAACGAGAACAACGATGTTTTTACGATGGAAGACGAGCCGATAGCCTCTGTGGTGCAGGATATGCGCAAAGGCTCGAAATGGCTGTCCGCATTTCTGGAAAGCTACCGTCCTCCGCTGGACGGGGAACGTTACCTGACGGACGGCGAGGTGTCGGAACTGCTCCGTGTGAGCCGGCGCACCTTGCAGGAATACCGCAACAACCGCGTGTTGCCCTTCATACTTTTGGGAGGGAAGGTGCTTTACCCGGAAACGGGGCTGCGCGGGGTACTGGAAGCGAACTACCGCAAGCCGCTGGAGTGAGGCGGTTTCATGAAAAAGTAAACGGGTGACACCTTTTGTGGTGCTACCCGTTTACTTGTCTTATGGGGTATGTGCAATCAGCAATACCCGGCTTTTCCGTTCTGTATGAACATCACGTATGTCTGCCGTTTCTCTTGTGAGAGTGCCTTTCCCACCAGCCATGTGCGGAACAGGTGGGTGTTGTAGGTATTCACCCTGAAAGCGACCGGGATGATGATTTCAAGCGCGTACACATCCGCGTACAGCCCGTTTTCAAGCTGCATGTAGCGGCACACCTTGTAGTCGTTCAGCACGTCCGACTTGCGGACGGCTCTGATGGCGGCGTTCACTGCCGGGACGGTCGTATGGAACAGTCCGGCTATTTCGGTGGCGGTCATCCACAAGTCGTTACCGGTTACGCTGACCGCCTTGTCCTCTATGATGATTATGTCACGTTTCATGGCTCTTCTTTTTTAGATGGTGCAACCTGCAAATTCCTCGACACTGTTCAACCTTGCGGCAAGGTTTTCCATGTCCTGATTGAGTTTCTCTTTGGTTATCTTCGCGTAAATCTGCGTCGTTTTTATGCTCTTGTGTCCGAGCATGGAACTGACCGTTTCGATGGGTACGCCGTTGGAGAGGAAAACCGTCGTGGCTGCCGTATGGCGGCTCTGATGCCACGTGATATGCTTGGTGATGCCGCAACGCTTGGCGACGGCACGGATACCGGCAAGGCACGTGTTATAATGCGGAACGGAAATATCCTGCCGTCCCCGCACAGCCCCCGGTATTTGCCGATTATGCGGTTGGCGATGTCGAGCAGGCGGATGTTGGACACCACGCCCGTTTTCTGGCGGTTGATGTTTATCCACTCGTGTTCGTCGAAATAGGTGCGGATATTCTCTTCCGTAAGGTTGCGCATATCCGCGAACGACAGCCCCGTGAAGGCGCAGAACAGGTAGAGGTCGCGGTACAATTCCTGTTTGGCGTTTTTCAGTTTCCCCTCCATCAGCAGGCGGATCTCATCTTTGGTCAGGAAACTGCGTGTTGTTTCCTCCTTCTTGATTTCATACTCGCGGAACGGGTCGCGCGTCAGCCACTCGTTGTTGATGGCGATGAATACCATCGTCCGTAACGGGCAGACGTACAGCCACACGGTATTGGTGCAGCAGTGCTTGTCCGTGCGCAGGAACATCTCGAAGTCGGAGATGAAAGCCGGGGTAAGCTCTTTTAGGGCGATGTCCTTCACATGGTAGCGGATGTCGAGGAACTCTTGCATGTGCTTGTAAACGGTGCGGTACTTCAGCAGCGTGCCTTTGGCTTTCATGCCTGCCTCCACCTGCTTCTCGTAGTCCTCGTTGTGCTGGCGGAACACCTGCATCAGCGTGTGGTAGCGGTGTTCCAGTCCGAGAAAGGCGTTCTTCACCTTCTCCGCCGTGACGAAGTTGTCACGCTCCATGATTTCCTGATAATGCCTGTTGATGCGTACCCGCATCTTGTCAAGCATACGGTTCGTTTCGAGTGCCGCCGTGCTTCTGCCCGTGACACGTCCACCTTTGGTGTCCCACAGTTTCGGATCGACAGTCAGTTTGCAGCTGAACTGTGTCTGGCTGCCGTCCACCGTGATGCGTCCCATGACGGGAACTGTCCCGTCCTTTTTCACTACCTGACGCTTGAGGTAGTAGATTACTGAAAATGTACTCTTCATTGTCCTTAATTTTTGGGTTTCAAAATTAGTTGGTGAAGAGTCCGGTGTTGGTACGCAAAACGGGGAGGAACGGCGCAATCTTTTTCCGTAACCTGATTTTTCGCATGAGTTATGGATAACTCACTATTCCTTAGAGCCTTGTTTCGCTATTCGTACCCGTTTGTCGCATTTTCGGGCATGGTTACGAACAAGTAACGTAGCGGCGTCAGGATTTGGCTTCGGCAGGGATTGTAATGGCTTCACGGATTATCGCCACTTCAACCAAAACCCTTGTAACTCAATTCTATCACTATATCTTTCCGCATTTCACTTTTTTGTAGTAACTTTGCAAAGTAGAATTGAGTAATTCGCAATGAAGAATTGAGTAATTCGCAATGAAGAATTGAGTAATTCGAGAGAAAGAACTGAGTAATTCGTATCTACAAATTGAGTAATTCAAAAAATGGATACGAGAAAGGCCGCAATGAAGGCTTTTGGTCTGCGATGGGCTTTGTTAAATGGATACGGAGAAATAGTTAATGGGGCGTTAATTCATGCTAATCGGCTTGCATTCAGCAGAACGGAAGGTTATCTTTGTATAGAGGCTGCGCCAGGACAAATGGTGAGTCAGGCTTCTTGGCATGAACGGCAGGAAGAGGCGAGTGGCTGAAACGTAAAATAGATTCAAAAGAAACGATGATGAAAAAGTTAAAATTCTTATCAATCTCTTCGGTTGGGAGTCGGAAAAGACCGTTCTCGTATCGGTCTCGTATCAATCACGTATTGATCACGTATCGATCCCGTATCGTTCCCGTATCGTTCTCCTATCGTTCTCCTATCGTTCTCGCTTCCGGAAGCGGAAACAATACGGAAACAATATGAGTGATTGAAGCTTTTCCCTTAGAGCAGGGCACAATGAAACGACCATAACAAGCGGGTCGTTCATTTCGGATGAAGCCATTTTGGGTTAAAAAACAGAAATACCCAAAAAATAATGTTTTTATTGGCTTCAATCTCGGATTTTGTGGCTATCTTTGCGGTAAGATATGCTATACACAGCATAACCCAAGAATAAGAAAGCAAAACCATGACAGCTACAGAGCAGACAAAACAGTCGTTGGAGCGGTTTTTCAACAAGATTGCCCAAAAGTTACCCTCATGTGACGAACCGTCGCTGATGAGCGACATTCACGTCAGAGTGTCGCAGGAAAGCGGCGACGTGATGGCATTCGACGACGACGAGAACGAAATAACCCGTTGTGTCGTTGAGCCTTGGATAGACAACAAGGAGGACGACTTCTACGACAAGGTGACCTGTCAGCTCCGCCAGCAGATGACGGCGATGAGGCAGGTGGTGGAAGGTCTTGGCGTGATGAAGCCCTACAGCTACGTGCTCGAAGATGACGACAAGGACAGTATCGCAGAGCTCTACGTCGTGGACGACGACACGATCATCGTGGGCGGCGACCTGATGGACGGGACTGGACGAGGACCTGGACCATTTCTTCAACCAGCTGATGGATGAACATTGCTAAGCGACTGGCTCTCGGACTTTCCGCGCTGACCCTCGGCAGCATAGCCGCCACGGCCCAGCGCCACGAAATCCTCGACCCCAACATTCGGTCGCTGCAGGTCATTGCCGACAACGACTGGAGACGGATGCCCATCATCGGCCTCCGTGGGGGGCAACTGTCCGTCAGTTTCGACGACCTCACACACGAATACCACCGCTACGCCTACCGGCTGACGCATTGCGAGGCCGACTGGAAGCCTTCGGAAGCCCTCTTCGAGAGCGACTACTGCGACGGCTTCGCCTCGGGCAACACCATCGACGACGTGCAGGAGAGCATCCTCACCAACACGCTCTACACCCACTATCGACTGACGCTGCCCAACGGACAGTGTGCGATGAAGCGGTCGGGCAACTACCTGCTGACCATCTACGACGAGAACGACGACGACCGCGAGGTGGCACGCATAGCCTTCATGGTGACGGAGCCGGCCGAGGCACAGATGGGCGTGGGGCTAAAGGTGCTGACCAATACGGACGCAACCATCAACCAGCACCACCAGCAGGTGGAGATGGAGGTGGGCTATGGAGGCTATCGGGTGACGGACCCACAGCGGCAGATCACCACCGTGGTGCTCCAAAACCAGCGCTGGGACGACGCCCGCTGGAATGCTCGCCCGCAATATACGATGGCCGACGGACTGAGGTGGAGCCACTGCGGCGACTACCTCTTCTGGGCGGGCAACGAGTATCGGAAGTTTGAGATCCTCTCGACCGACGTGGCAGCCATGGGAGTAGATCGCATCGACTGGGACGGCACGCAGTATCATGCCTACCCCTGGACGGGAGAGCCACGCCCCAACTACATCTACGACCCCGACGCAGACGGCGCCTTCGTGATCCGCAACTCGGACAACTACCATGCCAATACGGAGAGCGACTACCTGCTGGTACACTTCCGCTACCGCTGCGAGAAGCCCTTTCAGGAGGCAGTCTATCTGAACGGCAACTTCACGCAGGACCGCTTCCTGCCACAATACAGGATGGAATATCATGCCGAGACACAGAGCTATGAATGCAACGTGCCGCTAAAACTGGGTTATTACAACTATCAACTATTGATGATCGACGAGGCAGGACGCCCTGCCCTGCTCCCCACAGAAGGTAACTTCTACCAAACAGAAAACAGCTACCAAGCACTGGTCTATTACCGACCGATAGGCGGACGCACGGACCAGCTGGTAGGCTATGCGCAGATGAAGTGCAACGAACGGTAGGAACAGAAACCCCAAAAGACTGACAGTGATAATAGATATGAGAACAAGGAAAGCGATATTGCTGATAATGCTACTGGCGACGGTGCTGGGACTGGATGCAAAGACGTGGGAGGCAGAGGACATCCCGATGGTGCACCTCACCGACGCACGCCGCTACGTCTGCGACCCCGACGAGATCCTCTCGCAGACGGAGCGCGACTCTATCGACAGCTATCTCCTGCGCCTCGACAAGCAGTGTGGCGTGGAGTCGGTGTTCGTCATCGTAAAGCGCGTGAGCAACGGCGACACGTTTCGCTTCGCACAGGACCTGGGCAACCGCCAGGGAGTGGGAAGCAAGAAGACCAACCGCGGACTGGTGGTGGTCGTAGCCGTGGAGGACCGCCGATACTTCATCGCTCCGGGAGAGGGTCTGGAGAAAGACCTGACCGACATAGAGTGTGACGACATCGGGCGGGCTTGCATCGTGGCCAACATGAAGCGCGAAGAGCCCGGACAGGCCGTACTGGCCACGGCCCAGGCGGTCTATAAGAAACTGAAGACCGGGACGACAGGAATTCAGGAGAACACCGACGAGGACGCTGGCGCAGGACTGGCAATCGTCCTCTTCACCGTGATCTGCATCGTCGTCGTCCTCGTCATCCTCAACCGCAGGGACAACCGCGGCAAGGGTGGCGGCGGTGGAGGAGGAAGCCGACGCTCTGGCGGCCCCTTCATCATCTGGGGCAACCCGGGCCACACCAACGACTCCGGGAGCGGATGGGGCGGAGGATTCTCCGGCGGCAGCTTCGGAGGCGGCAGTTTCGGTGGAGGTGGTGCTGGCGGAGGCTGGTAAGCCTACAGCGGGACCCGCTCCGACAGGAAGCCAAAGTCCACCAAGACTACGGAGACAACAACAGAATTATTATCAGAAAACTATTAGTATATGGAATCAAAGAAGCTAATGAAAGTAGGGTCTATCGTCGTGGTAGTCCTGATGATTGTGGGGTGGCTGGTGAGCAGCTACAACTCCATGGTGTCCAACCAAGAGGAGGTGACAACGGCGTGGAGCAATGTGGAGGCGGCTTATCAGCGCCGTGCCGACATGATGCCGCAACTGGCAAAAATCGTGAAATCGTATGCCAAGCACGAGCGCGAGACGTTTGAGCAGGTGACGAAGGCACGCAATGCGGCCACACAGATACACCTCGACGCAGCCGACCTCACACCCGAGAAGATCAAGGCCTTCGAGCAGGCACAGAACCAGGTGACGCAGGCACTCTCCCGCCTCATCGCCGTCTCGGAGCGCTACCCCGACCTGAAGGCCAGCGAAAACTACAAGTCGCTGATGGTGCAGGAAGAAGGTACGGAGAACCGCATCAACGAAGCACGCCGCCGCTACAACGAGAGCGTGCAGGGCTACAACCTCTCCATCCGCCGCTTCCCCAACAACCTCCTCGCGGGTATGTATGGCTTCGAGCGCATGACGAAGTTTGAGGCTGCGCAGGGTGCGGAGAAGGCTCCGGATCTCGACATCTAAGGGAAAAGACATCGGCACGATGCGTTCGCTGCTTGGTGGACGCATCGTACGGATGCCCTACCCTCCTACTTTCTGACGATACTCCTCCTTGACGCGCTGCTCCACCTCGTCCAGCGTCTTGCGACTGACCCTGACAGCCTTGAAATAAAGGAAAACAAAGAAAAACACAATGGCGAGGACGAGGGAAATCACAAAATTGAGCACCTGCGACTTAACGCCCAGCCACGCCACAAACTCCATGCTACCGATGAGGGCGGCAGGCGCCACCAATGCGTCCGCCCAGTTGTGCTTGCGGTAACTGCGGAGGATGCGCTGATACTCCTCGTCTTCTTGCAACAGGCGCTGACGATTGTCAGCCCATTTTTTCTCGAATGTTTTCTCTATCATAAGTTTCTGCTTGGTTCGGTGATTCAAAAGATCGGTAAAACGATCGTTCAGTGAGACAAAACGATCATACAAATAGACGCGCTGTGATACCATCGCTCAGATAGATGCCCCGGCGAGTGAGGCGCAGGTGGTCGTCTTCGCGGACGAGATAGCCCTGGCGCAAGTCCTGGTCGGCAGCAGCTAAAAGGAAGTCGAGGCGCTGGCTTCCGAAGTCGCGCCGGATCTTGCCCAGATCAATACCTTCTGCTGTGCGCAGCGACGTCAGCACTACGTCCTCATAATGGGTGTCGGGATCGAGGGCCTCCACCGTACAGGGCCGTTCACCACGACCGATGGCAGCGATATAAGCCTCGATGTCTGCCACATTCCATGACCGCTGCCGTCCGTCGAAGGAGTGGGCAGAGGCTCCCAGACCCATATAGGGCACGTCGCGCCAGTAGCTACTGTTGTGGCGGCTCTCGCGCTGGGGCAACGCAAAGTTGCTGATCTCGTAGTGGCGGTAGCCGGCAGCAGTAAGCCGGTCCACCAGGCAGTCGTACATGCGGAGCGAGAGGTCGTCGTCGATCTCTTGAATGCGCCCCTCGCTGAGCCAGCGATAGAGCGTCGTCCCCTCCTCGTACATCAGACTGTAGGCCGAGATATGCTCCACGCCGAGACGGAGGGCCTCGTCGATGTCCTGTTCCCAGTCGGCGAGGGTCTCGCCCGGAAATCCGAACATCAGGTCGATGGAGATATTGCGGATGCCCGCCTGGCGCAGCAGCGTCGTGGCTCGTCGCACTTCAGCAGCCGTATGGCGACGGCGAAGCAGGCGCAGGCGGTCGTCGGAGAAGGTCTGCGCCCCCATCGAGATGCGGTCAATGGGCGATTGGGCAATCCAACCCGCAAACGCTGGGGTAATGTCGTCAGGATTACACTCCATCGTCACCTCGACTGGCTGCGGCCTATATACCTTATATATATAGGAGAAGAGACTGTCGAGCTGATCCGTTGTGAGCTGGCTCGGCGTGCCACCCCCGAGATAGATCGTCGTGATGGCCTCGTCGGCAGGCAATTCCTCCGCCCGCAACGTCAGTTCTTGGCAGAGGGCATCGACGTAGGCATCGCGCAGCGCGGGAAGCGTCGTCGAATAAAATCCGCAATAGACGCAACGACTGGCACAAAATGGTATATGTATGTATAATCCTGTCATTTCACTTGCAAAAGTACTAATTAATTTTAAAAAATAGAGTACTTTTGCCATCGTTGTTTGGCTTTTACAAAAAAAATGCCTAATTTAGTGGGCGAAATGACAGAATCGCCTGTCCTCTTTCAATTACCCTACAAGTAAATAACGATATTATTAATCGCTTAAATCTATCCGATATGAAAGTATATCAGACAAATGAGATTAAAAACATTGCCTTGATTGGCAGTGCGGGTAGCGGCAAGACCACACTTGCCGAGAGTATGCTTTTCGAAGCTGGTATCATCAAGCGTCGTGGCTCCGTAGAAGCCAAGAATACGGTAAGCGACTATTTCCCTGTGGAGCAGGAGTACGGCTATTCGGTCTTCCCCACCGTATTCCATGCAGAGTGGAATGGCAAAAAGCTCAATATTATCGATTGTCCGGGTAGCGACGACTTTGTGGGGGGTGCCATCACGGCCCTCAACGTCACCGACCAAGCCGTCATACTCATCAATGGCCAGTATGGCCCGGAGGTTGGCACACAGAACAACTTCCGATATACCGAAAAGCTGCACAAGCCGGTCATCTTCCTCGTCAACCAGCTTGACAGCGACAAATGCGACTTTGATCAACTCATCCAAAGCATGAAGGACATCTATGGTCCGAAGTGCGTGCAGATACAATATCCCGTCCAGACGGGTCCCGACTTCCACGAGATCATCGACGTGCTCATCATGAAGAAACTCTCATGGGGTCCGGACGGTGGCGCACCGAAGCGCGAGGAGATTCCCGCCGAGGAGATGGAGAAAGCCATGGAGCTCCACAAGGCGCTCGTGGAGGCAGCCGCCGAAAATGACGAGGCGCTGATGGAGAAGTTCTTCGAGGAGGAGACGCTCACGGAGGACGAGATGCGCGAGGGTATCCGCAAGGGCCTGGTGATGCGCAACATCTTCCCGGTGTTCTGCGTCGATGCCCACAAGGACATGGGTGTGCAGCGCCTGATGGAGTTCCTGGGCAATGTCGTGCCCTTCGTCAGCGAGATGCCGAAGGTCCACAACACGCGTGGTGAGGAGGTGACACCCGACTCCAACGGTCCGGAGAGCATCTACTTCTTCAAGACGGGTATGGAGCCGCATATCGGCGAGGTGAGCTACTTCAAGGTGATGAGCGGATCGATCAAGCCGGGCGACGACCTGGCCAACGCCGACCGTGGCAGCAAGGAGCGCATCGGACAGATCTTCGCCTGTGCGGGTGCCAACCGCATCCCCGTGGATCAGCTCAACGCGGGCGACCTGGGCTGCACCGTGAAACTGAAGGATGTCAAGACGGGCAACACGCTCAACGGCAAGGGTACGGAGGAGCGTTTCGACTTCATCAAATATCCCAACTCCAAGTATTCACGCGCCATCAAGGCCGTCAACGAGAGCGATACGGAGAAGATGATGGCAGCCCTGCTCAAGATGCGCCAGGAGGACCCGACATGGGTGGTGGAGCAGAGCAAGGAACTGGGCCAGACGATCGTCCACGGACAGGGAGAGTTCCACCTGCGCACACTGAAATGGCGTATGGAGAACAACGAGAAACTCGCCGTGAAGTTTGAGGAGCCGCGCATCCCGTATCGTGAGACCATCACGAAACTCTCTCGCGCCGACTACCGCCACAAGAAGCAGTCGGGTGGTGCCGGACAGTTTGGCGAGGTCCACCTGATTGTGGAGCCATACGCCGAGGGCATGCCCGATCCGACGACGTTCAACATCAACGGTCAGGAGTTTAAGATGAACATCAAGGGCCGCGAAGAAGTGGACCTGGAGTGGGGCGGCAAGCTCGTCTTCATCAACTCCGTGGTCGGTGGTGCCATCGACGCACGCTTCATGCCCGCCATCCTCAAGGGTATCATGGACTGCATGGAGCACGGTCCGCTGACGGGTAGCTACGCCCGCGACGTGCGTGTGATCGTCTATGATGGCAAGATGCACCCGGTGGATAGCAACGAGCTCTCCTTCATGCTCGCCGCGCGCCACGCCTTCTCCGACGCCTTCAAGCAGGCTGGTCCGAAGATCCTGGAGCCGATCTACGACCTGGAGGTCTATGTGCCGGCCGACTACATGGGCGACGTGATGAGCGACCTGCAGGGCCGCCGCGCCATGATCATGGGCATGGACAGCGAGGCCGGCTACCAGAAGTTGCAGGCGAAGATTCCTTTGAAGGAACTCTCCAACTACAGCATCGCGCTCAGCTCCCTCACGGGCGGACGCGCCAGCTTCTCGACGAAGTTTGCAAGCTACGAGCTGGTGCCCAACGACATCCAGCAGAAGCTCATCGCCGAGCATGAGGCTGAGCAGAAGGACGAAGACTAAAAAATGGGGCGCTTGTCTGCGAGACGAGCCGCCATTACCATAATGAGAGAGAGGGTGTCAAAACGGTCGTTTTTGACGCACCCTCGTTTTACTTTTCAGAAAAACAAGCACAACACAAACAAAAACGATCAATGCTTATGAGGTGTAGAATCAAAGAATCACTCCAGGGCTTCGTCGCCACGGTCATGCTGGCTACCTGCGCCCCCATCGCGGCATGGGGACAGGCGGACCAGTCGATCGCTGAGGACTTCAGCCTGTTTACAGCAGGCAGCGAGGAGGCTCCATCGACCGCTATCAACAGTACGGACGGTACGATCCCGTCGCGCTATTTCCACCAGCCGGGATGGACGGGCTACGGCGTACACCAGGCCAACGGGACTTGTGCGCTGATCAACCCCGACGCCTACGGAGCCCAACTCAACACGGCGGTGGGCCACTATGACGGCGCCTATGTCGTGAAGGTACGCGCCAAGACCCTGCCGGGCAACAAGCAGGACTACGCACGCCTGAACATCGGCCTGTGGGAGGATGCCGCCAACCAATACAATCAGACGAACTACTACGAGAATTTCGTCACGACGAAGGGGGAATGGCGGGAGTTCACCTACGAGTTCAACAACACGTCCTATGCGGGGAGCGACCGTATGTTCGTCGCCTTCTACACCAACGACCAGGTAGTCATCGACGATGTATCAGTCGAAAGGTCCACGACGCTGAGCGCCCCGACGACCTACAAGGCCACCGACTACACCCCCGACGGCTTCACGGCCCATTGGTCGGCAGCGAAGGGCGCCACCCACTACCTGTTCTCCCTCTTCCACAACGAGGCGACACCAGTGACGGAGGACCATGCCTACACCGAGAACTTTGCCTCGCTCGCGTCGGGCCAGCTGCCCGAGGGATGGACCTACAAGTCGGCGACGGGAACAGCCCCGACGGTCTATCAGAACAGCGAGGGCGGCGTGGCTTCGGCCTTGATGCTGCGCAATGGCGATGTGGTCACGATGCCCGACGACGGAGGCAGGATCACCTCGCTGACGTTCTCGATCATCGAGTGTAAATTGCCGAAGAATCCCGAAGACCTCTGGGGCACGGAGATCCATGTCGAACTGTGGAACGGCGCGAGCTGGTCCGACTTCACCACCATCCAGGTCGATGCTTCGGAGTATGGCAACCAACTGATCCATGACATCGACTGGAGCCGGTTTATGGAGAAGGACAAGTATAAGTGTCAGAGCGTGCGCTTCCGCCTGTCAGGACTGCCCGACGACTGCGCCTTCGGACTGACCGACTTCGCATGGTCCACACGACGGTCTTCCACCACGGTGTATGACATCCGCGACCTGCGCGTGGAGGACACCCACTACACTGTGACAGGTCTCAACGAGACGACGGACTACGCCTACAGCGTGAAGGCGTGCAGCGACGACGCGGTCTCTGCCCCATCGACAGCACGACAGGCCAACGGACTGCCCGCTCCCGTCGTGGAGGCTGCCACGGAGATCACAGTCAACGGTTTCACGGCCCATTGGCGACCCGTGGCAAAGGCCACGGCCTACGAGGTGTCCCACTATGATGTCTATACCGCTCCCGCCGATGCCAGTAGCTACATCGTACTGGCCGAGGACTTCTCGAAGATAGCCAACACGGGCGTAGGAATTGAGCGCCCCTTTGCGTTTCAAAACTCCAGTTACAAAAAACTGGGCATGGACATGGTGTACCGGGATGGGTGGCAGTGTCTGTGGGGAGGATACGCCGACGGCTGCTTTGTGGGAACGGGTCTGACGGAGTATAATATCAGTGGCGAACTGCTCACGCCCGAACTGACGCTCTCCAACAACCACGGCCTCTACCACGTCAAGGTGACGGCGCGCTCGATGCTGAAAGACGACGTGCTGCAGGTCTATAGCCGCAAGAGCGGACAGGGCGTGGAGTGTGAGCTCAGTCCAGACGAGTGGCGCGTGTTCGAGACCGACGTGACGGGAGGTCAGTTGGACGATATCGTGGTCTTCACCACGGCCCGCCATTACCCGTTCATCATCGACGACATCGAGATCAGCCAGGATCTGAAAGCAGGCGACCGCGTCTTCGAGCACATAGCCTCTTCCGACGCCATCGACCAAGGTGCGACGAAATACCGCATCGAGGACCTTGCCACACCAGCCGACCACCACGCCTACGCCTTCGGCGTCACGGCCCTGCGTGCTACGACTGCCGGCGACTTCATCCGTTCGGACCGTTCGGCCTACCAGGTTGTGGCAGTAGCATCGGACGTGGCAAGACCGAAAGCCACCGTGACGGCGCACGAGACGGGACGCTATACCATCGACGGCAGGAGGGCCAACGCCCAAACCCGCGGCCTCGTCATCGTGAAATTCTCCGACGGCAGCGTGCGAAGAATGCTGCAGAAGTAGCCGCCTCAGGACGCTCCCTCCTGAACAAGACTGCATAAAAAAAGATGCCGCCCGAATCAGCTTTTGACTGGTTCGGGCGGCTTACTTATGCGTGGTTGGGGGCGACATGCGGGAAGCGAAGCGCGAAACGGGAAGCGACACGCGGGAGGCGACACGCGGGAGGCGAAGCGCAAAGGCGAGTCGCTACGGGAAGTTATCGGGGGCAGAAGACCTTCATGACCTTGGAGCCAACCTTGACGATGTTGATGCCTCGCTGCAACTGCGGGATGCGGCGGCCCTGCACGTCGTAGTATTCCGCCTCGGTGTCGTTAAGCAGATCGACGAGGGTAGCGGCATCTACCTGGTTGGTGCCCTCATCCACGCCGATGGTGAGCTGGGCGGATCCACCCTTCTGCGTAGCATCGGGCTGGATATAGGCGCGGTAGGCAGCTATCTTCACGCCGGTGGCAGCAGGCTTGTAGTCTCTGACCAGGCGGAACAGGTCTTTGGCGATGAAATAGCAATCGTCGGCGAGTTCGATGGGGGCAAACGTACCGATCAGACGAGGACCATTCTCTGTATTCTGTTCACCACTCTCAGCATTCTGCTGACCACTCGCTGCATTCTGCTGATCATTCTCCCCCGTCTTGGGATTTCTCACGGCCTTCGCCTTCTCATCGGGAGTAGCCGTACCACTCACGACGCAGAAGCTGGTCTGATCAGCGTTCTTCTTGCGAACGACAACAGGCTGGCCTGCTTCTATCACGCCTTCCTCCACGCGCACGAGCTCGACACTCTCCGTTCCTACCGACTTCAGGGTATAGAAGTAGCAGGTGTTGTCCTCCGAACTGGGCTGGATGGTATAGGGCAGACAGAGCGTTGCCCATTCAGACTTTACCTCTCGCTCGTAGGTAGCATTGTTCACGTCGCAGTCTTCGTAGAGCGTGTATGCCTTGCTGTCATCCAAAGGCAGCGCGTCGATGGTGAGTGGGGAGCCTGTGGCTCCAATGATCTCATTGCCATTCGTGCCAACCTTCTTGGTGAGATAACCCCACACGTAGCTGGCGTAAGTCTTATCTATCGTTGAAGGTTCGAAGGAGATAGCGCCTTTCAGTGAATGACAGTCGCGGAACATATTTGAACTTGAAACGCTATTAAATTTGAAAAGATCGCTGACATAGATGGTCTGAAGCGCGGAGCATCCGTCAAACATATCGGTAACAGAAGATGCCCCACCGGTGCTGAAACTGGAAAGGTCAAGCGTTTGAAGACTACGGCATCCCTTGAACAACCCATCCAGCTGCATGCTGGGCTTATCAGTTGTAAAGTTGGATACGTCAAGAGAACTAAGACTGCTGCAACCATTGAACATGTAGTTAAAGCCACTCTTTCGCACATACCTCGTATTGAAGTGAGACAAATCGAGCGTATCCAAACCTGAGCAGCCTTCGAACATTCCGTTCATGTATGATACATTCTCCGTATTAAAATTGTCAATGTTGAGATTATGGAGCTTTGTGCATCCATAGAACATCTGGGCCATTGTTGTTACATTCTCTGTGTTGAAATGGGAAAGGTCGAGCGCTTCGAGGTTCGAACACTTGGCAAACATCCCTGACATATTCTTGACGTTGGACGTGTTGAGGTTTTCGATACCCTCTATGCTGGTAAGATTCGTACAACCATTAAACCAATTGGAGCACGTCGTGTGGGTTTCATCCCGGAAACCGGCTTTGAAGAGCACCTTCTGAATTTCTGCAGCATGGGTGTCCCAATTCGGATTATTTCCATAGCCCAAATCAAGGATGTTGTCGCCCGCAGGCTTCGTGGCGCCGCGATGGAAGGAGAGCGTGCCGGTTGGCGCATCCCATCGCACCCAACTGGCAGTAGCAGCCGTGAGATAACCTCCCTCTCCCGTGTGCGCCATTTCCACACCCGTCTTATCAGGGTTATAGTTGGGCAGATTAACACATCCGGCAAAAGCTGTACGGCCCTCGGTTCCTTTATCTGTAGTAAATGCAGAAGTGACATAAATCGTCTTGAGGTTTTTACAATTTTGAAACGCACTAAGCATGGAAGTCATATTGGGCGTTGCAAACGACGAGAGATCAAGCGTCTCAAGCTTCGTACATGAGTAGAACATATGAGGCATCTGTTGCAGATTCTCCGTTTCAAAACTGCTTAAATCAATACTTTCAAGGTTGGTGCAGTTATAAAACATTAAATTCATACCAATCACCTTGCTGGTATTGAAACTGCTGAGATCGAGGCTCCGAAGCGACGAACATTGGGAGAACATTGACACCATACTCGTCACATTTTCAGTATTGAAACCAGAGAGGTCGAGACTTTCAAGCGACTGACACGAAGAGAACAAGTACTGCATATCGGTCAAAGATCCAGTTTTAAAACCGGAAAGATTGAGATTGGAAAGTGCGACACAACCATAGAACATACTGCCCATGTTTTTCACTTTTTCAGCATTAGAACCAGATAGATCGAGTTCGGTAAGGCTTGCGCAACCTCTAAACATTCCATTGAGATCAGTCACGCTGCTGCCTATGAAACCTTTAGGCAACTTGATTGAGCGTAGATTCGTAGCGCCATCAAACATAGCATACATATTTTTGACTTTTTCCGTATTAAAGGAAGACAAATCAAGTGTTTCCAAGCCGGTACACTTGGTGAACATTGAGTTCATATATTCGACCTCTGACGTGTTCAAATAGTCCAAGTGCTCAATCGTTGTCAAAGCTTCGAACCACAAAAACCAGGATACACATGTTGTGGGGCATGCATCCTTGAAACTCTCGTCAAAGACCACGCTTTTTATTTTCATTCTTTCATCTAGTTGCATCCACAAGGGACTTTCAGAAATACCTTGGTCGTTCCCTTTACCGAAATTCGTGTCATAATAGAGCGTGAGGGTCTGAGTCTCTCGGTCCAATCTCGCATACATTATTCGCGTTTGTTTCTGCGCCATCGCGGGCTGCAGGAGCATAAGCATCAGCAAGAGCGAGAGCGCGCATCGGCGCTGCAATAGATATTGGGTCATTATCTTGATCATGTTGATAGTCATTTTTTGTTTTAGTTTGAGTGCGCCAAGGCACCATTCGTTGGTTGTGATAGAAAGAAGGGGCAATAGGCAATTTATTCCCCCCCAGAGGAAGCCATCCTCGTCTAAGGTAAATTCGGCGGCCTCCAGTTCCTGTCGAGTCTGAAAGTGCCCTTTATAAATCCTTACCTGCGAGGGGTTGATCATCATGCACGGCCCAGTCTGCGCGACGTCAACCTGGGGCTTGAGATACTTTTTTTTCTTCATACTTTTATTTCTTGTTTTTGATTATTGTCTTCACGATTAGTCCGTCGGGCGCCCACGACGAGGACTAAGCCTCCACAACGTGCGGGTCTTTCCGACCTTCAAAATTAGTACAAAAGTAGGGAAAAGTAGTGAGACAGGGTGTCGTATTGTCCTGTTCAGGTGTCTCTTTGGTGGTAAATAGTTGTCTCCTTCCTACCAAAGAGACAATGGTTCATAGCCAGAAGCGGTTGCGTTTACATATTTTAAGAAACCAAGGAAAGAGCCGTCCAATATCAGAAAAGGGATCTTCAGATACGGAGAAAAGGGGTCGTCCCCCTGCTACGAAAGAGACGCGTCCGAATCGTGGGCTTCGGCCAAATAGCGCTCCCGCCAGGCAGTCGGCGTACACGCCTCCCGCGCCTTGAAGATGCGGTAGAGGTGGGTGCGGGAAGAGAATCCACATTCGGAGGAGATGATGTCATTACTATAGTCAGGGTTTTCGATCATCATCTTCTTGGCTGCCGCAAAGCGGATGTCGCTCAGCCATATTCGGAACGTAGTGTTCAAACACTGATCGAAAAAGAGCGTGAGATCGTCCTTCGAGATATGGATGGAATGGGAGAGGGAGAGCAGGTTCACCCCCCCATCCTTATAGCCCATCGCCGCGCACCAGTCGTCCAGCCGCTGCTGGATCTGCATTTTTCGATCCTCCGGCAGCAACGTGGCAGTTTGCTGTTCCTTCGCCTTGTCGCTATCAAGGGCTGCGACGTCATGGCACGCGTCGCCATGGAGCGGGACGGCCTGTTTTGTATTTGTTTCCTCCTGCTGAGCGACTACGATAGCAGGACTGGTATCCGCATCTGCGTCGAGTAGGGCCTCAGTCGGCACATAACTGTAACCCAGGGCCACGAAACTCAGGACGAAGAAGAGGATAGCCATGAGCCCCAGAGGCGCAAAAAAGTAAAGCAACTTGGTGGAGATGATGGCAAAGGGCGATACCAAGGCGGGGAAGAAGAGGATGAGGAGGCTGGCGCGGGAGGAGCGTACATAGGGCATGATGTCGCCGCCCGCCATCGTCTCCAGCAGACGGCGGCGCTTGATGATCTCGCGGACGATGACGACGATGCAATAGACCACATTGGCGGCAAAGAGGGCCAGCATAGCATAGAGCCAGGCCCCGATGCGCATGCTGCCATAGTGGAGGCAGCCGATGAAGAAACAGGCGAAGATCGCCAGGTTGATCGCCGCGCAGACCGCATAGACCCTCCCCCTGCGGACATGAGTGGCCTCGATATGGAAGATGCCCATCGAGATGAGCGAAAAACAGGGTGCATAGACGAGGGCATTGACCGTGGCACCCACCGCGTCGGCAACGGCCCTGAACCCAAAGCACATCTGCATCAGATAGTGCGCCGCCAAGCCCATGATGCCGACAAAGATCAACCATCGTGCGCGCTCATAGCGCGGATTGAGCCATCGCGTCTGGAGACGGGTGACGGCGAGGGTGAACGCATTGAACAGCATGAACAGGAAGCATGCGAACTGCAGCAGAAACAAATGATCCATTGGGCAAAAGATCTCGTTGGAATAGGAAAATAGGTTTTATGGACAAGGCACCTGCCCGGCGCTTGACGCCCGGCAGATGCCTCATAAAGATACAGGCTGTAGGGGGTAGTACCCTCTCCTACTTCGTCATTTCATAGACCACGTCCATGAGCTCCTTGCCCAGGGCGTCGGCCTCCTCCATCGTGGCCGCCTCGCTATAGACGCGCATGATGGGCTCAGTATTGCTCTTGCGGAGGTGGACCCACTTCGTCGGGAAGTCGAGTTTCACACCATCAATATCCGTTACCCGCACGTCGTCCATCGATCCGAAGCGCTCCTTGACCTTGCCCAGGATGGCATCCATATCGGTGTCGGGCGTGAGGTCGATGCGGTTCTTGGCAATATAATAGGTCGGGAACGTCTTGCGGAGCTCACTGCACGTCAGTCCCTTCTGTGCCAGCGAACTGAGGAAGAGGGCGATGCCGACCAGGGCGTCGCGACCGTAGTGGCTCTCGGGATAGATGACTCCGCCATGGCCCTCGCCACCGATGACTGCACCCACCTCCTTCATCTTGGTGGTGACATTGACCTCGCCGACGGCAGAGGCAAAATACTGGCAGCCATGGCGCTCGGTGACGTCGCGCAGGGCGCGCGTAGAACTGAGGTTGGAGACGGTGGCTCCCTTGACGTGGTCGAGGATGTAGTCGGCCACGCTGACGAGCGTATATTCCTCGCCATACATCTTGCCGTCCTCCTGGATGAAGGCGAGACGATCGACGTCGGGATCGACGACGATGCCGAGGTCATAGCCTCCTGCTGCCACCTCGCCCATGATGCCTCCGAGATTCTTCTCCAGCGGCTCCGGATTGTGGGCGAAGTCGCCATTGGCCTCGCCATTGAGGATGGTGTAGCCGACGCCCAGTCGGTCGAGGAGCTTCGGCAGGATGACGCCGCCGACGGAGTTGATCGCATCGACGACGACGCGGAATCCACGCTTGCGAATGGCCTCCGTATCGACCAGGTCGAGGGCGAGGACGGCCTCGATGTGGCGGTCGTCGAAACTGTCGTCCTGGCGGTAAGTGCCTATATGATCGACATCAGCATAGTCGAAGTCTTCTTTCTCTGCCATGGCGAGCACGGCGTTGCCGTCGTCCTTGGTGAGGAACTCGCCCTCGTGGTTGAGCAACTTGAGCGCGTTCCACTGGCGCGGGTTGTGGCTGGCGGTGACGATGATGCCACCTGCCGCATGGCTCATGCGGACGGCCAGTTCGGTGGTCGGGGTCGTGGCAAGCCCGATATCGAGCACGTCATAGCCCATTCCTATCAGTGTGCCGCAGACCACCAGTCGGACCATGTCGCCCGAGATGCGCGCGTCGCGGCCTACCACGATACAGTTGCTGCCCGTCGGGTCGCTCTGACGGATAAACTTGGCATACGCCGTGGTAAACTTGACGATGTCCAACGGGTTGAGCGTATCGCCGGTAGGGCCTCCGATGGTTCCACGGATGCCGGAAATGGATTTGATCAGTGTCATATTTTCTCTTTAGTTTTGTAATTGCATGTTATCTTCCGCGCTCGTAGGTGATATCGTAGAGACACGGATAGACCGACATCGTGGCCGCATAGGTGCCCTCGGTGGAGGGTACGATGATGCGCACGCGGGCGATGCGGTCGTCGGCCGAGAGCGGCCTACCCACCTTGATGTAAGGCAGCGGGGAAAGCCATCCGTTGGGCACCTGCGTGCTGCCGGAACTTCTTCCATAGACTTGATACATCACACTCGACGTGGGGTCGAAGGAGGCAGTGAAGGTGCCGGAGGTGTTCGTGACCGACATCTTATCGACCAGTGCGCTGAAATAGAGGATGTTGTTGGTGGCGATGATGCTATCGGTGAGGAGGTTGCGCTCGGTGAATCGGCAGAGCACGGTGGCCGTCTCGCCATCCTTGATTTTCTCTCCGCAACCCTTCTCTACGATTTGGAGATAGATGCCCGAAGACTCGAGCAGCACAAACTCGTTCTTGCTCACGTCGGTCATCGTGTCTTGATCGAAAAACTGGCGTTCGGAGATGACCGTCACGCTGCTGTCGTTGAGATACTGGCGGATGGCTCCGTTCTCTCGCTTGCGCTGGTCAGCATAGGTCTCGTCATTGCTGCACGCCGACCAGAGCAGAGCTGCGAGCGGGAGGAGGAGAAAAAGCGTTTTCTTCATCGGAATCTTTTACGTTCAATAATATCTTACTGCAAAGTTATAGCAAATCGTCTGTTCCACCATAAGACGACGCTCTTTTTTAGCTACTTTTGACATTAAAGACTGCCCTACGGACCATGATCCTGGCCCGCGAGGGGTCATCGCAGCTGCTCCTTGTAGGCCATGATGGCTCGGAGGACCACCTGTTCGGCTTCCTCGATGGAGCACTCCAGGCGTCCGCCTGCCGCGTCTTCGTGGCCTCCGCCGTGGAAAAACTCCTCCGCCATCTTGCGGCAGTGGAACCCATTGCCCGAACGGAGGCTGATGCGTATGACCTGGTCCTTCTCGGTGTCCTCGCGCAGCGAGATGGAGAGTTTGAGTTTTTTGATCTTCTGCGGGATGTTGACCACGCCCTCCAGGTCGCCCCTGACAAACTGGAAACGTCGCATTTCGTCGCGCGTGACGGTGTAGTAGGCCGCATGGGAGGCCGGCAGGACGCGCAGTTTCTTGAAGATCACATAGGACCTGAACTTGATGGCCTGTGGCGAGTAGTTGTTATAGACGCGGTTATAGACGCGGTCTTTGTCCACGCCCTTCTCCAGCAGGTGGCTGATGATGAGATAGACGGCTGGCGCATTGGAGTTGTAGGTGAAGGCCCCCGTGTCCGTCATCATGCCGCAGTAGATACATTGCGCCATCTGCAGCGTCATCTCGTCGTAGGCGCCCAACTGCCACAGCAGGCGGAAGACGAGTTCCGACGTGCTCGACATCGCGGGATGAGACACCGAGAGCGCCGCCTCGACGGTCGGGCCCACATGGTGGTCGATGAGGAGTCGGGGCGCCTTCGACTGGGCAATGACGTCCGCCATGTCCCCCGTGCGCGAGAGGTCGTTGTAGTCGAGACAGCAGACGAGGTCGGCCTTGTCGAAGGCCTCCTTCGCGCGGTCGGGATGCTTGTCGTAGCGGAGGAGCGTCTGAGACCCTGGGAGCCACATCAGGAAGTCGGGAGCGGCATCGGGGATCACGCAGGTGACCTCCTTGCCCAGGGCCTGCAGATACTGCGCCCAGGCCAACATCGATCCGACGGCATCTCCGTCGGGCGACTTATGGACTGTGACTACCACAAAGCTGGCATCGGCAGTCAGCTGCCGCAACAGAGCAAGCTGACTGTCGTCCAGAAGGTTGATTTCCATGTAGAAATGGGTTGGTGAGACGGATTAGAACAGTTTGGCGGGATAGACGCCCTCATCGACGAGGCGCTGGATGCGATCCACGACGCCCTGACGATCGGCAGGATAGGTGACGCCAAACCAATGGCTGGTGGTATCGAGGACCTTGACAGCCGCCGTACCGTCGTTGATGAGCTTGTTGACCATCAGCGGGATGAAGAACTCGGCCTTCAGGTTGGCCATGTTCTCCGGATCGGAGAGGAACGTCTTGAAGTAGTCCTCGCTATAGTCGAAATAGTCGGGCGTGAATCCCCATACGTTCATCGAGACCGGCGTGTTGTCGGGCGTCGTCACCCACTGGTCGTCGTCGTCCTTATACTGCACGGCGCCGTCCCTGCGCTCTATCTTCGTGCGCTCCACGACGGTGGCCAGGTTGCCCTCGGCGTCGGTCGTGCAGATGCCACGCGATACCGTTCCGTTCTCGCTGAGCGTATTGCCCACGCGGGAAACCCACCATCGCATAGCGGTTCTTGCTGCCCTCGGAGCTCGGAGAGATACTTGCCGATGACCATGAAGGTGTCGCGATTGTAGAAGTCGTCGCAGTTGATGACGCAGAACGGCTCCTTGATGACGTCCTTGGCCATCAGTACGGCATGGTTGGTGCCCCACGGTTTCACGCGGCCCTCGGGCGTGGTGAATCCCTCGGGGAGGGCGTCGAGGCTCTGGAAGACGAGCTCTGCGGGGATGTGGCCCTCATACTTGGAGAGGACCTGCTTGCGAAACTGCTCCTCGAAGTCCTTTCTGATGACGAAGACGATCTTGCCAAATCCCGCCTGGATGGCGTCGTATATGGAGTAGTCCATGATGGTTTCACCATTGGGTCCAAGTCCGTCGAGCTGCTTCAGCCCGCCGTAGCGGCTACCCATTCCGGCAGCCAAAAGAAGTAATGTCGGTTTCATGTCTTTTTATGATTTTGTCATGATTATACTTTGTTCTCTCTACCTTATTTATATAGCGCACGTGCGGCGCCCCATCTCTCCGGGGCCCGCCCAGGCGCTCGCCCTCCCCCACTCGGGGCTAATCGAGCAGGGTGCTGCTGCGTACGCGGCTCAGCGTCTCCGGCGTCATCTGGAGAAAACTGGCCACATAGACCAGGGGGGCGCGGAGGACGATCTGTGGCGCCAGTTTGCAAAACTTGCGGTAGCGCTCCTGTGCCGTCTCGAAGCGCACGAGGTCGGCCATGACCTGCGAGATCACGAGGCTCTCCTCCAATATCTTGCGAAAGAGGATCTGTATGTTCACGTTGTGGAGGGCCACCTGCTCCAGGCGATGCTTGGGGAGCGCATAGATATAGGAGGCCTCCAGGGCCTCTACCTGCAGATGGGTGGGCTCTTCGTGAAACAGGCTCTCGATGCACATGAAGATGGTGTGGTCCACCCCCAGGTGCTCCGTGATCTGCTTGCCGTTCTTGAAGTAGAACTGGCGGATCAGTCCGCGCTCCACATAGTAGATGTTGCGGCAGACCTCGCCCTCCCTTAGGATTATCTCGCCCTTGCTGAACTTCATGGGCACCAGCACGCTCTCCAGCACGTCGAGTTCCTCGTGGGTCATCGTACTGTACTTGCGGGCCAACTCGCGGGCCACCTCCCTGGGGGTTGCTATCGGTTCTCTCATCGTGTCTCCTCTTTTCTCCTTTTTATATATCTTGTTGGCCGAAGGATGTTCCTCCGGCGGTTAGTCCAATTTCAGCACGGCCAGGAACGCCTTCTGAGGCACCTGCACGTTGCCGACCTGCTTCATGCGCTTCTTGCCCTTCTTCTGCTTTTCGAGCAGCTTGCGCTTGCGGCTGATATCTCCGCCATAACACTTCGCCGTCACGTCCTTGCGCACCTGCTTCACGGTCTCGCGTGCGATGATCTTCGCTCCGATGGCCGCCTGGATGGCAATGTCAAACTGCTGGCGCGGTATCAGTTCCTTGAGTTTCTCACACATCCTGCGGCCAAAGACCACGGCGTTGCTCTCGTGGGTCAGCGTGGAGAGGGCATCGACGGGCTCGCCGTTGAGCAGGATGTCGAGCTTGACCAGCTTCGAGGGGCGGAACGAGTCGATATGGTAGTCGAACGAGGCGTAGCCCTTGGAGATGCTCTTGAGCTTGTCGTAGAAGTCGATGACAATCTCGCCCAGCGGGATCATGAAGACGAGCTCCAGTCGGTTGCCGCTGACGTAGTTTTGGCTCACGAGCTCGCCGCGCTTGTCGAGGCAGAGCTTCATGATCGGGCCGATAAACTGGCTGGAGGTGATGATGCTGGCCTTGATAAACGGTTCCTCGATATGGTCTATCATCGTCGCGTCGGGCAGTCCCGAGGGGTTGTGTACCTCCTTCACCTCTCCCTGCTTGTCATAGACCATGTAGCTGACGTTGGGGACGGTCGTGATCACGTCCATGTTGAACTCGCGGTCCAGCCGCTCCTGGATGATCTCCATGTGGAGCAGTCCGAGGAATCCGCAGCGGAATCCGAAGCCGAGGGCCTGGGAGCTCTCCGGCAGGAAGGTCAGCGAGGCGTCGTTGAGCTGGAGCTTCTCCAGCGAGGCGCGCAGGTTCTCGTAGTCGTTGGGGTCGATGGGATATACGCCGGCAAAGACCATCGGCTTCACCTCCTGGAATCCCTCGATGGCCTTGGCGCAGGGCCGTTCGACGTGGGTGACGGTGTCGCCCACCTTCACCTCCTTGGCGTCCTTGATGCCACTGATGATGTAGCCCACCTCGCCGGCAGTGAGCTGCGCCTTGGGCACCATGTCCATCTTCAGCACGCCCACCTCGTCGGCGTCATACTCCTGGCCGGTGTTGAAAAACTTCACCTTGTCGCCCTTGCGCACCACGCCGTTATCGATCTTCACCAGCGTGATGATGCCGCGGAAGGAGTTGAAGACCGAGTCGAAGATGAGGGCCTGCAGCGGCGCTTCCTTGTCGCCCGTCGGCGCGGGGATGCGGTCCACGACGGCGCGGAGGATGTCATCGACGCCCTCTCCCGTCTTGCCCGAGGCCCGGATGATCTCCCCGGGCTCGCAGCCGAGCAGATCGACGATCTCGTCCTCCACCTCCTCGGGCATGGCGTTGGGCATGTCTATCTTGTTGATGACCGGGATGATCTCCAGGTCGTGGTCGATGGCCATATAGAGATTGCTGATGGTCTGCGCCTGCACGCCCTGTGTGGCATCGACGATGAGCAGCGCGCCCTCGCAGGCGGCAATGCTTCGCGACACCTCGTAGGAGAAATCGACGTGGCCCGGCGTGTCTATCAGGTTGAGCAAATATTTCTTTCCCTCCATCGTGTACTCCATCTGGATGGCGTGGCTCTTGATGGTGATACCGCGCTCGCGCTCCAAATCCATGTTGTCCAACATCTGACCCTCCGTGACTTGGATGGTCTTGGTGCGCTCCAACAGACGGTCGGCCAGGGTGCTCTTGCCGTGATCGATATGGGCTATGATGCAAAAATTCCGTATATGGTCCATTCTTGTATTGTAATTTCAAAATGCAAAAGTAGCAATAAAAAACGAGATACACGACTCCCAGCCCGTTTTTTGCTCGCCAACCGTGCAAAACGGTGCCACAGGACGCGCTTTGGCAAAACCTTTGTGGCTCTTTTGCCACTTAGAGGAAATAAAAAACACGATTTGGCGTTATTTCCTTAGCGTGGCGATGGCGGACCCGGGACACGACCTGCCCCGGGGAGGCTTCGCCATAGCCGACATTTACAGAAACTAAAAGAGAAAAACTTACATGAAACAGACAATTTTAGTGACGGGCGGAACGGGCTTCATCGGTAGCCATACCACCGTGGAACTGATCGAGGCTGGCTACGACGTGGTCATCATCGACAACCTTTCCAACTCCAAGATAGAGGTGCTCGACGGCATCGAGAAGATCACGGGTGTGCGCCCGGCCTTCGAGCAGGTAGATCTGCGCGACAAGGCTGCCACGGAGGCCGTGTTCCAAAAGTATCCGGCCATCGCGGGCATCATCCACTTCGCCGCCTCCAAGGCCGTGGGCGAGAGCGTCCAGCTGCCTCTGCTCTACTACCGCAACAATGTTGTCTCGCTCATCAACCTCCTGGAGCTCATGCCCGCCTATGGCGTCAAGGGCATCATCTTCTCCAGCAGCTGCACGGTCTATGGACAACCCAACCCCGAGAACCTGCCCGTCACGGAGGACGCACCCCACCAGAAGGCCACCTCGCCCTATGGCAACACCAAGGAGATCAACGAGCAGATCATCTACGACTTCATCCATAGCGGCGCGGCCGTCAAGAGCATCGTCCTGAGATACTTCAACCCCATCGGTGCCCATCCCTCGGCGCTCATCGGCGAGCTGCCCAACGGCGTGCCCAACAACCTCATCCCCTACGTCACGCAGACGGCAATGGGCATCCGCGAGCAACTGACCATCTTCGGCAACGACTACGACACGCCCGACGGCACCTGCATCCGCGACTACATCTATGTCGTGGACCTGGCCAAGGCGCATGTGGCGGCCATGGCGCGCGTGCTGGACCAGGAGACCGAACCGATCGAGTATTTCAACATCGGCACGGGCAAGGGCAACTCCACGCTGGAGATCGTCACGACCTTCGAGGAGGCCACGGGCGTGAAACTCAACTGGAAGTATGGTCCGCGCCGCGAGGGCGACATCGAGAAGATTTGGGGCGACTGCACCAAGGCCAACCAGGTGTTGGGCTGGAAGGCGGACACGCCCCTGGCCGACGTGCTCCGCAGCGCCTGGAAGTGGCAGGAGAAACTGCGCGAGGACGGCGTGATGTAGAATAACCTTTGGGCGAGAGGGGCCGACCTTCCCGCCCTTGACAGAAAAAAGATATGGAAAAGAGAAAGATTTGTATGGTCACCGGCGCGACGAGCGGCATCGGTGAGGCTTGCGCGCTGCGCTTTGCCAAAGAGGGCTACGACGTGATCATCACGGGCCGCAGAGACCACCTGCTCCAGGCGCTGGCCGAGCGCATCGAGGCGCTGGGCGTGCGTGCGAAGACGCTCTGCTTCGACGTGAGAGACCAGCAGCAGGTGTTTGACGTCTGCGGCAGCCTGGAGGCCGACTGGGCCGAGATCGACGTGCTGATCAACAACGCCGGACTGGCCTTGGGCCTCGACCCGCTGCAGGGTGGCGACCTCGACGACTGGAACACGATGATCGACACCAACATCAAGGGCCTACTCTACGTGAGCCGCGCGCTCGTGCCGGGCATGGTGGAGCGCAACCGTGGCGAGATCATCAACATCGGTTCGGTGGCTGGCGACGCTGCCTACGCCAACGGCAACGTTTATTGCGGCACGAAGGCTGCGGTGAAGATGATCACCGACGGACTGCGCATCGACACGGCCCACACGCGCATCCGCGTGACCAATATCAAGCCGGGACTGGTGGAGACCCACTTTAGCAACGTCCGCTTCCACGGCGACGACGAGCGGGCCAACAGTGTCTATCAGGGCATCAAGCCGCTCACGGGCGAGGACATCGCCGACGTGGCTTACTATGCGGCCAGCGCGCCGGCCCATGTCCAGATCGCCGAGGTGCTCGTCCTGGCCACCCACCAGGCCAGCGGTTCCGTCGTCAAGCGCAACGCCGAATGATGACGGTGGCGGAATATCGGCAGGCCGTCCTCCAGACCATTCTCCAGGCCAAGGACAAGGACGGAGCGCCGCGCACCGACGAGGAAACGGCCAAGACCTACCTCGACTCGCTCAGCGACAACGAGCTAGAGGAGGGCATGCTCTTCAACACGCCCGAGGAAGTGGCCGAGATGGTGCTGGAGATCCTGTAGCCGCTTGCGGAGTTGGGAAACAGCAAGATACTTTTTGTTACTCAAGTTTCGCAAGTAAGCTCTACTTTTGTTACTCAAGTTTCGCAAGTAAGCTCCACACGCCCTGAACCAACGGTCACCGGCCGAAGGGAAAGGTAAAGGGCAGAAGCTCATAGCCCAGGGCATCGCCCTGGGTTATTACGGACGCAAACCTGTCGCCCTGTAAGGGCAAAAGCTTTAAAAATCCAGGCAAGATATAAGGCTTTTGCCCTTACAGGGCGCATTGCTGATTGCTATTATACCCAGGGCGATGCCCTGGGCTAGGAGCTTTTTGGGCCTTCAGCCCGTTCTTGAACCACTTGCGAAACTTCGGTTGTTACACCCCTTGATTATAGTTTCACTTTCTTTGCCTTGCCTTCGCTCTCGTTGCTCATGCGGTCGAGTGCGGTGACGACATAGACCCACTTGGTCTTGCCGTGGTCGTAGGGCAGGACGTAGCGCGGCTCGCGCGTGATGGCGGCGATACGGGCAGGATTGGACAGGTCGATCTTCTCGCCCTTGGCAAAGCGATAGACCACATACTGGTGGGCCTCGTCCTGCCATCCCTTGGCCTTCTTCGCCGGCAGCCATTGGAGCGTGTAGCCCTGGGCCGTCCAGCGCGCCTTGACCTTGCGCACCTTCTCGGGTGCCTCGCTGTCTATGAACGGCATGAGGGGCTGCAGGGCCGGATAGCGCCAGTAGTCCGTGCGCAGCACCGTGCCGTAGTTGCCGGGGTTATCGACCGCCGCCTTCGCATACCAGAGCACCGTGCCCTTGACGTTGGGACACTGACGGTGAAAGCGGTGCTTGGCGCCCAACTGGTGGACGCTGGGGTTCTGCGGGTCGGGATATTTCACCGTGCGCAAGACGTCCTCGCCGATATACAACGGGCGGTTGGCGGCGTGGCGGTTCCACCAGCCGATGAGCTCCTGGTAGTCGGCGGCCTTGTGGCCGATCTCCCAGTAGAGCTGGGGCACGCAGTAGTCGATCCATCCGTTGTTCACCCATTTGAGCACGTCGGCATAGAGCTCGTCGTAGTTCTGCAGTCCGCTGGTCGCGCTGCCGTTGGGGTCCGAGCGCTTGTTGCGGTAGATGCCGAAGGGAGAGACGCCAAACTTCACCCACGGTTTGATGCGGTGGATCTCCTCGCCGAGGGCCTTGATGAAGACATCGACGTTGTCGCGGCGCCAGTCGGCGACGGAGGCAAACTGGCGTCCGTAGCGGTTGTAGGAGGCCTGGTCGGGGATGGCGACGCCCGCCACGGGATAGGGATAGAAGTAGTCGTCGATATGGAGGCCATCGACGTCATAGCGGCTGACGATATCGCCGACGATGCGGAGGATGTAGTCGCAGTTCTCGCGCTGGCCGGGGTCGAGGATCTTGAGTCCGTCATAGTCGAAGACGCGCTCGGGATGGGTCACGGCGATGTGGTTGACGGCCAGTTCGCGCGTGTCCTTCGTCTTCGCACGATAGGGATTGATCCAGGCGTGGAGCTCCATGCCGCGACGGTGACACTCGTCAATCATCCACTGCAGCGGGTCCCAATAGGGCGAGGGCGGCGTGCCCTGGCGACCGGTCAGGAAGCGGCTCCACGGTTCGTAGCGGCTCGCGTAGAGCGCGTCGCACTCGGCGCGCACCTGGAAGATAATGGCATTGACGCCGTCTTTCTGCAGCTCGTCGAGCTGATAGGACAGCGTGCGCTGCATCTCCTGCGTGCCGAGGCCAAGAAACTGGCCGTTGACGCATTGGATCCAGGCGCCGCGAAACTCGCGCTTCGGACGGCTCTCCTGGGCCACCAACTCGCTGACGGGCAACAGAAGGAGTACCGACAGCCATATCACTCTCAATATCTGGGAAGTTTTCATACGATGATTTTCATGCAATGATTTTCATACGAGGGAATTGTGCCAAACCTGCTTGCGGGCTCGAGCGAGGGGCTAATGGCCGTTCTTGGCGGCCTTGCGAAACTTCATGCGGTGAAACTTGCGCTCGGCGTCGAGGGCGGCCTTGAGCTTCACCGCGCTCATCACCTTCAGCATCCGCAGGTGGTAGTCGCGCTCCACCTGGCGCATGCTGATCTCGAGGTTGTCGCGGCGCTCAATGAGGGCGCGTGCCGCACGCTCGTTGTCCGCCGAATGCTTGCGCAGCTGGCGCAGTTGGCCGTGGATCTTGCGCTTCTTGGCCACCATCTCCTTGTAGAGGGGCACGAAACGGCGGGTTTCCTCGGGGGTGAGGTGTGCCTGCTGGACGATATAGGTCTGCTTGTCGGCCTCGAAGGCCTGGGCGTCGAAGTGGTGCTGCGCCGAGGCGGCGGTCAGGCCACAGAGCAGGAGGAACGTGAGGAGGAGTCGTTTTCTGAACGGGTTCATAGGCTCTAAGTGTTATTCTCCGGAGATATAGGCGTAGGCGTCGTCCTCGTCCATCATCGTGTAGTCGGCGAGCCGGTCGAGGTCGTCGGTATAGGGTTCCGCCTTCGAGACCTTGGGGGCGTGGGACACGGTCGCCGCCATGTCGCCCTGCGGATTCGTCGAGCTCACGCCGAGTCCGACAAGGACAATCACGCCCACCACGCAAGCGGCTGCCACAAGGGGCGACAACTGCTTCCATAAAGACTTGCGGACTATGCGCACCACGGGCGGCGCTGCGTCGGCAGCCACGCTCCGCATCACCACCTCCTCTACGCGATCAAAATATGCGTCGGGGACGGTGAAGGGACGCTCCGTACCGTATTGGGTCTTCAAAGCCTCATCTATCTCCATCATGATTTCTTCTTTTCATATTAAGACGCATTGCGACCAAGAAAGTTTAGAGCCCATCGAAAAAAATCATCATGCCGCGAAGAATTTGAACAAGGAGGCCGATGGCGAGCAAACCGCGGAGGCAGTTGCCGAGGAAAGCTCGGTAGCTGATTCCCCCTCCAAGATTCACATCTTAGAAGGGGCGAAACACAAGTCTATAAAAGATTTACCTTTGGGAACACTATATCCCTGTACAGAAACAACGTTCTGTCTCTCCGTGGCTACACGCCCGTCATGCAGCTCGTCACGCCGAGGGCCGTGGCTATGGCCGTGAGGATCGAGATGGCGGTCTGAATGACGAAGCGCCATACCTGTCTTTTCTTTTCATCCATGATTGTTCTTGCTGGTGTAAGGGTTTGATAATGAGTACTTTTCTCTCCTCAGCAGGCGGTAAGGGAGAGGGCGAGGTGGCGCGAGGTCGTTCCCTTCGTGTGGCGAATTTCCTTTAGTAGGCGCCGTGGGCGGGTGGCCCGTGGGAAGCCCCTGGGCGTCGCTCTCCCCTTTACGCAGGGCGGGTGGCAGGTTCAGCGGTTTTCAGAGAGGCCGTGAGGGCTGCCGACCCGCCCTGTGGTTAATCGCCCAGCGTGCCGCCGCCCTGGTCTTCGCCGCTACCCTGGTCTCCGCCGCCCGTGGTGGCCGTCTTGAAGGAGGCCGTGAGCGTGAAGTCGGAGGTGAGCTTCACCGTGCGCGGGTTCTGCGTGCTGCCGTCGCTCCACTTGTCGAAAGCGAAGCCGGTCTTCGGCTTGGCCTGGACGGTCTGCGTGCTGCCCTCGTCGAAGGTACCGCCGCCCGAGACGCTACCCTGGCTCTCGTTGGCCGAGCGGACCGTCAGCGTGTGCTTCTTCGGCTGCGTGGTGCCGCCAGGGTTGGAGGGGCTTCCAGGGCTGGAGGGGTCTCCATCGGGCTTGACGGGCGCGGAAATATCCACGTTGGCCTTGCCCTCCTTGATGGCCTTGAGGACGGCCGCCTGGGCCGAACGGGTGGCTACGAGGTTGAACTCGGCGTCGGCGAGGAGGTTGCGGAACTCGCTGCCCGGCTCCCAGCTGACCGCGACGCGCTGGATGTTCTGCGAGCTGAACTTCTCCGCCGTCTCCGCGCCCTTGCTGCTGAGCGAGACGGAGAAGTCGCCGAGCTCGCCGAGGCGGATCTTCTTGCCCTCCAGCAGTTGCTCGCGCATGCAATCTACTGCCATGTAGAGGATCGCCATGATGTCGGCTCGGGAGTAGGTCGTGCCGTGGTCGGCGATGTGGCGGGCAAACCTCTCGATGGTCATCACCTCGGTGTACTGTGCCGTGGCGAAGTAGTTGGTGACGACGGTCTCGACGAGCGCCACGTCCTTGACGTCGGGCTGCTTGCCCTCGGCCTTGGCCTGGTTGATACGCGTCTTGGCCTGGTTGATCTCGAAGAGATTCGGGTTGACGGCTCTTGCCGTGATGCTGTAGTTGATCATTGCGTTTAAGGTGTTTAAAGGTGTTCAAAAATGGAGACCTTGCCGATGGTAGCTTAGGACCGGCGCCGCTATTTGTTTGTCCCTCGCCCCTGTCGTAAGAGAAGCCCGTCGCGGGCCCTCTATGGGTTTGTTCCGCAAGTCTCGGTTAACGGGTGCAAAGGTAGGCATTTTATTTCACACCTCCAAATAAAATCACAAATATTTTCAAACTTTTTTTCGTCTTGTAGAGAATAGCACATAGCAAAGCTATGTGAACTGCCAACTATCGCTCTGAATATCATTTACAGATAAAATTGCATTTGAGAAAATGGAAGGCGAAGTGGGAAATCCTTAACGTGAGAATGTGAGAATGTAAGAATGTGAGTACAACCAGCACAACGCCACCACGACATCGTCATTTAACAAATCCGTAAAGATCTAAATGTCTGCTACTTACAAGCAAATTGTTGGAGCGTGCCGAATCACTCTCCTCCAGCAGCAGTCTACCACATTCACTTTCGTTAACAAACCGAGAAGTTCCCCTCCCCACTCTCTCTCACTCAAAAAAACAAGGAAAAAGAGAAGAGCTATTTTTACGAGGGGTATGAAATGCAAGGTTTTGGAGTGCGTGATAAAATAAAAACGTCAAAGAGCATGCTTTTTACAAATATATTATGTAAATTTGCAGTTGATTATGAATATTTGCACAAAATTCAAGACAACAAGGGTGCTTAAAATATATTAAAATGACAAGTAAAACCAAAACATACAAAGACGTTGAGATCAAAGAATATTCAGATTTGGTTGCAGAACCGCAATATGATTTGTTTTTCAACAATGGCAACAACGAGCGTCAAGAGGAGGGTACTTTAAGAGTACTATCTCTTTTCTCGGGTTGTGGCGGTATGGATATTGGTTTAGAAGGAGGTTTTATTTGCCACAACCACTCGGCAACCAAGCAAGAGTGGATTCACCGGGCATTAATAACGATTGGGTTCAACTTAACCGCAATTTGTTTCGTACAGTTTTTGCGTGTGACATTTTAGAAGAAGCACGCCTTGCATGGTTGAGATATATGTCCCGCTACAACGTCAATCCCGAAATATATCATCTCACAAGCATTGTTGACCTTGTGAAGCTTCACAAAGATGGTGGTGGTATTTTCCCCGACAATATTGATATTGTAACGGGCGGATTCCCGTGCCAAGATTTTAGTGTTGCTGGAAAACGCCGAGGCTTCAACTCGTCTGTTTCGCACAATGGAGAGAAAAGAGAGGACGACTCACCGTCTGAGGAAACAAGAGGCAAGCTCTATATATGGATGAAACAAGTGATAGACCTCGTACGACCCAAGATGTTTATTGCGGAGAATGTCAAGGGACTTGTTAGCCTTGGGGATGTGAAGGATATTATTCAGCGCGACTTTTCCGCTGCCAATGGCAATGACTACATCGTGCTGGATCCACAGGTGCTTCATGCAGCCAACTATGGCGTTCCTGAAACCAGGGAACGCGTCATTTTCATAGGTATCAAGCGCTCCGCCCTCCGACCCGAGGCCGTCGAGGCGTTGGGACAGAAAGTGATACCTGTAGAATACGACCCCTATCCAAAGCCTACTCACAATTTCAACGTCTGTGACGAGACTCTTCCTGCCCCCGTCACGTGTAGAGATATTTTCACTGGCCTCCCGGAGCCTGCCGACTCCGAAGACCTGGCGCAAAAATCATATTCTTGCGCAAAATACTTGAGCAATGGAAGCCAAGGACAAACCGAAATCAATTTTGATGGTTTGGCCCCAACGATTCGTTCCGAACATCATGGGAATATTGAATTTAGGAGGCTATCGGCAGAACATGGCGGAAAAATATCAGAAGAACTCTCCAACGGATTAGCCGAAAGACGTTTAACGCCGCGTGAATGCGCACTTATTCAGACTTTTCCACCAGATTACCCATTCGTCTTTCACAAAGCCAACTCAAAGCGATATGCAGTAAGTCCATCGGGAGCATATAAAATCATAGGCAATGCCGTCCCACCCATGTTGGCATACAACATCGCAAGGAGAATACAAGAAGTATGGCCTTTATATTTTGATTAGCATGGATAAAACGGATCATATCATAGCAATAAGGAAAAGGGATATCACCCTGGCCCATGAGGCGTTTGTAGAGTTGATGAGCAACACGGAGAGTATCCTGAACCGTGAGGCTTGCGAGAATCCTCAAGAGTACAAGAAATTGAGTTCCTCATCACTGGAGGTGTGTTCTGTAGAGAAAATCAAAATGGCATGTGCCAACTCTCCATTCGACGCCAAAGAGGTGAAATTGATTTCCGGGCAAAAATTTCCAGACATAGTGGCAGACAAGTACTATGGCATAGAAGTCAAATCCACCAAGGAAGACCGTTGGACCTCCACGGGGAGTAGCATAGTCGAGACAACCCGTGTAGACCATGTCGATGATATCTACATGTTGTTTGGCAAGTTGGGCGGCGAGATCCCCCAATTTAGATGCCGTCCATACCAAGACGTTCTTTATGACATAGCCGTCACCCATTCACCGAGGTACCTTATCGACATGGAACTGGAAGAGAAGAAAACGATCTTCTCGAAAATGGGAACTACCTACGATGATTTCAGGTCATCGGCGGATTCTATATCCTTGGCAAGACGGTACTATAGGGAACGGGCAAAACAGCAAAACCGTCAAGAAATGCCTTGGTGGATAACTTCTGACAACCTTGACCAAGCGCATTCCTTCAACATTCGGCTTTGGAACTCACTCGAATTGGACGAGAGGAGAAGGTTGCAAGCAATGTGTATGATCCTTTTTCCAGAAGCACTCAATCCGGCAAGAAGCATGACAAAGTACAACAATACAACACTATGGCTATGTTCTTATAACCAGGTGGTCAATCCCAGATAAACCCTTATAAAACCATAAAATCATTTTGCCAATGCATTTCGCGTTTTTTCTGTTGCTTTTCCAAAAATTGTTTTATCTTTGAATTTTTAATCAAGGCGTCCGCACCTCAGCGACCGAGTCGCGCTTTTTGTATTTGCCCTATCCTTTTGGCGCTTGCAGGCGGCGGAATCTTAGCGCTGCAAGTGTTGGCCCATAAATCATCATCAACACCAAAACAACCATCTAAGCAGCCATGAAGAAAAAAATGACTACTACTGGCGACATGAAAATCGCCTCGGAAGAAGACTTGCTCACGCTCGACGCGAACACAGGTGAGAAACTTTACCGCGCCTTCACCCCCGAAGACTTTCAGCGCTTTGAGACGGAGACCATCAACGTGCGCGAGGAGCACAATGGGCCATCGACGAGATCAATCGCCACATAGGCAACCGACGGACGGCCCTCCAGTATGTATTCCACGTCGCTCAGATACTCAGCACGAGCCTGGACGAATACCGCCAGCTGTTCAAGGACCTTCGCTACAAGGCCTACGTCACGCTCTACAATATCTACGATGCAGAGTTGGAGCAAATGTGGCAGGATCAGTTGAAACCCACGCTTGGTGAGATTGTGGCCATGGGGGAGAAGATTCAGACTCACCTCATGGACTTTACCGAGTCCTGCCCTGCCTCCGTCTTTGAGAAGATTGTGAGAGCAAGCGACCCACAGGAGGAGCCCGGCATGATGCCCGCCGACTACGAGGACCTCAAAAGACCTGGCCGTGGAGCGGGTGACGGAGAGCATACGGTTTGTGATCAGCATGGCCGAGGAGATAGAGATGTGGATCACGGATTTGTGTGGCACGCGGAAGGTTCGTAGCGCGCCCGAGGAGACCATCATCTACCGCTTCCTCCAAAAGGAGTTTGAGGAAACCCGACAAGAGGGCCACCTCGCACGGGTGGAGAAGCAACACCATCATGATTTGTTCGACCGAAAGGCAGAAGCCAACATGAACATTCTGCAGATTCTGCTGGACAAGACGGAGAACCACTACAACGTCCTCGAAATCTGCAAGCTCTGGTCGAACCGCTACCGCTTGGGCATAGAAGAGACCGAGGCGTTCGCCCACGAACTGAGCCGCCACGCGTTTACAAAAGAAGACTTCGAGGAGCTCTTCAAATACCAGGCTGAGCACAAGATGCTGACCGAGATAATTAGCAAGCGAAACGACTACGAGCGACATGGAGACCCGCTTTTTGTAAATTGGGTCGATCCTTATAAGCTGGAGAAGGTACTGAGATTCTGGATCAAGGCCTATATCAAGACGAAGCAGCAATGGTATATTGTCTGGTGCATGATGAAATATACGTTCAACATGATAAGGGAAGGTCAAGAGAAAAGCGACTTCGCCAAACGCATGAACCAAATGTTCGAGGAAGCGGAGGTAGCGTGCGAGGTAATCCTTTAGGACTCACGAGAACAAATTGAATCACAATAGGCATTTCTCCTATTGGACGAAGGAGAGCAGATCCTCGACTATTCGATAGCAGAAAGTCTCTATCAAAAGCTGAAAAATAAAGAAAATTTCACCCGACATGAGTAATACTGTTTAATTACCATGTGATAATTAAAACTTCGTTAACAATATACTTTACAAACTATTTTTGCCACTAACAAAACACTTTCTTTACCACGTTTCAGTACTTTTTTTATCAACACCATATTTTTCCCAAAAAAGGCCTCGTTTCTTCCCAACCTCTTAAAAATATCGAACGTTTTTTTGGCCATAGAAGCAGCTTTCTCCCACAACTTTGTCCAAATTTTTTTAACACGATTTGATTTTCCCAAAAAAAGGCCGATTTTTTCCCAAATTTAGGGCTTTTTGCGGGAAATGTTGGTAAAACGATTGTGCGGCTCCTCGCCCCTTTCTACCTTTGCACCGTCAGTTCGAGGCACGCGAGGCCGACGATGGCAAGCTAACAAATTAATAATAAAAGGTCGCGAGAAGGCGCGACGTAAAAAGAGCGTCATGAGTATGTATTTCAGTTTCACAGTCTGGAGGTTTTTGTTTAGCCTCAGTATGAGTTGTAGTAAAAAGGAAAAGTAAGAAGAGAGTTATGGAAGCAAAAATCATGAGAGTGGTGCAGCAGGGCGAGGCCTTCGCTGTGCAGAGTCAGAAGAGCGAGACGGGACAGGTGAAGAAGTGCAGCATCCTGCTGCAGGAGCTGGGCGGGAAGTACGCCGACCAGTATGCCTGCACGATGCTGGGCAACGCGGCTACCTGCCGCTTCTCTCAGGACGAGTTGGTGGCCGTCAGCCTCCGCTTCACGGTCAACGAGTATGAGGGCCGCCATTACCAGGACATCCTCGTAGCGGACATCCATCGACTGAATCGGTGATTTGTTTTTAACATGAATCATCGTTAATCGGAACATAAATCGGTGATTTATTTTAACATTAATCATCGTTAACCGAAACGTTAATCTATCATTAATAGGATTGGCCCAAGGGCCAATTTAGTGAACAGGAAAGTAAAAAAAGTAAAAATCTGAGTTGAGTACGAGGAGGATATTCCATGGTAAAGCGCGCAACAATCCACGTCTCTTCTCGCAAAACTCAACAACAATGAACAAGAACAATCAAGTCAACAATCAGGTTGACAATCAGAACCATGGCGACCATTGCCAGCACGTACAGATCGGCGGACAGGCTTACTACGACGACCGCAAGTATTTTCTTTTTTCGCCCGACGCTCCCAACACGATACAACGCAGGCCGTTTGAGGATAAAAAACTTTTTCGCAAGACGGGCGTAGGGCCAGCAGATGAGCGACGGGACGTTCGACTTCGTCGTGCGGCCCAAGGCCGTGGAGAGTTTTCGCAAGGCGGGCGTGAGAGCCGCAGCGTGCTGATCCGCAAACTGGCCCACGGACGCATCAGCAGGACCCAGGACGACGCCGTACAACTGACGTTGAAGTTTTTCCGCACGGAGAACGTGATCATCGCCCAGGCCATCATGGACGAGGCGCAGGACGCCATCGACGCCCTGCTCAATGAGCAACTGACGAAATAACAAAGAAAGGAGGAAGAAACAATCATGAGCGTACACTTGATATATTATCAGCAGGGCCACAAGATGATGGAGGCCGTGGCGACCGAGGAGGCTTACCGCCGCTATCGCGACAGCCAGGCGCAGCAACGCTGGGTGGAAACAATTCGCCATCCGAAGCCCGAGACGGACGTGTCGGCGGCGAAGCGCAAGCTGGTGCAGTTCAACTACTCCTGCCTGCCCACGGAGGACGGTTGCCTCAAAGGCGCCAAGCGACTGAGCAAGTCGGTCGGCATGGACATCGACCACCTGAGCGCCGACGAGGTGAATCTGGTCGCCGCCACGGCGATCGAGAAGAAGGACGAACTGGGCCTGCTCATGCTGGAGCGCAGCGCCCGCGGAGGCGGCCTCCACGTCGTCTTCCGCCGTCATCCCGAGATGGACCATGAGGCCAACCTGCGCTGGGCCTCCGACCTGCTGGGCGTGGAGTATGATGCTGGGGCGAAGGACATTACCCGCGTCTTCTTCGCCACCACGTCCGAGGACCTGCTCTACCTACACGAGGACCTCTTTGACAATACGGAGTGCGGGGCAGCTGAGATAGTTGGCAAGACGGACACGGAGGCTGCTGCAACGGCCTCTGAGGATTCTCAAAAGGCCGAGGGTGTAACGGGACGTTCGACGGCTTCCATGGCCTCAGAAACGGCTTCTACGGCCTCTGAGACGGTAGCACAAACCAAGGATGAGGTAAAGACGGAGGAAGGCAAGACGAGTGAGAACCAAAGCGGAACGACGAGCGAAGAAAAGACAGATGCGGGGGGTTCTTTGTGTTACGAGGGCATTCCCTACGACCGTATCATCAAGAAGTGGTGGGACTTCTACAACGAGGGGAAAACGCCATCGAAGTCCAACCGCAACACGCTCACTTTCGAGTTGGCCGTCAACCTCCGCAACATCTGCGGCTTCGACCGTTCTGTGCTCGACCGCGTCATCCCCTGCTACGACGGATTTCCCGAGGCGGAAAAGCTCTCCTGCATCGACTCGGCGCTGGGCGAGAGAAAGACGCAGATGCCGAAACGGCTGAAGGACGTGATCGAGGCCGTGCGCCAGGACATGATTGTCGAGGGCAGGGAGGTGGACTCCATCGACGAGGCTATGGAGCAGGACGACCTCTTCTACTTCAACGCGCTACCCAAGATGCCGCAAGGCGTGAGGGAGAGCATCAGCGCCGTGGGCCCGCACCTCGCCATGCCCGTCATCTTCGCCATCGCGCCGGCTATCGGCATGCTCGCCACGGGCGTGCGCGTCGATATCCACGGCAAACCCTCGCAGCTCAACCTCATCAGCTACATCGCCGGCGACTTCGCCTCGGGCAAGGGAAGCATCGACCCTGTGGTAGCGGCCTGGCTCTCGGAGGTAAAGGCGGTCGACAAGGGCTATCTGCTGCAAGAGGAGGAGTGGCGCGCGCAAAAGCGGGCGGCCAAAAACAAGAAGGAGCAGCCGGAAGAGCCGAAATATCCCGTGCGCTGCCTGACCCTCAACAACACCGTGGCCAATCTCGCCGACCGACTGGCCAACACACGGGGAAAACACGCCTTTTCCTTCACGCCCGAGGCCGACACCGTGGCACAGAAGTGGCGCACGGCGATGTGCGACTTCTCCGTGATGCTGCGACAGGCCTACGACGGCACGCCCTACGACCGCGAGGCCAAGTCGGCGGACGCCGTCAACGTCCACATCGACAAACTGCTGTGGAACGTCGTGATGTGTGGCACGCCCGACGCCCTCTACCGCGTCGTGACCAACTACACGGACGGTTTTCTGAGCCGAATAGCCCTGGCGCGCACACCCGACAACACCTTCACGCCGCTCTCGGAAAGCCTCTACCGATTGACGCCAGAGCAGGAGGGGAAGATCCGGCAAGTGGGCCACCTGCTGCCGCTGATGAGTGGCGACGTGGAGCTGCCCGAACTGGAGAAGAGGGGCCGTCAGTGGCTGGAGCAGATACGACTGGAGGGCATCAAGAACGACGACAAGACCCTGGCGCGCCAGCGCTTCCGCACCTGTCCCACGGCCATGCGCATGATGACCTGTCTGATGCTCTGCCGCGTGGCCGAGCAGCTCATCCGGAGCTACGGAATGCAGGGGGCGGAAAAGCGACTGAAGACCGACCCCACGCTATGGCAGAAACTGCTTAGGCGCCAGCAGACGCCACAGATGCTCAAAGCCTTCGACGTGATCGCCGACTACATGATCGACAATACGATCTTCTTCTTCCGCAACCGCATCGAGTCGGCATTTCATTCGCCCGACTACGTGCCGTCGGGGAAACCTCGCTCCCGCCGAACCAAAAACGACACCATCTACGAGCAGTTGGCCGACAGGTTTACCACAGAGGAAGCCTATGACACTTCCATTAGCGTAAGGGGCTTCGAGGTAACGAAAGGTAGGGTGTTTACGATGCTCTATCGGTGGGAAAAACAAGGAATGGTTGAAAGACTCGACAAGGGAGTGTATAGGAAGACCCAGCGAGTTGTTGTGTTGTAAATCCGTTCTCACATCCTCACATTCTCACATTCTCACATTCTTACGTTAAGACTTCGCGCATCCCTACTTTGGGGCTTGCCCTGTCAAGCAAAACATCAAAAACAAACATCAAAAAAATGATCAAGAGCATGTCAATAATCTTATCAGAACACTTCCGCCTCACGGAGTTTACCACCTCCCTCGTCGCCGTCACACGGCGCATAGACAACACGCCGTCCCTCTCGGCGGTCGGCAACCTCCAGCAGCTCTGCCTCCACGTCCTGGAGCCGCTGCGGGCCCACCTCGGCCATGCCGTCCGCATCAACAGCGGCTACCGCTCGCCAAAGCTCAACGCCGCCGTCGGGGGCGTGAAAACCTCGGACCACACCCGTGGCTGCGCTGCCGACATCTTCGTCCCTGACGCCAAGACGGGGCGCGAGTGGTTCGCCTGGATGATGGACAACCTCGAGTTTGACCAGCTCATCTGGGAGACCGCCTCCGCGGGCAAGGCCCGCTGGATACACGTCGGCTACCGGGGCGCGGGCCACAACCGCCAGCAGGTGATCGGCCACCTCGTGAAGCGGTAGGCCGCCAGCTCAGACAAGTCCCCTACTCCGCCTCATCCTAATAGACGCACGACTGGCTCGGCACATTTCCGCCGCCCAGTCGTGCGTTTTCGCTATCTCAGGGCAATTTTACAAAAACACCATCAACTGAATGTTTCATGCGCTATCTACGCACCTGCCTAATAGACGCACGACTGGCTCGGCACATTTACGCCGCCAAGAGCGGACATGTTTTATGTAATGGTAAAACTCTGAAAGAGTTTAAGTTACAGTTTGCTCACCTCATTAATGAGGCGAGCAAAACAACCCAATTTGGCTTTTCCAATTTTGGAGACAATGTCCACAAAATTGACATGGAGTCATTACTACGAACTGATAGAGTACGCCCTAGAGGGTATTATAACTAGGTTTACGTGATATATTTTACACAAATAACTGACAATGATGACAGATGCAGCCACCATTGTTACATTGTTACATGTTACATTAAGGATTTCACATCCACCTCACGCAGTTCGGCCACCTCGTGAAGCGGTAGGCCATCCGCCCAGACAACTTCCCTACTCCAACTGCCCATGTTCACATCCTTGGCTGATAATGAAAGGCTAGCCAAAAAAGCCATAGTTAGAATGATCTCCGTATCATAATTTTGAATGAATAGGTTTTAAATCACTGCTAAATTACGATTTTACACCGAAAGTACGGCATAATTTGAAGAAAAGCATCCTTCACTATGGCTTTTTAACCTATTTGGGGTCTGGCGACTGCCAGATGGCGGTTTCTAGAAGAGATTCACTACGCGGTCGATGTCAACGGAAAGTCCCACTGAGAAGGTGCGACCGGTGGTCATCGCTGAACTCCAATAATAGTTCTTTGGTGTATAATCGAAAAGATTATCTACCGTGAAATTCAGATTGACGGCATCCAGGAATCGCTGCTGAAGCGTGAACTTCCACAACTGATATGCCTGGTCATGCTTCTCGATGTTCGTATCTGGAGAGGACAGGTATCTGCCTGACAGAGCAGCATTGATACGATAGAACGAACAGAGCTGACGATCGTAGTCGAGACGCCAGGTAGCTGAATGCGGACGAGGCTGGGAGAACTGGGAATCTACGCTTCTGCCACCCACATGGAGATAACTGTAGTCGAGTTTCACACCTAGACCCATATCCGAACGGTACTGGGCACTGAAGTCGATGCCGCTCACCTCTACTCCATCCTCGTTGCAATAACGCGAAGCTACATCCGGCTGACCGGTTCCCGGGGTATAATCGGCATAATCCTCGGTAGTGATGCGCTTATCATACTTATTATAATAGCCCATCAGGGTAAGACTATACTGACCGGTAAAGAAGCCTGCATTCTTCACTCTGCCGGTATGCTCCAACGCCAGGTTGAAGTTGTTGCTCTTCTCCGGCTTCAGATCCGGATTGCCATAAATCATCTGCATGCCTGCCATATCAAAGTTCATATACATCTCCTTGAGGGTTGGGGCACGGAATCCACCGGCATAGTTGGCACGGATGGAAAAGCCCTTCCACTTGGTCATCAGAGCCAGACGACCGGTGGTGGCATGCTGGCTGGATGCTGAGAAGTAATCATGACGAAGACTTGCCACGATGTTCAACCACTGCAAAGGATTGTAATCGAACTGGGCAAAGGCATCGTATGAATTCTGAGTCTTGGAGCCATTGTTGGCAAACTGATAGGTGGTGAGATAATCGTTGAGGAAATCTGCACCTGCCGTCAATGTATTCTTGCCGAAGATATGGGAATAGAGGGCACGGACGATGTTCTGACGATTGGTATAATCGTGATCGTGAGTGCGCTCATTGTTCACGAATCGGGTCTTGTCATACTGGTCGAAGCCGTATGAAATCTCCAGATTATCATTCTCCGAGAGATTCATCACCGTCTTCAGTCCAGCAGAATAATCCTTATAGTGGTCATCGTAGTTGCTGCGATTGCTGATACGGGCGAAATAGCCGCCACGACCTATCAGCTTCACCTTGTTAGAGAGCTTGTAGGTAAGTCGCTCTTTCACATTGAAGGTCTCGCCACCATAGATATGGAGGATATTGGATTCTGTATCGAAAGGACTGGTAAGCTGCACCTCATCTGATGTGGTGCGCTGGATGCTGGTCTGCGAATTCCACTTTCCGGCATTGAAGCTGAAGCTTCCACCGTGGCGCCACTCCTTGTTGAAGTCGTTGTAGCGGGTGTTGACATTGGCAGTCCAAGGCTCGCTGTTTTCACGGGAGATGATGTTGACAACTCCGGCTACGGCATTGGCACCATAGAGTGCCGAAGCAGCACCCTTCACAATCTCGATACGTCCCACATTATCCAGATTCAATCTGCTGTAATCTACGTTATCCATGGTTTCGCCAGCCAATCGCTCACCATCTACGAGGAAGAGCACGGCATTTCCACCGAAACCATTCATGTTGAGAGAAGTCTCCTGATTCATGGCATAACCGAATTCCAGACCCGGCATCTGCTCGGTGAGGAGGTCCTGGATATTGGTAGCATCAGCTATCTTGATATCATTGGCGGTAATCAGACGGGTTACCACAGGAGCATCCTTCAAAGCCTTCGGAGTTCGGGTTGCGGTTACCACCACCTGATCGAGGGCTGTAGCATCCGGCTGAAGACGAAGAACATGCTGCTCACCTTTTCTCTCATCCGCTTTCAGTACGAAAGTCTGAGTCTGATAGCCCACAAAGCTCACCTTCACTCTCACCGCTCCATCCTTGCTGTAAGGAATGCGGAAATATCCGTCTTTATCAGTTATCACCCCACCCTTTGCATGCAAAATTTGGACGGTAGCACCCGCCAGCGGTGCGCCCGAATCATCGAGCACTCTACCCACGATATCTCCCTGGGGTTCGGCTTTCAGATTCAGACACAATCCGCAAAGGATAAGGAATAGTGCGAATATCTTTTGTTTCATCGAATTATATCAAAGTTTATCCTGAAACAATCTTCTTATTTTGTACAAACAAACTTACCTATCATCGGCATAGGCATCTTGCCATACTGCACAGAATAGTTGACGGTCAGGGTTTTGTCCTTCAATGTACCCTGCAAAGTAACAGTGTACTTCTTCTCTGCACCATTCACGGTAACAGTACCAGCATAATTTTCCTGAGCGAATGCATAAGCACCATTGGAACCAGAAACCTTTACAGCAGGAACCTCCAGAGCAGGAAGAGCCATCATGCCCTCGCCGCAAGCAGGTAATGTAATCTTGACGGTAGCATCATCAATAGCCTCAATCTTCAAAGTAACATTATCGTATGTAGAAGCCTGACCCATTACGGTCATATCCAGGGTGCTGGTGTATGAACCGGCAATCTCCTTGGCAGCTGCCACTGTTTCATCATCATCGCTGCTGCAAGAGCTGAATGCTACACACATAGAAACCAAAGCCAACATCATGGCCATCATTGTCTTAAACTTTTTCATTTTTCTTTTCTTTTTTTATTTAGTTACAATAATATTTTCTGTTTGAGGGGATTTGCAATCCCCGTTTATTTATCTTCCGGAACATAGATGATTTCACCATTCTCCAGCTGGTAAGCGATGCCCACCTTCTTTCCTTTGTTGCCAGATTTATTGCTCTGGTCTTCAGAAGGAGTATAGCGATTGATCTTCTGTCCATCCTTGGTAATGATTTCCATATTCTCCTTGCCAGGGTTCTTCACCATCGTGAAGTTATCCTTGCTGAACATTTCCGTCATATTATAGCGCGAAACGAGTGCCACCATCAGGGCGAGGGCAAACACCATCGCCACATCGAAGAGGTTGCTCACTACGCTCATCGGATCATCATCCTCGCCATCATGCGAGAGACGACTTCTACGTCTTTGTCTCATAAATTATTACTATTGAATCCTTCACTCTTCGTTCTTCACTCTTCACTTACAAGGTCTGCCATAAACTCGAGGTTGCTCATATCCTCGGTGTACCAGCGGTTCTTGGTCTGCTTGGTTACAAAACCGATGGCTGCAGAGACCAATCCCACTACGGTGGTAGCGAAAGCCACCTGCATATTGTAAGCCATCGAAGCAATATCACCGGTAGAAAGACCTACCAGGGCTGGACCCATAGGTATCAAGGTACCCATCAAACCGAGCATCGGACCCATCTTCAGGAGTGTAGAAGGAAGAGAAAGATCCTTCTCTACAAACTGGGCATACTGGTCGAGGATGCGGTTCACCTGCGCCTTGCTCTGACGGTTGTCCACGAGTTTCTTCATATAGGAAACGATGACAGCCTGCTTGTCCTTTGGCAATCGATCGCCCAGGGTATCGATGTTGTCGAGTGTCAGGGTGTTCATCTGTTCACGAATCTCCGCACCCGACTTGCGCTTTACAAGATACTGTCCGAAGAAACCTCCAAGGAGCAGCAAGGCTCTGAGGAAGAAGAAAATCAACAAAATAATCACAGGAACCAGCATGCCTGTGGAAATCCAAAACAATACGTCTGATATGTAATTCATCTTTATTTTATAATGTTAAGTGTTGAATATTAAATGTTAAGTTAGGGCTTGCGCCTTTATAACTTTTGGGATAAGCGCTGCATCTTGATGCGATAGCAGCCCCATCCGATAGCCATTCCTACGATGACGATGGCGATGACGCCCAGAAGCGAGAGGGCATCGAAACTGTTGAATCCTGCCACCGCTGTCCTGCCGTTCACCGTACCGATGATGCCCATCAGTCCGAGCAGCACTTCTACCAGAAAGAGCAGTTCCAAGCGGATTGGCCGCTCCGGCAAGAGCCATCTCAAACCGTAGGTGAATACCGGTATCAAGACCAGCAGCACTACGGCAAGCACCCAGGCTACCACCTGGAACGATACACCGGGAAGCTGGAAGATGGTCATCACCAGAACGCTGAACAGCACTGGGAAAAACAGCAATCCAGGGAAGTACTTCAGGAAGATGAAGAACATCCATTTGCGGCGACTCACATGTTCCGAAGTCTTCAGATCTACGTGGTGCACACAGAAAAGCATCGTGAGTGCCACGTCGATACTCAGCAGCACCGCCATATCGAGCATCAGCTTCTGGTCAGCTATCCAGGCCGCAATCTGCGTCTTCGACTGCTCGATGGCAAGTGGCCAGGTCATTCCCACGAAGAAGGCAACGAGCACCGAGATGATCATAATCTCCTTCACTCCGTGGAAGGTCTGCTTCAGCACAAAACTGAAGCAAACCAATATCATCATTACTAAAACTAATGTCTCCATTTCTATTCAACCATATTCTTTCTTCTTCGGCGAATCAGGATAGCCAACATCACGAAAGCAACGATGACGATGACACCTACTACGATGCCGCTCACCACAGTGGTGGTCTTCTGAGCGTCCTCGTTCAGCGTCTCCTTCTTCATCACCATACCCTTGTCGTTGCTGTTCTTCGCAGCCTCAGCATCGCGGATCTGTTCTACATTCTGCTGATATTCCTTGGCAGAAGCAGCATCGGTCTTGCTGGCTATATAGTTGCGGAGCTTGGCATTGTCGCAAACGAAACCGGAGCATGAAGGCTTATACTTGTTCACCGTCTCAGTATGAAGCTTGGCAATGTCCTTGAGCTGCTGAGGAGTAGCCTTCCACATTCCCTTGCGGGCACTCTCCATCATCACGGCGGTCATCTCCATCAGCGCAGCCGGATTCTGCTTGTCGAAGAACTCCTTGGTTCCAAGATGGTACTTGTCCTTGACATATACATTATAGATCTCGTCCCACATCTCCTTGTCGATAGCCTTAGGCTTCATCACATTCCAGCCGTAGGTATTGGTTACGATTTCTGCAAATGTGCTGGCGCTGCTGGCTCCACCCTTCATCTTCTCCTTGATATAGGCTGGATTGAAGATGGTGGTTCTGCTCTCGATGCCGATAGCCTCCTTCACCTCCTGCATTCTCATATTGCTATGGTTGCGATAGTCGGCGAGATAAGCATCCGGATCCTTACCGGTCACGTTGCGCACTGCGAGGTTCATACCTCCCATAAACTCATATACGTGGTCGAGACTCAAAGCACCCCAAGTGTTGCTCTGTCGTGGCTGAACCACCACATCTGTACGGGTCAGCGCTGCCTCGAAAGCTGCCTTGCGAACGGTCTCCCAGTTCTTTTCATCACCATAGAAGGCACCCATATTGTTCATATAGACCTCGGCAATCTGACTCCTCCTTATCCCAGCGGTCGCCTGCGGTTACCATCTCCTGGATACCGGTGCCATAGTTGCCGTTTACACCACCAAAGACACGATACATACTCACCTCGCGGGCCTCCTTTGGCGACATACCCTTCTCTACGAGCACACGTTCCGGATTCGGTAACACCGGCTTTCACCAGGTTGTCGTACTTGTCACCCTTGGCATTTGCCGCCATCTCTATCGCCTTGTTGATGAGGAAGAGACGGGATGCTGCCAGGTCGCGGAGCTGACCGGAAGTCTGAACCACGACATCGATGCGAGGACGGCCCAACTGCTTGGATGGGATGAGACGCAGATCGGTAACACGACCGAAGGCATCTCTTACCGGTTCTACACCGAGCATATAGAGAATCTGAGCGATGGTGGCACCCTCTGTTTCGATAAACTCGCTGCTCCAGAGCGTGTAGCTCACCTTACGAGGATATTCACCCTTATGTCGCTCACAATACATCTTGATGGTATTGTCGCAAAGTTCCTTCGCCTTCTCCCAGGCATCCTCCGACGGTGTATTCTCCACATTGATGGAGAAGAGGTTTCTACCGGTAGGCAGGGTGTTAGGATTCACAATCAGATCACCACCAGGAGATGGAGCGGTAAAGCCGCCATTCAGGGCATTCATCAGAGAAGACATCTCGTTGAGCGGACTCTGACGGAGTGCCTCCGAATACTTACCCACATTCTGCAAGGCATGCTCTACGGTAGTAATCGCCTGAGCCAGATGAATCTGCTGACGGGTATATTTTGGCACCTTCGACATCATCATACCCTTATCTTTAGAAGATTTCTGAGATGCCTTGCCGCCGGCTTTCGCCTTCTTCGCCTTCTTCAGATCATCTTGATACCATTTCTGTCCCTTCTTGATGGCTTCCATCATCTTATCAGGGAAGTGACCGGTCTGCTCCATCTTCTCGAAAGCCTCACGACTCATCTGCGGAACCTTCTTCTTGTGAGAAACCTTGGCAGCACGGAGCTCGCTTACCGTACGGTGATCCACCTTCTTTGGCTTCGCCTCCTTCGCTCCACCCATCTGGTCAGCCATCTGCATCATCATCTGGATAGGATCCGGAGCAGCCTGCATTGCCTCTATCTTGCGTGCCATCTGGAGTTCGGCAGGAGTGATTCCTACATAACGGCAGATGTATTCATCAGAAACCGAGGCTGAACCCAGAAGCTGAGTCACGGTATTGCGTGCCTTGCTCAGATAGAGACGGCCGAAAAGCTGCTTGTGCTTCTCAACACCCTCCTGGGCACGGCCTTTCAGCTTATCTACTGCCAGCATTCCGTAGGCAATAGGGTCGGTAGCCATCGCATAGACACTGGTGCGGACATCATCATTATCGTATGGCACACCCAGAGTATAGAGCTTGCCGGTAATCTTCTCGTTTGCCAACTCTTCTGCAAAGTTCTCTACTCTCGCGATTTCATCTGCAGAATATGGCTTGTTCATCTGCTTGGCATCGAGGCCCAGTTCACGGGCGATTCCCATCTTCACGGTCAGCGCCTTCACCTTGAGCGACTGTTCGGCAGATGCCTTCTTCTCGTAAGACTGGATGGCATCACTCAACTGCTTGTAGGTCTGTCGCAACTCGCTCTCCTTGAAAGGAGGAGTGAGATAGCTCTGGGTCTGGGCATAGGAACGGCGCTTGGCAATCATCGCCTCGCCTACATTGCCGATGGTATATATATAAAAATGTGGAACCACACCAATCAATCGGTCACTCCAGTCGTTGCTGTCGAGTGCCACCTGCTTTCTAGGGGTATATTCCAGCGAACCGTGGGTTCCGAAATGGATAAGTGCATCGGCACTGAAACCATAACGTGCCCAGAGATAAGAGGCAACATAGGTGTAAGGTGGTGCCTGGTCGGTGCCATGCACAATCTTGAAGGAGTCGCCTCCCACGCCTGCCATCACCTGTGGAAGCAGGGCCACATTGCCAAACTGCAGTCTTGCCACCGCCAACTTTCCGTCATCGGTAGCCATATATTTGCCAGGGAAGGAACCATAGAGCTGGTTCATCTCCTTAATCATCTTCTTAGACAAAGCCTTCTGGGTCCATCCGGCAAACTGCTGGGCGGTAACCAGGACAGGATGTCCCGACTGGAGGAACTTGGTATAAGCTCCCCTCGGCATAGGTTCCGAAGACGGCACCCTGAGCCTGGATCATCTTTGCCAGTTCCTGAGGATTGGCAGGCAACTTGCCTACATTGTATCCTTCATTCTTCAAGCGAACCAGGAGATTGTAGAGCGATGGAACCACTTCCATTCCCGAAGCGGTGAGTGCATTCTGACCGGGACCCTTGAAATAGAAGATGGCGATGCGCTTGCTGCTGTTCTTCTTGTTCTTCAAATTCACATAGCCCTGCACGCTCTCCACGAAACTCTCCATTCTGTCTGGGATGCCGTAAACCTCCTGCAAGCCCGCCTTGTTGATGCGCTGTCCGAAAACCACGTATGGACGGATGGCACCATCAATCTCCGGAGTCACGATGCTCTGCGACATGAAGCCGCCGTTCATTCCCTGCTTGTCGTTCTCCCAATCGGTGGTCAAGCGGTTGATATTAAGAGGAGAGAACAGTGGAATATTCTTCTGCTTCAGGAACTCTACGAAGTAATCGCCCAGTCTGCCATGCGCCATATTCACTACTGCATTCGCCTGGATGCTGTCGGCATGATGACCGGCGATAAAGCTCTGAAGCTTATTGATGCGATACACCCTGAAGCCCTTCTTCTCGAAAGCCTTCTCCATATCAGTAGCCGCACCCATGAAACCGGTGAGCATTATGGTAGGAGCACCTCCTTTATATAAACCGTTCTTTGCCAGGAAGGCATTGTACTCGCGGATGCTGTTGAAGCCCAGTTCATCGCCCTTTTCATCTTTCGGGTCGAAATGAGTCAGGAGATAGTCTGGTCGCTCATTCACACGTTCCGGCTCTGGAGCCATGAACTTCTTACCGTCGATAAACTTGCGGATATAAGCGAGCATGCTGTGATAATTCTTCTTGCCGCCGTTCTCGATGTACTGCATCAGATAATCGGCATCGAAGTTATCTACCGATACGATATTGTTGGCTGGGTTGGTAGCAGCATGAGTCAGGGTCGGCACCTTGTAGGAAGCCTCTTCCAACAGCTTGCGCTGGTTATCGTCGATTCGGAGACCCATACCATTCACGATAATCATATCGTAATCATCCAGATGATCGAAATCATCGGTCGTGATTTCACTCAGTTTGATCATCGCATTGTCGTTGGCATGCGAAATCTGTCCCAGCGCAATAGCCTGATAGTTGAGGAAAGCGATGCGGGTAGTACCCACCCAGGCAGAGTAAGCCTTCGCCAAACCTCCCAGAACAATCACAGCCAATAAGGCCAGAAAGATGTGTTTCTTTTTAATCTTTCTAATTATTCCTAATCTTTTTTTCATATCCATTCCTTTATCGGGGTGCAAAGGTAGGGGGTATTTAGAAATTGCACAATACCGAGAAATTGTGATTTTTCATATTTTTTATACTTAGAAGTTGGTATCAGATTGATAGGCTCAGATTCCCATGTCCTAATAAAGTAAAGGTTCACCACCTCCAAATGTAATTCCACCATCTGTAGTTGTAAAATAAAGACTGTCTACCTTTACTATGTCTAAAAGTTCTTGTGGAGAATAGAATGAAGAAACTTTTGGAGTATTATGACATTGCGGATTTAAGCAATATGAGCAAGAAAGCGGGGGTTAGAGGTTCGAAAGCGGGGTTTATAAGAAATCTCACCATGGGGAGATGCAGCCACCATTGTTACATTGTTACATTGTTACATTGTTACATGTTACATGTAACATGTAACATTAAGGATTTCACATCCACCTCACGCAGTTCGGCCACCTCGTGAAGCAGTAGGCCATCCGCCCAGACAACTTCCCTACTCCGCCTCAACCGAATAGACGCACGGAGAGATATTACCACACTCGGAAAGTGGAAAAGCAAAAGAAGGAGCACGCCCAGCAAAGAAACCGGTGTACTCCTTCTTCTTATATCTCGGATGAGATGATCGTCTTTTATCTCGGATGAGATGATGGCTTCATAGAGCCTGCGCGCCCTACTTGTTGAAAGTCTTCATGGTCTTGCCGTTCTTCATCAGCAGCATGTTGAAGCCGCGCACCTTGGAATCAGCATTCAGACGCTTGCCATCGGCAGAGAAACGGGCAACTACCTTGCCGGCTCCCTCGGATGCCGGTGCTGCTGCCACGTCGTTGGTCTCGTACAGCGTGTCGAAGAACCAAGTCGTCATTCCACCAGTTTCCTCGGAATCTTCATCGACAGTCTCGCTATCGACAAAGGCGAATCCGGCAATATAGCGACCGTCGGCAGAGATGCCGCAAGGAGAGTTCATACCGCCAGCGTCGTATTCGGCGAATTTCGCAACCTTGGGGAAGGCCTCAGCGAGCGTTTGAAGCGTCTCGCCCTTCTTCCAGATGAAGCCCGTGCGGCCGGAATAGAGACTGCCGCAGCATCCTACGATGGTACCGTCGTCGGAAACGGCAAAGCCGTACAACTCACTATTCTCCATGCCCTCCAGTTGGCTTGCCATGAAGTATTCGACGAGGTCGTTCTCCGTATTGTAGCGCGCTACGCCAAACTCGGAGCCTCCATCGTCGAGAAGCTTCTCCACATTGAGCACGACGTATTTTCCGTTGGCGCTCATGATGGTCTGGTCGCAGCTGAATATGCTGTAGGGCATCGTCGACTCATAAGAGGAAGCGAAATAGCCGCGCGAGAACGGATAGGCCGAGAAGGTCTCGCCGTCGCGGTTGGGTGCCCACAGGAGTGCGGGACGGGTGGCCATAGCGTCAACCCAATAGCCGGTGATGATGGAGTCGTTGGATACGGAAAGCGCAGAGGCACCCGCGCTCTCGGCTCCCAGGAACTTGTTGGAAGGCTGCGGCAGGTCTGTCGGCACGCCCTCGTTGAAGAGGCATGGGGTGCCCTCGTCGTCGGTACCGTCGTAGCGCGCACCCACGATGAGTTTTCCGTTCGGGCTGATGCCCGTGAAGAGATACTGTTCGGCTTCGCCGTAGGTGGTGCATTTCTCGCTGGCGAAATCGAAGATGGCAGCCGGACCGTTCCATCCCACAGCAACGCCATTGTCGGCGATGGCCTTCAGCTGGACGTCGGTGTCGGGATCGGGAGCATCATATCTCACCATCTTCTGTTCCCGGACGTCAAAAATGAATCCCGCGTTCACGCCATAGCACACGCCGCCGATATACTTGCCGTTCGGCGACAATACCGTACACATAAACTGCGAACCATCCGGATCGGGGATTTCTGTCAAACCGTTCTGAGCCATTGCTGCATGGCCTGCTACGAGCAATGCCACCATAGAAAGTAATGTCTTCTTCATAAGCTTTCTCTCCTATTTTTTTTGTTATTAATTAGTTTAACGTCTGAAAACTCCAGGCATGGGTGATTGAATCACCATGGCAAAGGTATCAAGAATTTATCGAATAGAAAAATCTTTTCGGCGATTTTTTTTTTGTTTTTGTACCCATTCGGTGTTATTTAGACAGTACACAAGGATATGTACGGGTATTTTTTGCACATCTCATTTTTTTCGTTACTTTGCACTTTGAAGCAATCATCGCATAGTCGTTCATAGATTCCGCACATGAAGAAAACGCTAAAAGTGCTTTTGGCTGTTGTCATCACGCCCATCGCACTGTTTCTGATACTCACCCTGCTCCTTTACTGCCCTCCCGGGCAAAAGTGGGCGGTGGAGAAGGCGGCCCAGGTGGCGTCGGAGAAGACGGGGATGAGGATTACGGTCGAGCAGCTGCGCCTCAGTTTTCCGCTGGACCTTCGGTTGCAGGGCCTGAAAGCCTTGCAGCCCAACGACTCGTTGCCCGGAAAGACGGACACCATCGCCGACGTGAGGAGCCTGACAACCCATGTGCAGATGCTGCCGCTACTCAGCGGGCGCGTGGAGGTGGACTGGCTGACCTTCAAGGGATTGCGGATGAACACGGACCAGCTCATCGGCGACCTGCGCATCAAGGCCGACCTGGAGCGCCTCCACCTCGTGAGCCACGGCGTGAGCCTCGGCGAGGAGCGGGCGAAGGTGAACCTCGCCGACATCAGGGGGGGCTACATCGACGTGGCTCTGGGCGACACCATGCCGAAGGACACGGCCAAGAAGGAGGTGCTATGGAAGATAGACGTGGACCGGCTCCAGTTGGCTCACACCGACTTTAGGCTACACCTGCCGGGCGACACGATGAGCGTGAAGGCCCACTTCGGCGAGGCCACGGCGCGGCGGGCGGTTCTCCAACTGAAAGACAACACATACAAGGTAGGGGCGCTCGACTGGCACGACGGTGCTTTGGCCTACGACCAAAACTTCGTGCCCCGCGCCAAAAGGGGTTTCGACGCCGCCCATATCAGCCTCAGCGACCTGCACCTCGGCATCGACTCGTTTTGCTATGCCGCCAATACCATCGACCTGCGCATCCGCGCGGCCCATTTCGCAGAGCAAAGCGGAATGCGCGTAAACACGCTCAAGGGAACTTTCCACACCGACAGCACGCGCCTCGCCCTGGAGGACTTCCACCTCACCATGCCGGAGACCGACCTGAAGGGGACTTTCCGCATGGACATGAACGCCTTCGCCGATCGTCACCCGGGACAGATGCTGGCGAGACTGGCGGGCCATACGGCCCTCGGCGACCTGCAGCCCTTCCTGGCGTCCCTGCCCGCCGACGTACTGCGGGCACTGCCGAAGTCGCGCATCACGGTGAAGGGCCAGTTGACGGGCAACCTGCAGCGGGCCACGCTTCAAAATATCCACCTCCGCATGGACCGCCACTTCGACCTGACCGCGACGGGACGGGTGGAGAACCTCACGGCGACGAATCGGCTGCGGGCTGACCTGCGGCTGAAGGGACGGACGGAGGATCTGGACTTCGCCTACCACTTCCTGCCACGCGAGGTGAGGGAGATGGTGCGTCTGCCAAAGGGCATCGGATTCAACGGATCCGTGGGAATCACGCCCTCGGCCTATACGGCAGACCTGAGGGTGACGGAGGGCAGCGGATGGCTGCATATCGACGGAGCTTACTATGCGACCACAGCGCACTACGACGCCCGCCTGGAGGCCACGCGCTTCGACCTGAGCCATTTCCTTCCGACCATGGAACTGGGCGTGCTGACGGGCCACCTGACGGCGGAAGGACGAGGCACGGACGTGCTCAGCCCCCGCGCGACAGCACTCGTCAGGGCGGACATACGACAGATGAGCTACGGCAACTATACGCTCGACGGCATCCGGGCGGACCTGCAGTTGCACAAAGGGCGGATGACGGCCAAGGTGGACAGTCGCAACCCGATGGTGGGTGGCAAATTCGGTTTCTCCGGACGCGTCGATGGGAAACGCATCAACGGCCATTTCCGCGGACAGATAGCGCACGCGGACTTGGCGCGCCTGGGCGTGAAGGACTATCCGTTTGTGCTCTCGGGCTATGCGGACGTGGAAGTCGGCTCCAACCTCAAGAATACTCACTACATCCAAGGACCCGTCTCCCACCTGCGGCTGACCAGCAGGGAAAAACACGCGCCCCACGAACTGCTCAACGGTTCGTTTGACGTGATGGCGCAGTTGAAGGGCAACCAGCTGGAGGCGCAACTGAAAGGACAACTGGAGAAGGCGGACCTCAAGGGGCTGGGCCTGGTGGACAAGGCGTATAATCTGCAGGCGGAGACGGACATCAGCGTGAGGTCCAACCTCGGAAGCACACATAGCGTGAGGGGATCGATAGACCGGCTGCTGCTCACCGAACGGCGCGACACGGCGCTGGTGCGCCTGCTGGCGGGCGACTTCTCGCTCGACGGGGGCACGAGGGGCAAGACCGTGGAGGGACGCGTAGGGGCCAACGTGTCGGTGGCGGATCTCTACCAACTGGGACTGACGGAGCAGCCGCTGGCCCTCTCCACCCGCGCGAACCTACAGGTGTTCACGGACCAGAAGGACGAACTGATGGTGAAGGGACTGGTGGGCAACCTGCTGCTGCATGAGAAAGACCGGACGCTGGCACCGGGCGACCTCTCGCTCGACGTGCTGAGCCGACGCGACACGACCCACGCCGACATCACGGGGGGAGACTTCCAGCTCGACGCCGACTTCGAGGGCAGCTACAGCCATCTGGCCGAGGTGGGAACGCACATCGCCGAGACCATCAAGCGGCAGACGGAGGAGCGCGTGATAGACCAAAAGGCGCTGCTGAGCCAGTTGCCCAACGGCCACTTCATCCTCAATACGGGCACGAGCAACTTCATCAGTCAACTGCTGCGGCAGAGCGGCTACGCTTTCCGGGCGGCGCAGGCGGACATCACGTCGTCGCCGGAGACGGGTATCAACGGGTTTGTGAGCGTCGATTCGCTGGTCTATCAGGACAACGTGACGATCGACATGCTCAACATCAACCTGCAGAGCGACGGCAGTACGCTCAACTACGACATGGCGGTGAGCAATTTGCCGTCCAATAGCTATCCGTATAGCGGACAAATCAACGGATCGTTCTTCGAGAAGGGACTCGTCACCCATGCCGTCGTCAAGGACAAGGAGGGAAAGACGGGACTGGACCTGGGACTGCGCGCGGCCATGGAGGGCAACGGCGTGAAACTCGACATCACCTCGCCAACGGCGATCCTCGGCTACAAGGCTTTCGACGTGAACAAGGACAACTACGTCTATCTGGGACAGGACAGCCGCGTATCGGCCAAGATGATCCTGCGCGCCAGCGACGGAACGGGTGTGCAGCTCTACTCCAACGACGCCGACACGACGGTGCTGCAGGATGTCACCCTCGCCATGCACCAGTTTGAACTGGACAAGGTGCTGGCGGTGCTGCCCTTCGCACCCAAGATCTCGGGCACGCTCAACGGAGACTACCACGTCGTACAGACGGAGAGCGACCTCACCGTCTCGGGCGACATGACGATCCACAACTTCATCTACGAGAACGCGCCCATGGGCAACGTGGGGGCCGAGGTGGTCTATATGCCGAAGGAGGACGGTTCGCACTACGTCGATGCCATCATCCGCAAAGACGACGACGAGGTGGGGACGCTCACGGGTACCTACAAGGACGAGGGCAAGGGACTGCTCGACGCGGAACTGGCGATGAACCAATTCCCGCTCCACTTCGTCAACGGTTTCGTGCCCGATCAGATCGTAGGACTGCAGGGAGCCGGAGAGGGAACGCTCTCGCTGCACGGACCCCTGGACCAGCTGGACATCAACGGCGAACTCTACCTCGACTCCACACGACTGGTCAGCGTGCCCTACGGCGTCTCCATGCGCTTCGCAGACGACCCCGTGACGATCGAGCACAGCCGACTGAAGTTTGAGAACTTCGAGATGTTTGCCAACAACGACCGACCACTCAACATACAGGGTTATCTCGACTTCAGCGACTTCAACAAGATGTATCTCGACGTGAAAATGAGGGCGGACAACTTCCAGATCATCGACGCCAAGGAGAACGCGCGATCGGAGGCCTATGGCAAGGCGTTCGTCAACTTCAGGGGCCTCATGCGCGGACCGCTGAACAATCTATGGCTGGGGGGAAAGATCGACGTGCTGGGAGCCACGGACATGGCCTACGTCATGAGGGACGCACAACTGACGTCCGACTCCGAACTGGACAACCTCGTGCAGTTTAGCAACTTCAGCGACACCATCCCCGAGACGCTCAACCGCCCCGACATCACGGGTCTGAACATGAACCTCAACGTCAACGTGGACGAGCAGGCACGCATCGTCTGCTACCTCACGGCGGACCACTCCAACTACATCGACCTGATCGGAGGAGGAACGCTCTTCCTCACCTACGATCCGACCAACGAACTGCAGCTGCGCGGACGCTACACGCTGAGCAACGGCGAGATGAAATACTCGCTGCCCATCATCCCGCTGCGCACCTTCCAGATACAGGATGGCAGCTATATACAATGGACGGGGGACCCGATGAAGCCGACGCTCAACATCACGGCCACGGAGGACGTGAAGACGGCCGTGGCATCGTCGGACAACTCACAGGGACGCATCGTGGATTTCGACTGCGGCGTGAGACTGTCGAAGACGTTCCCCGACATGGGCGTGGAGTTTGTCATCGACGCACCGGAGGACGCGCAGATGCGCAACGAGCTCAACATGAAGAGCGCGGAGGAGCGGTCGAAACTGGCCGTCTCCATGCTGGCCTCGGGAATGTACCTGGACAGCAACGTGGGCAACTTTGCCATGAACTCGGCGCTGGCGAGCTTCCTGCAGACGGAGGTCAACAAGATCACGGGCAGCGCTTTCCGCTCGATGGGACTGGACCTGACGGCCAACCTCGAGAGCACGGCGGACGCGACAGGAGCGCTCCACACCGACTATACGTTCAAATTCTCGAAACGCATCCTCAACAACCGACTGCGCATCAGCATGGGCGGACGCATCTCGACAGGAGCCTCGGCGGCGGACGACAACGGGGCCTACTTCGACAACTTCTCGCTGGAGTACAGACTCAACCAGAAGGAGACGCAATATCTCAAGCTCTACTACGAGCGGGAGGCCTACGACTGGCTCGAAGGCAACATCAGTGTCTTCGGAGGTGGTTTCTCCTGGCGACGGAAGCTGCGCCATTTCAAGGATATCTTCAAACTGAAGTCTGACGACGACGCCGTCATCCCCGTCATCCGTACTGACTCCACACAACGAAAACTCCCATGAAACAGATATACCTCTTCCTATGGGCCGCCATCGGCGTGGTCCTCCTCTCGACGGGCTGCAGTACGACGAGCGCCATACCGGACGGCGAGCAGCTCTATACGGGCATGAAGCCCACGGAGTATGTGGATGCTGACAAGTCGGAGCACGCCACCTCGGTGCGCGAGGAGCTCGACGTGGTGCTCGCCACCAAGCCCAACGGTTCGCTCTTCGGAAGCCCTACCCTACAGTCGCCGCTGAAGATCGGTCTATGGATATGGAACGCTTTTTCCCAGGGGACCACGTCCTTTGACAAATGGATGGTGAAGGCGTTTGGCACGCAGCCGGTGCTGATGAGCTATGCCAACCCTGATCTCCACACCACGGTGGGCAGAAACCTGCTCAAGAAGCGCGGCTACTTCAATGGCGACATCAGCTACAGTCTCGTACCGCAGAAGAACCCGAAGAAGATGAAGTTGCAATACGCCGTCAAGATGGGCCAGCTTTGGACGATCGACACGCTCGGCTACGTCGGATTCACGCCGGGCCAGGACAGCCTCATCAGCGCCCATGCCGACGAGGCGATGACGAGAAGCGGCGCGCCCTTTGATATCTCGACGCTCGAAAGCGAGCGCCAGCGCATCACACAGTTGTTTCGCGACAATGGCTACTTCTACTATGAGAAGGGAATGGCAAGCTATCTGGCCGACTCAGTCTCGCGACCGGGAACAGTGGCGGTGAACCTCCAGCTCCTCGACTCCATCGATGGGCGCGCCCTGAGGACCTGGACCATCCGCAACATCAACGTCAACCTGCGGCGCAGCCTCTTTGAGAATATCGACACGACGAGCCACGGACGATCCCTGCGCGTACACTATAATGGCACCCACTCGCCCTTGCGCCGCCGCGTGCTGAGCAACCAAATCAAACTGAAGCGGGGTGACCTCTATAGCGCGAGCCTGCAGGAGGAGACGCAGCAGCGGCTCAACGCCACGGGCATCTTCTCGCAGACGCGCCTCTCGTTCGTCCCCATCGACAGCACGGAGCAATGCAGCCAGCTCGACGTCGTGGCCGACTGCGTCTTTGACAAGCCCTACGACTTCTTCATCGAAGCCTACGGCAAGGGAAAGACGAGCGGCAAGTTTGGGCCGGAGCTGATCATGGGTCTCACCAAGCGCAACGCCTTTCGGGGTGGCGAACTCCTCAACTTCCGCGTCAACGGCGCGTTTGAATGGACCTGGGGACGATCAGACAACCAAGAGAGCTCGGGCATGAGCAGCTACGAGTATGGTGGCGAGGTGAGCCTCCAGTTGCCGCGACTGCTCATCCCCTTCCGGGGCACGGCGAAGCAGCGCCATGAGAAGGCACGACGCAGGATACAGGAGGCCATCGCAAGGGGCGAGGACCCGGCCACCGTGCGCCGGCGCCGCAAGGTCTATTACGAGACGCCGATGACCACGCTGCGCGCCTCGACGAGCGTCATCAACCGCAAGGCCTACTTCAAGCGCCATGTGGTGTCGGGAGAACTGACGTACAACTGGAAGCCGACGGAGCGGAGCGAATATAAGTTTTCGCCCTTGCTGCTGACCTATGAATACATGCCGAGCCATACAGAGCGGTTTGACCAGATGACGGAGGAACTGCCCTACCTCGCCATGAGTTTCTCGGACCAGTTTATACCGAAACTGGAGTTTAGCTACACATACCAGAGCAAGGCGGGGACGCCCAACCCCATCAAGTGGTGGACGACGCTATCGGAGGCTTCCAACCTCCTGTCGCTGGGCTACATGGTGGCTGGAAAAAAGTGGGACGAGAAGGGCAAACTGATGTTCAAGAATCCCTACGCACAGTTTGTGAAGTTTGAGACCAACTTCACCAAGCAGTGGAGCACGGGCGAGAAATCCACCCTGGTGGCGCACGTCGGCGCAGGCGGCATCTTCAGTTATGGCAACAGCACCTATGCGCCCTATACGGAACAGTTTTTCGTGGGTGGCGCCAACAGTATCCGCGCCTTCAACGCCCGCGAGATAGGACCGGGAAGATACCGCAGCGTCTCTCCCCTCTTCTCCTATGTGGAACAGACGGGCGACTTGAAGTTTGTGGCCAACCTAGAATACCGCCCGCATCTTGTGGGATCGCTCTATGGCGCGGCCTTCCTCGACATGGGCAACGTGTGGACACTCAAGAAGCACGACGAGATGGAGCAGACGACGTTCCAGCTCAAGCGGATATTCAAAGACGTGGCCTTCGGCACGGGTGTGGGACTGCGCTACGACGTGGGCTTCTTCATCCTCCGCGTCGATTGGGGTCTCGGCCTCCACTTGCCCTACGACACGGGCAAGAGCGGATTCTTCAACATCGGCCACTTCAAGGATGCGCAGACGCTCCACTTCGCCGTGGGACTGCCCTTCTAACTGGTTCTTCCGGGAAATGGGGTGATTCGACGTGGACACGGTGATTCGACGTGGACACATAGAAGACAACTTGTATTTGTTGCTTCCCCTAACTCAGCAGGATGTATTGGCACCAGCTCAAACCCTCAAACCGAGGGGCTTTTGACCGTTGAGAGCAAAATGAAACGACGAGACCGCCGAAGTCTCGTTTTTTCTTTGTAATTTTGCACCGAATTTGCAAAAAGCAGACGGTCGGCATCACGAAAAACGCACACCGTCGAGCCAAAAGCATCGCTACAGAGGCTGCGCGAGCGCGCGGAGAGCAGCGACAAACGACAGCAAGTCAACAACTACTGACGACAGCGAAACAACACTTCAAACAGAATGAATAAGACAAAAGAAATCAAAGAATTCTGCATCATTGCCGTGTCAATGATTCTCGGAAGTCTGGGATGGTGCGCCTTCCTGCTTCCCCACCAAATCACGATCGGTGGCCTGGGAGGTATCTCCTCCGTCCTGTTTTGGGGCACGGGCATCCCTATTCCCTACACCTACGCCGTAGTCAACGGCATCTTGATGATCGCAGCCCTGAGACTCCTCGGATGGCGATTCTGCGTCCGAACGATCTTTGCCGTCACGGTGTTCTCCTTCAGTGTCGGTTTCTTCCAGAAGGTGTTCGAGGGACAAGTCCCGTTTGCCGGCCAGACTTTCCTGGCCTGTGTGGTCGGAGGCGTCATCATGGGCGTGACGATGGGCGTCGCCCTGCAATACAACGCATCGACGGGAGGATCAGACGTGATCGCCGCCATCGTCAATAAGTATCGCGACATCTCGCTGGGACGCGTCATCCTGATGTGCGACCTCTGTGTGATCACCTCCAGCTACCTCGTCCTCGAATCCTGGGAAAAGGTCATCTACGGCTATATCACGCTCTGTGTGATGTCGTGGTCGGTCGATTACGTCATCAACGGTATGCGCTCGAGCGTGCAGTTCTTCATCATCTCCGACAAATGGGAGGAGATGGGCCACGCCATGAACGAGGAGGCCAACTGCGGCTGCACCGTCATCGAGGCGCGCGGCCTCTACACGGGTGCCCAAAAGGGCATGCTCTTCATCATCGTCCACGGACGCAAGAGCCGCGAGGTGATGCAGGTCGTCAACCGGATCGACCCGCACGCCTTCGTCTCGCAGGCTCCCGTCAGCGGTGTCTATGGCCTGGGATTCCAAAAGATCAAGAAGTAAGGCCTACAGCCGAGTAGCCTAACCACTCAATTGAGTAGGAGGAAAACGAAGCAGTTTTCTTCCTACTTTCGTTTTCCGACCTCTCACACCACCGTACGTGCGGTTCCGCATACGGCGGTTCCTATTTTGGATACCATTCAAGATACGCATCCATTAAAGTAGCATACCCAGCCCTACATAGATGCTCATTTGTTATAGCTCTATGCAGTATGTAGCTGTCTGCTATACGCCAATAGCCCTTGCGAGTATTACCCCATTCGTATGCTTTGTACTTATTGATACCACATCTAATGAGGTTTGCCACTTTTGTCTTGGGTTTCTTCCAAGCTTTCCATATACACATACGTATTCTACGCCTTAACCATTCGTCCGTTTCAAGCAAGAGACGTTTCATACTGGCAAGGTGATAATACCCGACCCAACCTCGTATGTATTCTTTCAGCTTCTGCTTTCTCCTGACATACCCCCATCCATTGCTGCGACTTGTCAATTCTTTCAACCTTGATTTCATCTTGGCTTTGGACTTTGGGTGTACTGTGAGTTGGCATTCACCTTTCATCACATAAAAGGAGTAGCCGAGGTATTTCACTCCGCGCACATACGACACTACAGTCTTTTCCTTGTTGACTTTGAGATATAGAGTGTTCTCTATAAATCGGGTTATGCTCTCCTTTACTCGCCTTGCTGCCCTTTTGGATTTGCAAAATATCATCGAGTCGTCGGCATAGCGCACAAAGGGAAGTCCTGTGCGTTCAAGTTCTTTATCCAGTTCGTTGAGCATGATGTTACTCAACAACGGACTTAGCGGTCCTCCTTGCGGAGTTCCTTCCATGCTCGCTTCAAACAGACCTTTGTTCATTACACCACTTCGGAGATATTTGTGTATAAGACTGACAACTCTGCCGTCTTTTATCGTACGGCTGAGGATTTCTATGAGTTTGCTATGGCTCACGGTGTCGAAGAAGCGTTCAAGGTCAAGGTCTAGTACATATATGTAGCCTTCGTTGATTATCTTTTGCGCCCCTCGTAGTGCGTCATGGCATCCTCTTCTCGGACGGAAGCCGTAGCTCGTCTTGGAGAATTGGTTCTCATAGATGGGAGTCAGTACTTGGTTGATGGCTTGTTGCACCAGACGGTCTACCACTGTAGGTATTCCCAACAGGCGCATCTTACCATTGTCCTTGGGTATTTCTACCCTTTTCACTGGGTTCGGACGGTAAGAACCGTCCATCAAGGAACGGATGAGTTCATCCTTATTGGTCAAAAGCCATGGGAGCAACTGCTCACACGACATCTTGTCGATACCACCACAGCCCTTGTTTCTCATTACAGCCTTGTAGGCTCGGTTGAGATTTGCAGGACTGAGGATTTGCTCGAAAAGGTGTTCCTTGTCGAATGGTACTTCCACGATGTTGTCTTCACACATCCACATGAAGGTCTGCACTCCCCCATACCATTCGGTTTCCGACCTATTTCTTTGGGGGCAGCCATTAACTTGGGATAATGTTTTCTGCTTTCTTTCCTTCATAAGGTATGTTTCAATTACTATCGTTTAATTGTTAGGTTCTGCCCTTCGTGCAGCGTTATCGAGTATTGCACTACTATCGCATCTGCTGACTTCTCACGGCAAGCTTTACTCCGCTTCTTTCGTAAAAAAACTATTTGAAGCGTCCGTGAGACCTCCTCGGATAAGGGCATTATCTTTTCATCTTATACCCACTTCATTTTTTCGCAAGCTCAAGGAAACTCCACCGACCGTTCCGAATAGCTATGGGACTTTGATTTGCTTTGCAATCTTATCCATGGTTAAATGCCTTATATGAAGTTCCTGTTCGTTAGGTCAGATGTTTGCCGCCGGCTTCTTTCAGATTCCAACTCACGATGGACACCCTTGCCTTTGGCTATGTAATTCCCGCTATTAGGGCTTACTCGGGACTTCCACCCGTTAGACAATGCTCATGCCGAGCATACAAAGCCTCGCCTACCCTTTCCGGGGAAGGCCCAAAAGCCTGTGCCATTCCTTCGGGATGGTCTCGGGATGGCTTCGGGATGGAAAGCGGCACGCGGACAAGTGGATTTCTCATGCAAGAGAAGCGACTTAGTAATCGCACGCAGATTGGGCTCAAAAGTGGGGTAAAAAATGAAGTTAACTTCTTCGTAGCCCTATGAATATAACTTCGTAGGCCAATGAAGTTAACTTCGTAGGCCGATGAAGTTATATTCATTTTTAGGGGCAGTTAGGAGGGGGCTTCAGCGCGACCTTGCCGAGGGTTGCTGATAGCCTGAGTTGGTGATAGCTTAAGGCCGCGCTGGGTGGTAACTTATGACCACATTTAGTGACTACTTGGAATAGTCTCAAGGTGGAATAGAGTAGAAGGGTGAAGGAGTGTCTTCAGCCCACCTTGCTGTCCTATTTAACGTTTAACGTTTTTGTTTTGAGAAGGTTCGCATTAGCATAATGTCACGTTGCCACGAAGTCACGTTTCCCCTTTACGGACGGGCATTCCCACATTATAACGTTTAACATTAGGTGACTATATACGACAATACCCCCAACATAGGGTAGCCAAGTATGTAAACATTGTAAGATTACACAATAAATCAAGTATTAGTCCGTAATATCAAAGTTAATAATCGGGTAGGAGGTAAATGCTAATCATAAAAGGCATTCACCTTCTATTTTCACATTTACCGACCTCCCACACCACCGTACGTGCGGTTCCGCATACGGCGGTTTCGTGCTTTCTCATCTTGCGATGTGTGGCAAGTTGTTTTCAGCTATCCCTATGAGTAGCGTCACTTCTATCCTATTGTCGGATTCCGTCCTATCGTCTTGGATAGAGAGTTCCTTTCGGACATCTGACGAGGTGTCTCACAAGGTAACATTCATTTACTATTGCACTGCACGATTCAGTCCTTCCCTATAAGCACACGTGCCTTGGGCACTATGACCTCTGCTGACTTCTCACGGCAAGCTTTACTCCGTCATGGTACATCGAATGATTCATCTTCACCCATGCGTCCGTGAGACCTCCTCGGATAAGGGCTTATTCTTTCCATCTTATACCCACTTCATTTACACCAACCATTCCGAATAGCTATGGGACTTTGATTTGTCTTGCAATCTCATCCATGGTCATATGCCTTGTATGAAGTTTCTGTACGTTAGGTCAGATGTTTGCCGCCAGCTTCTTTCAGATTCCACCTCGCGGTGGACACCCTTGCTATTGGCTATACGATTCCCGCTATTAGGGCTCGTTAGGGACTTGCACCCATTAGAATAAGCTCAATGCCGAGCATACAAGAAAAGCAGTCGTCACGGTGCTTAAATGACAACTGCTCTGATAAGACTCTTTATCGTGTTGCCGCACGATGTGAGTATGGACTTTCATTTAACAAACTCCACGGATGCCATTAGTCGGGCATCCGTTTTTTATTTTGAGTTAATCCCCCTTTTTGTGTTTATGCGGCTTCAAAGACGGAGTATTTCCTGGAGTTTGTTTGTTGTCTCTTTGGCGGCGGTCAGGTTTGCCTGTTGAGACAGCAATTCTTTTTGGTCCTGGCTTAATTCCCATATCCTCAAAAAATTACAAGTTAATAAAGTTATCCCCCTTTTATAATGGAGTTGAAGCTCCACTTTCTTATATCGAAAGATTAGTAGAAACGCTGCATCCAAATTTGGTTTTCTGCAAGCAGATGCATAAAGCACTAATATAGTATGTACAAATACTGTGCCAATAGATATTATTCATTGCTATTTTTTCTAACGACAATTTGTCTGTCAGTTCTGCCTTCTTGACATTCCAAGGTTAATTGAAGAAAAACATCAGAATTATGACAGATACAAAGATTACAATCGTCTGTAGGGAAGGTGAAGATCACATTACAGACATAAGCCTTACGGCAGAACGAAATTGCACTCTAATCTTTACGGAAGCATTCTCCACACAGGAAAAGCCATTAAGTGTATATCTTATCAAAGATAAAGATATACTCAGCGAGAATGCTGCTAAAAGTGGTGCAGAGCAAATCCTATCTAATCTTACTGAACTTATCCGTAACAGCCTAAAGATGAGAGCACGGGTATTTACCCAAGAAGAATTGGATTTGAAATCTCAAATCACAGTTTATCCTATCATCAAACGGTTTGAAGAGATAGCTGGTATTGAGTTCGATTGGAATAGGTTTCACAATCGCAGAGAATTTAGAGCCTACATAAAGAGCCTATTGAATATGAAAAATCAATAAGTAGTGTACACAAACATCTGATATTCTTTGCAGAACTGCTAAAATTGCAGTATCTTTGCAAAGTCATTTCGGTGGCAAAGTTTTCGTGGAATAAAAGAAAGTGCCTTACTTCTTGTGAAATCGCCAAATCTCCACAAAGAATATACAAGGCACGGAGCAGCTCATATACGTGGGCTGCCTATCCGTGTTGTATATTCAGGTGTTTGGCGATACCTACAAGAGAATACGGAGGGCAGCCCACTTTCTTTAACAACAACATTGTAAAATCTCCAAGTTGGCTGTCTGCGGAGAACTCTTGTAAAATTCGCCATTATGAAAAAGTTTTTCTATGCTTTCTTTTGCGGAATGTGCGCAATGTCAGTATATTGTTTTGCTGACTTACTATTCCATATAAACAACCCACCTATGATAGGTCTTTCTGTAGTTGGTGCTCTTTGCATTACTGGATTCATTGGCGGTTGCATTGAGTACGACAGAAAGCAACGCAAGAAAGAAGAAGATGAAGAACGCCAAGCCGAACAAGACAGAACTAACGAACTCATGCGTGAGTATCTTAAAAAGAAACTCCAAAAAGAACGGAACGATGAATAAAAAAGAAAGAATTTTCTTATCTGCCACATCGGTAAAACAATCTAAGAAGTTACTTGAAGCAGGTTATTCCGCTGATATGGCTGATATGGCATGGGTTAAGCCAAATACGTTTATTACGACATACACTCTATTTGAGAAGGAACAAACTCTAAACTATCCGCTTGAGTCTTATGAGGTAGTGCCTGCGTGGTCTTTACTTAGGCTGTTGCAACTATTGCCTTCAAGTCTTGAAGTAGTGATGGATGAGGAAACAATGGAATGTAAAATTTGGGATGTAGTCGTTAGAAAAGACAACGGTATTTCATACGTTGATAGTAATGATGGAGAATGTCTGTTCATAACTCAAAGTAATCCTATGCAGTTGAAAAATTGCCTTGTAGAAACATTCCTTTGGCTTGCCAAAGAATAATGGCATTTTAAGGTGGAAGAAGAATTTGACAGCCTTTCAAATCGTTTTTGAAATCATACTAAAACGAGGCAAATGTAAAATTTAACAATCCGACATATCCTACCTTATTAGTGGGTATAAAGCAAATGCGAGCGTCCTCACGGATTGCTCGCATTCTTTGTTGTCGCTTAATCTTTGTACCTTTGCACCACTGAGGTACCAACTCAGTAGTAAAAATTATGTTTCACCTTTAATTCAAAAATATGAGTACAAAAGCAGACAACCGAAATTATGATGAACGCCCAATGGGCGAGTTCTTTTGGGTAGGTAATAGACTTATCCGTCTTGTAAAACGGATATACTATTGATTACTAATAGTTGGAAAGGCAGGATTTAGTTCTTGCCTTTCTTTCTGCCTTTCTTCTTGTTTGCATGGAGCATCTTATCCATAGCTTTATCAAAATTACCGCTATTGTTATCAGCCTCTATAATCTCTTTCAGCCGTTCTTCGGGCATATCTTGAAGGAAATCAGGCAAATTCGTTCTATCAATCATTATGCTGTGAGTTTGTTGTACGTTAATCTACTCTTGCAATACAGAATAGCCTCCGCAAAGCGTTCGTTTATAGAAACGTTGCGGGTGTTATAGCGGAAACAGAACTCATCAAAATACCGTTGCATATGCTTACGGCTAACCAAGTTGTATATGCCGTTGATAGCACGTTTGCAATAATTCCAAAAAGTCTTCAATCGTGTTCGTATATGCGCCACCACTAACATAGCTACCGTGTCCGTGGTCAACAACATGGCTTTTGTAAGTATTCCATATAAGTCTATATCCGTGCCACTCATCAGAATATATAGTGGCAGAGTGCTTAACTTTACACAATACAGGTGGTGTTAGCTGCTTGTAACTCGTATTCTCTACTACTTTACAGAATACCTTACCACCATGCTGCAATATGCTCATTACGGGAACTTTATCAACGAATGCTCTGCCTTGGCATTTCTTCGCTTTCTTATTCCAATGGCGGTTTTTGTTCTTACCACCAACGAATGTTTCATCCAGTTCAACCTCACCATCAAACTCTTCCTTGTAGTTTTGCTTAAAGGCTTCACGTATGCGGTGTGCCATAAACCAAGCTGTTTTCTGTGTAACGTGAATGTCCTTAGATAATTGCACAGAAGATATACCTTTCGTGTGACAAGTTACCATATAGACGGCATAGAACCACTTACGCAAAGGGATTTTAGAGCCTTCAAACAGCGTACCTATCCGTATGTTGAAGTTTTTGACAGTGTTCTTACAACGATACATACCATCACCCCTTCGGTAAACTTTTGAAGTTGGGTCGTATGGAGATACTGGTTCGCTATTCTTCCAAAATTTACTTTCAAGGTAACGGATACATTTCTTCTCTGTATTGAACACTTGCATAAGTGTGAATGCGGAGTTGAAATTGTCAAAGTTAATCGTTTTCATACTCAAAACAATTTGACGCTTGGTTACATTAACTTTGGCAAGTTTTGCGTTGAGATCGAGTAGGAGGTAAACACTAATCATAGGTGTTTATCTCCTACTTTCGTGTTTACCGACCTCTCACACCACCGTACATGCGGTTCCGCATACGGCGGTTCCTATTTTGGGTGCCATTCGAGATACGCCCCCATTAAAGTAGCGTATCCTGCCCTACATAGATGCTCATTTGTTATAGCTCTATGCAGTATGTAGCTGTCTGCTATACGCCAATAGCCTTTGCGAGTATTACCCCATTCGTATGCTTTGTACTTATTGATACCACATCTAATGAGGTTTGCCACTTTTGTCTTGACTTTCTTCCAAGCTTTCCATATACACATACGTATTCTACGCCTTAACCATTCGTCCGTTCCAAGCAAGAGACGTTTCATACTGGCAAGGTGATAATACCCGACCCAACCTCGTATGTATTCTTTCAGTTTCTGCTTTCTCCTGGCATACCCCCATCCATTGCTGCGACTTGTCAATTCTTTCAACCTTGATTTCATCTTGGCTTTGGACTTTGGGTGTACTGTGAGTTGGCATTTACCTTTCATCACATAAAAGGAGTAGCCGAGGTATTTCACTCCGCGCACATACGACACTACTGTCTTTTCCTTGTTGACTTTGAGATATAGAGTGTTCTCTATAAATCGGGTTATGCTCTCCTTTACTCGCCTTGCTGCCCTTTTGGATTTGCAGAATATCATCGAGTCATCGGCATAGCGCACAAAGGGTAGTCCTCTGCGTTCAAGTTCTTTATCCAGTTCGTTGAGCATGATGTTACTCAACAACGGACTTAGCGGTCCTCCTTGCGGAGTTCCTTCCTTGCTCGCTTCAAACAGACCTTTGTTCATTACACAACTTCGGAGATATTTGTGTATAAGACTGACCACTCTGCCGTCTTTTATCGTACGGCTGAGGATTTCTATGAGTTTGCTATGGCTCACGGTGTCGAAGAAGCATTCAAGGTCAAGGTCAACTACATATATGTAGCCTTCGTTGATTATCTTTTGCGCCCCTCGTAGTGCGTCATGGCATCCTCTTCTCGGACGGAAGCCGTAGCTCGTCTTGGAGAATTGGTTCTCATAGATGGGGGTCAGTACTTGGTTGATGGCTTGTTGCACCAGACGGTCTACTACTGTAGGTATTCCCAACAGGCGCATCTTGCCATTGTCCTTGGGTATTTCTACCCTTTTCACTGGGTTCGGACGGTAAGAACCGTCCATCAAAGAACGGATGAGTTCATCCTTATTGGTCAAGAGCCATGGGAGTAAATGCTCGCACGACATCTTGTCGATACCACCACAGCATTTGTTTCTCATAACAGCCTTGTAGGCTCGGTTGAGATTTGAAGGACTGAGGATTTGCTCGAAAAGGTGTTCCTTGTCGAATGGTACTTCCACGATGTTGTCTTCACACATCCACATGAAGGTCTGCACTCCCCCATACCATTCGGTTTCCGACCTATCTCTTTGGGGGCAGCCATTAACTTGGGATAATGTTTTCTGCATTCTTTCCTTCATGAGGTATGTTTCAATTACTATCGTTTAATTGTTAGGTTCAGCCCTTCATGCAACGTTATCGAGTATTGCACTACTATGGCGTCTGCTGACTTCTCACGGCAAGCTTTACTCCGCTTCTTCGTAAAAAAAAACTATTTGAAGCGTCCGTGAGACCTCCTCGGATAAGGGCATTATTTTTTCATCTTATACCTACCTCATTTACACCAACCATTCCGAATAGCTATGGGACTTTGATTTGTTAAGCAATCTTATCCATGATCAAATGCCTTATATGAAGTTTCTGTTCGTTAGGTCAGATGTTTGCCGCCAGCTTCCTTCAGATTTCACCTTGCGATGAACACCCTTGCTCTTGGCTATGTAATTCCCGCTATTAGGGCTTACTCGGGACTTGCACCCGTTAGACAATGCTCGTGCCGAGCATACTTACAAGCCGTCCTCTGCAGTATTCCAACTGCAAAGGACGGCTTTTTTGAGGTTCCTTGCGAAGCGTTGTGTTTTGTTATCTACCTTGCAGCAGATAACCTTTTAGAAATGGTATTTCAGGTCGATACCGAGCTGGAAGGGATTGCCAAGCTGGGCGAAGGAGAGCGTCTGGCCCGTCGCGCCACTCTGCACCACGAAGGTGTTGTACTTGGTATCAGTGAGGTTGCGCACCCAGAGGTTCAACTTCAGCGGGCCGAAATTGCCCTCGGCGTGGGCGCCCAGGGTGGCGTAGAAGTTTTGGCTGATGGTGTTGGCCTCGTCCCAATAGGTCTGTCCCTGGGCCGCAAGGTTGAGTCCGACGGTGACATCGCGAAGATGGAGGCGATGGGTCGGATCGAGGAGCGCCGCGGGATCGACCAGGATCTTGTAGTCGGCAGTGGCAGCGAGCGTATGCTGCGGCACGAAGGGCACGTGGTTGTCCTTGTAGCTGACAGGAGCATAACCAGTGGCGGTGCGCACCGAGTCGGTGTAGTCGTCGAAGCAGGCCGAGGTGAATCCATAGGCCAAAGACCACGAGAGGCGCTCATCGGTTGTAATGCCGCGCAGACGCGCCTCCAGGCCACAGGAGTGGCTCTTGGCAGCATTGGTCATCATGCGGCCGAAACCATAGGTGCGGGCCATGACGGAGACCTGCTGGTCGCGTATCTGCATATAGAAGGCGGAGAGGTCAAGCTGCAGGCGCGAGTCGAGCAGGTTGAGATGGGCGCCAAGCTCATAGTTCCAGGAGGTCTCGGGCTTATAGGTGATGGACTTGGCGATACGGTCGTAGGCCGCTGCGTCATGGTCGATGCGGATGTCGCCTGGCTGGCGGAAATTGCGCGAGGCGGCCTGGAGCTCACTCTGAAGGATGTCAGAGAACATCTGGATATTGTAGCCTCCGGCACGATAGCCCTTGGCAAAGAGCGCATAGACGTTGCCTGCCTTGCCAAGGTTGTAGGTCAGTCCGACCTTCGGCAGAAGCTCGTCGAAATGGTTGCGCTGGTGGTCGGCGAGCGCCGAACTCACCGCAGAAGCCACCTGCTGACCCATGACGCTGGCGGCGACATTGACCGCAGCACTGGCCTCGTAGTCGATGGCCACGTTGCTGTAGTCGTATCGGAGGCCGAGGGTGGCCGTCAGTCGGGGAGTGATCTCGACGTTGCTCTCATGATAGACACCGAGGTTGTAGGTCGGCGTGTGATAGTTGCCGGGCACGCCCGCCATGTGAAGGTTGATGTTGACGCCACCTGCGGCCGTGATGGCTGTCGCGGCCATACCCTGGGCGAGCGGTCCTGCCACCTCGGCGGGTGTCCCCTTCGCTATCAGCGCGTCATACATCTTCTTCTGCATGGCGGAAGAGATGGCCGTATAGGCCGCCTGGGTAGTGGTGGCAGACAAAGTCTTGTTCATGGCCTCGCCAAAGTGGACGGGGGCGTCGGTGCGGAGCCACTGGTAGGATCCAAAGGCGCCGAAAGCCCAGTGCCAAAGGCCCGTGCCACGACTCTTGACGGAGAACTCCTGCGAGAGCGTGTTCTGCAACTGCTTTTGCGTCAGGCTCATATAGTCCTTCGGCTGGTAGTCGACATCCATCTGCATGCGGTCGTTGAGCAGCTGGTAGGTCGTCGTGCTGGTCGCCTCGAAACCCTCGCCCTTGTAGGCCGCCATCACGCCCGTGTTGAGATAGTTGCGCTGGTAGTAGCCCGGGCGATTGGTGTTGGGGTCCTGCGTGCCCTTTTGCAGTCCATAGTAGGGCGAGGTGATCGGGGCGGAAGCGATCATGTCGGCCGTCACCAGTTCGCCATAGGGGAAACCGTGCTGGTTGACATGCTGATAGTCGGTGATGAAGTCGAGCGACCAGCGGGTAGTGGGACGCCACGAGAGGCGCACCCGGCCGCCAAACTCATTCATCTGGTCGGCGCGCTCGCCATTATACTGGTTGGTGAAAAAACCGTTGGTACCATTGTAGAATCCAGAAAGGGAGTAGGCGAAACGGTCGTTGACGCGCGCGTAGTGGCTCACCTCGGCCTTGCGACCAAACTTGGTGGCGAGGGAGAGGCGGAGGTCCGTGCCCTGATAGTAGAAGGGATTGCGGGTGAAAAGTCGGATCAGGCCGCCCTCGGTGTTCATGCCATAGAGCGTACTCTGCGGGCCGTGAAGGACATCCACGCGTTCCACGTCGTAGGTATGGAAGTTGAACGCGCTCTTGCTCAGAATCGGCATGCCATCGACATAGATGCCCACGGCGGGAGAATTGATGCGCGACCCGATGCCACGGACGTACATTGCCGAGGTGATGCGGCTGCCATACTCGGGCATGGAGAACGAGGGGACGTAGGAAGAAAGCTGGCCGAGACTCTGCATATTGATATTGGCAAGCTGGGAGGCAGAGAACTGCGTGCTGCTCAACGGCTGGCGACGCAGGCGGTAGGCCTCCTTCGGTTGCTCGATGACGACTATCTCGTCAATATCATAGACCTTCGCCGTATCGGTAGGGATACAGCGCGGCTCTTGGTCGTTCTCCGCAGCTGCTCCGAGGGGAAGTCCCAGGGCAAGCAGAGCGAGAGAACCAAAGATCGATTTTTGCATATCGCTGATAATATATTATATATAAATGTAAATGGGACTTCAAAGGTAGGCAAAATCGGGGAGATACTGGTCACCGTGCTTTCAAAATCATTATCAATAATGATAGGCGCGAACCAACCAGCCGCCTCATCGTTCGGAGAGGAAAGAATCAACCCGCTGCCTCATCGATCGAGAGGAAAGAGCTACCCCACCACCTCATCGATCGGGGAGAAAAGAACCAACCCGCCACCTCATCAATCGGGGCGAACGAAGGGCGTAAATGGCGAAAAACTGCGTATTTTCAAAATTATCAGAAAAAAGTCCTGCAAAAGTTTGGTCATGTGAAATAATAATAGTACCTTTGCACCCGCAAATGAGAAAAGCGCCCAGCGCAACAACGCATGGTGTGTTAGTTCAGTTGGTTAGAATGCCTGCCTGTCACGCAGGAGGTCACGAGTTCGAATCTCGTACACACCGCTTTCATATTGCAACCAATGGTGCGTTAGTTCAGTTGGTTAGAATGCCTGCCTGTCACGCAGGAGGTCACGAGTTCGAATCTCGTACGCACCGCAAGAAGCATCCTCAAAAGGGATGCTTCTATGTTTTATATATTGTTTACCAGCTTGGTAAACAATTGGATTGGATCAGATCAATTACAGAAAGTGGAATTACCAGAAGTCGCAAAAGGGCGGCTCCCAATGGAACCGCCCTTTGCTACTATAGGATTCGATTTGCTAATTATGATCGATAGCTATTACTTCTCGATAGCTACCACACCGGGAAGCACCTTGCCCTCGATGGCCTCCAACATGGCGCCACCACCAGTAGAGACATAGGACACCTTGTCGGCAAGGCCGAACTTATTGACGGCTGCGACGGAATCGCCACCACCAACGAGCGAGAAGGCGCCATTCTCCTGCGTGGCCTGGGCTACGCACTTGGCAATCTCACCCGTGCCATGAGAGAAGTTCTCAAGCTCGAAGACACCGACCGGACCGTTCCACAAGATGGTCTTGGAAGCGAGGATGATCTTCTCCCAGTTTTCGAGGCTGTCCGGAGCAGCATCCATTCCCTCCCAATCATCGGGAATATCATTGATCGGGAAGATCTTGCGGGGAGCATCGTTGGAGAACTCCTGAGCGCAGACAGTAGCCACAGAGAGGCTCAGATTGACGCCCTTCTCCTTGGCAGTCTGAATCACATTGAGTGCCTCGGGAATGAGGTCGTCCTCATGGAGCGACATACCGATCTTGCCACCAAGAGCCTTGATGAACGTATAGCCCATACCGCCACCGATGATGAGATTGTCCACCTTGTCGAGCAGATTCTTGATAACGCCGAGCTTGGAGCTCACCTTAGAACCACCGATGATGGCGGTGAAAGGATGCTGGGCGTTCTTCATCACGTTGTTGATGGCCGTCACCTCCTTCTCCATCAGGAGACCGAGCATCTTGTGGTCCTTGTCGAAGTAGTCAGCAATCACGGCCGTAGAGGCGTGCTTGCGATGGGCGGTGCCAAAGGCATCGTTGACATAGACATCGGCGTAGGAGGCAAGCTTCTTGGCAAACTCCTTCTGACGATCCTTCATCTCGGCCTTGGCCTGGTCATACTCCGGGGTGCCCTTCTCGACACCAACGGGCTTACCCTCCTCCTCGGCATAGAAACGGAGGTTCTCCAGCAGCAGCGCCTCGCCACCCTGGAGGGCAGCCACCTCGGCGTCGGCCTTGCCGGCATCCTTGGCAAACTTCACGTCCACGCCGAGGGCGTCGCTGACGTTCTTGACAATCTGACTCAGGGAGAGCTTGGCATTGACCTTGCCCTTCGGTTTGCCCATGTGGCTCATCATAATCAACGCGCCACCATCGGCGAGAATCTTCTTCAACGTAGGCAACGCGCCACGAATGCGGGTGTCATCCGTAACATGGCCATTCTCGTCCAATGGCACATTGAAGTCGACGCGGACAATAGCTTTGTGTCCTGCGAAATTGAAATCGTTGATGTTCATCGTTCTAAATTCTTTAAACCTTAAAAAAGTATCTATTACCAGTTTTTCTAAGTCTTGATTATGACAGACACGCTCCTGCACCACTATTCATTCATGGACATCAGAAACTCCTCGTTGTCGCGCGTCTTGATCATGCGGTCATGGATGGTGTTCATCGCCTCGATCGACGTCATATCGCCGATATACTGACGGAGGATGCGCATGCGGTTCACGGTGGTGTCATCCTGCAGCAGGTCGTCGCGGCGCGTGCTGGAGGCCACGAGGTTGACGGCCGGGAACATGCGCTTGTTGCTCAACGAGCGGTCGAGCTGCAACTCCATGTTGCCCGTTCCCTTGAACTCCTCGAAGATCACCTCATCCATCTTGGAACCCGTATCAATCAGGGCCGTGGCGATGATGGTCAGAGAACCGCCGCCCTCGATGTTGCGCGCAGCACCGAAGAAGCGCTTCGGCTTCTGAAGGGCATTGGCATCGACACCACCCGTGAGCACCTTGCCGCTGGCGGGAGCCACGGTATTGTAGGCGCGCGCCAACCTCGTGATGGAGTCGAGGAAGATCACCACGTCGTGGCCACACTCCACCATGCGCTTGGCCTTCTCCAGGACAAGGCCGGCGATCTTGACATGGCGCTCGGCAGGCTCGTCGAAGGTGGAGGCGATGACCTCGGCATTGACGGTGCGGGCCATGTCCGTGACCTCCTCAGGGCGCTCGTCGATGAGCAGCATCATCAGGTAGGCTTCGGGATGGTTGGCGGCAATGGCATTGGCCACGTCCTTCATGAGCATGGTCTTACCAGTCTTGGGCTGGGCGACGATCAGCGCGCGCTGACCCTTGCCAATCGGGGCGAAGAGATCGACGATACGCATGCTCAGATTGGTGGTGGCGCGGTTGCCACAGAGCATGTATTTCTCATCGGGGAAGAGCGGCGTGAGGTGCTCGAAAGGCACGCGGTCGCGCACCTCAGAGGGCACACGCCCGTTGATCTTGTCGATGCTCGTCAGCGGGAAGTATTTCTCGCCATCGTGGGGCGGGCGCACATGACACTCCACCACGTCGCCCGTCTTGAGACCAAAGTGCTTGACCTGCTGGACGGAGACATAGACATCGTCGGGGGAAGAAAGATAATTGTAATCGGAAGAGCGAAGGAATCCATAGCCGTCGGACATCACCTCAAGAACGCCATTAGCCTTCACCAAATCGGAAAAATCAAACTTTTCCACACCTGCCTGTGCGGGAGCGGCGGCCACCGGCTTGAAGGAAGCTGGAGCAGCAGCCGCTGGCTGCGTCGTCGGACGATCAAAGATATCGAATGTGGGGAGCGCGCCCTGGTCTTCTATCGGCAGGTCCTCGACAACGATGAAATCCGTGCCGTCTCCAGGATCGCCAGCCCAGACACCGTCTTCGGTCATGCCTGGGTCTTCCTTGGGAAGCTCCTTGCGGTCGTTGACCTTGGCCTGGAGCTGGGCCAACAGATTATTGTGATCCTGGTCCGTGGTCGCGTGGTCTTCTTCCGCTGCCGTCTCGATCTCGCTTTGGCGTGCTGCCGCCTGCTCCTGGATGAAGTCGGGTACTTCCACTGCCACTGGGCGGGCCTCTTGGGCAGGCTCCTCAGACTCGTGCTGGAGATCCGCTTCGTCGTTGGGCCGCTGGGCGGCGCGCTGCTCGCGAGCCTGGATGTAAGCCTCTGCACGCGCGATAGCTTCTTGCTCGGCCTTTGACTTGCGTCCCCTATGCTTAGGGATAGAGGCCATAATCTCCTCAGGGGTCATGTTATCCCAATTCTGTTCGTTCAGCATAATCGGTTCTTCCTCTGCTGCGGGCACCTCTTCTTCCTCGGGCAGCCCAGCGGGCAAATCCTTGAAGAGGGAGGGAGCCTCGTTCTTTATCTTGTTTTTCTTTACGTCAAAATTCTCACCCTCGCGGCCATTGACAGTATAGACACGGTCTGTATCTTTCTTGGCTATTCTCACACGCTTGCGCTTCAGTGGCGCGGCCTGCTCGGCGGCACCACGATCCGCCTGGCGATCGAGGATGGCATAAATGAGTCCCTCCTTGTCGTCATCAAACTCATTGGTGACACCAAGAGACTGGGCGATATTTTCCAATTCGGAAATATCCTTGGTCAATAATTCTTCTTTACTCAACATATATGTTATATGTGTAGGGAAATTTTTCGATGTATGATGCTGGTTTCAGAACTGAAACCGAGCGATTCGAATGTTGATTTGTGTGTGCAAAGGTAGTGAAAATAATTGGAAGACAACAAAGGAAGCCTCATTTTGGCATGAGTTTTAACATTTCTTTGTTGCGCACGGTCATTGCCTTCTCCACTGAGCTTCGGGGCTATAGCGCAACCATCCTCGGGAGGAGCGCAGACGGCACCCTCCCCTATCATACTACTACCTCTTGCCGGCAGCAATCAAGTCCTTCACGCACCCTGGCGCGACGGAAGCAGTTATCCTACGGACTGATACCCCTTGATGGAGTTTTTCTTCTGACTGTCGTAGATGGTCTTCTCGGTGTAGCCACCAGCCTTGACAAACGCGGCCAACTCCTCTGCCTCCTCGGCATCATTCTGATAGTCGCCCATACGGCCTTTCAACTCGGCAATCGCCCATCCGGCGAGCGCGACAAGAAGGAGCGCGACAAAACCTATGAATAAAATGTTCATTGTAATAATCGTATCTTTATATCTGTATTTCAACGTGCAAAGTTACAGTAAGTTTGCGAGATACGCAAATATTAAAGGGAGAAAATATGACAGGGAGAAAATATGACGGGGAGATAAGACGGCAGAAAGGAAAGGCAACATGACTACATAACAAAAAAACTTTTCGAGCGCCATCACGGCGCTACGAAAAGCCTCATTTTAAAACCCTTAAACCATAAAGTAGTCGATAGGGGAATCGAACCCCTATGCCAAGATTGAGAATCTTGTATCCTAACCATTAGATGAATCGACCCTAAGGTTACACCACAAACACTTTACCCACTAGGGTATACTTAACAAGTAGTCGATAGGGGAATCGAACCCCTATGCCAAGATTGAGAATCTTGTATCCTAACCATTAGATGAATCGACCAACGGACATCTTTGAGAATCCTGGCGGAAGGAGGGGGATTCGAACCCCCGGTACGAGAAATTCGTACGGCAGTTTAGCAAACTGCTGGTTTCAGCCACTCACCCATCCTTCCAGAGTTCGTTACCGAATCGCCAAGCATTGTCTCTCAAATGCGGGTGCAAAGTTAGCCATTTATTTTCGTCCCGCCAAATTTATCGGAATCTTTTTTCTAAAAATCTTTCTCTTTGCAGTTTTCTCCTTATTGATTTTGCGTTTTCTGTGCTTTTCTCGTCCAAAAGCCACCATCCACCCCTATCATCACAGGACCACGAGGCGACACAGACGTCTTCGGCAGCGAGGGACTGCCGAAGTGCGCATTTTTGTTTCATCACGAGGTTGCAAAATTTTCTCCCTGAGGAAACGCATTTTCTCTTTTCTGAGCAGGCACAGAGGGAGGCAGACGAGGACGAAAGAGAGGGGCGGTTACCGGAGTAACCAGGACCACACACTGTCCAAGGCGACTGCGTCAGAGTTTCACGGCAGAGATATCCACCAGATGGTTGACGATGGCATAGATGGTGAGGCCAGCCGGCGAATGGATCTGTAGCTTGCGGGCAATATTCCGCCGGTGGGTAATGACGGTATTGGTCGAGATGCATAGGTGGTCGGCAATCTCCTTGTTTGTCATTCCCTGGACGACTCCGATGACCACGTCGCGCTCGCGGTCGGAAAGGGCCTCGCCATTATCGGCATTCTGACCCAGCATCGATGAGATCTTGACGCTGACGTCGTCGCGCTTCAACTTCTTCTCATGGCGACGTACGGCGGGGATGAAGATGTGGTCCTCCACCTCAGCATGGGAAGAAAGCCAACGCTCACAGTTATATAGATTGTAAAGCGTGGCGGTGAGCTGGTTGTTGTGGAGGCTGTCGGAGGGAAGATACTTGATGATAATGCTCTTCAGCTCGCGAAGTTTCAACTCGTTCTGTCCGTGGTGGCGGGAGAAGGTGTGGATGTCGTACTGGTCGCTGGCCTTGCCCTGGATCAGTTGCTCGACATAGGGGAAGAGGGACTTCTCCTCAAACTGCATGTGATTGCGAATGGAGCGGGCATACTCGTCGAAGAGTTTCATGATCAGGCGAGCGAGGTTGTCGCTCTCGTCGAGGGCGCGTTCCAGTTCGCGCCGGATGGCCGGAAGCTGGTAGCCGAGGTAGTACTCGTGGCTCGCACGGAGATACTTGACGAGCGTGGGCAGGGAAATGCGGTCGGTATCGTCGAAGTCGCGATAGCCATTGATCGTGAAATTGACGACGGTGAGGAAGGTATAGGTATCTACCTGCTCCTGCTCGCAGACCTCGCGGACCGTCTTGTCGCCAAAACCGAGATGGATGCCAAAGCTGCCGAGACTTTGGAGCAAGTCGTAATTGTCGCGGATAAGGCTGATCATCTTATCCTCTTCCTGGTATGTTTTCTGAATTTTCATCTTGTTCTTTCTTTTGCCTACACTGCAGGGGTTATTTCACGTTGCAAAGTAACATAATTTCCTGCTATTATACAATCATCATTTATGGGTATTTTAGCTTCGCGCCCTGTCGGTGGAAATCGTCCTTCGACGAAGCCCCCTCACAGGAAGCCACCGCATTATTCGTCCGCAAAGGTACGAAAAAACTCTTTTTCCGAAGTCTCTTCGCAGGGAAATATACACAAAACAATGTGCCTTATCCCCATGATTAGGTATAGTGCACCATCCCTTGCACGGGGCCTTGGAGCGATTTTTGCACATTCATTGCTCACAAAGAGGCTTTACGATTTGCAGATATGGATGTTTTTAAGTATTTTTGCATCGGAAATCGGTCATGAGAACGTTTGGGCACCCCGGTGGACGGAACACGAAGCTGGCTGCCGCTGCGTTCAAACACATGCCGCAAGTTGAACAACAATCTAAAGACAGACATCCATACAGCGCATCAAATAATCTAAAATAGCAACAATGGAAAATCAAGAAACAAAACCAATCGAATTGTCCGAGAGCGCGTTTCGCGAGCTCAAACCGGACGAAAAGTACGAGCCGGTGATGAGTCCGGACAAGAATTATCCCGAGGTCAACGCATGGTCTGTGACCTGGGGCGTGCTCATGGCGGTGCTCTTCTCTGCCGCCGCTGCCTATCTGGGACTGAAGGTGGGCCAGGTCTTCGAGGCCGCTATCCCCATCGCTATCATCGCCATCGGCCTTTCCTCGGCGGCAAAGCGCAAGAACGCTCTCGGCGAGAACGTCATCATCCAGAGTATCGGAGCTTGCTCGGGCGCTATCGTGGCAGGCGGCATCTTCGTCATGCCGGCCATCTACATGCTCGACCTGCATGCCGACTTCCTCAGGATCTTCATCGCCGCGGCCCTCGGTGGTGTCTTGGGTATTCTGTTCCTGATTCCTTTCCGCAAGTATTTCGTCAAGGACATGCACGGAAAGTATCCCTTCCCCGAGGCAACGGCTACGACCCAGGTGCTCGTCTCGGGCGAGAAGGGCGGCAGCCAAGCCAAACCGTTGTTGCTGGCAGGCATCATCGGCGGACTCTATGACTTCACCGTGGCCACCTTCGGATGGTGGAACGAGCAGGTGACAAGCCGCGCCGTGGCCTTTGGCGAGACGATAGCCGAGAAGGCCAAGCTGGTCGTGAAACTCAACACGGGTGCTGCCGTGCTCGGACTGGGATACATCATCGGCCTCCGTTACGCCTTCATCATCTGCATGGGATCCATCTGCGTATGGTGGATCATCGTGCCCGCCATGGCCATTATCTTCCCCGACACGGTACTGAACCAATGGGATCCGACCATCACTACCGCCGTGGGCGATATGACGCCTGAGCAGATCTTCACTTCCTATGCTCGCTCCATCGGCATCGGCGGCATCGCCATGGCCGGCATCATCGGTATCGTCAAGAGCTGGGGCATCATCAAGGGTGCTGTGGGCCTGGCGGCACGCGAGATGAAGGGCAAAGGCGCCGCTGACAAGGACGTCATCCGCACGCAGCGCGACATTTCCTTCAAGATCATCGCAGTGGGATCGGTCCTCACCCTGATCATCACCTTCCTCTTCTTCTACTTTGGCGTGATGAACTTCAACCTTCTCCATGCCGTAGTGGCCATTCTCCTGGTGGCTATCATCGCTTTCTTGTTCACCACCGTGGCTGCCAACGCCATTGCCATCGTCGGCTCCAACCCAGTATCGGGCATGACGCTGATGACGCTGATTCTCGCCTCGGTCGTCATGGTGGCGGTCGGTCTGACGGGAAAGGCTGGTATGCTGGCCGCACTCCTGATGGGTGGCGTGGTCTGCACGGCACTGTCTATGGCTGGTGCTTTCGTCACCGACCTCAAGATCGGCTACTGGCTCGGTACCACGCCGAAGAAGCAGGAGACCTGGAAGTTCCTTGGCACGATCATCTCTGCCGCCACCGTCGCTGGCGTGATGATGCTATTGGACAAGACCTACGGCTTCAAGGGTGACGCGCTGGCTGCTCCGCAGGCCCACGCCATGGCTGCCGTCATCGAGCCGCTGATGAGCGGACAGGGCGCACCGTGGCTGCTCTACGGCATTGGCGCCGTCATGGCCTTGGTGCTCGACCGCTGCAAGGTGCCTGCACTGGCCTTCGCGCTCGGTATGTTTATCCCCATCCAGCTCAACTTGCCGCTGCTCGTGGGTGGCGCAGTCAACTGGTTTGTCACCACACGCAGCAAGGACGAGGAGCTGAATAAAGCGCGTGGCGAAAAGGGTACGCTTATCGCGTCGGGCTTCATCGCCGGTGGTGCGCTGATGGGTGTGGTCTCCGCCCTGCTGAAGTTTAGCGGCGTGGAGTTTGACTACACCGACTGGTGGAACAACCACCTCTCAGAAGTACTCTCGCTGGTGGCCTACATCGCATTGATCATCTATTTCGTCTTTGCGACCAGGGTCAGCAAGAAGGACATACAGTAAACTTCTTTGATGCTCGGCGCATCGGCGCCGGGCATCATTACGACAGAAATCACAACGACAGACATCATTACGACAGACGGGCGGCTGCTATCATGCAACCGCCCGTCTCTTCGTATAGGGTTTCTGTTCTACCGACTACATCTTGCCTGCGTCGCCCAGGTAGCTGTCCTTGAATCCGAGGAAATAGAGCACGCCGTCGAGACCTATCGTCTTGAGGTTCTGCGGCGCATTGGCCTGGACACGGGGCTTGGCATGGAAGGCAATGCCCAGTCCGGCCTCACTAATCATCGGCAGGTCGTTGGCGCCATCGCCTACAGCAATGGTCTGGGCAAGGTTGACCTTCTCCACCTGGGCGATAAGACGCAAGAGTTCGGCCTTGCGCTTGCCATCGACGATCTCGCCAAGGTAGCGACCGGTCAACTTGCCGTCTTCTCCCACCTCCAGCTCGTTGGCATAGACATAATCGATACCATAGCGACGCTGCAGGGCCTCGCCAAAATAGGTGAATCCACCACTGAGGATAGCGATCTTGTAGCCGTAGGTCTTCAGGACGCGCATCAAGCGGTCCGTACCCTCCGTGATTGGCATCTCGTCCACGATCTCAGCCATGACACTGGCATCAAGACCTTTGAGCAAAGCCACGCGACGGGTAAAACTCTCCTTGAAGTCTATCTCGCCACGCATGGCACTCGCCGTGATGGCAGCCACCTCGTCATAGACACCATTGCGACGCGCCAGCTCGTCGATACACTCCGCCTGAATCAGCGTAGAGTCCATATCGAAACAGATCAAACGGCGCATGCGGCGATACATATCATCCTTCTGGAAAGAGAAGTCCATCTCCTTCTCCTGAGACAAGCGCATCAGTTCGCGCTGCATCTCCTCACGGTCGCGGGGATTGCCACGCAATGAGAACTCCACACAAGCTCGCATGTTCTTCTGCGGATGGACGATGCTCTGACGGCCTGTGAGGCGACGGATGGCATCAATATTCAGTTCCTGACGGGTCACGACATCGGTGGCAGCAGCAATCTGACTGGCTGACAAGCCGCGGCCGATGATCGTAAGGATGTAGCGGTTTTTGCCCTGCCGGTCCACCCACTTTTCATACTCCTCGTCACCAATGGGTTCGAACTCGATGTTCACACCCAGCTCGGTAGCCTTGAAGAGCAGGTTCTTCATCACATTGCCCGATGTCTGCTCGTCAATGCGAAACAATATGCCCAGACAGAGCGTACTATGGATATCAGACTGGCCAATATCCAAAATCTGCGCATTGCCCTGCGCGAGAATATCCATGATGGAGGCTGTCAGACCAGGACGGTCCACACCCGTTATACTAACCAAGATTTGTTCTCTCTTTACCTTGTTGTCTTCCATATAAAACTAAAACCATTATTTACTGCGGCGTCGCAAGGCGTGGTAGGCTCTTGCGACAGTCGGGGCGCGGACAAGGTCAATCTGCCTTGCCGCTAAGCCCCATTGCTTGTCATTGATTATCCTTTATGGGTGAAGTGTATACTATCACTACCAAAAATCTCTTTTTACCTATATTTTATTGTATGCCCCGCTTGTCGAGCGCATCGGCATAGTCCTTCGCATTGCGCTGGTGCTCCTCGTAGGTCTTGGCAAAATTGTGGGACCCACTGAAGTCGGGCTTGGCACACATATACATATAATCGTGGTGCGCATAGTCGAGCACGGCGTCGATAGCTGCCACGGAGGGGATGCGAATCGGGCCCGGTGGAAGTCCTTTGTGGCGGTAGGTGTTGTACGGACTGTCGGCGGAAAGCATTTCCTTATAGATGCGCTTGGCTTTGAAATTGCCCGTGGCAAATTTCACGGTCGGGTCGGCCTGGAGGCGCATGCCATCGTTGAGGCGGTTAATGTACATACCCGCCACCTTCGGCATTTCGCTCTCATCATTGGTCTCCTCATCGACAATGCTCGCCAAGGTAATCACCTCGTTTTGCGAAAGTCCCATGTCCTGGGCCTTCTTCATGCGGTCCTCATTCCAAAAGCGCTTGCTCTCTTTGTCCATCCGCTTAAGAAAATCGCTCACGCTGATGTCCCAATACAAATCATAAGAGTTGGGAATAAACATTCCGACAACGGTCTCCGGGGTGTACCCGTAGCGCTTGCAGACCTTCGGATCGTTGAGGGAGTCGAGTAGCTCGGCAGAGGTGAACATCAGTACACGGCTCACCTCGCGGGCCAAGTCGGCCTTCGTGCGCACCGACTTCAACGTCAGCGTCTCCGAGGCCTGGGCTCCATTGTGGATATGGCGGTAGGTTTGAAGCGCACCCTCACTTCCCACGCGGTAACGGCCGGTCTGAATGTTATCAGCATAGTCGGACCACAGCAGCAGCCTGCGGAACACTTGGTAGGGGACGGGCTTTGAAACGCGTTTCACTTTGACCAACACGGAATCGATGTTGTCGTCAGTATCAATACGGATGCAGGTATTGCCAGCACCACCAGCCATACTTGAAAAGAACAAATAATAGACGATAGCGGCGAGCACAACAGCCACGACGGCCAATGCCTTCCACTTGTTACCGGAACTTCCCTTGCGTCGGGTGGAGCGTCTTTTCTTCTTTACCATGATATACTGCTATTCGATTAGCGAGTGCAAAGGTAGCTAAAATCAAGTAAAAGACGCTTCTTTGAAACCACGTTTTATCTTTTTTTGAACTTAAAAAGCACTTATGTCTATAAAAAACGGTAATTTTGCGGCATCATGTACAGAGTGCGCCACCAAACGAAAGCGATAGGGAAAGCCATTGGGAGAACAGTCATGCTGCTACTCCTGCTGGCAGGATGGGGTACGACGGAAGCAAAACGGCACGCAAAGACGGACGACGTGCTCAACCTGGTGGCCTCCTATCCCGCGCTGATATGCTCTACCCCACCCGACTCCTTCACCACCTTCAGCTATGCCAAGGTGCTAATCAACGTCGATCGGCGCAACCTGACACTCGCCACCGCGCCTACCTTGTTCTATCTGATGCATGACAACCACCGCCACTTTCTCTCTGAAAGTTATGTGCGGCTCACCTACCACCGCGACCGAGACGATGTCATCGAACCGCTGCTCTATCTCTCAACCATCTACAACCGCCACCGAACGCTCCCCAACCTGCGCGTCTATCTCCTACCGTCTCCCTACGAACCCACACTGTTTGCCGGGCATATTCTCTCGCCGCTCTGTCCGGAGAACCGCAGCTTCTACCGCTATCGCACACGGACGGACGAGGACGGACTGCTGCGACTGTTCTTCAAAAGTCGCATACGCAACACCCAACTGCTACGCCGAGGATGGGTGACGATCGAGAAGGGTACGGGCAGAATCCGAAGATTCCGATTCGAGGGCGAATATGACATGGTGGCTTTCATCACGGAAGGGGAGATGGGCTCGGAGGGGATCCCGTCGCTCTTCCCGAAGGAGTGCAGCCTCAACGGTACGTTCAACTACTTGGGCAACCGGCTGCATGCATACGTCAGTACTTTTCCTCAGCTCCCCGAGCTGCTTCCCAACCTACCCAAAGTCAGCAACGACCCGATGCTCATGGACAGTATCCGGCCCGTAGCACTGGACAGCCTCGAACTACAACTGGCTGCCACCTACAACCGCCCTGCCAAGGACACAACCGCCAAGGACACCATAGCCTCAGACAGCATGGCGAGGAAACGGACCAACTGGGTCAAGCGCATACTGTGGGACATGATCGGCGACAACATCCTCAACCGTATCAGCGCGCGCTTCGGTAGCAATGACCAGGGATACGTGCGCTTCAACCCGCTCTTCAACCCGCTCTATATGGGATATAGCGAGCGACGCGGACTGTACTACAAGTTTAAGATGCAGGGCAACTACCGCTTCAACGACAATAGTGAACTATCCACAACGCTCAGGCTGGGCTATTCCTTCAAACAGAAGCAACTGTTCTACAACCTCCCCGTGACGTGGCGCTTCAACAAGCGGCGCAACGGCTTCGTCTATTTGCAATACTCCAACGGCAATCGTATCACCGACTCGCGCGTGCTGGAGGCGATCAAGGGCGCTACGACGCGAGACACCATCCAGTGGGACACCCTTGGCCTCGACTACTTCAAGGACTCTCGACTACAGCTCTCGGCGGGGATCGATCTCGACCCGTCGCGACTGGCCATCGAGACGGGTGTCGTCTTCCACCGTCGTACGGCCCTCAACAAATATGGTTTCGACCTCACCAACCGACCGAGCACCTATCGCTCCTTCGGTCCCTTTGTCAAACTCACCTGGCGCCCCCTCACCGACCGGGTGCCATTAGCATTCTCCATGCGCTACGACCAAGGAATCGAGTGGTTGTCCAGCAACCTCCGCTACTCGCGACTGGAACTGGACGGACAATACATCCGCAACCTCTCGCGCATGCGGAGTCTGTCGCTGCGGGCAGGTAGCGGATTCTATCTCGACAAGGTGGGAAACACCTACTTTGTCGATTACCACAATTTTCATGAGGAATATGTGCCTGGCGGATGGAATGATGAATGGACGGGAGAGTTTGAGGTACTCAACTCCCATTGGTACAACGCCTCTCAATTCTATGCGCGGGCGAATGCCACCTACGAGAGCCCAATGCTTTTCCTCTCCCGCGTCCCCTTACTGGGACGAGCCGTGGAGATGGAACGGTTTCATGTAGGGGCATTGGCCGTCAGCCACTATGTGCCGTACATTGAACTGGGGTATAGTTTCACCAATCGCCTGTTTTCCTTCGGTATCTTCACGGGTATGGCTCCCCACCACTTCGAGGGTGTGGAACTGAAGTTTGGACTGGAGCTTTTCAATAATTGGTAAAAGACTAATTGACCGTAATATGGAAGCAACCCTGCTTGTTCTCGTGCTTCACAAAACAGCGGCCCTGCTTTCTCATATCACTAAGGACTTCACTAAGCACCCACTTGAGCGTATCGTCACGCACAGGACGTGTGACGGGTGCGTAATGGTTGTAGGCTATGTCGAAAGTGGTGCCATAGAGGTGGCAACTATTCTCTGTCGCATTGTGATTGTAGCGGCGGAGCGCTACGACATCCTCCTTGGTACGAAGGAGACTTGAGACAATGAGCTTGTTCATCGGTATGCCCTTCACCTGGAGACTGTCGAGGAAATTGCAGGCTATATCCTGGAGCAGGACGGCGGCTCGGGGCACCAAATAGGGCACGCTACGGCTCAACTTGCGCACGTCATAGTAGGGATTGCTGCCCACATAGACCAACTCTCCCTTGCGTTTTTCGGCATCGGCGCGGTCGAGGACGGCGCTCACTCCGTGACGCTCGGCTGCCTGCAACTGCACCATCTGGGAGTCGGGAAAGCACTCACGATAGCTGCCAACGCCACGCACACGGGTGCGACGCTCGCTGCCGTCGGGATTGAAGAAGTTGGTCAGCGCAAAAGGAATGTCCGACGAGGCCAACAGACGGGTAGCATCGCTTTCTTTCTTTTCGGCTACCCCACCATCGTTGCTCGCCACCATCTCATCTCCTATACTGTCGGCAGCAGCCAACGACGAGTGGTCTATCTGGTCGGAATAGTGCGTGCCCGCCACATCAGGTCGAATAATCCGGACCAACGCAAGCACACCCGTGACGATAAGGAAACCTAACAAGTAATTCTTCTTGGACAACTTAAACTTCTTCATATTCGGTCGCAAAGTTACAAAAAACACCCGACAAGAATAGTAGGTCTGCCCATCTTTTTATGATGAACAAGACCAAAAAGAGGGCTTTGCCCCATTTTCAGCGGACTAAGGGTTGAGTTTCACCTGGGCATAGCGGATCGCCTTGCTCTCCTTGGAGAGGGAGACGGTATAGGCCGTGCCCTTAATAGTGCGGCGATAGACGTAGCTTGCGCCTTCTATCTGCCAGCAAGTGTCGTGGCGGCTGACGGTGTCGATACGGTGGAAGAAGGCCAACGGGGGAATGGTGTCCATCGTGAGGACTGCTGAGAAACTGCCACTGGCCACGGTCTCCTCATAGGCAGCGATACTCGCCGTGTCGGGGACGAATGGGGTCTCGCTCAAGACGCGATACTTCGGAAACTGGAGGCCCGTGACCAGCTGGAGATTGACGGGCATCACGGTATCGGTCTCCAACGGGGCAAACACGCTCTGCGGCACACTGTCGGCATCAGAGGGGGTGGAGTTGGTGGCAAGATGGCAAGAGGCCAGGGTGAAAAGGCAGATGATATAAAGCAGCTTTCTCATGTTTATTTTCCTTCTTTTTCGAGTTTTTTGATCCTACGTTGCGCCTTAGCGTAATCGGGACGCAACTCCAAAGCCTTGCGGTAGTTTTTGATGGCAGCAGCCGTAAGGCCCTCGCTCTCACATTCTTTCCCCATCACAAAGTATTCCGTTGCGAGTTTTTCCAAGAACTTCTCCCGAGCAGCCAGCGCTTCCTTGAGGCGCTCATTCTCCTCGCGCAAGGCATTGAAATGGTTGAGCTTCATGCGGAACAGGCGTTTGCTGGCAGGCTTCTCAATGTCGTAGCGACTGTGGATGGCAAGAAAGAACTGGTCAATGAAACGTCCATAGTCTCCCTCCTCCCAGGCGCGGGCAGCATCATAATACTCCTTGTCGGCCTTGGACTGTCGTAATACGCGCCCGATCAGTCCGGCATCATTGTAGTTGCGGGCAAAGCCTAGTACCTCGTCCTTCACAAAGATGTCGCTCCGACGCACGGGAGCGTGCAGGCGAATGCCCTCCAAGGAGGTACAGCGGGAGAGTGCCACATAGGTCTGGCCACCCGCAAAGGCTCCATGGCCTAAGTCGATATCAGCTCGTTGGAAGGTAAGTCCTTGGCTTTTGTGGATGGTAATAGCCCAAGCGAGTTTCAAGGGGTACTGAATGTAAGTGCCAATCTGCTCCTCCACAATCTTCTTCTCGGTCTCGTCGAAGTGGTAGCGCACGTTTTCCCACAACTCTCGTTCCACCTGGAGCTGGTCGGCCGTTTCTGTCTGCACATAGAGAAGGCCAGCTTCCTCGTCAATACCGGTGATTACCACCAGCGTTCCATTGACCCATAGATGGTCTGCATTGTTCTTGACGAACATTACCTGGGCACCTACCTTCAATTGAAGTGTCAAAGGTGTGGGTAAGGAACTTTCAGGAAACTCACCATTGATTTCCCCTACGAGCTCTATGTTGTCGCCAGGCAACTTCGACAACTCCTCAGAATTGATCCAGTCGGCATTGTCGCGCGTCGTGGAAAGAGTGATAGAGAGGCTTCCCGAAGGTGCGTCGGCCGGTTGCGAGCGTTGCGACACGCGGGCATTGAGGGCGGCGAGGTCTGCAGGTATCACCCGATTGGTGCGAATGTGGTCGAGGATGGAGATGAAATGGGGATCGGTCTGTCGATAGACCTTCCTCAGTTCGATACTGACCAAGGGGAAGGCACGAAAGATATGGGCATTGAAAAAATAGGCTCCCTTATAGAAAGGTTCAAGGAGCTGGCGGTCCTCCTCTTTCAAAACGGGCTCCAACTGATAGATATCTCCCACGAAGAGCATCTGCTTGCCTCCAAACGGCTCGCGCATCTTATGACAGTAGATGCGCAGGACCTTGTCGATGAAGTCGATAATATCGGCTCGCACCATCGACACCTCGTCAATGATTATCAGCTCCACCTCGCGCAGGAGCTTGATCTTTTCGCCATTATAGCGCAGCGTCTTGCGGATATTGCGTGCCGTATAACGGGTGTCGGTAGGCAACAACGGATGGAAGGGGAGTTTGAAGAAGGAATGGAGCGTAGCGCCTCCAGCATTGATGGCAGCAATGCCCGTCGGCGCAAGGACGACATGCTTCTTCTTGGTCGTAGCAGCAATATAGCGGAGGAAGGTAGATTTGCCTGTCCCCGCCTTGCCCGTCAGGAAGAGAGAGTTATGCGTGAACTGGACAATCTGGAGTGCCTGTTGCAACTCCTGATTGTCCAGATCCACTTTTTCTATAGTCGGTCCAGTCATGTCCTTTCGTTACCGATATTATAGCTGTTCGGCACGAGGACGCTGAGCCGGGGCGATACGCTGATGGCCTTCCGTCGATCCCGTCTTTCCTGACGACTGACTTGACTTGCCGGAAGAGGCGTTCGACTTGTTGGCAGAGGAGCCACTGGTCTCTGTCTTCGACTTGTGGTCGCCTTCGCCATGTCGAGGTTCCCCTGAGGCACCAGCCTCCTGCGGCATAGGCTCTCCATTCTCGTCCAGCATCTCTTCCTCCACATCTTCCTGGTGGTGGCGACGATTGCGATAATAGAGGTCGAGCGTATCGTTTTTGGCAGTCGAGACTACCGAAGTGACACATTGATAGGTCGAGGCCTCGATCTCGTCAGGGTCGGGAGCTGGCCACTTGCCCTTGTATTTCTCGTGATAGCGTGCGTCGGCATGAAGCATCTTGATAAACTCGCCACAGACGGGGAGTGCAGTCTTGGAACCCTGACCGAGAGCTCCCGTTCGGAAATGGATACTCCGATACTCGCCGCCAACCCAGCATCCGACAACAAGTTTGGGGCTGACCGCCATAAACCAAGCGTCGGCGTGATTGTTGGACGTACCTGTCTTGCCACCCCAATCCGTATCGCCGTTAGGCTGGATGTAGTGGTTGAGGCTCATACTCGTGCCACGCGGCTCCATGCGTCCGCCTTTGAGCAACTCCTGCATGAAGAAAGCTGACCGGTAGGGAATGGCTTGCTTCTGATCGTCGGGACCATGGTAGATTTCATTGCCGTCCTTATCTACAATCCGCGTCACCAATACGGGCGAGTGGTGCTTGCCGTCATTGGCCACGGTGCAATAACTATCTGTCAGGTCCAAGAGATTGACATCGCTCGATCCCAAGGCCAACGACGGTTCGTCGGCAAGCGGACTGGTGATACCCATGTCCTGGGCCGTACGGATGATATTGGGTATTCCCATCTCCTGACCGAGCTTGACGGCAATGGAGTTGATACTCTGGGCAAAGGCGCGCTTGAGCGTGACGCTATCGCCCGAGAAGCGTCCATTGGCGTTGGTAGGCCGCCAGGTATTGTACTCGCCAGTCTTCTTGTCAAGCACCTCCATCTGAATATACTCGTCTCGGCGCTTGTCACAGGGAGTAACTCCCTGATTCATTGCCTCGGTATAGACAAAGAGTTTGAAGGTGGATCCTGGCTGACGCTCTGTCGTCACCTTGTCATACTTCCACGACTCAAAATCAATATCACCCACCCAAGCACGTACCGCTCCTGTCTGCGGCTCCATGGCTACCAGTCCGGTATGCATGAAACTCACCATATAGCGGATGGAGTCGAGCGTGGACATCTCCTTCTCTATCGAGCCTCGTTCGTAGTCGAAAAGTCTGACCATGTGCGGCTTGTTGAGATAGTGGAGCACACTGTCGGGGTTGTTGGGGAAGCGCTGTTGAAGGGCGCGATAGACGGGAAGGCGCTGGGCTATCTCCTCGATAAAGCCAGGCAACTCCTTGCCGGTCTCGTCACACCAAGGATTCATACCATTCCATCCTTTCGCATCACGATGGATGTACCAATGGCGGTCGAAGTTGCGCTGGATCTGCTCCATCTGTTTCTTGACGGCCTGCTCGGCATACTCCTGCATCTGCAGGTCGATGGTGGTATAAATCTTCAGACCCGCACTATACAGGTCATAGCCATTCTCCTTCAACCACGGGTCAAGGTATTTGGAGACGGCCTCACGGAAATACAATGCCTTGCCACCATAGTATTCCTCCACATGAAGTTCAGCACCAAGCTCGCGTTTGGAGTAGCGGTCGTAGTCAGACTGTGACATGTCGCCATGCGTCACCATATTGTAGAGCACGGTATTGCGACGCGCCATGGAGTTTTTGGGGTGCGAGATAGGATTGTAGGAAGTCGTGGCCTTGAGCATTCCCACGAGGGTGGCACACTGGTCGGGAGTCAGTTGACTGGGCTTGCAGTCGTAGTAGGTCTTGGCCGCCGTCATGATACCAAAGGAGTTGTTGCCAAAATCTACCGTGTTGGCATACATCGTGAGAATCTGCTCCTTGGAATAGACAAACTCCAGCTTGGTGGCAACAATCCACTCCTTGCTCTTCATGATGAGCATGCGCACACCCGGCACCTTTCCCAAGAGTCCTGTAGAACTCTGGGATCGGGTACTGAACATATTCTTTGCCAGCTGTTGCGTAATGGTGGAGGCACCACGGGCTCCGCTATGAAGCAGAGCGTCCTTCAAGGCACCACCCAATCCCAGGAAATCGACGCCATGATGGCTATAGAAACGCTCGTCCTCGGTATCGACCAAAGCCTTCCAGAATACTGGATTGACCTGCTCATACTGTACAGGGGTGCGGTTCTCCTTGAAATACTTACCGATAAGTTTGCCGTCCGAGCTGTAGATCTCGGACGCGGCAAAGGTGGGCGGTTCCTGTATCTCCATGAAACCGGGACTCTTGCCAAAGAGCCAAAGGAAATTGACATCGACCATGCCGAGATAGAGGAAGAAGGCAACGATAGTCGATACGATGCCTACCGCCGTCTTGGTGTACCATGGACGGCCCTTATAAAGGTGTGCATACCAAGGGAAGAAGCCCTTGATGGCTCGCCAAGTGTTTCGTAAAAACTTCATGTTTTTAACTTCTAATTAAGAACTATGGTCGAGGGATGTCAAAGCGGTCTGAGAGGCTTTCTTCCTGCTTCGATCCGCTCGTCGATATAAGCGATGATCGGCCCCACCTCAACGGGATCAAACCAACGCATCTCCTCGTCGCGCTTATACCATGTCAGCTGCTTGCGGGCATAGCGTCGCGTGTTGCTTTGTATTCTGTCGATGGTCTGCTCCATCGTCACCAGGCCGTCCAGATAGTCGAACATCTCCTTGTAACCCACGGTGTTGAGCGCATTGAGATGGCGATAAGGAATCATCCGCAACGCCTCTTCGGAGAAACCGTCGGCAAGCATCTGTTCCGTCCGCTGGTTGATGCGCTCATAGAGCAAGGCGCGATCCACGTTGAGCCCTATCTTGACCACCCGAAAAGGGCGCGTCCTGCTTCCCTCGGAGAGGAAAGAGGAGTAAGGTCTCCCGGTCTGGATACAGATCTCTAATGCATGGACGACTCGACGCGGATTTCTTCTATCCACCTTTTCCCAATGGACGGGGTCAAGCTGGCGAAGTTCCTCCACCAAGGGTGGCAACCCTTCTGTGGCCAACCGCCGCTTGAGCAAGGACCGGATGTCATCACGGACCGTCGGAATATCGTCTATTCCCTTGCAGACGGCATCCACATAGAGCATGGAGCCTCCGGAGAGAAGCGCCACCTCCTGGCCCTGCGTCTCCATATCGGCAAGCAGACGGAGCACATCCTGCTCGTACATGCTGGCCGAATAATCGTCGGAGACCGATCGGCTACCAACGAAATAGTGACGCACACGGGCTTGCTGCTCCCTGGTGGGCGCCGCCGTGCCAATGGGAATCTCACGGTAGATCTGACGGGAATCGGCATTGATGACGGGCACCTGGTAGTGCTCGGCCACCCGCAGTGTCAGTTCTGTCTTGCCGACACCCGTAGGACCCGTGATGACGATGAGCGTAAGTGACAATACCGCCTACTTGATGATGCCGCGCTTGGAACCCTCGATGAAGTTGAGAATATACTCTATCTCCTTCGTCACCTGGAGTTCACTGCGCACCTTCTGAATGTTCTCCGCACGCGTTCCCGTCCCATAGATGAGGCGGTAGGCGTTGTGGATAAGCTCGATCAACTCATTGGAGAAGCCATGGCGGCGCAAACCAATAATGTTGATACCCACATAGCGAATCGGGTCGCGACCAGCAATGACGTAGGGCGGGATGTCCATAGAGAAGCGGCTGCCACCCTGGATCATCACATAGCCACCCACGCGGCAGAACTGATGGCAAAGTACTTCGGCAGAGATGATGGCATTGTCGTCGATCTCCACCTCTCCACCCAACTTCGTGGAGTTGCCGATGATACACTTGGAACCGACCACACAGTCGTGGGCGATGTGCATGTTCTCCATCAGAAGATTATTGCTGCCGACGATGGTCGTTCCCTTGGAGAAGGTGCCTCGCGAAATGGTGACATTCTCTCGAATCGAGTTGTTGTCGCCCAACTGGCAAGTGGACTCCTCACCATGGAACTTCAGGTCCTGCGGCTTGGTCGAGATACTCGCTCCTGGGAAGAACTCATTGCCGCTGCCAATGCGTGCGCCCTGATGGATGGTAACGCTATTGAGCAGATGGTTGTTGTCGCCCAGCACCGTATCACGGTCGATGTAGCAGAACGGGCCAATCACATTATTGTCTCCCAGTTTGGCCTCAGGATGAACAAAGGCCATAGGACTGATTTGATTCATAACGATATGCTTGTTTTGAGGGTCAATATTTGGTGTGCGCCTGATGTCGAAAGTCTCCTACGGAGCTGACGGCAAGACGCCTCTACTTGTTTTTGACGATCTGGGCCGTGAACGAAGCCTCAGCTACCACACGGTCGCCTACGAACATGTAGCCCTTCATGGAACTGATGCCGTGGCGGACAGGACCGAGCAGCTCCACCCGGAAGAGGACCGTATCGCCCGGCACAACCTTCTGGCGGAATTTCACATCATCGATCTTAAGGAAATAGGTGGACCAACGCTCAGGATCCTCGATCTGGTTGAGCACCAGCAGACCACCGCATTGGCTCATGGCCTCGACCAGCAACACACCCGGCATGACTGGCTCCTGGGGGAAGTGGCCCTGGAAGAAGGGCTCGTTGGAGGTGACGTTCTTCACACCTACAATGCTATTAGCGCCCAAAGCGATAACCTTATCTACGAGCTGCATCGGGTAACGGTGAGGAAGCAACTCTCGGATGCGATTGTTGTCCATCACGGGTTCCTCGTTGGGATCATAGATGGGCGCCTGCACCTCGTGCTTGCGAATCTCCTTGCGCATGAGGCGCGCAAACTTGTTGTTGACCGTATGGCCGGGGCGGGTGGCAATGATACGTCCCTTGATGGGTTTGCCGATCAATGCCATGTCGCCGATGATGTCAAGGAGCTTGTGGCGCGTACATTCGTTGTTCCACAGGAGAGGCTTGTGCTGGATATAGCCAATGGCCTCGGCGTCGATGCGTGCCACCTTCAGCAGGTCGGCCAGCTGGTCGAGTTTTTCCTGCGGCACCTTGCTCTCATAGATGACGATAGCATTGTCCAAATCGCCACCCTTGATAAGGTTGGCCTGAAGCAAGGGCATGATGTCGCGGACAAAGACGAAGGTGCGGGCAGGCGCGATCTCGTCGGAGAACTTATGAATGTCGTCCAGCGTGGCAAACTGGCTGCTGATAAACTTGGAATTGAACGAGCACATGGCCGTGATCGAGAACTCCTCGTCGGGAAGGATGGTGATGTTGGATCCGTTGTCGTCCGTGATCTCTATCTTCTTGCGAATGATATAAAAGTCCTTGGGAGCGTTTTGGTCCACCAAGCCCACCTCCTTGATTTTCTCGACATACATGACGGCACTTCCGTCCAAGATCGGGAATTCCGGGCCGTTGACCTGTATGAGACAGTTATCGACACCCATGGCATAGAGCGCAGCCATACCGTGTTCTACCGTTCCTACCCTCACGCCCTTACGCTCCAAGACCGTACCACGCTGGGTATCGGTGACGTTGTCTGCGATGGCATCGATGATCGGCTCGCCCTCCATGTCGATACGCTGTATCTTGTAACCCGTATTCTCGGGTGCAGGATTGAACGTCACGGTGAGGTTCAATCCCGTATGTAGTCCTTTTCCGTAGAGGGAAAAACTACCTTTCAAAGTCTTTTGCTTGCTTGTTTCCATTCCTTGTATGAAGGTTTCAGAATAAATAAAATGACACCCCGCGGTCTATTCTTCCGTGGTTTTCAGGCCGGCCTTAAGCGCGTCCACCTCTTTCTGCAGGGCGTTGATCTGCTTGTAGAGCTCGGGCAGGCGATGGACCACGGCCTGGGCGCGGAAGTAAGGGCGCATCTCCATGGGCGGCGTGCCGATGAGCTGTTGGCCACTCTTGATATTGCCAGGCACTCCCGACTGGGCGCCGAGCATCACCTTGTCGCCGATGGTGATATGGCCGGCTATGCCCACCTGACCACCGAACATACACCACTGGCCCACCTTGGTGCTACCAGCAATGCCGACCTGTGCCGACATCACGGTATGCTCGCCGATATCTGTGTTGTGGGCTATCTGCACGAGGTTGTCGAGCTTCACGCCCTTGCGGACATAGGTGCATCCCATCGTGGAACGATCGACGCAGGTGTTGGCCCCGATCTCCACGTTGTCCTCAATCACGACGATGCCGACCTGCGGTATCTTGTCATACTGTCCCGTCTCCTGGTTGGGTGCGAAGCCGAAACCGTCTGCGCCAATGACCGCACCCGAGTGGAGCGTGACATTGTTGCCAATCTTGCAGTCGTGATAGATGCTGACCTGCGGATAGATGATGCAGTTGTCGCCCAACTTAGCATTGTCCATAATCGTCACGTTGGGGTAGATCTGGCATCCATCGCCCACGACAACTCCGTCGCCGATATAGGCGAAGGCTCCGATATAGACTTCCTTGCCCACCGTGGCCTTGGGCGAGACATACGCCTGGTCGCTCACGCCCACGCGCTTCGGCTTCATGCTCTCATAGAGCTGGAGAAGCTTGGCCACACAGTCGCGGGCATTCTTGACGACAATCATCGTCGTCTGGACAGGCTTTTCGACCTCAATGCTCTCATCGACCAGGACGACGGAGGACTGGGTCTCATAGAGATAGTGGGTATATTTGGGGCTTGCGAGGAACGAAATCGCTCCCGGCTTGCCTTCTTCTATCTTAGCGAAGGTATGGACGACTGCGTTTTCATCGCCTATGACGCGTCCTTGTATGAACGCTGCGATTTGCTGTGCTTTGAATTCCATATAACTCTTTTTTGCTTTGATGATGTTGCAAAGGTAATAAAAAAATGGAGAAGAGCCCGTTTCGACCGCTCTATTTTCATTTTTTTGAGACTATCCGCGACGCGCCAAGGCTGGCGCCAGGTAGGCGCGCGGCCCGAAGGCCACGCCTTGGCACACTACCCTACCGCGTTGATTTTCTCCAATTCCAGGGCCATCTGCTCCTGCAATTCCTTTGCCTTCTGTGCTGCCACCTCGGCGAAATCCGCTCCATTGGAGGCATAGATGATGCCGCGGGACGAATTGACCAGCAGGCCACAATCGGCCGTCATGCCATACTTGCAGACCTCCTGCAGGCTTCCACCCTGCGCGCCCACACCCGGGACGAGGAGGAAATGGCGGGGCGCCACCTTGCGGATGTCGGCAAACATAGCCCCCTGTGTGGCGCCGACCACATACATCATGTCCTCCTCGTTGCCCCACTGCTGCGAGGTACGGATGACCTTCTCGAACAAACGCTCGCCCTCGGTATCGGTGGTCAACTGGAAGTCGTGGCTGCCCTTGTTGCTCGTCAAAGCCAGGAGGATCACCCACTTGCCAGGATAGCCGAGGAATGGTTTCACGCTATCCTCGCCCATGTAGGGAGCGACGGTCAGCGCATCTACGTTGTACTCTTCAAAGAATGTACGCGCGTACATAATAGAAGTATTGCCAATATCGCCACGCTTGGCATCGGCGATGACGAAGTGGTGGGGGTAGTTATCTTTCAGATAGGCTACCGTCTTCTCGAAGGCCACCATGCCACTCACGCCCATGCTCTCGTAGAAAGCCAGGTTGGGCTTGTAGGCCACACAATAGGGAGCGGTGGCGTCGATAATGGCCTTGTTGAACTTGAAGATGGCGTCGTCCTCCTCGCGCAGGTGCTCCGGGAGTTTGCGCACATCGGTATCCAGTCCTACACAAAGAAACGACTTTTTATTGAAAATCTGATTGACTAATTCTTTTCTGTTCATAATTTCTATGCTATTCTGGTGTGAAAAATGAGCGGTCGCCAACGGCCCTGGCCGTTGGCAAGCTGGCTTACAGTTCGCTCTCTTTCAGTTTCTCGGCATTCTCCGCCACGGTCAGCGCATCGATCATCGGCTGGATGTTGCCGTTGAGGAAACCCTGAAGATCGTGGGTCGTGAAACCGATACGATGGTCCGTCACGCGCCCTTGCGGGAAGTTGTAGGTGCGGATCTTGGCCGAACGGTCTCCCGTGGATACCAAGCTCTTGCGGCGGCTGGCGATGTCGTCGATATACTTCTGGTGCTCCCTGTCGTGGATGAAGGTGTAGAGGCGGCTCAAGGCGCGCTCCTTGTTCTTCGGCTGGTCGCGCGTCTCAGTACACTCGATGAGGATCTCCTCCACCTCGCCCGTGTTGGGGTTCTTCCACGGATAGCGCAGGCGCACACCCGACTCCACCTTGTTGACGTTCTGTCCTCCGGCACCACTCGAGCGGAACGTATCCCACTTGATGTCGCCCTCGTTGATATTGACCTCAAACTTGTCCGCCTCGGGCAATACGGCCACCGTGGCTGCTGAGGTCTGCATACGTCCGTTGGACTCCGTGACGGGGACGCGCTGGACGCGATGGACACCACTCTCATACTTCAATACGCCATAGACGTTCTGGCCGCTGACGGCAAAGTCGATCTCCTTGTAGCCGCCGACAGCACCCTCCGAGGCATCCGTCACGCTCAACTGCCATCCCATGCTGTCGCAATAGCGCTTGTACATGGCAAAGAGGTCGCCCGCGAAGAGGCAAGCCTCATCGCCACCCGTTCCCGCGCGGATCTCCATCTGCACATTCTTCGCATCCTCGGGATCCTTCGGCACGAGCAGGAGTTTGATTTCTTCCTCCAGCTGGGGGCGCAGCTCCTCGTTCTCGGCGAGTTCCTCGCGCGCCATCTCCTTCATGTCGGGATCGCTCTCGTTGGCGATGATATCCTTGGCCTCGCTGATGGCGTTGATGCAGGCGACGAAGCGCTTACGTGCATCCATGATGTCGCTGAGATCCTTGTATTCCTTCGTAAGCTTGACGTAGCGTCCCTGGTCGGCGATCACGTCGGGGTCGGTGATCAGGGTCGACACCTCCTCGAAGCGAGCCTCCAGGCCGTCGAGCTTCTCCAATATGTTGTTCTTATCTGCCATTATCTGTGGTAAATATCTGTTTGAGTCCGTCTTTGCTTACTCGTAGTCGAACGTGCCAAACTCTGACTGGATGGTCAGCGAGCGCTTGCCCTCCTCGATATGGCCGACCACCTGTGCGTCGATGTTGAAACTCTTGCTGAGGGCGATGACCTTCTCGGCCATCTCCGGACGGACGTAGATCTCCATGCGGTGTCCCATGTTGAAGACCTGGTACATTTCCTTCCAGTCCGTGCCCGAGCAGTCGTGGATGATCTGGAAGAGAGGCGGCACGGGGAACATATTGTCCTTGACCACCCTGCAGTTGTCGCCCACGAAGTGGAGCACCTTGGTCTGCGCGCCACCCGTGCAATGGACCATGCCATGGATCTCCGGGCGCATCTCGTCGAGCAGGCGCTTGATGACGGGCGCGTAGGTGCGGGTGGGCGACAAGACCAGCTGGCCCACGTTGAGCGGGGTGCCATCGGCCGGGTCCGTCAGTTTGTGCTTGCCGCTATAGACCAGTTCCTCGGGCACGGCATGGTCGTAGCTCTCGGGGAACTTCTCGGCCAGGTATTTGGCGAAGACATCATGGCGGGCCGAGGTCAGGCCGTTGCTGCCCATGCCGCCATTGTAGCGCTTCTCGTAGGTGGCCTGTCCCGTGGAACTGAGTCCGACGATGACGTCGCCCGGGCGGATGTTGGCATTGTCGATGACGTCACTCCTGCGCATGCGGCAGGTCACGGTAGAATCGACGATGATCGTCCTCACGAGGTCGCCTACGTCGGCCGTCTCGCCACCTGTGGGCCAAATACCTATTCCCATCTCGCGCATCTCAGCCAGCAGGTCGTCCGTGCCGTTGATGATGGCCGAAATGACTTCGCCCGGGATGAGCATCTTGTTGCGTCCGATGGTAGAGGAGACCAGGATGTTGTCCACGGCGCCCACACAGAGCAGGTCGTCCGTATTCATGACGATGGCGTCCTGGGCAATGCCCTTCCAGACGTTGAGGTCTCCCGTCTCCTTCCAGTACATATAGGCCAGGGACGACTTCGTACCCGCTCCATCAGCGTGCATGATGTTGCACCAGTCGGGGTCGCCTCCCAGCACGTCGGGGATGATCTTGCAGAAGGCCTGGGGGAAGACACCTTTGTCGATGTTCTTGATGGCGTTGTGGACATCCTCCTTGGCAGCACTCACGCCGCGCATCATATATCTGTTGTTCATATTGTTGTCTTTATCTATAATAAGGTAATTGAATCTCTTTTCTCATCACACCTGCCCGTTCCAGATATCCCATGCGGCGAAGGCCTGCAGGAGGAGCATCTCCAGTCCGTTCTTGGTCGTCGCCAAGCGCGCCTCACCCTTCTTCAGGAAAAGGGTCTGCTCGGGATTATAGACCAGGTCGTAGAGCAGCGTGTGGCTGTCCATGGCCTCGTAGGGCAAGGGCGGGTAGGTGCCGACATTCGGAAACATACCCATCGGGGTGCAGTTGACGATGACGTTGTACTCCTTCATCATCGCGGGCGTGACCTCCTCGTAGGTCAGGCAGCCCGGCTTCTTGGTCCGCGAGACGTAGCACGCCTCCAGGCCCAACTGGCGCAAGCCGTAGAAGACCGCTTTGCCGGCCCCGCCCGTTCCCAGGACGAGGGCCTTGCGATGGTGGGGCTCCAGGAGCGGCTCCAGACTCTTGATAAATCCGATGACGTCGCTATTGTAGCCTCTGAGCGTCACGTTGTCCTTGTCGCGGATCACCTTGATAACGTTGACGGCTCCAACGGCCTCTGCTTCCGGACTGATGGAGTCGAGCAGGGGCATCACCTGCTCCTTGTAGGGAATGGTGACATTGAGCCCGCGCAGTTCCAGCGTGGTGTGAACGATCTCCGGCAGCTCCTCGACGCTGAGGATCTCGTAGTTGATATACGTCGCGTCGATACCCTCGTTCTCAAACTTCTCGTTGAAATAGTCTCTGGAGAAGGAGTGGGTCAGCGGATAACCTATCAGTCCGTATTTGTCCATAATAATTAATTGTCTATTTGGTTGCGAAATATAGCGTGCAGATGCCGAAGGTGAGACGCTGGAAGGAGGCTTCCGCGAAACCCGCTCTCCGCAGGATCTGCTCCATCGCCTCGCCCTGGGGGAAGGCCTCGATGGTCTGCGTCAGATAGCTGTAGGCCTTGGTGTCCTTGGAAATAAGGCGTCCGTAGAGGGGCAGCACGGTATGGGAATAGATGGAGAACAGCTGGCGCATGGGAAAGCCGACGGGTGTCGTCAGCTCGATGACGCAGAGGTGGCCTCCCTTGCGCAGCACGCGCCTCATCTCGCGCAATCCTTGCTCCAGGTTCTGGAAGTTGCGGATGCCGAAGGCCGCCGTGACCGCGTCGAAGGAGTCGTCGGGCAGCGAGAGGGCAAGACAGTCCTCGCGCTGAAAACGGATCACGCTGTCGAGCCCCATGGCAGCCACCTTGTCGCGGCCCACCTGCATCATCCCCTCCGAGATATCCGTGCCCAGCAGTTCCTTGGGCTGGAGCGCACGGGCTGCCTCGATGGCGAAGTCTCCCGTGCCCGTAGCCACGTCGAGGATGCGCTTGGGACGGTAAGGGCGCAACTTGTCGATCGCCTTGCGCCGCCAATACTTGTCGATGTTCCACGACAGGCGGTGGTTCAACGTGTCGTAGGTGGGGGCGATGTTGTCAAACATCTCCTCCACCTGCGCACCTTTCTCCCCCTGTCGGTAGGGATTGATTTTCTCTTGCTCGTACATGGACGATGACCGGCGTGGGCTGCTTACTTTCTCGTGGCCAGGAACTGGCTCACGTTGCGCTCGATGCGCGCGGCGATGTCGCCCTCCTCGGCAGCCTTGTCAAACTTCTCGCCCGTGATGTGCTCGTAGAGCTCGATGTAGCGCTCGCTCACGCTCTCGGCATAGGCATCGGTAATCTCGGGCAGGGTCTGTCCCGGCTCGTTCATGAAGCCGTGCTCGATGAGCCACTGGCGTACAAACTCCTTGGACAACTGGCGCTGGGGCTCGCCCTTGGCAAACTTCTCCTCGTAGCCGTCGGCATAGAAGTAGCGGCTGGAGTCGGGGGTATGGATCTCGTCGATGAGATAGACCTTGCCGTCGCGTTTGCCAAACTCATACTTCGTATCGACCAGGATGAGGCCATGACGGGCCGCAATCTCCTGACCACGGGCGAAGAGACGGCGCGTATAGTCCTCCATGACGGCGTAGTCCTCCTCGCTGACGAGTCCCTGGCGGATGATCTCCTCGCGGGAGATGTTCATGTCGTGGCCCTCGTCGGCCTTGGTCGTCGGGGTGACGATGGGCTCGGGGAAGCGCTCGTTCTCGCGCATTCCCTCGGGCAACTTGACGCCACAGAGCTCGCGGCATCCTGCCTTGTACTCACGCCAGGCAGATCCCGTGAGGATGCCACGGATGATCATCTCCACACGGAAGCCCTCACACTTCAGGCCCACCGTCACCATCGGGTCGGGAGTGGCCAGTTTCCAGTTGGGGCAGATGTCGCTCGTCTGGTCGAGCATCTTGGCTGCAATTTGGTTCAGCACCTGACCTTTGAAGGGAATTCCCTTGGGCAGCACCACGTCGAAGGCCGAGATGCGGTCGGTGGCGACCATCACCATCAAGTCGTCGTTGATGTTATACACATCGCGTACTTTGCCGTGGTACACGCTTTTCTGTCCATTGAAATGGAAATCAGTCGTTGTCAATGCTTTCATCGCTAATATCTTTTTTAAGTCGATTTTCTTTCTTTCCGCTCTCTGCGGCCTTGTCGTAAGCCTCGTAGGCGTTGACGATGCGCGTGACGAGCTTGTGGCGGACGATGTCCTTCTTGGTCAGCTCGACGACACCTATGCCCTCGACGCCGCCCAGGATGGAGAGGGCCTCGCGCAGTCCGCTCTTCTGTCCGCGGGGCAGGTCGATCTGTGTCATATCGCCCGTGATGATCATCTTTGTGTTCCATCCCATGCGGGTGAGGAACATGCGGATCTGCTGAGGGGTGGTGTTCTGTGCCTCGTCGAGGATGACTACCGCGTCGCTCAGGGTGCGACCGCGCATGAAGGCCAGGGGCGCAATCTGTATCTGGTGCTTGTCCATCATGTCCTGAAGGCGCGCCTGGGGGAGCATGTCCTCCAGGGCGTCGTAGAGCGGCTGGAGGTAGGGGTCGATCTTGTCCTTCATGTCGCCGGGGAGGAATCCAAGCTTCTCGCCTGCCTCGACGGCCGGACGCGAGAGGATGATCTTCTTGGCCGTCTTCTCCTTGAGGGCCTTGACGGCGAGGGCAATGCTCAGATAGGTTTTGCCCGTACCCGCCGGTCCGACGGCAAAGACCATGTCGTTGCGCTCGTATGCGTCGATGAGCTCCTGCTGGTTGGCCGAGCGCGGCTTGATGGGGCGGCCCGACATGCTATAGACCAGCACGCCTTTCACGCCGTCGGCCTTCGTCAACCGGCCCTTCACGATGTCGAGGATATCCTCCTCGCCGAGCTGGTTGTACTTCAGCAGGTGCTTACGCAGCAGGCTCACGCTTTCCTCGAAGCGGGCCATTTCTTCTTCGTCGCCGAGCAAGCGGATCACGTTGCCGCGAGCTACGATGCGCAGTTTGGGGTAGAGCGACTTGAGCATCTGGAGATGGCCGTTGCCAACTCCGAAGAATGCCACAGGGTCGATGTCCTCCAATACGATATGCTTCTCTATCAATCTACTTTGTACGATTTGTTTTAAAACATGTGCAAAGATACTAAGATTCCACGAATCCTACAAATAAATTTACCTTTTACCCTACTCTTCGGGGTGAATAAACGCTACAAAAACGCCCTGCCGCCAGTTTTCAGCGCCATATCTCCGACCTGCGCCGCCTTCGGGATGGTCTCGGGATGCGTTCGGGATCTCTTTCGAACGCATCCCAAAGAGCTGGTGCGACGGGCGTTTTTCGCCTTTTATGACAGACAGCAGAGGCGTCATTTTGTCCACGTGTCGGGCGCAAGTAAAAGCTCAGGCCGGGCGTAAGTTGAACCCAGCATCAAGCATAAGTTAGGCCTTGTATCGGACGTAAGCAAAGCCTTGTATCGGGCATAAGTTAAGGCGCGTTTCGGTCTTAGCTTACGCCTCGCGCCAGTCTTACTTAACATGCGCCTCGTGCGGACCACAATCCGTGGAGGACGGTTTAGAACTTATACTTCAAACTGAGGCTGCAGGCGTTGCGACGGGCGGAATAGAGATGGTAGCTACCCGTGTAGCCTCCATGCGTATAGACCTCCTTGGCCTGGCGGACGTACTGATACTCCAGACTTGTAGAGAAATGGTCGCCAAAGGATTTGCAGAGCGTCGTCCCCAGCCGATAGGCTGATCCCATGTGGCGATAGAGGTCCTGCGTGTTACCCTCGCTATACTCGGCAAAGGCATTCAGACGGAAGGTCGCACAGAGCATCTGCTCCACGTCAAGTCGGGAGAAAACGCCCCAATGCTCCTTGGCCATGCTGACGGCGTCGGCAATGCGCTTGTCCCAGAAGATGACGGCCTGGCCACGGACCTTCGTTGTCGTGGAGGCATGGAGCGTGAAGTCGGGCTGAATGCTCCATGCGCGCCGCTTGCCCTCATTGCCCCATTGGTAGATGCGACGGTTGTCGCGCTCCATCCAGATGCCGTTGAAACCATCGTTGGACATCGTGTAGGAAAGACTCATACCCCAAGAGAAGATCGGATCGTCGTGGGTAAAAGAGAGGGCGAAGACATTGGCGTGCAAACCTTCCAGGTCTTTGTTGCCTTGGCGGACTGCAAAGGGAGTGCGCAGGACGACGGGATTGAGCAGGGTCAAAGACGGACGCACCAGTCGGCGGTTGTAGCCGAGGGCCAACTGGCTCGTGCGACTGACCTGCCAGCCTATGCGACCCGTGGGCAGGAAATCGCGCAACTTCTTGCCTGCCATGTCGGTATAGGCAAACTCCAGGCCTGCCGTGAGGCCCAGTCGCTTCTGCCGGTCGGGATGGACGTCGTAGAGAAACGAGGCTGCTGCCGTCTGGTAGCGATGGCGGAAATGGCTGTCCTGGGCAAGGCGATCGTCAATCCATTGCTGGTCGTCGCTCTCGGCCAGTCGGTTCTCATAGCGGGCCACGAGACGCAGGTGGCCCAGGAGAGCCTGTGTGTTGTAGATCAGACGCAGATCGTGGTGGTGGACGGTGGCGTCGGCCGTGGTCAGCGTAGCTTGGAAGTCGCTGAAACCTTCCAATTGAAGGGCCTCCAACTGGCGCTCGGCCTCATCACGGTCTCGCTGGTACTTATAGCTGAGCGTCACGTCGTCGCGCTTGAAACGACAGGTGTAGTCGGCGCCCACCTCGAGGTGATTGCTGCGCAGCAAGGGGTTGTCGAGTCGCCATCGGGTCTTGGCAAGGGGAGCACCGTCGGGTGCCAGCAAGCATTCGGCAAGCGTTCCGCGCTCGTCCTTGTGAAGGCTTTCTCCCCGAAGGCTCACCGTGAGGGTCTGTTGCGTAGTGGGACGGTAGGCGAACTGAAATCCGTAGTCAGCCATCATCCCCTTAGCCTCGGTCGTCTGATGCGAATAATACTGACTTCCAACGGTTTCCGACAGGGGCATCTTGCCCGTGAAGATATAATGCTCGTCCAGGTTCTGCTCCGAGGAATGACGGGCTAGTCCCTTGATGCCCACAAAGGGCTTGAAGACAACTTTTCCTTCTCCCAGATTGAGTTGCAGTCGCGAGGCGTAGGGGGCCGTATTCCCATAGCCACCAGAGAGTTCCACCTCTCCCTCCTGCTTGCTCTGTCCCCAAGCGCTGCTGGTCAGCAGCAGGGCCGCAAGCGTCAAAATCGTTTGCTTGTCCATCGTAATTTTCAGCTAATAGCAATTATTGGTTTGCAAAGGTATAAAAAACGCTCGAAGCACACAAAGAAACGTCCATGTTCTTCGCAAAAGACGGATACGAAGGACATGGACAAGAAATGGGACAAGGGCCCATCAGAAGATGGACCGCTCGGTCTTGGTGGTAAGGAGCTCCAGGGCTTTCATCCCCATGACGGAGTTGCCCTTCTTGTTGAGTCGCGGGCTCCATACGGCCACGGCATAGTCGCGCGGATTGATGGCCGCAATGCCACCTCCCACGCCACTCTTGCCAGGAAGTCCGACCAGATAGGCAAACTCGCCAGCCTCATCATAGAAGCCACAAGTCTGCATGACGGCATTGATGCGACGCAACTGGGAGGGAGTGAGCTCATGGCCGCAATAGTTGAAGGGGTGGTGGCGATGGGCAAAGGGCAGGAAGGACTGGGCCAGCTGGCGGCAGTTCATCTCCACGGAACACATCATCAGGTAGAAGCGAATCACGCGGTCCACCTCGTTTTCGAGATTGCCATGATACTTCAGCATGTGGGCTATCGACTGGTTGAGATGGGAGGTAAGATACTCGCTCTCAGCCACCTCCGGATTCGCTCCAATACTGTCATCACCCGCCAGCGCACGGACAAAGCGCAGGAAGTCGCCCTCGGGATATTCCAAACAACTCACCAGAATATCGGCCGTGACCAAAGCTCCCGCATTGATAAAGGGATTGCGCGGAATGCCGTCCTCATATTCCAGTTGGACAATAGAATTGAAGGCGTTGCCGGAGGGTTCCTTGCCCACCCTTTCCCACAACTTCTCGCCCCGAAGGCTCAGGCAGAGAGCCAGAGAATAGACTTTCGAGATACTCTGTATGGAGAAGCGCACCTCCGACTCGGCCACATGAAAACTGCGTCCGTCAACCGTTGTCAGGCTCATGCCAAACTGGTCGGGGTTGACGCGCTCCAGGGCTGGAATATAGTCGGCCTGGTGACCTGCCCTGCGATAAGGTTTCACCTCCGTGTAAATATCTTCTAAAACTTTCTGATAATCCATCTTTTCACAATCCTTTTTTCGGGAATGCAAAAGTACGGAATTTAGCGCTCACCTGCAAATGAAGCCCCGTCTTTTTCCTTTCAGCAGCCCAGAACCGCTCAGAAGGCCCACATATTGTAAAAACTTCTACATATATTTGGCTCGCTGCAAAGAATAGGCTACCTTTGCAGCGGCTTTCAGACTGGAAGCTAAGGGGTGCTCACCAGATTGGGTGGGCTGAGAACATACCCAAGGAACCTGATACGGGTAATGCCGTCGTAGGGAAACATCCCCCTTATTTGTTCTTTTTTATAAGGTAATAGACCAATGAAAAAAATGGTATTAGCCTCGGCTGCGCTGATGAGCGCGGCAGCAACGCAGGCACAGCAGGCAGCAGACCCTGTTGACACGCTCACCGCACAGGCGATGCAGGAAGTGGTCGTACAGGGCGTACGCGCGCCGAAGAATGCGCCGTTCGCGGTAAGCAACATCAAGAAGCAAGACCTGGAAACTTTCTCCAAGACCGGACAGGAGCTGCCTTTCCTCTTCGCCAACACACCGGGCGTCCTCGCATGGAGTGAGAACGGCACGGGCATGGGCACATCTTATATGCGCATCCGTGGCGCCGCAGGCAGCCGTATCAACGTCACGCTGGACGGCGTCTCGCTCAACTCGCCAGAGGACCAGACCGTCTTCTGGGCCAACATGAACTCCTATGCCGCCCTCATGGGTAGCGTCCAGATCCAGAGGGGTATCGGCACATCGACCCATGGAGACGGTGCCTTTGGCGGATCGGTGGCATTGGCCACGGCGACTCCCTCGCTCAAGCCGAGCCTGGAGCTGACGGGAAGCTATGGCAGCTTCAACACGTATCATGCAGGAGCCAAGTTCTCGACAGGCTTGCTCTTCAACCATCTCATCTTTGACGGAGCCTACAACGAGACCGCAACGGATGGTTTCGTACATGGCACGGCCAGCCGCGCAGGATCCTACTATGGCGGACTGACCTGGCTGGACGAGAAGTTCAAGGTGAGCTACAAGAACATCGGCAACTTCGAGAAGACGGGACAGGCCTGGAGCGGAGTGACGGCAGGCAACAACGACCTCAGCCTCATGGACGGAACGTGGGGAGCGAGCACGGGCATCCGCACCTACAAGGACATGTACGAGCACGGCCTGGGCAAATACAACACCCTGTACGAAAATCTCGTGACGGACGAGAACGGCCAGTTTGTCAAGGATGCCAACGGCAACTACCAGACCTACCGCTACAAGATGGCGGACGGTTCCTACTGGGAGAAGACAACGGACAACTTCTATCAGAACCACAATATCCTCTCGGCAGTCTTCACCCCGTCGGATCATTGGAGCCATAACGTGGCCATCCATTACACCTACGGCTATGGATACTATAGCGAGTTGCGTCCGGACAACAAGCTCTCCAAGTTTGGCCTCACCTACAAGGACGCCAACGGCAACAAAATCAAGCGCGACGACATGGTGCGCCGCAAGGGCCTGACGCAGCACAACTATGGCGTGCTCTACAACATCAACTACAAGGACGAGACATGGAACGTCACGGGTGGTCTCTACCTCCAGCAGTTCCGCGGCAACCACTTCGGCTACCTCACCTATTTCAAGAACCAGGAGCTGAACAACCACTTCCGCCCGAACAACAGCAACTATCAGTACTACGATAGCGACGCACGCAAGTTTGACTACTCGGCGTTCTTCAAGGCCAACTATCACTTCAACGACTACTGGAACCTCTTCGCCGACGTGCAGTATCGCTATGTGCAGTATAACACCTCGGGCCGCAACGACAAGTTCTACGAGGAGACCTCGGGCTACTTCAACCAGCCGCTCAACGTCAGCGAGCGCTACAACTTCGTCAATCCGAAGACGGGTATCAGCTTTGCCAAGGACGGACACCACGCCTATGCCAGCATCGCCTATGCCAACCGTGAGCCGGAGCGCAACAACTTCACCGACAACGGAGCCTATCCCGCCCCGACGCCAGAGCGTCTGATGGATATCGAACTGGGTTACAACTACCATGCCAACAACTGGTATGCAGGCGTGAACCTCTATTACATGGACTACACCAACCAGTTTGTGCAGACGGGTGCACAGAGCGACATAGGCGAGAACCTGACCACCAACATCAAGGACAGCTACCGCATGGGTGCCGAGATCGAGGCTGGCTGGTCGCCGCTGAGTTTCCTCACCCTGGAGGGAAATGCCGCGCTGAGCCGCAACCGCATCAAGGATTTCGACGAGATGGCATCAGTAGATTGGGAGAGCTCGTTCCGCAAGATCCACTACGGCTCTTCTACGCTCGCCTTCTCGCCCTCCGCAATCCTCAACGGCTTCGCCACGTTCCACTATCAGGGCGCACAGTTGATCTGGCACACCAACTTCGTGAGCCGCCAGTATCTCGACAACACGGAGAACAACGTGCGTTCCCTGCCGTGCTATAGCCAGACCAACATCCACGCCAACTACACCTTCCGTCCTGGAAAGCGTTTCGCAGGCCTGCGCGAGGTGGTGGTAGGATGCGATTTCAACAACATCTTCAACCGTCATTATGCTGCCTCGGGATGGGTGTATAGCACGATCCTCGACAACGACGGTCATCCCAACGACAACCGCTACACGCAGATCGGCTGGATTCCGATGGCTGGATTCAACGTCATGGGCAACATCACGCTGAAGTTCTAATACATTGACCGACGGGTAGATAGGCTGGCCAAGGATGGACTCTGGTTCGTCTCCAAGGCTGACCATCTACCCGTCGGCGCTTATTCACCAACCTTTCCTTATCACAACATCTATGAATTGGCTCGACATCGCTGGCACGATTATCGGACTGGTGTATATCTATCAGGAGTACAAGGCCTCCATCTGGCTTTGGGTCACGGGACTCATCATGCCCATGGTCTATATGTTCGTCTATTACGAGGCAGGACTCTACGCCGACTTCGGCATGCAGGTCTATTACGTCCTGGCTGCCATCTACGGCCTGCTCGTGTGGAAATATGGCAAGAAGCGCAACCAGAAGACCGAGGAACTGCCCATCACCAAGGTCAAACGTTCCCTCCTGCTGCCCTCGCTGCTCTTCTTCCTTGCCGCATGGGGCGCACTCTACTTCATTCTGATCCGCTTCACCAACTCCACGGTTCCCGTCCTCGACTCTTTCGGCAACTCGCTGAGCTTTGTCGGCTTGTGGTGGTTGTCGCGTAAATACATCGAGCAATGGTGGGTCTGGATCGTCGTCGATATCGAACTGTCTGCCCTCTACGCCTACAAGGAGATCTATTTCACCTCGGGCCTATACGCCCTCTACGTGGTGATCGCCGTGGCAGGCTACTTCAAGTGGAAACGTGTCATGGCCGAAGAGGCGCAAGGAATCAGCATGAAATCATAGATATTAGGAAAAATCTATCTGCTATGGTTTACGAACTCATCACGCCCGAAAGCCACTTCGACGGCGTCATCTTTGCGGATGGCGACTGCCCTACCCACCCTATTCCCTTGGGCATCCTGCGGTCGGGCCGTCCCGTGATCGCCTGCGACAATGCGGGGGCGCAACTCATCACGAAATGGAACATGCTACCCGATGCCATTGTCGGCGACGGCGACTCGCTACCCCAGCAGTTTAAGGACCGATACAAGGACATCATCCACTACGTCGCAGAGCAGGACTACAACGACCTGACGAAGGCCACCCGCTTCTTCCTCGAACACTACCGAAGCCCTGGTACGAAGCATCCGAGGATCTGCTACATCGGATGTACGGGCAAACGGGAGGACCACACGCTGGGCAACATCTCGCTCCTCACCTTCTATCGCCAGGAGTTTGGCGTCGAGGGGGTGCTGCCTACCGACTTCGGATGGTTTGTCTATTGTCATGGCGCATGCGAGTTTGAGAGTATTCCGAACCAACAGGTCAGCATCTTCAACCTCAATTGCTCCGCCCTGACAAGCCAAGGGCTGCAATGGCCCATCTACCCCTTTGCCCAATGGTGGCAGGGGACGGTCAACAACGCTCTGGGAAACGCTTTCTCCATTGACGGTAACGGCGACTATATTGTCTATCGCACCTATGAGGCGAAGAGGCAACCACACGCCAAGGAGGACTAAAACAATACCGCCAAAACAGCACTTGCGTCTTGGCGGTATTCATATCGTAACTTACGACCATTTCCCCCTTATAAAGGGGAAAGTATCAAACCATTGTTTACTCCGAAAGGCTTATTTCAACTTGAAGGCATTCTCAATCGTACCAAGCTCGGCACTAAACATCTTGTCGGTCTTCAATCGCTTCTCCACTTGTGTGCAACTGTGGATGACCGTGCTATGATCGCGATTGCCGATGAGTTTGCCTATACGAGATGCTGGCATCTTCGTGTATTTTTGCGACAGATACATGCTCACCTGGCGGGCCGTCACGATGTCGCGCTTACGCGAACGGGAGTTGACAGCCGTAGTAGTGACACTAAAGTGTTCGCACACACGCTCTAAGATCTCATCTACCGTGAGCGGCTCGTTGTCAACCTTCACGGCACGCTTGATGACTCGTTCGGCCAACCGCATGTCGATGTCGCAATTATAGACGACCGAATAGGCCAATAGCGAGTTGATGACGCCCTGCAAGTCGCGGACGCTTCCATTGGCCGTCTGGGCTATATAGCGGATAACGTCTTCGGGGATAGTGAGACCATCGCGACGAATTTTGTTGTGAAGGATATCTACACACAGTTCCACATTGGGCTTTTCGAGCTCGGCAATAAGTCCACAGGCAAAGCGCGTGAGCAGTCGCTCGTTCATGCCTTTGAGGTCCACGGGCGGGCGGTCGGAGGCAAGGATAATGCGCTTTCCGTTGCGGAAGAGGTGGTTGAAGATATGGAAGAACGTATCCTGCGTCTTGATGGCCGTCATCCACTCCTGGATATCATCCACGATCAAGATGTCGATAGTCTGATAGAAGTTGATGAAATCGTTGGTCGTATTGTTCCTCACCGAGTTGGTGTACTGCACCTGAAAGAGGCGCGCGGAGATATAGAGCACACGCTTCTGCGGATAGAGCTGCTTGGCTCGCATACCGATGGCATTGACGAGGTGGGTCTTTCCGCAGCCCGACGGTCCATAGATAAACATCGGGTTAAATTGCGTCGTGTTCGGATGCTCGGCTATGGAGAGTCCGATGGAGCGCGGCAGCTTGTTGCTATCGCCCTCCAGGTAGTTATTGAAGGTCTTGTGCGGATCCAGCTGCGGATCGAGGTCCTGCGGAGCAGCATCCATCGGCGTAGGACTTTGGTTGGCGCGGTCGGTCGGACGACGCGTGTCCACCTTGTTAGATGGCTCCCCCCTGCAGATCCTGCGTCAGATGATGGGCCTTGTCGGTAACGACACGGTAGGTCAACTTGATACCATGACCAAAGCAACGGGTAAGGACCGAGGACAGCAAACTGACATAGTTCTCCTCCAGGTACTCATAGAAGAATGCGCTGGGTACCTGCAGAAGCAACGTCTTCGTGTCGGCATTATACGACTCAAAGACGAGGGGCTTGAACCATGTGTTATACTGTTGCTCTTCGACGTTCTCCTTTATCAGTCGCAAGGAGCTGTCCCATAGAGCATTTGAGTTTACTGTCATTAATCTATACTGGTCTATTTAATTGCCAAGACGGGCTTAAAGCCCAAGTTTCGGATGCAAAATTACAAAAAAAAATCCGAACCGTAAAGTCGGCATAAAAGCCGTCACGAAGAAAGGAAAACGTAAAATGCGTAGTTACCGACACTTAGGCTACAAATAAAAAAGCCTTATAAAAGAGATTTTTGGCCGTTTCAAAGGTCTTGATAATCAAAGGTTTCGAAGGGTTTAACGCGTTTGTAACAAAATAGCGTAAAGAAACAGGAAAAACGCTATAACTACCTGATGCACAGAAACGTTAACCGTAACCAAAGTTAGCTATTCACTATCCTTTTTATTTAGACCATATTTAAACTAAGAAATATTTTGGTTTCGCAAGAGGAAAAAACAACTCAACCAAGCTACTTTCATGCTTCAATCTGTCTATTCTACCGAGGGTATGATTGACACCCTGCCAACCCACCCACCAAATCGTCTCAAGAACAGAGACACTATGCTTCGCTATATAATATAGGTATAAAGGGCAGTGTTGGGCTTGCAACACCACACTTTCACAGATATTCATCAAGAAGTAGCGGCGATCATTTATTTGCTCTCCTTGCGCAGCTCGTCACGAATCTCGGCAAGCAACTTCTCCGTAGGCGTAGGCTCAGCAGGGACAGCCGGCGCAGGAGTTTCCTCCTTGTGCTTGGCCAGTTTGTTGACGGCCTTGATCATCACAAAGATACAGAAAGCGACGATCAAGAAGTCGATGACATTCTGCAGGAACACACCATACTTCACCTCTGCATCTTTCACCTTGAAGCTCAGATTGGAGAAATCGACTCCACCCGTGATGACTCCGATCACAGGCATGAAGACGTCGTTCACGAGAGACGAGACAATCTTGCCAAAAGCACCACCAATGATGACACCTACCGCCATGTCCATCACATTGCCACGCATGGCAAACTGTTTAAACTCTTTCAAAAATGCACTCATTTTCCCTTGCTTTGATTTTTATTCATTTTAAAACCATTATTAGTTCACACGCGGATAGCAAAATCATCAGCTACCCGTGTTTTTAGTATTTTTAATACTCGTTCCGAGTGCAAAGTTAAAAAATAAATGTAACTTTGCGGCGCAAACAGATAAAAAATATACTTCAAATAGTAAATAGGTATTTTATCAACATTTATAATTACATTCAAAAATGGTAAAAGTAGCAATTAACGGATTCGGTCGTATTGGCCGTTTGGCTTTCCGTCAGATGTTTGAGGCTGAGGGTTATGAGGTTGTAGCAATCAACGACCTTACTTCTCCTAAGATGCTCGCTCACCTTCTCAAGTATGACACGGCTCAGGGTGGTTTCGCTGGCAAGTTCGGCGAGAACAAGCACACCGTTGAGGCAACCGAGAACTCCATCATCGTTGATGGCAAGGAGATCACGATCTATGCTAAGCCGAACGCTGCCGAGCTGCCTTGGGGCGAGCTCGGAGTCGACGTCGTTCTTGAGTGCACAGGCTTCTACACCTCTAAGGAGAAGGCTTCTGCCCACCTCGCTGCTGGTGCTAAGAAGGTGGTCATCTCCGCTCCTGCCGGCAAGGACCTCCCCACGATTGTTTACAACGTTAACCACAAGACGCTGACCGCCGAGGACAAGGTGATCTCAGCTGCTTCCTGCACAACCAACTGCCTCGCTCCGATGGCTGCAGCGCTCCACGCTTACGCCCCGATCCAGTCTGGTATCATGTCCACCATCCACGCTTACACGGGCGACCAGATGATCCTTGATGGTCCTCAGCGCAAGGGCGACCTCCGTCGTTCACGTGCCGGTGCTCAGAACATCGTCCCCAACTCTACGGGTGCTGCCAAGGCTATCGGCCTCGTCATCCCTGAGCTCAACGGCAAGCTCATCGGTTCTGCACAGCGCGTTCCGACGCCGACGGGCTCTACGACGATTCTCGTCGCTGTTGTCAAGGGCAAGGACATCACCGTTGAGGGTGTCAACGCTGCTATGAAGGCCGCCACCACGGAGTCCTTCGGCTACACCGAGGAGCAGATTGTCTCTTCCGACATCATCGGCATGAAGTACGGCTCGCTCTTCGACGCTACGCAGACGATGGTCGCCAAGGTTGACGATGACACCTACCACGTGCAGGTTGTCTCTTGGTACGACAACGAGAACTCTTACACTTCTCAGATGGTTCGCACCATCAAGTACTTCGCCGAGATCTAATCTCCCGACATGCTTGATGGATAGCAGCGCCCTTTTGCCCTCAGGGCAAATGCTGCGCCTATCGAAGTGATTACAAGTCTAAGAAGCCATTCCTTATTGCGAGGGATGGCTTCTTTTTGTATCATTTCCCCAGCAATCCTTAGGGACCGCGTAGTACATAGCCTTAGGACTTCTATAGGGGAAAATACCAGCCTGAGGAACACAAAGAAGTACGTAGTCGGGTTTTTCTTTCGTAAGGGTTGGGTAATTCATGGAAATAATGTAACTTTGCAATCGAAAAGAAAGAAAGCTGAAAGATGGAGAAAGATACAATGATAACAGTCACGGTAAGCGACGCAGCCCTGCGCCAAGCAGCCGAAGAAGGGATGGACGAGTTTGTCAAGGTGTTTATCGATGGCATCCAGAAAGCCATCGGCGGCCAACTGACCAACGAGAACATGGAACGGCTCAATGCGGACCAAATCACGCTTCTGGGCTGGAGCTATCTCCACGAAGAGGTGTCGGACGGCGGCTATGTGCAGCTTATCTACAACGGGCTGGGCGCATTTATCTTCAAAAACCCCTTTGCCCGCATGATGCGCGAATGGGGACTGCAAGACCTCTACTCCCATCTGCAGCGATGCAAGAAGTGGTACACTCAGTATCATGAGCAACTGGAGCACGAGATGAGCGACGACGACTTCATGGCCATCTACGAGCAGATGCCAGAGTTTGACGACTTCGACGACGACTTTGTGGTCAACGAGGAGAAGTGGACGGCACAGATAGCAGCCTACATCGACGATCATATCGACGACTTTGCCAAGATCGTGACCCCATAACCAACTTCTTCGGCAAGACCACGGGACGGTTTCAAGATGAAAGCTTCGCCCCTTCGGCCTTACAAGAAGACCAATATCACTATCAAACGACAAAGAATGAACAAGGAAGAGCAAGAAAGAAGAAAAAAAAGCCCCGTGCAAATTCGCAACAAGAAGGCTTCGTTCGAATATTTCTTCGTTGATACCTATACGGCGGGCATCGTGCTCACGGGCACGGAAATCAAGTCGATACGAGCGGGCAAGGCTTCGCTCACCGACTCTTTCTGCTATATTACCCGTGGCGAAATGTGGGTGGAGGGCATGAACATATCGCCCTACTTCTACGGTTCCTACGCCAACCACGAGGCCCGGAGAACCCGCAAACTGCTGCTGAACCGCAGGGAGATCAAGCGACTGGAGGCAGAGATCAAGACGCCAGGCTACACGATCGTTCCCCTACTGGTCTTTATCGACGAGCACGGACGCGCCAAGATGGACATCGCCCTCGCACGCGGTAAGAAGATGTACGACAAGCGCCAGACCCTCAAAGAGAAGGAGGACCGACGGGAGATGGACCGTGCCGTGAAGCGATATTAGGCCGACAAGGGCACAAGAGACTACATACAACGAAAAGGAGATACATAAAATGATAAATTTTAAGAAGAAAAAGAGATGGCATTGCCTCGCCGGACAGCAGCCGACGGAGATGGACTTGAAGATCATGGAGTGGGAGCGCAAGGGCAAACTGGTGCCTACGCGTGAACTGGTCAAGACCCCCGAGCAGATCGAGGGCATCCGTGTGGCAGGCAAGATCAATAGTGGCTGCCTCGACGCCGTGGCGGAAATGATCCGCCCGGGCATCTCCACCAAAGACATCGACAACGTCTGCGTGGAGTACTGCAAAGCTCACAACGCCATCTCCGCCACGCTTGGCTACGAAGGATTCCCCGGAAGCCTGTGCACCAGCATCAACGAGGTGGTGGCGCATGGCATTCCCAAGGAACAGGACGTTTTGGAGCCAGGCGACATCGTCAACGTAGATATCACGCTGGGATACAACGGCTACTATGGCGACGCCTCACGCATGTTCATCATCGGCGGCGAGACCACACCCGAAAAGGAGCAGCTGGTCCGCGTGACCAAAGAGTGCCTGGAGATTGGCGCAGCAGCAGCCAAACCCTACGGCTTTGCCGGAGACATCGGCCACGCCATCCAAAAGCATGCCGAGAAGCATGGCTATGGCGTAGTACGCGACCTCTGCGGCCATGGTGTAGGACTGAAGATGCACGAGGAGCCCGAGATACTCCACTACGGCCATCGTGGCACAGGCATGCTCTTGGTACCAGGAATGGTATTTACCATCGAGCCGATGATCAATATGGGAACATGGAAGGTCTTCATAGACGCCGACGACCCCTATGGATGGGAGGTTATCACGGGCGACGAAAAACCATCGGCACAATGGGAGCACACCTTCCTCATGACCGAGAATGGCGTGGAGATTCTCTCCGAATAATGTGGAAAGATTCTCTTCGAATAACATGGAAAGAATTTCTCTAAACAACATGAGGGATTCCCTTCGAATAAAATGACAGAGGACAAGAAGATTCACATGAGCGACATATATATATTAGGTATAGAGAGCAGTTGTGACGACACGTCGGCTGCCGTCTTGCGCAATGGCGTGATTCTGAGCAACGTCACGGCTTCTCAGGAGGTGCACAAGGCCTACGGAGGCGTCGTGCCCGAGTTGGCCTCAAGGGCTCATCAGCAAAACGTAGTGCCCGTGGTCGATCAGGCCATCAAGCGAGCAGGCATCACCAAGGAGCAGCTTTCCGCCGTGGCCTTTACGCGAGGACCCGGACTGATGGGCTCGCTATTGGTTGGCGTGAGCTTCGCCAAAGGATTCGCCCGTGCCCTGGGCATACCGCTGATAGATGTCAACCACCTGCAAGGACATGTGATGGCCCACTTCATCAAAGAGAACGAAGAGGACACCAACGTGCCCCCCTTCCCCTTCGTCTGCCTACTTGTAAGTGGCGGCAACTCCCAGATCGTGAAGGTCAACGCCTACAACGACATGGAGGTGCTGGGACAGACGATCGACGATGCTGCAGGCGAGGCCATCGACAAATGCTCGAAAGTGATGGGACTGGGCTATCCAGGCGGCCCGATCATCGACAAACTGGCAAGACAGGGCAACCCGAAAGCCTACCAGTTTTCAGAGCCCCACATTCCAGGATTCGACTACTCCTTCTCGGGACTGAAGACGTCCTTCCTCTACAACCTGCGCAAGTGGGTGGCCGAGGATGCCGACTTTGTGGAGCATCACAAGGAGGACCTGGCAGCCAGCCTGGAGTTTACGGTAGTCGATATTCTGATGAAGAAACTGCGCCTGGCCGTCAAGGAGACGGGCATCAAGCATGTAGCCGTAGCGGGTGGCGTATCTGCCAACACAGGCCTGCGCAACGCCTTCCACGACTATGCCAAGCGATACGGATGGACCATCTACATCCCCAAGTTCAGCTACACGACGGACAATGCGGCCATGATAGCCTGTGTGGGTACGTTCAAGTACCATGATCACGACTTTGCCTCAATAGACCTGCCCGCATACAGCAAGGTAACGTTCAAGTAAAACACTTAGCACCAAGGACCATGGAGTTTGAAACCAAAATTATTTCTCGCCAGATCGGCGACATGTTATACGCCTCGGGCCTCTCGCTGGGCACGGCAGAAAGCTGCACGGGCGGCTTGATAAGCGAGGCCATCATCGCCACCCCAGGCGCCTCCAACTACTTCAAGGGAAGCGTGGTGAGCTACACCAACGAGATCAAAGAAAGACTGCTCAAGGTGGACCACCAACTGCTGGAGGAGAAAACTGCCGTCTGTGAGGAAGTAGCCCGACAGATGGTGCAGGGAGCAATGGACCTGCTGAATGTCGATTTCGCCATCGCCTCGACAGGAATAGCAGGCCCTGGAGGCGGAACCAAGGACACACCCGTCGGGACGATATGGCTCGCCTACGGCAATCGTGAAGAGATACGCACCCAGAAGCTCACCGACGACTTCGGGAGGGATATCAACATCGCCATTGCCACCAACAAAGCCATGCGCCTCATGCACCATTTCTTGGAGGAAAAACTCCCCCAAGACCTACCCGAAAGCATCGAAAGTCGCTGGTAACTAATAAAAAAAACTTAATTCCACACTTTTGGGACAAGAAAGTTTTGTGCATCAAGGAATTTTCATTAACTTTGCACCCTGTTTGGAATAGGTATCAATTAACGAATAAGAAAATTAAAGATAGCAATGTCTAAGATTTGTCAAATCACGGGAAAGAAGGCACAGCTGGGCAACAATGTGTCTCACTCGAAGCACCGCACTAAGCGTAGCTTCGACGTAAACCTTTTCAGCAAGAAGTTCTACTATGTAGAAGAGAATTGCTGGATTAGCCTCAAAATCTCAGCTGCCGGCCTCCGTATGATTAACAAGGTCGGACTTGATGCCGCATTGAAGCAGGCCGTTGCCAAAGGATATCTCAACTGGAAGGACATCAGAGTGATTGCCGAGGGCAACGAGGATGCTAACAACTAAAGATAAGCGAAGGAGAACGATAAGACAATGGCAAAGAAAGCAAAAGGCAACAGAGTCCAGGTGATTCTTGAGTGCACCGAAATGAAGAATAGTGGCCTGCCCGGTACAAGCCGTTACGTCACTACCAAGAACCGTAAGAACACTCCGGGTCGTCTTGAGTTGAAGAAGTACAATCCGATCCTCAAGAAGATGACCGTTCACAAGGAGATTAAGTAATCCAATAAATAGGAACATAAACTATGGCAAAGAAAGCGGTCGCTACCCTCCATGAAGGATCTACGGATGGTCGCGCTTATACGAAAGTGATCAAAATGGTCAAGAGCCCCAAGACGGGTGCATACATGTTCGATGAGAAGATGGTGCCCAACGAGGCTGTTCAGGACTTCTTCAAGAAGTAATCAGATCTACTTGAGATAATATCACCAGAAGGCTGCAACTTGTGTTGCAGCCTTTTGGTGTATATAGAACACAGGAAGGCAAGCATGACTGGTGCCTCTTTCGTCCTAATAATCTCCAGCAAAAATAATCGCATCGAAACGTCGGTCCAACATAGTAGCTGCAGTAAAGTTCTTCAAAAAAAACGTTCAAGACTTACCGTTAGTGACGAGGCCATATTGGCTGAACACCCAGATAAGGAAGACTTCCTCTTGCCTGATATTAACATTGCTGAGACTCCTCAATGGGACAATAGTACAAACTTCTCACAAATAACTATACCTACCCAAACAAACTAAACATTAATGACTATATGGAAACTTTTAAGACATGGGACGGTCGTTATCCTCTGGGGACGTCGCAAAACATGCGGTATTTCATTGATTTATTTGGCGGTTCGACATTTTTTTATTAATTTTACCGCAGAATATGCGACGTTTAACACTACACATTGTCGCACATAGAATAAGTAGCTTATGTATATACACGAAAGAGATAATTGGACAAACTTCCGCTGGGATGCTTCTGAGGTATCAATCCTTCAGGAGGTTGTATGTCGTAAGCAAGGTTTGCTTTACGGCAGATTGAGCACGCTCGGCTTTGATAGCAAACTCAGAGCTATGGCGGAGAACCTGACACATGACGTAGTGTATTCTTCAGAAATAGAGGGAATATGTCTTAATGAGGAACAGGTACGTTCTTCTATCGCCCGAAAACTGGGAATTGAAAACGTGAAATACACAGCTCCTTCTCATTATGTTGACTCCGTGGTGGGCGTAATGCTCGAAGCCGTACAGAACTATGACCAACCTCTCAGTAAAGAGAAACTATGCGCTTGGCAAACAGCATTCTTTCCAACCGGTTTCAGCGAAGCCTGTGAAATAGAAATAGGACAATACCGAACACATGAGGAACATATAGTCAGCGGTATATTTGGTAGAGAGAAGATACATTATATAGCCCCTTCTCCCGACCTTTTAGAGAGTGAGATGCAAAGGTTTATAGCTTGGTTTGATGGCGAAGACACCGTGGGCAGCGTTATACGTTCTGCCATAGCTCATTTCTGGTTTGTAAGCATTCATCCTTTCGAAGATGGTAATGGTCGATTGGCTCGCATTCTCTCCGACATGCTTCTGGCACGTGGTGAGAAGAGCGAGCTGCGTTTCTATAATATTTCGTCTCAAATCAATAAAGACAAAAAACACTATTACGACATTCTGGAACGCATGCAACGTGGCGACGGTGAGATCACGGAGTGGCTGGTATGGTATATGAAAAAAATGATTGATGCGCTCGACGAAGCAGAAACCATTGTCACCACCATCTTAAATAAGAGTTTCTTCTGGCAGAAGGCTGCATCCGTTCCTATGACAGAGCGACAAACACAAATGTTAAATCTCTTCCTTGATGGCTATGAGGCAAAGATAACGTCTAAGACTTGGGCTTCATTGGCTAAGTGTTCCAAGGATACTGCCATACGCGACATACAGGATCTTGTCAGCAAGAACATTTTGGTAGAAGACATTCCAGGAGCCAAGCGACCAACTTATTCCATTGTCTTTGACTCAGAGGACATCACACAATTCTTTACCGATGTGTGTATTACCCAAGAGAATGGCATACCATATCTCACTGCCCTATTCAAAGGGCATAGAACAGTTTGTGAAAGAATGTTGGCACTTGACGCAGAACGGTATCAAAAGGGAGAACTACCTCTGTCCAATATGCTCAATAAGTACTGCTCATATTTGATGGCAAGAGATCAGAAAAAAGCTAAACTTTTCGATGAAGAATTTTGAGATACGCTATGACGAAGGCAGGAAAAAGGAATCACGCGAAAAGGGGTGAAAATAGGGCCAAAAAAGGATATTAACTTCATTGGCCTACGAATATAACTTCATTGGCCTACGAATATAACTTCATCGGCCTACGAAGTTAACTTCATCAAAAGGCGATGTTAACATACCACTCGGAACATAGAGAGACAGACGCCATAAAACCACCAAAAGGAGGGTTTCCATCCTCCTCTATCGACTGGTAGCCGTATGCAGGAAAGCATCCTGCATACGACCATCTATCAAACTCATCCGCGCATATAATAATAGGTATAAGAACCCTTCTCGTAGCGCTTGGGACGCATTCCTGCACGCAACTGATGGTAGAGCTGCCATGCCTCGGCATAATAACGCGGCATTGGCGCATTGGTCTTGTAGTACAGCGGCAGATAGGCGCAGAAAGTCGGCAGGTCGCGGTCGAGCAAAAAGCCCATCAACTGATAGTTGGCGCTCTTGCTGGTGACGCGGTTGAGTATGGAGTCGGGGGTGAGCAGACTGTGTACCTGTGGCGACGGACGCATCACCTTGCCCTCTCCTACCAAGCGATAATGAAAGAGGCTATCGGTCAGGTGGCCCGTGCGCGCGACAGAATAGATTGTCAGCATCGACGATACGGAATCAGGACGCTCCAACCGTTGTGCCATCACGAGCGCCTCACGATAGCGACGTTGGTCAACCAGATACTCCATCCGTGCCCGCTTATGAAACTCTCGGTCATTATTGCTCAGGAATCCTACGAAGAGAAACATGAGGGCAAGGGTGCCCAGGTTGATCCAGAGCAGCTGTGAGAGAAAGCCCTGCCTACGCTCGTCGGGCTCATAGGGCTGGTAGCGCATGGCCTGTATGATGGCAGGTACGATGACGAGAAGCAAGATAGGAATAGCCAACCACCAAGAGCCAAAATCTACTTGCGTCGTGACATCGGAACGGATGCCCGTCAGCCAGGCCAGCAACAAGAGCGAAGGCGCATAGGTGAGGGCATAGCTTCTACGGCGAAGACGGGCAAAGAACTGGACCACGACCTGCAGAAGCAGCAATACGGACGTGATAATGACTGCCCCAAGGAAGGGCGCATAGTGGGTCTGCCCGCCCGAGGCGAGAAACTGCGTGACGACGAGGACGTCCGCCTGATAGTTGTATAGATAGCAAAAGGTGAGCACGCAGAACACTACCGCGCACACCACCTGTTCGAAACTTCTACGCATGAGCATCATTCTTTTTACGCAAGACCACGGCCGAACGCGCAGGGATATAGAGCTTCAGCCAGCCCTTGTGATCCTTGGCATAGAGCGTGTCGCTATTTGTGAGATGCTCCACCGAGTCGTCGGCCAATCCGTTGCCGCCAAACTCCTTGGCATCCGTATTGAGCACTACCTGCCAAGAGCCCTCGCGCACCAACAGCCCGTAGTCGGAATAGGACCGTGAGGGAGAGAAATTGAACACGAAAAGCAACGAACCGCGCTCGTAGGCAAGCACCTGGTCGCCGTCATTATGCCATATTTCCTCCACAGGCGTATCGTTGAAAGCAGGCTCACTCTTTACCACCTCCAGCATCCTGCGGTCGAAATCGCCAAGATAGTGATAGCAAAGGGTCTTGTCATCGACCAGATTCCATTGCCTGCGCGCATACTTGTGGCTCCATCCGTTGCCCTCGCGCGGGAAATCGATCCACTCGGGATGACCAAACTCGTTGCCCATAAAGTTGAGGTAGCCTCCGTTGATAGCTCCCAAGGTGACGAGTCGGATCATCTTGTGCAGAGCAATCCCTCGATGGGCCGCCTCGTTCTCATCCCCGATACGGAAATGCCAGTACATATCGGCATCCACCAGCCGGAAGATGATTGTCTTGTCGCCCACCAACGCCTGGTCATGGCTTTCACAATAAGAGATCGTCCGCTCGTCAGACCGACGATTTTTGACCTCCCAGAAGATGCTACTTGGTTCCCAGTCCTCATCCCGACGCTCCTTGATGGTCTTGATCCAATAGTCGGGTATGTTCATCGCCATACGATAGTCGAAACCATATCCGCCATCCTCGAAGCGGGCCGCCAGTCCGGGCATGCCCGACACTTCTTCGGCAATGGTGATGGCATGAGGATTGACCTCATGGATCAGACGATTGGCCAAGGTCAGATAGCAGATGGCATTGTCATCCTGGTGGCCGTTGAAATAATCAGCATAGTTGGTGAAAGCCTCTCCCAGTCCATGACTATAATAGAGCATCGACGTGACGCCATCGAAACGGAAACCATCAAAATGGAACTCCTCCAACCAGTACTTGCAGTTGGAGAGGAGGAAATGGACGACATTATCCTTGCCATAGTCAAAACAAAGACTATCCCAGGCCGGATGCTCGTGGCGGTCGCCAGGGTAGAAATATTGGTTGGGATCTCCCGCCAGGTTGCCCAGTCCCTCCACCTCGTTCTTGACGGCATGGGAATGGACAATATCCATGATGACGGCCACGCCGTGGCTATGCGCCTCGTCTATCAGTTCCTTCAATTCCTCGGGCGTACCAAAACGGCTGCTCGGGGCAAAGAAGGAACTGACATGATAGCCAAAGGATCCATAGTAGGGATGCTCCTGGATGGCCATGATCTGTATGGCATTATAGCCATCTCGGACGATACGCGGCAGCACCTGTTGGCGAAACTCGCTATAGGATCCCACCTTCTCCTCGTCCTGCGCCATTCCGATATGGCACTCATAGATCAGGAGCGGCTTCGTCTGCGGCGTCAACGGCTTCGACACCCAACGGTAAGGCGTCTTGGGCGCCCACACCTGTGCCGAGAAGATATGCGTCTTTTCGTCCTGCACCACGCGGTTGGCCCAGGCCGGTATACGCTCGCCTTCTCCACCATCCCACTTGACGTGCATCTTATAAAGCTGTCCGTGGCTCAAGGCGTCGGCAGGAAGCGTGAGCTGCCAGTTGTCCGTGCCCTCGATACGACGGCATCGGTAGGTCTCCTGCTCTTTCCACGAACTGAAGTCGCCGACGAGATAAATGTCCGTGGCATGGGGAGCCCACTCTCTGAACACCCACCCCGTATCCGTCCTATGCAGACCGAAATACTCATAGCCATTCGCAAAGTCGGAGAGCGTCTGTTTGCCGTGGCGCGTCAGTTGGTCTATCTTCCACAAGGCGTGGTCGTGACGACCCCGTATCGCCTGCTCATACGGCTCTAAATAGGGGTCGTTGCGCACAATGCCGATGTGCTCCACTACCTGGGGTTCTAACTTTGCGGCAGCAGCAGGAACCTTTTTGCGGTTCGCTTTTTTGTTTACATTCTTCTTGTTCACCATATCCTGTCAATACAATCTTTTTACATCTCTATTCTCTTGCCATTCTCATAGCGGCCCTGCGCCGTGATGGCACCAGTCTTGTCGCGCTCCACAAAGGATCCATCACGCTCGTCCTCGTGGTAGCTGCCCTCAAAGCGCACGCCCTTGGCATCCTCCTCGATGGCTTTTCCCTCGCGCAGTCCGTTGCGGAACGTACCACGGAATCGCGTGCCGTCGGCATAATGGATGACCACCTCGCCATCGAGCTTGCCGTTGACAAAAACCCCGTCGAAGACATCATTGTTCTTCTTGGTCAGTTTGCCCACTCCATTCTCGTGGCCCTGTTCCCAGAGACCCACATAGACATCGCCATTGTGCCATGCCATCGTACCCTGGCCCGAACGCTCACCACGCAGGAAGCGTCCCGTATAGACATCACCATTCTTATATCTCATGATGCCCTCGCCGTGGCGCTCGCCCTCGACATAGTAGCCCTCGTAGATATCGCCATCCTTAAACTTATAGATACCACGCCCGTCCGGCAGGTCGTTTTTCCATTGTCCGCTATACTCCTCGCCGTCGCCATAGACGTAGGTGCCCTTTCCCTCCTTGAGATTGTTCACCCAGTCGCCCGTATAGGACGACCCGTCACCCCAGTCGAAGACACCCTTGCCGTTCTTTCGGTCATCGAGCCAGTAGCCATCATAGAAGGCCCCGTTCTTGAAAGTGTAGCGTCCTTTACCCGCGCGCTTGTCCTCGGCCCATTCGCCCTCGTACTTGTCGCCATTGTAATAGAACATCGTACCCTGTCCCGACTGGTAGTCCTTATACCAGAGTCCGCTATAGCGGTTGCCATTCATGAAGTAGTAGTCGCCCATACCGTGCTGGTGGTCCTGAAACCATTCGCCCGTATATTTCTCTCCATCCGTGAAGGTGTAGGTGCCCTGCCCGTGGCGCTTGCCCTTGAGAAACTCTCCCTCATAGACGTCGCCATTCTTATAGACGGCCTTGCCCTTGCCGTTGGGCTTGCCGTGCAACACTTGCCCTGTATAGCGACCACCATCAGAGAGCGTGATGGTCTGCGTGGCAGGATTCTGCGCCTTGACGGGCACGGAGCAAGCCATCATGGCAAAGAAGATATATAGAAATGTTGACTTTTTCAAATTTATCATGCGATTCAATCCTTTCAATAACTGTCTTTCTGCAAAGTTAGCAAAAAAGCCACGACCAAACAAATTTGATAACTATTTTTAGGCAAATGTCGGATTATCGCATGGTTTATGTAGAAATTATTAAACAAACTGAAGCAGCTATTTATGTGTACCAGCACGGGCTAGGTTTGTAGGCATACAAAAATGCGAAGCCATACCTACTGCCCAGGCAATAGGTACGGCTTTGCACTTTTACCCACAGGCGTGGGTGTTAACTATTTACTCCCAGAGTGGCGAGTCTTGACCAGAGTTGCGGGTCTTAACCAGCATGGTGGGCTAGACTTATTACTCCCCCAGTTCGTCTTCGTATCCCGGTATCACCACGGAGACGCGGCCTATGCCGGGGATGATCTGTGAGAGTCCCTCGACGATCTTCTCGCGGTCGAAGCCCTCCTCAATGGCGATGAAAAGCGTATCGTCACCCGCAATAGATCCCAAGACACCCTGGATCTCCTTCTGGTCGATATCATACGCAACGGCACTCGCATAGCCCGGACGCGTCTTCATCACGGCCAGCTGACCACTAAAGGTGAGCGAAAGAAATCCATTGCTATTCGCCATGTCGGTAGCACGCTGAGGCGAAGAGACACGCTTGTACATCGTCTCGTTGGGCAACACATAGACGTATTTTCCATTCATAGAGGCAGCCTTGGCCACCTTCAACTGCTTCAAGTCGCGACTCAACGTAGCCTGCGTAATCGTAAAGCCCTCCTTGGCCAACGCCTTCAGCACCTCCTCTTGACTGCTAAGCTCCTTGCTGGAGATAAGCATCTTGAGGGTTTTCATTCGTACCGTTTTCGCTTTCATAATCCTTCATTATTCTATTTCATTTGCAAAATTACAATATTTATTCACGCCAAACAAGTTTTATGCCCTAAAAAAGCATTTTATTAGAATATTTTTAGATTTCCTTTTATCACACATACCCTTTCATAGCACAACTCGCGACAAACAAAATGCAAGCTACCTTGGAAAGAAAGCTATCGCTATGCAAGGAGAAAATGGCTACATGAAGACGAAAACGCACGAAAAAGGGGAAATATCTTTTCAGATATTCCCCCGATATACGTATTTTACTCCTATAATTATCTAAGAATATTCACTTCGTCAAAACCACATCAATTGCGTCTGTCGCCCAAGAAGCGGAGCAGATAGAGGAAAAGGTTGATGAAGTCGAGGTAGAGGTTGAGCGCACCCAAGAGCGCTATCTTCTGGGAAGCCTCGCCCATATCGGGAGCCTCCAGGAGAGCCCGCTTGATCCATTGCATATCCCAAGCCGTCAGTCCGCAGAAGAGGATCACGCCCAGGCCACTAATGATGAGGTCGAACATCGTGCTGCGAAGGAACATATTGACCAGTCCGGCAATGATCAGGCCGATAAGCGCCATGATCAGGAAACCACCTATCGAGGACAAGTCCTTCTTGGTCGTATAGCCAATCAAGGCCATGGCGCCAAACATACCTGCCGAGACAAAGAAGGTCAGGGCTATGGAAGCCGTAGTATAGACGGCGAAGAAGACGCTCATCGTCATACCATTGAGGATGGAGAAGGCGATGAAGCCCACGGTAGCCGTAGTGATCGAGATACGGCTGAGGCGGGCCGACAGCCAGATGACCAATCCGATCTCGGCTGCAAACAACACGAGCATGGGCATCTTGGAACCGAAGAGACTCATCAGGAGGCCCGGACTGTTGCCGATACCATAGGCGACGATAGCCGTGATGGTCAAGGCCAAAGCCATCCAGGTATAGACCTTTCGCATGAGGAAAGGCATGACACGTGACCGCTCCAGCTCCCGCGCGCGATCATCCACAATGTTAGAATAATTGTTGAAATCCATTTCGATTTTCGTATTTAATATGTATGTTTTCTATCGTACAAAAGCCATGCCATGGCGACCATCCTTGACAGTCTGTCACTCCTGGCAAAAGACCTTTCTGTCTGCAAATATACACCTTTAGGGCGAAACCGACAAGCACTTGACATAGATTTTAGCTATTTCCTGGTCGCTTATAGTGATTTTTAGCATTTTTCTTTCTACTTTTGCACCAGCATTTCAAGCAAGACACCCATAACGAGAGAAGACATGGACAATCAAAATAGTAAAAGCAAGAAGATCCTGATGGATGTCCCCGTGACGCGGACGTCCCTGCGAGTGATCGATAACATCATCTACTCGCAACACTATGAGAAGGGAACGATCTCCCTCCACATGACGCTCATCATTCCACGAACCAATGAGCCGAAGCCCTGTGTGGTCTATTTCCCTGGTGGCGGTTTCACGACGAGCGACTACAGCAAGTTTATCGAATGTCGCATGGGACTGGCACGTGCAGGCTTTGTCGTGGCTGCCGTGCAATATCGTACGATCCCCAACGCCTTCCCAGCCCTCCTGGAAGACGGCAAGCAAGCCATCCGCTTCCTCAAGGCCAATGCCGAGAAGTTTGGTATTGACAAGACGCGCTTTGGCGTGATGGGCAATAGCGCTGGCGGCTACCTGTCGTCGATGATTGCGACGACGATGAACGAGCCGCGCTTCGACCAAGGACAGTATCTGGACGAGAGCTCCGACGTGCAGGCCTGCTGCACCATCTTCGGTCCGTCCGACCTGGAGACCATCGACGAGGGCTTCCCTACCGAGGTGCAAGCCTACCACGACTCGCGGGCTGCCAGCGAGGCCCTGCTCGTCAATGGCGTGGTCTATGGCCGCGATCCGGGCCACCTTTTGGAGGAGATACCCGACAAGGCGCGTGCCGCCAGTCCGTTGGGCCACATCCATTCCGGACTTCCCCCATTCCTCATCATGCACGGTAACAACGACCACATGGTGTCGCAACGACAGAGCGACCATCTCTACGAGGCCCTCTGCGAGAATGGGACGGAGGTGGAGTATGTCGTGCTCGACAAGGCAGACCATGGCGACGACCATTGGTTCCAGCAGCCCGTCATAGACTATGTCGTCGATTGGTTCCGCAACCACTTGCGCCCATAGGCCATAGCAACAAGCGCACCTATAACTAACAAGGGATGACAGACAGACTGCCATCCCTTGTTTTTATTTATCTTTCGGGACCACAGGCGTGTGGTCCCTCGGGAGAATCAAAGACGGTTGAAGGTGTTCTTCAACTGCTCACCCAGTCCGATCGTATATCCCTGGGAGGAGAAGACGACACGATTGAACGTATCGGCAATGAAGAAGATCGGCAACTGCGTCTTGCTCGACAATTTCAGGTTCTCCACCATCTGCTGACGGATGGCACCATCGGTATCGATACCATAGATGATGTTCTTCGGCAGACGACCGTAGAGCGAAGCATCAAACTTCTTGGCCTCCTCGGCATTCTCGAAGAGCAGGACCATCGGACGGCCCCAACGGTCGAAGGCGTCAGCCTCCTTGGCAATGTCCACGAGCGCATGGTTGGTAGGCTCCTGGCCGACGCCAATGAGACCGATGATATAGTAGCCACGACCCGTCTGCGAGAGCAGGCTCACCTGGTTGCCATCCATATCAAACTTGCTCTCGGAGTTGAACGAACCGATCACCTGCACCTCGTCCTTGCTCTCGCGCATGATGAGAGGTACGGTCGTGGTCTGTCCCTCCTTGATGACGAAGAACTCGCTATGAGACAAGACGCTACCGTTGGCCAGGCGCGTGCCCGTGGTCAGCAGATAGGTACCCGCCTCCAGGGGGCATCCGTCCTTGAACGTGTTCATCCAGCTGGTCTGTCCGCCATCACCACCCTCGTCGTAGTTGAGGAGCGTAGCCGTGCCATTCTCCAGACGACTCAGGGAGAAGTGGTTGTAGTAGAGCGGGTTGTCCAGATGGGCAGCAGGCTGATAGGTCAGCACGAGCGTGCCCTGATGGGGCGTGACCGTGCCCTTGGCCTCGAAATCGACTGTCGTCCAGTTGCCATCCTTGCGATACATCAAGGCACCCGTGACCGTATCGCGCTTGGCCTCGATATTGAGGCTGCGGGCGATATCGACGAAGAGCACCTTGCGCGAGCGCTCGTCCGTGATCTTGAACTTCACGGCACCTACTGGCGTCTGGGCTATCTGCAACGCCTTCGTATCGGGATTGAGACGGATATTCTTCTTGATCCAGTTGGCGATCTCCATCGGATTGGCACGGAACTTCTCGACCGTCTTGCGGTCAAAATAGTTCTCGAAGAAGCACTTGAAGGGCGTGATCAACATCTCGTCCTCCACGCGCGGACTGACCTGGTCGCTCTTGTTGGCGAAGCAGTCCTCCAGGATCTGCGGCAGGATATCGCGAAGGTCCTTGTCGCTCAGGGTATTGAGGATATTCAGGGCACGCGCCTCGTTGTCGCTATGTCGGTTGAGGAAAGCCTCAATGGTACGCCAGTTGCCCTTCGCACGAAGGAAATAGGGAGCATACTTCGACGTACCGTCCTTCGGGTAATGCGTGCGACGGATGGTCTCATGGCGTATCTCGTCCTCGGCAGCAAAACGCGCCTTGTTGGTCGCAGCCTGCTCGGCCGACACCTCGGGCACGTTGGGCGACTCCTTGGGCGGCACAATCGCCATATCCACACTCGAGACCGCATCATTGTCGCGGTCGAGGGCGATCGTCACCTCGCGGTCCTTGCCAAAGGTCACCTTCTTGTAGCCATACTTTCCGTTCTTGGAAGCCCAGACGATCATGTCGCCCAGACCAGCCGTCAGGAAGGTGGCACCCTTCACATCCGTATATTTCGTCACGGCCGTGAAGAACTCGGCATAGTTGTAGATCTTGAAATCCACACGGGCGTCGGCCACAGGATTGCCCTGAGTGTCCACCACCTTGAAGTCGGCCCGGCTCACCTTGGCATAATTGCTGATGAGGTTGATCTCCGTATAGTTGGACGTGCGCAGCACGGTCTCCTCCGGTCCGTCATAGTCGCCAAAGGCACGGGTGTGCATCAGCAGGGCCCGTGAGGCAGGCGCGTTGAACCATCCCAGGTTGAGCACGGCCTCGGGCTCGCAAGCTCCCAGGAAGTACCATTGTCCGTCGGCCCAAGCCTCCACCCACGCATGGTTGTCGTCGGTATGGGCCCAACGAGGCGTATAGACCTGGCGGGCAGGAATGCCGATGGCACGCAAGGCAGCCACGGCAAAGGTGCTCTCCTCGCCACAACGGCCCGTGGTGGTACGCATGGTAGCCATAGGAGCGGACGTGCGGGCGTCGGCCGGCTGATAGGTCACATGCTCATGGCACCAATGGTTGACCTCGAGGATGGCCTCCTTCATGCTCAGCCCCTTGACGCGGTTCTTCAGTTCGTCATAATAGACGATACGGAAGCTGTCCAGGTTCTCGTTGTTGACACGAACGGGGAGGACGAAATGGCGAAACTCTCGCTCCGGCACCTGGCTACCCCATACCATCTCCTGGCGCGCCTGGAGCGACTTGCGCACGTTGGCAAGGAAGAAGTCGGTCGAATAATCCGTCTCATCGGCCATCGGCATGTAGGCATAGAGAAACTGCAAAGCCTCGGTCTCCACGCCATTGGCTCCCAGGCCCTTGACGTTGAAGCAATCCTTGCCCATGAGTTTCATGCGCGCGTCGAAGGCCTGCATCACCTTCTGCCGATACTGGTCGTTCTGCAGGAAATGTCCGCCCCCCTGCGCCTGTGCGCCAAGCGCCAGGAGAAGGCAGAAGAAAAGAAGTGTTTTTCTCATTATTTTTGATATTTGCTTGTTTCCACACAAAAACGGCACTTGCGCCTGACTGAAATCAGCCGACACTCGTGCCGTTGTGTTGTTGGCTATGAAGGCAGGGGAGCCCTCTTACTTTGCCTCTACAGGAATCTTGTTCACCCTGCGCTCATGGCGACCGCCCTCAAAGTTGGCCTTGAAGAAAGCATCCATGATCTTGCCTGCCGTATTGTTGTCGATGAATCGACCCGGCAATACGAGCACGTTGGCATCGTTGTGCTGGCGAATCAGCTCGGCCACATCCTTGTTCCAAGCCAATCCCGCGCGCACACCCTGGTGCTTGTTGAGCGTGATGGCCATGCCCTCTCCGCTACCACAGATAGCGATGCCCGGATAGACCTCGCCACTCTCGACGGCTTCTGCCAGGGGGTGGGCATAGTCAGGATAGTCGCAACTGAGGTCGCTGTTGCATCCAAAGTCCTTATATGCGTACTTATGCTCCTCCAAATACTGGATGACATACTGCTTCAACGGATAGCCTGCGTGATCGCAAGCAACACCTACTGTCTTGATTTCCATAAGCGTTTCTGTTTTAATAGAGACCCCGCCTGGTGCCCTGCCTGGGCCTTTGGCGGAGCCTGCTTAGGTGATAGAATATTATGCTAAAAACTCTTTTACTTGCTTGTAAACATTCTCGGGCGTGAAACCGAGCTTCTCGTCGAGCACCTTGTAGGGAGCTGAGAAGCCAAAGGAGTTCATGCCGAAGACACGACCGTGGCAGCCGACGAGACCCTGGAGGGTGACGGGCAGACCTGCGGTCAGTCCGAAGACCTTGGCCTCAGACGGCAGGACGAGCAGCTGATAGCCGACCGGCTGGCGACGGAAGAGACCCTCAGACGGGACGCTCACGACACGGCAACGGACGCCATCCTTGCGGAGCAACTCGGCACCCTCGACGAGCGTGGAGACCTCTGATCCGCTGGCCAGCAGGATAACGTCATACTGCTCGTCGGATCCGGCCACGACATAGGCACCCTTGCGGGCCTTCTGATAGTCGTTGCCCTCGGGGAGGCTCTTGATGTTCTGACGAGAGAGGATCAGGGCCGTCGGCGTGTCCATGTTCTCCATGGCCATCTGCCAGCAGACCGTCATCTCGTCGGCATCGGCAGCACGGAAGACGCGCACGGAATCCTCGCCCATGTGGTTCTGCAACTTCTCCATGAGGCGCAACTGAGCCTCGTGCTCCACGGGCTGGTGGGTCGGTCCGTCCTCGCCCACGCGGAAGGCGTCGTGGCTATAGATGAACTTCACAGGCGTGCGCATCAAGGCAGCCATGCGGATAGCCGGTTTCATATAGTCTGAGAAGACGAAGAACGTACCCATGGCCGTGATGACGCCACCATGGAGCATCATACCGATACACATGCAGGCCATCGTCAGCTCGGAGACACCTGCCTGGAAGAAGGCGCCGCTAAAGTCGCCACGCACGATGTTGTGGGTCTTCTTGAGGAAGCCGTCCGTCTTGTCGGAGTTGCTCAGGTCGGCAGAGGCGCAGATCATGTTGGGCACCTGCTCGGCCAGTAATGAGAGGCAAGCTGAGGAAGCTGCACGGGTGGCAGAATCGCGCTTCTGCTCCAGTCCGCTCCAATCGACCTCGGGAGCCTTGCCTGAGAACCACTCCTTGAGCAGGGCAGCCTTGTCGGCATGCTCCTCGGCCCATTTGCGCTCCTCCTCATGGCGCTTGGCCACGATCTTGCGCAACTCCTCACGACGGTCGCCATAGAGCTTCTCGACCTCGGGGAAGATGACGAAAGAATTCTCGGGATCGCCACCCAGGTGCTTGATCGTGTTGGCGAAAGCGTCGCCACCAAGGGGTGCACCATGGGTCTTGACGTTGTGCTCGTAGCTGGATCCGTCGGCCTGGAGCGCGCCTTTGGCCATGACCGTATGGCCAATGATGAGGACCGGACGCTCCTTCTCCTTCTGGGCCACGGTAAGGGCCTTGCGGATCTCGTCGGCATCATTGCCGTCGATCTCGATGACGCTCCATCCCCAAGCCTTATACTTCATGGCCACGTCCTCGGTATCGACGACGTTGCACTCGGTAGAGAGCTGGATCTCGTTGGAGTCGTAGAACATGATGAGGTTGTTCAGGCCCAGCGTGCCGGCAATGCGGCCCACGCCCTGGCTGATCTCCTCCTGCACTCCACCATCGCTGATGTAGGCATATATCTTGTGCTGCATGGGCGTATGGCCGAGGCGAGCCTCAAGAAACTTCTCTGCCACGGCCGCACCAGCCGCAAAGGCATGTCCCTGTCCCAGCGGTCCGGACGAGTTCTCCACTCCGTGCTCGATGTCGCGCTCGGGGTGTCCCGGAGTGATGCTGCCCCACTGGCGGAACTGCTTGATGTCTTCAATGGTAAATTTTCCCTGAAGGGCCAGGGCCGAATAGAGCATCGGCGACATGTGACCCGGGTCAAGGAAGAAGCGGTCTCGACCGGACCATGCGGGCTGATCAGGGTCGTAAACCAAAAATTCGGAGAACAAAACATTGATAAAATCGGCACCGCCCATCGCACCTCCAGGGTGTCCGGACTTCGCCTTCTCTACCATCGAGGCAGCCAGGATGCGGATGTTGTCGGCTGCGCGATTCATTAACTTCTTGTCGTTCATTGTTTGGTCGTAAAAATTGTTTGATGCAAAAATAGTGAAAAAAAAGGATTGGGCAAAATAAAAAGCCGACTATTTTCCTTTGACTTGAAAGTTTAATGGTTTTTCTGACTTTTTTCCTATTATATTATGGAATATAAGGAGAAATCGGCATGAAAAAAGGCCTGGCCTCACCCCGAGGGGGAAACCAGACCTATGATTTTGGTCCGCGCCATCCTGCCGTCTTTCCCTTTAGGGAAGGCCTTGGGACAGCCCCGGACATAGACGTTGGCAGCTTACAGCAGCTTGTCGAAGAGGGCTCTCATCTTAGACTCGTTGGGGGCACCCACGTGCTTGTTGACGAGCTTGCCGTCCTTGAAGAAGAGGAGCGTCGGGATGTTGCGCACGGCATACTCCATGGTGATGTCCTCGTTCTGCTCGACGTCGCACTTGCCGACGACCAACTTGCCGTCGTACTCCTCAGCGAGTTTTGACACAAGCGGAGAGATTGCCTTGCAGGGGCCGCACCAGGTGGCCCACAGATCTACTACCAATGGCAGGTCGCCATTTCTCAGAGTCTCAAAGTTGTCCTTTGTGATTTCTACTTCCATTGTTTCTTTTCGTTTAGATTTGGTGAATATGTTTGTTAATACACAAATATCATGCCAATGACAAAATGTCAGTTGATGTGGTACTCCAAGTCCATCGACTGCAATTCCGTCAGTAGCCTCCGGTCCACATCGACGGTCTTGGTCCGGCTCTGTAGCGAGAGGGCCGTGCGGTCGGGCAGGGCCAGGCGGACCATGAGGGTGGTGTCGCCGGGATGGTCCTCGATGATGGTCTGGAGCTCCGCCACCATCTTGTCGTCCACGCGGTCAATGGGTAGCGAGACCGTGATCTTCTTGAGGCGGTCGCGCTTGACGTCATAGAGCTGGGAGACGCTCTCCACGCGGAAGGCCAGGGCGTCGCTATTGCGGAAGCGCTGCACACACTTCGCCTGGACGAAGACGGCAAAGTCCTGTCCCAGCTGCGCCTTCCACCTCAACCAGTCTTGGCCGAAGAGCGTCAGTTCGCCCATGCCCGCAAAGTCCTCGATCGTCACGATGCCGAAGGGCTGTCCCGTGCGTTGGGAGAAACGCTCGTTGACGGCCGTCACCATGCCGCCAAACGTCACCTCGCCCCGCTTCTCCAGCGCCTTGAGGTCGGCGTCCCTATGGATCTCCGAGCAATGGGTGTTGCACATGTTCTCCAGCACGACGGCATACTCGTCGAGCGGATGGGCCGAGAGATAGATGCCCACAAGCTCGCGCTCCTTGTTGAGCTTCTCGATGGCCGCCCATCTTTCCGTCTTGGGCAGGGGCGGATGAACCACGGTCACGTCGTCGCTCCCGAAGAGGCTCAGTCCGGCATTGGCCTTGTCCATCTGGTAGCGCTGGCCGTAGCGCACGAGCAGGTCGATGAAGAGTTCTCCCTTGGCGTTGGGGGTGAAGAACTGCTCGCGCATGACGCCGAAACCATCGAAGCCGCCACTATAGGCCAGGCTCTCGAAAGCCTTTCGGTTGACGTTGGCCAGGTTGACGCGCTCGGCAAAGTCGAAGATGTCCTTGTAGGGACCGTTCTGCTCGCGCTCGCTGACGATGGCCTCGGCAGCAGGCGTGCCCATGCCTTTGATGGCGCTCAGTCCGAAGCGTATCTCGCCCTTCTTGTTGACACCAAAGCCGATCTGGCTCTCGTTGACGTCCGGTCCGAGGGTGGAGATCTTGAGCGCCTTACACTCCTCCATGAGTTTCGTGATCTCCGTGATCTGGCTGAATCGCCGCGTCATCAGGGCCGCCATAAACTCGGCCGGGTAGTGGGCCTTGACGTAGGCCGTCTGATAGGCCACCCAGGAGTAGCACGTGGCGTGGGACTTGTTGAAGGCGTAGCTCGCAAACTTCTCCCAGTCGCCCCAGATCTTCTCCAGCACCTTCGGGTCGTGGCCGTTCTCCGTGCCCTGCTTGATAAACTTCGGCTTCATCTGGTCGACGATGGCCTTCTTCTTCTTTCCCATGGCCTTGCGGAGGGCGTCGCTCTCGCCTCGGGTGAAGTTGGCCAACTGTCGGGAGAGGAGCATCACCTGCTCCTGATAGACCGTGATGCCGTAGGTATCCTTGAGATACTTCTCCATGCAGGGGATGTCGTAGCTGATCTTCTCGCGTCCGTTCTTGCGGGCGATGAAGGAGGGGGATGTAGTCCATCGGTCCCGGCCGGTAGAGCGTTCATGGCGATGAGGTCCTCGAAGACCGTGGGTTTCAGCTCGCGCAAGTATTTCTGCATGCCTGCCGACTCAAACTGGAACGTGCCGATGGTGCGTCCCTGCTGGTAGAGCTGGTAGGTGAGTTCGTCGTCGATAGGTATTTTCTCCAGGTCGATGACGTGGCCCGTGGTCTGCTTGACGACCTTGCAGGCCTCCTTGAGCTCCGAGAGCGTCTTGAGGCCGAGGAAGTCCATCTTGATCAGACCCGTGGTCTCGATGACGTGGCCGTCATACTGCGTGACGTTACACTTCATCTCGGGGAAGTCGGGGTCCGTGGCCGTCGATACCGGCACCCAGTCGTCGATCCTGTCGCGGCAGATGATGAATCCGCAGGCGTGGAGGCCCGTGCCGCGGACGGTACCCTCCAGCATCTTCGCATACTTGATGGTGTTGCGCTCGCGCGGGTCCTCGCTGACCTCGGCATCCTGGAGCTCAGGCGTACACTTGATGGCGTTGGCGAGGTTCATCTTCATCCCGTCGGGCAGTCGGTCGGGGATGGCCTTGCAGAGGGCGTTGGAGCGCTCCAGGGGCAACTTCTCCACGCGGGCCACGTCCTTGAGGGAGTTTTTCGTGGCCATGGTGGCATAGGTGATGATATGGGCGCAGTTGTCCTCGCCATACTTGTCCATCACCCATCTCAGGACCCTTCCGCGACCGTCGTCGTCGAAGTCGGTATCGATATCAGGCAGGTTGACGCGGTCGGGGTTGAGGAATCGCTCAAACAGGAGGTCGTATTTCAGAGGGTCTATCTGGGTGATGCCCAGACAGTAGGCCACCACGGATCCTGCTGCCGATCCACGTCCCGGTCCCACCATCACGCCCAGTTCGGTACGGGCCGCGTTGATGAAGTCCTGGACGATGAGGAAGTAGCCCGGGAAACCCATCGTCTTCATCACGTGGAGCTCGAAGTTGATATGCTCGCAGACGCGCTCCTCCAGGGGGTCGCCATAGAGGCGGCGGGCGCCCTCGTAGGCCAGCTTCGCCAGGTAGTCAGCCTCAAACTTGATGCGGTAGATCTTGTCGTAGCCTCCGAGTCGGTCGATGACCTTCTGTCCCTCCTCGGGCGAGAGCTGGTTCTGTCCCTTTTCGTCGGAGGTGAACTCGTTGTAGAGGTCCTGCTCGGAATATTTCTGTCGCCACTCCTCCTCCGTTCCGAATTCCTCGGGGATGGGGAAGAAGGGCATGATGGGCCCGTGGTCGATGTCGTAGATCTCCACCTTGTCGAGCACCTCGATCGTGTTGGCGAGGGCCTCGGGCACGTCGGCAAAGACCTCGTTCATCTCCTCCCGCGTCTTAAACCACTCCTGCTTCGAGTAGCGCATGCGGTTGGGGTCGTCGAGGTCCTCCTGGGTGGAGAGACAGAGCAGGTGGTCGTGGGCCTCGGCCGTCTCGCGGTTTTCGAAGTGACAGTCGTTGGTGCAGACGAGCTTGATGCCCAGTTCCTTGGCCAGCCGTATGAGTTCGCGGTTGGCGCGTTGCTGCAGGGGGAAGGTCTCGCGGTTGGCCACGACCGAGGGGTCCTTCACCTCGTGGCGCTGGAGCTCCAGATAGTAGTCGTCGCCGAAGAGGTCGTGATACCATTGTGCGGCCTCTCTCGCGCCCTCCAGGTCTCCGTCGAGGATCTTGCGTGGCACCTCGCCCGCTATACAGGCCGAGCAGACGATCAGTCCCTCGTGGTAGCGCTCCAGGTCGGCCCGGTCCGTGCGCGGCTTGTAGTAGTAGCCGTCCACCCACGCGCGCGATACCAATTTAATAAGGTTTTTGTATCCCTTGTAGTTTTTGGCCAGGACGACGAGGTGGTAGCCACTATTGTCTCCCATGGCCTTGTCCTTGTCCTCCTTGGTGCGTCGTGCGACATACATCTCACATCCGAAGATGGGCTTGAAGGGTTCGAGGCCCTCCGTCTTGCGCTCCTTGTTGACCTTGGCGCAGCAGTCGGCCAGCTCCTTCACGCCATACATCACGCCATGGTCGGTGATGGCCATGCCCCTCATGCCGTCCCCGACGGCCTTCTTCACGAGGTTGGCTACCTTCGACTGGCCGTCAAGGATGGAGTAGTGCGTATGGACGTGCAAATGTATGAAGTCTTCCATCTGTTTTCGTATTTCACGTGCAAATGTAGATAAAAAAAATGGAATCACGGCCTCTTGGACCGAAAAGTTGAAGTGTTAATTTGCATAACTGACAAAAAGTATATAACTTTGCACATTATTCATGAAAATGTAAACCTTCCGACATGGGAAAGAGAATAAAGAAACTCAAGAAAATCCGTCTTCATCGTGAGGGCACGGACCAGTTGTTGTATGGTGGAATCGGCATTGCCCTGGTGGCCGCCATTCTGTGGTTTGCCCTGACGACCAAGATTCCTTTCTGGGCGTTCCTCGTCATCATGGTCCCCGTCTATTGTATCGTGCTCAACTTCTATCGTTGCCCGATCCGCTACCTCAACATCGAGGACACGGAGCATATCGTGGTGGCGCCTGCCGACGGCAAGATCGTCGTCATCGAGGAGGTGGAGGAGAATGAGTACTTCCACGACCGCCGCCTGATGATCAGCATCTTTATGAGCCTCTTCAACGTCCACGCCAACTGGTTTCCCGTGGACGGCGTGGTGAAGTTTGTCAAGCACTTCAATGGCAACTTCCACAAGGCTTGGCTCCCCAAGGCCAGCGAGGAGAACGAGCATGCCGACGTGATGATCACCATCCCCGACGGCCGCGACGTGCTCTGCCGCCAGATCGCGGGTGCCGTGGCGCGTCGTATCGTCACCTATGCCAAGGATGGCGAGGACTGCTACATCGACGAGCACCTGGGCTTCATCAAGCTCGGCAGCCGCGTGGACGTCTATCTGCCTATCGACTCCGAGGTCTGTGTGAAGATGGGACAGGCGACTACGGGCGACCAGACCGTCATCGCGCGCCTCAAGCCCGTGGAGAAAGCGTAGTCCGTAGAGAAAACGTAATCCCGTGGAGAAAGCGTAGTCCGTAGAGAAAACGTAATCTGTAGAGAAAACGTAGTCCTCTCCCCCACCCCTGGGGCGGCCCTCCCTTGGCGTCTGGATTCCAGATGCCTGAGGCGTTGGCTTAGGACGAAGCCTTCCTGCTATAGGATTGGAAAAAACTTTTCTGCCATAGGAATAAGAGTAGGATAAAACTTTTCCTAATAAGATAGGAGTAGGATTTTTCTGCTCTATGAGCTAAATGATATGATGAAGCTTTATTGCTTATGATCAAGAAACATATCCCCAACAGCATCACCTGCTGCAACCTCATCTCGGGTTGCATCGCTACCTATTTTGCCTTCCGCCACGACTTCGAATGGGCCCTGGCGTGGATGGTCATAGGAGCCGTCTTCGACTTCTTCGACGGCATGACGGCCCGCCTGCTCCATGTCAGTTCGCCTATCGGCAAGGAGCTCGACTCTCTGGCCGACGACATCACCTTCGGACTGGCTCCCTCGGCCATGCTCTTTGCCGAACTGGGCGTGGTGGCCTATCCCTCGGCCCTGGAGCCCCTGCGCGAGGTGCTGCCCTTCGTGGCCTTCGTCATGGCGGCCTTTTCGGCCCTTCGCCTGGCCAAGTTCAATCTCGACGAGCGCCAGTCCCTGGGCTTCATCGGACTTCCCACCCCGGCCAACGCGCTCTTCTGGGGCTCGTTGATGGTGGGTGTGGCTCCCCATTTCGAGTCCTCGCCCCTTTGGGCCGTGGCCATGGTCGTGGGCGTGCTGGTGAGCAGCTACCTGCTCGTGAGCGAGATACCGATGTTTGCCCTCAAGTTCAAGCAATGGGGCTGGAAGGGCAACGAGGTGAAGTATCTCTTCGTCCTCTCTTGCATCCCCATCCTCGCCCTGCTGCGCATCTCGGGCATCGCCGTCATCATCGCCTGGTATGTGCTGCTCTCGGCCATGGTGGCCAAGAAGCCTGCGCCACAGAATCATTAACTCCATCTGCACATTATGATTTTCATCAAATTCATATTCCTACTCTTCGTCCTCGCCTTGGCGGCCATCGCCCTGATAGCCTACAAGTTCTACAAGCAGCTGCATCGCGTGGTACGCAGGTTCCAGCCCGAGGACAACGACTTCCAGGGCCAGCAGGGCTTCCAGGACCAGCAGTCCTCGGCCCGCACCTCGCGCCAGGCCGACGGCAACACGATCGTCGATTCCCGAAGCGAGGAGCAACGCGCCAAGAAGGTCATCAAGGACAACGAGGGAGAATATATCGACTACCAGTAGCCGTCCTCATCCCGAGGCCATGTGGCAAGCGTCCCGATCACGAGCCGACTTCTCCCGTTCCTGTCTTTCCCATCATGGCCCGAGCTATTTAAGATCATGACTCATCTTTTCTTTTCATGAACCGAACTGCCGAAGATTCCGAACGGGCTTCCTCCCTGCCGCTCCATCAGAAGACGACACGGGAGATAGCTGGCCACACCTGCACGATCTACGCCCAGGAGCGGCCCGCCTTTCTGCTGATCCAACCTGCCGACGCCAACGACCTCAGGGAGATGGACCAGGAGGTGGAGGCCATCGCCCAAGCCACGGGAGCGCACTTCGTCCTCGTGGCCGTCCATATCGCCCGTTGGTTCGACGAGTTGCCGCCCTGGGACGCTCCTCCCGTCTTCGGCAAGCGCCCCTTCGGCCATGGGGCTCCGGCCACGCTCCAGTCTATCCTTGATATCATCGACCATCTGCGCTCCTCGGGCCTCGTCTCCTCTCCCGACTGCCCCACGATCCTCGGGGGCTACTCCCTGGCGGGCCTCTTCGCGCTTTGGGCGGGCTACCAGCATCCGTTTGACGGTATCGTGGCGGCCTCCCCCTCCATCTGGTATCCCCAATGGCTCGCCTATGCGGCCCTCCACACTCCCTTGTCCGCAGCCTTCTACCTCAGTCTGGGCGACCGCGAGGACCGATCCCGCACGCCCATCATGACGACCGTCAGCCAATGTATCCGTCGCCAACACAACCTCCTGATCGCCTCCTCCACTCCCTCCACGCTCGAATGGAACGAGGGCAACCACTTCCAAGACAACGGCCTGCGAACGGCCAAAGGCTTCGCCTGGGTCATCAACAGAATACAAACTCCCTGACGCTTGAGGGAACACAACTTCTTGGGACAAATCGGCTGGGCAAATCGGCTGGACAAGAGGGAAAACAACAAATACAACCTTTACAACAAGTAACAACGCTTTCGCTAAGCCATGCGCAAAACCGAGCTCGCTCGAGTTTTGCCATGGCGTGAAAGGGTACCATGAAATGGAACCTACACGCTACGCGTGTTTACAATCTTGCTGCAAGGTAAACAACAAAATACAACGCTTCGCCTTGAGCGTGCATCCTTGCTGTCCTGGCGAAACGGTTCCATATCATGGTATCCTTTCTCATCATGGCATAACTTGAACAAACTCAGTTCTGCTCATGATTTACCGCGAAGCGTTGTTACTTGTTGTAAAGGTTGTTCAAGTTATTTTCCCATGTATCCACGTAGAACTAACATCCATGATATTTCCAAGCATTCAGCCACGTTTTTCGGTCCTCCAAACGAGCCAAATCCCCAAATTCATAGTAAAATTGGCGATTACAATCCCCAAATTATATATAAAATTGGCGATTACAATCCCCAAATTCATAGTAAATTTGGGGAATTGGAAAAATAATAGTACCTTTGCAGCATGACCAAAAGGATCGCAAGATAATGATAAATAGAGAGATAGAAAGCAACATCAGAGACGACTTCGATAGTCGCAAGGCCATAGTCCTGATCGGGGCGCGCCAAGTGGGCAAGACCACCCTGGTGGAGGCTGTTGCCAAGGATTCTGGACGCGTGCTGGCGCTCAACTGCGACAACGTCGATGACCGCATGAGCCTGGAGAACAAGACCTCCACAGAACTGCAGAACCTGATAGCAGGATACGACCTCGTGGTGATCGACGAGGCACAACGGGTGGCCAATATCGGACTGACCATCAAGATGATGGTGGACCTGAGGATGGAGAAGCCACAAGTGATCGTCACGGGATCGTCGTCGCTGGAACTGGCCGAAGGCATCTACGAGCCTGCCACGGGCCGATGCATCAACTACGAGCTCTTTCCCCTAAGCGTGGGCGAACTGGTCGGCCACACCTCCGCCCGCGAGGAGGCCCGGCTGCTCAACCAGCGGCTCGTCTATGGGCTCTATCCCGAGGTGGTGACTCATCCTGCCGACGCCAAGCGCCGCCTCATGTCGCTCGCCGACTCTTACCTCTACAAGGACCTTCTGATGTACAAAGGGGTGAAGAAACCGGAAATACTCCAAAAGTTGCTACGGGCCCTGGCCTTGCAGGTGGGGAGCGAAGTGTCCTACAACGAGTTGTCCAACCTGCTGGGCATCGACAAGGCGACGGTAGAAAACTATATCGGACTGCTCGAGAAGTGCTACGTCGTCTTCCGCGTGGACTCCTACAGCAGAAATCTGAGAAACGAAATCAAGAAGGGGAAAAAGGTCTATTTCTGGGACAACGGCATCCGCAATGCCGTGATAGCCAACTTCTCCAGTCCCGAGATGCGACTGGACATGGGGATGCTTTGGGAAAACTTCATCATCAGCGAGCGACGCAAGCTCCATAGCTATGCGGCAGACTACGCGAAACTGTATTTTTGGCGCACGCACACGCAAAACGAGATAGACCTCGTCGAGGAGTGTGACGGCAGGCTCACGGCCTTCGAGATGAAATGGAACGGCAAGACGAAAGCCAAGATGCCATCGGCCTTCGCCACAACCTATCCTGAGACGGCCTTCCATGTCGTCACCCCCGACAACTACATGGACTTCATGGTCTAAGGAGCCTTTTCGCGCGGGCCAACTTGGTCATATCAAGAAAATTGCGTAACTTTGCACCCTTGTAGCAAAACGAAGATTCAGAGAAAGAACAAAATAAGGTTTAAGACATAATATGATAACGCTCAACAATCTTGCCATCCAGTTTGGCAAGCGAGTACTTTACAAAGACGTAAACATCAAGTTCACGCGCGGCAACATCTATGGCGTCATTGGCGCCAACGGAGCCGGCAAGTCCACCCTTCTTCGCGCCATCTCCGGCGACCTGGAGCCCAACAAGGGTACCGTGGAGCTGGGTCCTGGCGAGCGCCTGTCGGTCCTGGAGCAGGACCACTTCAAGTATGACGCCTACCGCGTGCTCGACACGGTCCTCATGGGCCATGCCCCGCTCTGGGAGAACATGAAGGAGCGCGAGGCCCTCTATGCCAAGCCCGAGATGACGGAGGAGGACGGCAACCGTGCTGCCGACCTGGAGCTGAAGTTTGCCGAGATGAACGGCTGGGAGGCCGAGAGCGAGGCTGCCCAGCTGCTGCAGCACCTGGGTATCGCCGAGGGCCTGCACGAGAAGCTGACGGGCGAGCTCAGCAACAACGAGAAGGTGCGCGTGATGCTCGCCAAGGCCCTCTTCGGCAAGCCCGACAACCTGCTGCTCGACGAGCCCACCAACGACCTCGACCTCGAGACCGTGGAGTGGCTGGAGGACTACCTGGGCGAGATCGACGAGAATCAGACCGTCCTCGTCGTCAGCCACGACCGCCACTTCCTCGACGCCGTGAGCACCCAGACCATCGACATCGACTTTGGCAAGGTGACGGTCTTTGCCGGCAACTACTCCTTCTGGTACGAGTCGAGCCAGCTCGCCCTGCGCCAGCAGCAGAACCAGCGCATGAAGGCCGACGAGAAGCGCAAGCAGCTGGAGGAGTTTATCCGTCGCTTCTCGGCCAACGTGGCCAAGAGCAAGCAGACCACCTCGCGCAAAAATGCTCGAGAAGCTCAACGTCGAGGAGATCCGTCCCTCCAGCCGCAAGTATCCGGGCATCATCTTCCAGATGGAGCGCGAGCCGGGCAACCAGATCCTCATGGTCGAGGACCTGAAGGCGGTCGATACCGACGGCACGGTCCTCTTCGACCACGTCAGCTTCAACATCGAGAAGGGACAGAAGGTGGTCTTCATCTCCCACAACCCCAAGGCCATGACGGCCCTCTTCGAGATCATCAACGGCAACCGCGAGCCGGATGGCGGCACCTACAAGTGGGGCGTCACCATCACCACGGCCTACCTGCCCCTGGACAACACGAAGTTCTTCGAGAGCGACAAGAACCTCGTCGACTGGCTCTCGCAGTACGGCCCGGGCAACGAGGTGGCGATGAAGGCCTACCTCGGACGCATGCTCTTCCGCCAGGAGGAGGTGGAGAAGAAGGTCAACGTGCTCTCGGGAGGCGAGAAGATGCGTTGTATGATCGCGCGCATGCAGCTGCAGAACGCCAACTGCCTGATCCTCGACACGCCGACCAACCACCTCGACCTCGAGAGCATCCAGGCCTTCAACAACAACCTCGTGCAGTTCAAGGGCAACATCCTTTTCAGTTCCCACGACCTGGAGTTTATCGGTACCGTGGCCGGCCGCGTCATCGAGCTCACGCCCCGTGGCACGATCGACAAGCTCACGACCTACGACGAGTATATCCACAACGAGCAGATCCGCGAGCATCGCGTCGAGATGTATAAGTAAGGAGCATTAGGCCGGGATGTGTAAGCAAAAAGGAACATCAGGCCGGGATGTATAAGCAAGGACAGGAGACCCGCCGCGCGCACGGGTGGACTTCGCAACCCGAAGCACACACCCGTCCGGCCAAAAGGGCGGGCGCCCCTGCCTTGGCACAATATTTGCTATGCGTCTTTTTAAAAAAGCTAAGAACAAAATGAGTAAAGAGAAGAACATAAAGGTAGAGGGCGAGACCCCCGAGACCAGCCACAACGAGGCAGAAGACGTGCGTGTGGCCGATGGCGCACAGGATGGCGCTCAGGAAGGCGCACAGGCTGAACAGGCCGAAGAGGCCGAAACGGCTGAGAAGGCCAACGAACCCGAGCTCACTCCCGAGGAGAAGGCGAAGGCCGAGGCCGTGGAGTGGAAGGACAAGTACATCCGCCTCTTCGCCGAGTTTGACAACTACAAGAAGCGCACCATGAAGGAGAAGGCCGAACTGATCCTCAATGGTGGCGAGAAGACGATTACGGCCCTGCTGCCCGTGCTCGACGACTTCGAGCGCGCCCTGGCCGACAAGGGCGAGGACGCCACGGCCGTGCGCGAGGGCTTCCAGCTCATCATGAAGAAACTGGAGAAGATCCTCGAGGGCCTTGGCGTGCGCCCCATCGACACCAAGGACAAGGACTTCGACGTCGATTTCCACGAGGCCATCGCCATGGTGCCTGCCGGCGACGACCAGAAGGGCAAGGTCATCGACTGCGTGCAGACGGGCTATACGCTCAACGACAAAGTGATCCGCCACGCCAAGGTGGCCGTAGGACAATAATATAGCGACAATATGGCAGCAAAGAGAGACTACTACGAGGTACTGGGCCTCACCAAGGACGCCACGGAGGCCGACATCAAGAAGGCCTACCGCAAGCTCGCCATCAAGTATCACCCCGACCGCAACCCGGGCGACACGACGGCCGAGGAGAAATTCAAGGAGGCCGCCGAGGCCTACGACGTGCTCCACGACCCGCAGAAGCGCCAGCAGTACGACCAATTTGGCTTCGACGCCCCTGGCGGCTTCGGAGGCGGCAGTCCGTTTGGCGGCGCGGGCGGCTTCTCGATGGACGACATCTTCTCCATGTTTGGCGACGTCTTCGGCGGCCATGGCGGCTTCGGAGGCTTCGGAGGCCGTGGTGGCGGACGCCAGGCCCCGCGCTATCGTGGATCGGACCTGCGGCTGAAGGTGCGCCTGTCGCTCCAGGAGGTGGCCACGGGCGTGACCAAGAAGTTCAAGCTCCGCAAGGACGTGGTCTGCCCCCATTGCCACGGCACGGGTGCCGAGGGTGGCAGCGCCCCCGAGACCTGCCCCAACTGCCACGGCAGCGGCATGGAGATCCGCACCCAGCAGAGCATCTTCGGTATGATGCAGACCCAGACCACGTGCCACGTCTGTGGCGGCGAGGGCAAGGTCATCAAGAACAAGTGCAAGGAGTGTGACGGATCGGGTGTCGTCAAGGGCGAGGAGGTCGTCGAGATCCACATCCCCGCGGGTGTGGCCGAAGGTATGGTCGTCAACGTGCCGGGCAAGGGCAACATGGGCAAGCACAACGGCATCGCGGGCGACATACAGGTCTATGTCGAGGAGGAACCCAACGACACCTTCGTGCGCGACGGTCAGGACGTGGTCTACAATCTCCTGCTCGACATCCCCACGGCCACGCTCGGAGGCGAGGTGGACATACCGACCATCGACGGGTCGAGCGTGAAGATCAAGATCGAGCCGGGCACGCAGCCAGGCAAGACGCTCCGCCTCCGCGGCAAGGGTCTGCCGGCCGTCCAGGGCTATGGCAACGGCACGGGAGACCTCATCATCCAGGTGAGCGTCTTCATCCCCAAGACCCTCAACAAGGGGGAGCGCAAGGCCATGGAGAGCTTCCGCGAGAGCGAAAACTTCACGGGCGACAACCATACCAAACGGTCGATCTTCGAACATTTCAAGAAACTCTTCGGATAAGTCCGAAACGATTAAAGAGGCGCCTCGTGTCTTTCTCACGGGGCGCTTCGCTTTTTTTTCTCATAGCGCTTCGTAGAAGCTTTTTTACAAGTATTGCTTCGGTCAAGCGCACATCAACCAACAACGTTCTTCGCATAAGCACGCAACAATGAACTACAAGGAGACAGTAGAATATCTTTTCAACAGCACCCCCGTCTTCGAGCACGTGGGCGCCACGGCCTACAAGGACGGCCTGGACAACTCCCACGCCCTCGACGACCATTTCGGCCATCCCCACACGCGCTACCAGACCATCCACGTGGCGGGCACCAACGGCAAGGGATCCTCTTCCCACACCCTCGCCTCCATCCTCCAGGCCGACGGCCACAGGGTGGGCCTCTACACGAGTCCTCATCTCGTGGACTTCCGCGAGCGCATCCGCGTCAACGGCGTGATGATGCCCGAGGAGTATGTGGTCGATTTCGTGCGGGAGGAGCGTAGTTTCTTCGAGCCGCTCCACCCCTCGTTCTTCGAACTCACCACGGCCCTGGCCTTCAAGTATTTTGCCGAGCAGGAGGTGGATATCGCGGTCGTCGAGGTGGGACTGGGCGGCCGCCTCGACTGCACGAACATCATCACGCCCCAGCTCTCGATCATCACGAATATCTCCGTGGACCACACACGCAGTTTCTCGGCCACACGCTCCCCGAGATAGCCCACGAGAAGGCGGGCATCATCAAGCCCCACGTGCCGGTCGTCGTAGGCGAGGCCGTGGCCGAGACGCGCCCCGTCTTCGAGGCGAAGGCGCGCGAGTGCGGAAGCCCGATCTTCTTCGCCGAGGACCGTCCCGAGGTCCTTGCGGCCCACGACACGCCCGAGGGGCGCGAGTATGAGACGCGGTCCTTTGGCACGCTCCTGGGCGACCTGCGTGGCGACTACCAGACGCGCAACGCCAACACCATCCTCACGTCCGTCTCCCAGCTTCTCTCCCGTGGCACGATCCGCCACCCCGAGAGCATCGGCGAGGGCTTCCGCTCGGTCTGCCGACGCACGGGACTGATGGGCCGCTGGCAACCGCTCCCGGGCCATCCCCATGCCGTCTGCGACACGGGCCACAACGTGGCGGGATGGCAGATGCTGGCTCCCCAGATCATGGCGCAGCCGGCCCGCAAGCGCCGCCTCGTCTTCGGCATGGTGGACGACAAGGACCTCACCCACGTCATGGAGCTCCTGCCCCGCGAGGCCACCTACTACTGGACGCAACCCTCGACCCACAGGGCCTTCCCTGCCGAGAAAGTGGCGGAATGCGGACGGGCTCACGGTCTCCACGGCACACTCCATCCCTCCGTCGCCGAAGCCTACCGCGCGGCCCTGGCCGAAGCCGCCCCCGACGACTTCATCTTCGTGGGTGGCTCCAGCTATGTCGTGGCCGACCTCCTTGCCAGCCTCCAGGAGAAAGCATAACAGCCTGCTGACGAGGGGAAACAACAAGGACGCTTCGCCTTGGGTGCGCAGGAAACGTGTCCAAGGCGAAGCGTTGTTCTTTGTTGTTTCCCTTGCAGCAACCCTTGGTCTGCATGGGCCTCGAAGAGGCGATGTCCTGGCGAAGCGTTGTTCCTTGTTGTAAAGGTTGTTCAAGTTGTTTTTCTTTATATCCACGATTGTCGGAAAAGACACCCGGCGTTGTTACTTGTTGTAAAAGTTGTTCAAGTTGTTTTCCCATGTGTCCACGTAGATTCAGCAGGAAACGCGTCCGAGGCGAAGCATTGTTACATGTTGTTTCCCTTGCAGCAACCCTTGGTCTGCATGGGCCTCGAAGAGGCGATATCCTGGCGAAGCGTTGTTCATTGTTGTAAAGGTTATTCAAGTTGTTTTCATTTATGTCCTCGGGATTTCCTCTCAAGGCAAAGGGAAAACTATATGCGGGTTTATGGGTTTTCCCTTGGCCGCACGAGTGGGGAATCGTACTTTTGCAGCAGAAAACGAGTAATAACCCTCAAAAGAAAGTCTGGATTATGAAACGTATTTTTTTAGCAACCGTAGCCGCCCTCGTCGTGATCGTCTCCGCCTCGGCCCAGCGACTGGCCGACGTGCGAGCGGAAGCCACCATCATTACCGACAAGATGATAGCCGAACTGGGTATCGGACCGGGCTACCGCAACAGCATCCTCAACATCAACCTCGCCTACCTCAACAGCATCAATAGCTATCGCGACATCGACTCCTACGGATGGGAGCGCCGCAACCGCGAGATACGCCGCTACCTCTCGCCCGGACAATGGCGCAAATACTGCAACACATACTACTTCTACCGTCCCATCGGCTGGCAGAACCGCGCCTACGTCCACCATATATATAGGAGATACCCCACCTGTCGACCGGGCTACCACCATCGCCCGCGCTACGACCGAGGCCACGGCCACCATCGCCCGCGCTTCGACAAGCATCATGGCCGTCCGGGCAAGCACGACCAAGGCTATGGCCGTCCAGGCAAGCACCACAAGCACGACCGAGGCTATGGCCGACCGGGCAAGCACGACAAGCACCATGGTCGCCACGACAAGCACGACAAGCACGGCAAGCATCACAAACACGACAAGCACGATCGCGATTAGCCGCCCCTGCCCCATATAGACCCCCAATCTATATTCCCCTATCTGTAAATGATCACCCCCCCGAGCGATATAGGACCTTCCCAAGAAGTCTCCCATATCGCTTTTCTCTTGCCAGGGCGAGGAGGGCCGAGGCATGAGAAGACCATATCGGCCTATTGGAATATTGGAATACTGGAATTTTGGAATATTGGAACATTGGAATACTGGGATATTGGGATATTGGGATATTGAAATGTCGGTCAATTGGAATACTGGGATTTTGAATTACTGGAATACTGGGATACTGGAAATATTGGAATAACGCATTCGATAGTCATGCGCAGAACCGAACTCGATCGAGTTATGCCATGGCGGGAAAGGGTACAATAATAATGGCTGGAAAAGGGTACAATAATAATGGAACCTATAAGTATAGGCCCCAAAGCAATGCTCTGGGGCCTACATTTACAACCTGTTTCGGAAATATCTGCCACAATGATACTTGAATATGATCATCTTTTCTTTCTCTTCATAGGAGGTCTCTTTGCCATTGCGTATCAGAATCTCTCTGCATGCTCAGCATTTGAGTCGGGAAGATTTTCAAAATCCACGAAAGTACCCAAAGGGCAAATCTTCTCACAACCATATTTCTCCTACATCTGGTAAGTCTGGTATGCTTTCTTGAACCTTCTCCGGTTCGTCATGCTCCTTGAATTCTGTGGCGATACTAGCCCGCTCTTCTTCGGTCAACGATTCAACATAACCCTTGCCATAGACATCATCCAAGGTATATTCCGTGGCATGCATGTAGTTGTACTTCGCCAAGGAGACGGTCTGATTGTTCTCGTCCAACACGCAATCTTTCTTCATATACTTTTTCATCTTTTTGGGCAGCGGTCTTGGACGGTTCCTATAATACAGATTGATGCAGCCATGATACGCTGTGGCAAATAGCATAATAGGAGCTGCCAATGGGCTAAATAGGACGATGAGCAGATGCTCCCAAAAGGTAGTCTTTTGCTTCATCATTCTGCGATAAGCCACTTGTCCGTTTATATGTGCAAGCACATATACCAAAACGCAACAGACGATCAAGTAAAGTGCAACGATTATCCAAATATTCATGATTTTCACAATTTATACGGTTCTCACTTCTATTAATTCACACCATCTATCCTTGACATCTCTGAGATTCTCTGTCCAAAGTGAGAGAATGGCAACGTTTTGCTATATCTCCAGGAATGGGACACATACAGGCTGCAATGGCACATGGCGTAGCGCCTAACATTTTTACCTTTTCCATACTTTTAAAAAATCATTTTTAGGACATATCATAGCCCTAATACCATTCATTATTTTCCCCAAAAAGGTCTTTGGCCTTTCGGGGCCTTCTGCCGTTTCGTTGTCTTCTGAAGATACTTGCTCCTGGCCGGCCTCCTGCCAATCCTTACCTTCCGCTTCCTGGCTATCGCTGGGAGAAGAAGTATCGCCAATCTTGTCCCGAGCAGTTTCAGGCTCTTCCCCTGACTCTTCTTCCGACTCAAAATAGTCAAAGCGCTTATCCTTTATAATACTTTTACCTTGAGTTGCCAGCCTGTCAAAGAACCTTTTCCTACTAACGCGCTCTTGTGCAAACATCCTGACTGCACCTTCGGGGGAATATTGGTAACGCATTCTGCTACCAATCCCCATGTCGTCAGCAACCGCATCCACGTCCTGATTAGTGCCGATATAAGCGAAGACCCAACCTTTCTCTTTCAGCTCTGCTACAAGTCTCTTGATATCATGCCCCCTATATTCTCTTGAAGCATTCTCGTAGCCATCCGTAATGATTGTCACCAAAACGACATCATCATCACCAACGTGCTTTTTCAATTTGTTCAGAGATTCTCCCATCGCATCATACAACGGGGTGCAACTGTTCGGCATATAGTCAGTCCACTTGATTTCCTTATCGGATCTTACCGCTTGGCGATCAAAGACTGTTCTGATTTTTGCGCTGTTGAAAGTCACGAACGAGATAAAATGCTGCTGTCCCGGATGTTCTTTTTTGAGCCTTTCCGATGGTCTGGAAGACTTCGTTGAGTCCGCTTATCGCCTGTCCTGCAATACTTGACATCGATCCACTCTCGTCGAGAATGATCAGATTGAAAACGCGCTGGACATGGTTGTCCTTTGGAGCAGTCTTATGCTTTGATTTTGTGATAGTCTTTTTCATATTCGAACGGATTATGTTAAAAGCCCATGGCGTCCATCATTGCATCGTATTCCAACGGATTGCTTGGCATATCACCATACATGCCGTCGGTCAGAGCATCCCAAGCATCTTCTTCGGTCCACTCGTAGCCTTGATCGAAAGAGTATTCCCGATCGTACTCCTCGTTGTAATTCTTGTCCTCGAACTCATTTTCCGGACAAATGTCATCAAATCTTTCCATAATTGCTTTTTTTTAAATGTTAATTACTTATCGTAAGTTTTACGCAATGAAATTTTGGTTATAGGCAACAGAAATGACTCTGCTTTACGAGAGCCAATGCGTAACGGATACACATTGAAAACTGGCGCCTTTTAAACCTCTCCGGATAAGAGAGGTCCACGCAGATCTATGATTAGAATTCCAGTCTCATGCCAATCTTTTTTGCGGCAGCATACGCCTCTTCGTCAAAAGTATATAACTTGTGCGAACGATAGGGGTTGCCTGTCAGCTTTTTGCCTGTTTCCCTGATATAGCCGAGCTTCAGCATTTTCTTGGGGAAATTCCTTCTGTCTCGCAAGTTTTTGTCTTCCTCGGAAGGATCCAATATCGCAATATATATATTCTGCAATTGAGGCATGGTGAATTCCTTGTCGAGCAGGTGGAATCCGATTGGTTCGAAGTGGATCCTTTCACGCAGCATTTCTACTGCATCTTGTATGATCTGAGCATGGTCAAATGCTATCTTCAGTTCAGGTAGAACATCGACCGGGAACCATCTGGCTTCGACGGCATCATCGCCTCCTTTGATTTCGTACTTTTCTTTTTTTACAAGTGCGTAGTAGGCGACGGTGATGACGAATTCACGGGGATCTCTTCCGCGTGCGGAATATGTTTTCAGTTGTTCTATAAACTCCGGCCTAATGCCGCTTTCGTTATTGAACAATTTCATGGACGACTCTTCAAACAACTCTCTATGAACGCATTCATCAGTCGTTTCCTCCTTTTGGAGAAAACCGCCTGGGAGAGCCCAATAACCTTCGAAAGCAGGCGCCTCGCCAGGCTTGGCATTACCCCTCCTGATCAGGAGCACCTGGAGCGATCGGTCTTCTTTGTAGAATCCGAACACCACGGCATCTGTGGTCACCGCAGGATGCCAGAAGGGAGATTCCCATTTCTTGGTTATTTCGTTGAATTTCATATCGTCTATACTAAATAGTTTCACTTCATGATACCCTTTCTCGCCATGGCATAACTTGAGCGAGCTCTGTTCTGCGCATGGCTTATCGAAAGCGTTCCATTTCACGCCGAAAAGTTAAACATTCTATTTTTCTCTTGCAAATTTTATTGCGTATATTTTACGCTAAGACCTCTTTTTTTGTAAATAGCGCGCCCCCGAAAGGGCATTCTTTCCTTTACGTCCGCGCTTCGTCTGCAAGAAAGCCGACACGCCCCCTCGGCCGAAAAGCTAAAAAAAGCGGGCGGGAGAAGGATTTCCCCAAGAATGTTTGCACAGACGGGAAAAAACGCGTATTTTTGCATGCGAGATAAATATAAGCGGAATATAAGATAAGGCCAAAAATCGGGCATAACTTATAGCGCAATATAAATTAAAAAAAAGCCTCATGGCGGACTATTACGAGTATGCGATCCCCCAACTGGTGAAGATCCTTGGCGCCCGCTTCAAGGACTACCGCCTGCGCAGCAACATGACGCAGAAGGAGGTCTCGGAGCAGTCGGGCCTCACGATCACGACCATCCACAAGTTTGAGAGCGGCGCCGCGGACAACATCTCGCTCGCCACGTTTCTCCTGCTGCTGAAGGCGATAGGAGAGATCGAGGCCCTGGACGACCTGCTGCCGGAGCTGCCGCCCTCGCCCTACCTGATCAGGAAGGAAAAGAAAGTGCAACGCATAAGACATAAGAAGCCACGGACCACTTGACCGACGAGCAACTGCGCTCGCTGGTCAAGACCTTCTTCCTCAGCTGACAGGCCATTTCTGATTTTCCGAGGATGCCTATGCTCTGAGGAATACTTGCCTCATGTCCTTTACTTTTTTTGTCCTTCCGATTCATGTCTTTTACTTCCATATCTATTGCTTCCATCGCTTTACAGTCCCTCCACATTCCTCTTACACCTTATTTATATAGTCCATCGGCCCCGCCCTTTCCCTGCTCCTCCTATCCGAGTAGACCTGGCGCAAGCGGAAGGCTTATGGACCTCCGGGCGCAAAGGTAAGCATTCCCATCCATACGACCTAAGAAAAAAGCGAGTTTCCGCCTCTGCTCCACGGGTGGCGCAAGCCCCCTTTTCGCAGGCTGCCCCACCCCGCCTCGACAAGCGGGGCAAACTATTTGCGCATATTTCTGGTTCATCCGGAATATGGGGTGGTAGAATACAAGAAGGGGGCTTTCTAATGATAAACGCAAGCATTAATCATTCCAAATATCGGATGAGCCATATTTCTTCGGGAAAAAGGATGGAGATTGGGAAAAAAGTAGTAAATTTGTGGGAAACATAATGACACGCCTATGAGCAAAAAGACAACGACTGGGCACAAGAGACGAATCCATAGCGCCCCACACGGCCACACGACCCTGCGAGACTGGCGCCTCGGCAGGACCCCCGCGCCACGCAGGCGGAGGATGAGCAACTACGCCATCAACCTCGCCTTTCTCGAGACCTACGCCCGAGAGAGCGGCTACGCCCTCAGCCCCCAGCAACTGGCCTCGATGGCGCGCAGCTTCACGCGATAAGAGGTCCGAAACGTCTTTTGCCACAAGAACGGCTACGAGGACTTCCGCGACCAGATCATCTGCCTCGACTACGACGAGCTGCTGGAAATGTATGTGGAGGAGACCGTCCACCCCGCGGTCAGGCCCCCATGGCAAAGCCCTGGCAACTACGCCTACTTCCAAAGCGAGGTGATGGGGCAGATGGCGTAGGGCGGCGGGCCGGCGAGGCATGTGACCATGCCAGCGACCATCTGCCTCATAGCGCCTCCATCATACCGAGCAAAGCTTCTCCGACCTACCACAAAGTAATCTTGCCCGCCATGCCCAAATCGAGCGTGGCCGTGGCAATGCCTAAGGCGCGAAAGACACGGCAGATGACAGGAAGCGTCATAGGACTTCGTCCGCTCTCCAAACGACAAATCTGAGAACGCTGCACGCCAATACGCCTACCCAGTTCGTCCTGAGTGAGGTTTTGAGCCAAGCGAGCCTCGCGCATGGCCGCACCCAAACGATACGAATTGACCTCGTCCTTCAACTGCTTTTCCATGGCGTCGCGACGAGGAGTACCCTTCTCGCCCCACACCTCATCGACTACTGCCGACAAGGGGGTCAGATGGACTTGCCTCATGTCTTTTACTTCTCTGTCCTTCCGATTCATATCTATTGCTTCCATCGCTTTACAGTCCCTCCTCATTCCTCTTACACCTTATTTATATAGTCCTTCGGCCTCTCCCTTTCCCCTGGCCCTCCTATCCGAGTAGGCCTGGCGCAAGCGGAAGGCTTATGGACCTCCAGGCGCAAAGGTAAGCATTCCCATCCATACGACCTAAGAAAAAAGCGAGTTTCCGCCTCTGCTCCACGGGTGGCGCAAGGCACATTTCGCAGGCTGCCCCACCCCGCCCCGACAAGCGGGGCAAACTATTTGCGCATATTTCTGGTTCATCCGGAATATGGGGTGGTAGAATACAAGAAGGGGGCTTTCTAATGATAAACGCAAGCATTAATCATTCCAAATATCGGATGAGCCATATTTCTTCGGGAAAAAGGATGGAGATTGGGAAAAAAGTAGTAAATTTGTGGGAAACATAATGACACGCCTATGAGCAAAAAGACAACGACTGGGCACAAGAGACGAATCCATAGCGCCCCACACGGCCACACGACCCTGCGAGACTGGCGCCTCGGCAGGACCCCCGCGCCACGCAGGCGGAGGATGAGCAACTACGCCATCAACCTCGCCTTTCTCGAGACCTACGCCCGAGAGAGCGGCTACGCCCTCAGCCCCCAGCAACTGGCCTCGATGGCGCGCAGCTTCACGCGATGGGAGGTCCGAAACGTCTTTTGCCACAAGAACGGCTACGAGGACTTCCGCGACCAGATCATCTGCCTCGACTACGACGAGCTGCTGGAAATGTATGTGGAGGAGACCGTCCACCCCGCGGTCAGGCCCCCATGGCAAAGCCCTGGCAACTACGCCTACTTCCAAAGCGAGGTGATGGAGAAGAACACCAGAACCTTCGGAGTACGAAGCGTCGCGCGATAGAAGCCCCTCCCGCATCCCAACGGTATTACAAAAAGACTACGAAACCACAGATCCACTATCAAGACAATAGACAAAAAGTTGCAAAAGCTAGCACAACGACGCCTGTAACCTTCTTGTAACAATCTCCACGAAAAAGAAAATCTGTAAGGGCTTTTGGAAAAATCGCCTACAATCACGCCAGTTCCACCCTTTGTAAAAAGACCAAAGAAAGATGTTTTGTATCTTTTAACACAACTTGTGCGAAAATTCAAAAATATTATTCATAACTTTGAACGCAATTTCCCCCCGATTCAAAATCGACGGTAGGAGAGATTGTAGGACCATAAACAAAAGTACTATGGACTGGAAAATTTGTAAGTTTTTTAGAAAGAAGGGCGAGCCGAAGTCTGGATCGGTTCGTCGAAAGCAGCCTTCGTCGCTGGACAAGATTTGGGATGCGATGGCTGACGGTCTTGGCCTTATGCGCCATCAACTGTCGAGGCAAGGCGATCATTGGCCATGTAGTGCAGAAGTCTACTCCTCGCAGACTTTGCCGCTCGACAAAAGCAGCTTTGGCTATCGGACCGACCTCGAGGTGTGGAGCGTGGACAGTACCCTGCGTTCCTGTCGAGAGCCGCCGCGCCAAGCGGATTTCGGACGGCCGACGATGGACGAATTCGTCGCCATTATTTCCAAGGTCATTATTTATCAATTATTACAAAATTCATTTTTCGGCATGGAGCAAGCAGAGAAGTCGACGAAAATTATTTATCAAATCCAGGGATGTAATATCACAAATATTGGTGGAGAGATTCAGACCCAGAACAACCAGATAGCCAACGACTTACGCAAGCAGACCGCCCATGTTGGCGGCGAGACGGAGGAGACAGCATCCACTACCCGCGGCAAGGGGCGTGGCGGACGCCAACGTCCCCTCTTCAAGGACCATTCGACGCTTCTTCGCGAGCGCGCCCGGTTTCTCGACTTCTTGCGCTTCCACCATCTTTGCGGCCGCAGCTTGACGTGCAAGCGCGACGACTTCTTCAACGACGTCACGGTCTGCTGGCTACACACTTGGCGAGAAGAAAACGTCTTGGCAGAGGACACGCCAACGGGGGGATCGGTTTATCGTTTTCTGACGGCGGACTGCGGCCTGAGGAGCGGAGTTACCGAAAAGTCTTTTTCCAACAAGATAAAACTTCATTACAAAACGAAACATTACACGCAAGACACTTTACGCCAAGTCAGGGCGTTTTTTCACCACCATCATAGCGGTTTGCCAGGTGAATAAAAGATGATTTTTCTATTCATCTACCATTTTTTTGATTTTCCAGCTATCGCATAGCAAGCAAAGCATCCCACTCTCTGGGGTGCTTTTTTCGTTGGTGCGCACCCACCATTCACCCCATGCCCCTCCACGCTTTCTCTCTAATTTTGCACTCGTCGTTCGGGATCTCCCGCGGCTACCCGCCCTCTTGCGTTCGAAAGCAGGGGGCGGGGAATGATGGTACTAAAGCAGGGTGGCACGGAAGCCTCTCCGACTGCCATCCGTACCAGAGAGGCGTTTTTTTACTTTAATTTATTATGAAAAAGAAAAGAACGGTTCTGCGCGTCAAGCTGCAGACGGAACAGACTCAGGAGCCTCGGCTCATGAATGACATCATCAACGACCTCCTCAACGGACAGGAGCCCTTCGCACGGGCCCGCCGCCACCGCACGGGCAGGGCATGGACGGAAAACATGCGCACGGAAAGCGCGTGGGCGGGCCTCACAAGCATGGGCCTCTACCCCAACACGGAGACGTGCGTGGACCTGAGGACGCAATTGCAGGAGCAGGGGGCCATGGAGCTGGGCGAGATGCTCCACGGGATGATCATCCGCGACGGCGAGGACCACTTCACCTTCACGGAGGACACCGCGGAGCGGAGGAAGGCCGAGCGCCGCAACCCGAGCATCTACGAGGGCAGGCGGGTCAACGTCAAGCGCAGAACCGACGGCACGGTCTATCCGACCTTCAAGCGGACGAAGGACATCAAGCCCGAGCAGCTGGGCGCGTATGTTCAGCGGGCGCTCTGCGAAGTGCTGATGGTGGTGGGCCAGCACGAGGCGGCATTGGCCCTGGCCGCCATAGGGGGCTTCGACCTCAGCGAGGTCTTCGCCTCTGACGAGGGCCTCGGAAGCTACGAGGAGGACTTCGGAGGCTGCGAGGGCCTCGGAGAGGAGGAGGACTGCGCAGAGGAGTAAGCCCCAGGCAAACGGAGGGCGGACGCCAAGCCCCTGAGGCAACCTCCCTCCCCCTCCGCCTGCCAAGGCCCATGCGTATCGCCAAGAGAAAACAAGGGCTTCGCAGCGTCTCAGCGTCTCAGCGTCTCAATGCAAAAAATGATATCCCTATCCTCCCTCCCCCTCTATATATATCTATATAACTAATTAATAATCAATAAGATATAAGAGAAAGAAAAGAAAGGAGCGAAAAAACAGACCCCCTCGTTTTTTCCAGTGAGACGCTGAGACGCTGAGACGCTAAGAAAGAAGCAACAAGAACAGAACAACACAAAAATATTAAGTATCAATGAGTTACAACATTTTCAGCCCCACGGCCCCCAAGATGCCCAAGCTGGGCAAGGGGACCCACACGCTCACTTTGGCCCTGTCGCAGACGTCGGCAGAGATGCGCGAACCTATTGCCGCGATGATCATTCCCGTCATGGCCTCGCTGATAACTGGCGTTAGGTTCAAGTACTCTGACAACCACTTCTATGAGCCTTGTGGGCAGATGGGCCACCTGATAGGCCCCTCGGGCATCGGCAAGGCACAATTCACACGTCTCGTAGAGGCCGTGATGCGCAGCTTTCGCCAGCACGACGAGACGGAGTTTCAGAAGCTCGTCGATTGGCAACGACAGATGAAGACCAAGGGAGCCAACAAGGAGAAGCCCGAGCGCCCCGACGTGGCCTTCTGGTATCCGCCGGCCGACATGACCAACGCGGCCTTCATCCAAAACTCCATGGCGCTGGAGAAACTGGGCGGGCGGACGCAGTTTGTCAACCTGCCCGAGGTGGAGATGGCCGACCGCATGTTCGGAGGCCACAGGCAGGTGAGCCAAATGGTGCGCAACATCTACGACCAGCAACGGGCGGGAGCGCTGCGCGCCACGGCAGAGGGCGTGACGGGCAACCCCGTGCTGCGCGTCAACATCACCTTCACCTCGACGCCCGAGGTGGCACGCCAGTTCTACAAGAAGGACCTGACCAACGGATTCTTCGGCCGCATCCCCTTCGCCTACAAGGAGCGGGGTGAGCGCAGCGGCCGCATCCCGCGCCAAGGCTCCTATAGCGACGAGTTCCTGACGAAGCTCGACGCCTGCCTGCTCAGACTGACCAACTGCAAGGGGTCCTTCACGATCCGACCGCTCAACAATTTGGCCGACCAGCTGGCCGAGGACATGGCCAAACTGGGCGACATGACCGACGACGACATGCTCTGGGACCTCTCCCACCGCAGCATCTTCTCGGCCTGGAAAAAAGGGGCCGTGCTATGGGTGCTCAACGACCAGTCCTGGACGAAGTCTATCGGCGAGATGGTGGAGTGGTTCTGCTACTACGACCTGTGGTCCAAAGTGAAAGTCTTCGGCGACATGTTCGGCCAGGGCGGAATGCCCACGGAGCAGGAGCGACAGGGCGGCGTGAAGAACATGCTGGAGAACTTGCCCGAGACCTTCAGCGAGCAGCAGCTGGAAGCCCTGCGCTTGAGCGTGGGCAAGGACAAGGACGGCACGAAACATCAGCTTCGTGTTTGGAAAAACCGCCGCTTCGTCACCTACTCGGCCCAGACGGGGCTCTACACCAAGACGCAGGAGTATCTGACGGGCATGCCCGCCTCACGCAAAAGCCGCAAGCCATGCTCGACCGACTGACCCTCCAGCGGCTCCGCGACCTGCCCATAGAGCAGGTGGCGGAGCGGGTGGGGCTCCACGTCGAGCGCCACAAGAGCCTCTGCCCCTTCCACGACGACCACCGCCCGAGCCTGACGTTTCACACGCGCAGCAACACCTTCCGTTGCTTCTCCTGCGGGGCGCGGGGCGGCCCGATCGACCTCGTGATGCGGCGGCTGGGGATGTCCTTTCCCGAGGCCTGCCGATGGCTGGACGGAGGCGTGAGGATCGACCCGCTGCCCCTCCCTCGCCCGCGGCCCAGGGAGGAAGAAGCTCACAAGCCCTTCGACGCGGCCCGCTACGCCCGCTTCTTCGAGCATCCGTGGCTGAGCGACCCCGCTCGCCAGTTTCTCTTCCAGGAGCGACGGCTGGACCCGAGGGTCGTCGCCTGGTGCCGCCTCACCTCGTGGACCGACCGCCACGGCACCAATTGGCTGCAGACGCCCTACTACGACACGCAGATGCGACTCGTGGGCCTGCAGAACCGCAACCTCGACTACAAGAAAAGCGCAGTCGCGGAGGCGCAGACGACCTCTCGGGCAACCTCGGCTATGGTCTCTCAGGCGGACGCCCGGGCAACCTCGGTTATGGTCTCTCAGACGGACGCCCGGATAGATTCACGGACGGACGCTCGGGCGACCTCAACTATAGTCTCTCAGGCGGACGCGCGGATAGATTCACGGACGGACGCTCGGGCGACCTCGGAGAAGGAAAATCGGACGACCTCGGGAATGGTTTGCGAATCGACCTCGGGCGGACCCGCCCAAGCAAACTCCGTGAGCCACATGGCGCCCGCGACGGCTCTCTCGTCCGAGGCCATAGCCCAGCCGCGCTTCCGGTTTCCGCAAGGGTCTCGTTGCGGTCTCTACAACCAGCCCGTGCTGCTGCGCCTTCGCCCTGGCGAACCGCTCTACATCACGGAGGGCTGCTCCGACTGCTGGGCCATGCTCTCCTCGGGGCGCAAGGCCGTCGCCATCCCCTCGGCCACGACGCTCCACGACGCCGAGGTGCGACTGCTCCTCGACCTCCACGATCGCCTCGCCACGCCCTTCCACATGTGTCCCGACGCCGACGCCCCGGGCGAGCGCCTCTTCCTGCAGCTGCGCGACCTGCTGCCGGACCTCGTCCACCACCACCTGCCCCCAGGCTGCAAGGACTTCTCCGACTATTATCTCTCCATCACCAAAAACAAAAAGTCATCATGAACGAAACTCCCATCCGGGCCTACAGCAAACAGGAGCTGGCCCAGACCTACTTCCCCGACATTGCCCCTCGTTCGGCCGTCAACCGCCTCCGCGCGTGGATAGACCGTTGCCAGCCGCTGAGCCAGGCGCTCCACGAGGCGGGATACCGCAAGACCTCCAAATGGTTCACGCCCCACGAGGTCCGCCTCATCGTCCACTACCTCGGCGACCCGTAAAACTACCGCGGAGCGGTTGCTCCGCCTCGCGCGAAAAGTCTATAGACTCCACGCGGACATAAAGAAATACTTTTCCATTACTCAGCAGAAAAACATACTCGTTGGTTGAGCACTCAGCAGGCCGCTTTTCCACCCCCATTACATTTCATCGCACATTATCGCACGGGTTCGCACGGCAGCGCATCCTATCGCACAACGGGGAAGGAGAGAAGCTATAACTTTGCACTCGGAAACGCTTACCGCCAGGCGTGAGACCAAGAATCCCAGCCGACAAGGACGAGCAGAGGGAGGGTGCGCATCCCAAAGCAACCCGAAGCCGTCCCGAAGGCCGAGCGAAGCCAAGGCCACACCATCCACACCCCTCCAACCATCGCCGAAGGCCAAGGCGAAGCGGGAGGGAACAAGGGCCGGGACGGCTGACGAGCGAAGGCTGACGGACGAAGGCCGACGGGCCGACGGCAGAACCCAGGCGGAAGCACATGTATCACCATTAAAATCAGAAGAAGAAACTATGGCAAAAATCATTCCTATCGATGTCATCAAGGGCATCAGCGGCAAGTATGGCAACAAGTCGAGCGACTACTTCGCCACCAACCGTTCGAGCAACCAGATCCACCTGGCCAAGATCATCAACCCCTACCAGGGACCGCCCACGGAGAAGCAGAAGGCGCAGCAGGCGAAGTTTGCCGCACGCCAGGTGGTCAGCACGGCCTGGCTCAACGCCAACCGCCCCTCGGAGACCACGGGCGAGAAGGGCACGGCAGACTACCAGTTGGTGCAGCGCATGAAGCGACAGATGGGCCTCTCCAACATCAACCAGGTGCTCCACAAGTACATGGGCGAGGACAACATCATCCGTCTGCCGCACGGCGACGAATTCCAGGCCCCGCCCACCCAGGACGGCGGAGGCTCCTCGGCCGGAGGCACGAAGCGGCGCCACACCATCACCCTCACCTCGGCCAACCCCGACCAGGGCACGGTCTCGGGCGGCGGCACCTACGACGAGGGCGCCCACGCCACGATCCGCGCCACGCCGAAGACGGGCTTCGCCTTCGACAAGTGGAGCGACGGCAACACGCAGTCCGTACGCACCCTGACCGTCAACGCCGACCTCACCCTCACGGCCTCCTTCAAGACGGCCAGCACGGGCGGAGGTACCGACCAGGGCGGAAATACCGACCAAGGCGGAAATACCGACCAGGGCGGAGGCGGAACCCTCGGCGACTAACCTCCCTCCCCCGGGCCTACGGCCACACGAAAGCAGGCCCGGGGGATCTCTCTCCTCCCGCCACAAGCGGCGCATAACTACTATTCATCATTTCATCAACGATTCAAAAAAAATCATCCCCTATCATGTCAGCAAACAAGAAAGAGACCTGGAAGTTTATCATCCAGACGGCCATCGCCATCCTCACGGCCATCGCCACCAGCCTGGGCGTCACGAGTTGCATCGCAGCCATCTGAGTGCCCCACCCTCCCGACGAGGGTCAACCACCCCAAGAGGCTCAACCACCCCACGGCCGCCCGCCTCGCCACGAGGTCCAGCCTACCCACGAGGTCCAACCTACCCGCGAGGCCCAACCGCTACCGTGCTGGTCCTCCCCCACCACCATAGTGCAGGCGCGGCCCTCACCCCAGCCTCATCTACGCGGGCCACCCTCGGCCCATTCCCTCCTCTATCGGAAGCCCGTCAATACCCCGTTATTGGCGGGCTTTCTCATGCCAAAGGGTTCGCGGGACATTCGCCTGCCGACAATACGTGAACATAAAGAAAAACAACTTGAACAACCTTTACAAATAATAACAACGCTTCGCCTCGGACATTCGTTTGCCGATAATCGTGGACATAAAGGAAAACAACTTGAACAACTTTTACAACTATGAACAACGCTTCGCCAGGATATTGCCTCTTCGAGGCCCATGCAGACCAAGGGCTGCTTGTAGGGAAACAACAAAATACAACGCTTCGCCATGGCATAACTTGAGCAAGCTCAGTTCTGCTCATGGCTTACCGAAAAAGTTGTATCATGCTGTTTACCTTGCAGCAGGATTGTAATACACGCAAAGCTTGTAAAGTTGTAAAATTATTGTAAAAGTTATATTTGTTGTTTTCCCTATCTTAGCAGGAATTATATCCCCGCGAAGCCTTGTATTTTGTTGTTTACCTTGCAGCAAGATTGTAATACACGCAAAGCGTGTAGGTTGTTCATTGTTGTAAAAGTTGTATTGGTTGTTTTCTTAAAATTCGCAAGAGAAATGGTTGGCCAAATGAGGAAACGGATTATGGCCAAATGAGGAAACGGTTTATGTCCAAATGAGGAAACGAATCAGGGCCAAATGAGGAAGCGGATTATGGCCAAATTAGGTAATAAAATAGGGCCAAATTAGGTAGTTCGAGATTTTCTTTGTATCTTTGCGGCAGAATCAAAGACTGAAAAGATGAAGCAATACAAGCACAGGATAGCAGATATCCTACTGAGGGACAGGCTGGAAGAAGTGGGAGCCGTCTTGATAGAAGGGCCCAAATGGTGTGGCAAGACCACGACGGCCGAGCAGCAGGCCAAGAGCGTGCTCTACGTGGCCGACCCCGAGAAGCAGGGCATGTATCGGGAGATGGCCGACCTGCAGGTCAAGATGCTCCTCAAGGGCGAGGCGCCACGGCTGATAGACGAGTGGCAGATCATCCCGCAGATATGGGACGCCATCCGCTTCGAGGTGGACCACAGAGGCGAGGAGGGGCAGTTTATCCTCACGGGGTCGGCCGTGCCCGCCTCGACCGACAAGATCCACCACACGGGCACGGGACGTTTTGCCTGGGTGACGATGCGCCCGATGTCGCTATGGGAGTCGGAAGAATCTACGGGAGAGGTGAGCCTGGAGCAGCTCTTCAAGGGCTGCAAGGAGGTGGTGGGCCGCAACCGTCTGCAACTGGCCGACGTGGCCTTCCTCGTCTGTCGCGGAGGCTGGCCAAGCGCCATAGGCAAGTCGGAGCGCGCGGCCCTCCATTTGGCCTTCAACTACTATGACGCCGTGGTGAGGTCGGACGTCTCGAGGGTCGATGTGACGGTAAGGAGTAGCGAGCGCACCAAACTCCTGCTGCGGTCCTACGCCCGCTCGCAAGGCGGCCAGGTGAGCATCAACGCTATCCGACAGGACATGAAGGTGAACGACGACGACACGCTCTCCGACAAGACGATACAAAACTATATTAGTGCGCTAAAGAAGATATTCGTCGTCGAGAATATGCCAGCCTGGAACCCCAACCTCCGAAGCAAGACGGCCATCCGGTCTGCCGAGTCCCGCTATTTCGTCGATCCCTCGATCGCCGCGGCTGCCCTCGGACTGGGTCCCGACGACCTGATGAACGACCTCGAGACTTTCGGCCTGCTCTTCGAGACGATGTGCGTCCGCGACCTCCGCGTCTATGCCGACGCCATAGACGGAAGCGTCTATCACTACCGCGACAAGCAGGGGCTGGAGTGTGATGCCGTCGTCCACCTGCGCAACGGGTCGTACGGGCTGGTGGAGATCAAGCTGGGTGGCGAGCAGGCCATAGAGAAGGGCGTAGGCACCCTCACGGAACTCGCCTCCAAGATCGACACCACAAAGATGAAGGCCCCCTCCTTCCTCATGGTCCTCACGGCCGTGGGCGACTATGCCTACCAGCGAAAGGATGGCGTCTATGTCGTCCCCATCGGCTGCTTGAAGCAGTAAAAGCGCATCAAGGGGACATATAGAAAAACAACTTGAACAACTTTTACAATTATAAACAACGCTTCGCGGGGACATCGCCTATCAACAATACGTGTACATAAAGGAAAACAACTTGAACAACCTTTACAACAACAAACAACGCTTCGCCAGGATATCGCCTCTTCGAGGCCCATGCAAACCAAGGGTTGCTGCAAGGGAAACAACTATGAACAACGCTTCGCCTTGGACACGTTTCCTGCTGGTTGTCCTGGCGAAGCTGTTCCATTTCATGGCACCCTTTCTCGCCATGGCAAAACTCGAGCGAGCTCGGTTTTGCTCATGGCTTACCGAAAGCGTTGTTACTTGTTGTAAAGGTTGTATTTGTTGTTTTCCCTTACTCAGCAGGAATTGTGCCCCGCGTCAGAAGACGAGGTTGAAGCCGAGGCGGATGCCCCCCTTGGAGATGCCCGGATAGGCCGTGTAGGTGAGGCGTCGGACGTAGTCGATCTCAAACATTTGGAAGATGTTGTGGATGCCCACGACCAGTTCGAGGTAGGGCTCGTTGGTCATGATGTGCGACCCCTCTGGCAACTGCCACAGGTCCGTGCGCAGACGGTTTTCGGGGAGCGTGGGGTTGTTCTTCGACGTCAGATGGCCCCAGAGGCCCTTGAAGGCCACATACTCGCGGAGCTTCAGTCGGCGCAGGAGCGGGACGCGGTTGAAGAGTTTGCCCGCCAGGTCCCAGGCGAGGTTGAACTGGAGGTAGCGGTCGTTGATGAACTCCATGTCCTCCATGAGGTTGAACGACCCCTGGTGCTCGAAGAGCGACGTGTTGACGGCCGGCAGACAGAGCATGAAGTAGGGCGCGCGGTTCCAGGCCGCCCCCGCCATGAGGCGCATGTCGAAATGTCCCCACGAGGCGAGCCACAGGCGCTTGTAGGCCTTCAGCTCCGTGGTGTTGTAGCGATACTGCCCGCCCAGGAATCCCTGCAGGCCCATGGTGTGGCGGAGCGTGAACTGAGGCGCGTCGAGGTTGACCTCGATGCGATGCTGCTTCGTGTTGACGTAGCTCTGGCCCGGGCGGTAGTCGAGCGAGGCCGTGATCTCCGTGGTGCGGATGCGGGAGACGGGCGTGCCGTCGAGGGCGAGGAAGGAGAGCGTGCCCGTGGGGCGGTCGGCCTCGGTCTTGAGCTGCAGGGACGAGGCCAGTCCGTAGTCCGTCTCCCACGTGAAGTTGAGCGCCTGGCGGTTGAAGAAATACATCTGCTCGGCCTTCTGCGGCTTCACGGACATGAAGATATTGTCCTTGTTGTGCTCCAGGTAGCGGTCGGAGGGCGACTCCACGTCCTTGGTCGATTCGAGGCTGATCGTGCGCACGGGAAACTCGTTGGGCTGGTATTTCGGCTTGTTGAACGAGTAGGTCAGTTTGCCGTCATAGTAGTGGTGGCCCGACTTCGTGCCGTAGGCGTAGTAGCCCTCGCCAAACCAATGGGGGGAGAGCTGGGCCGTGGACCGTGCCGAGGCCCTGAGGCGGATGCCATCGACGAAGTTGCGCGAGATGATGGTGTTGATCGGTCCGATGTCGATCTTGCTGCGTCCCTCCGAGGCCGTCTCGATGAAGTTTTCGGCCACGGCCTTGACGCCGACCATCACCCACTTGAAGCGGCTCGTCTTGCGCATCTGCTGGATAAACTGCTCCATGTTGGCCTCGCCATGCGTCAGGGGCGCGCGTCGGTTTTCGGCCCAGAAGGCCTCGTCGCGCGTCTTGGCCTGCGGCTCATAGACGGTCGTGGTATGGCCGCGGAAGAGGCGGTCGTCGATGGGGTCGAAGGCATAGTTGTCGAGACGCGTGGTGCGCACGACCATGGCGCGCTGGATCAGGCTCGTCAGCTGGAGCTCGGCCACCATGTTGTCCGTGGTCAGGGCCCAGTCGCCATTGGGCAGCCGCTCAAACTCCTGCTCGAAGCGGATGGACTGGACGAAGTTGACGCCCGTGCCGTGGGGCATCTGCATGACGCATCGGCGGACGTGGAGCGAGGAGTCGTTGAGGACGTAGAGCTCGCCGCGGAAGCCGAAGTCCTGGTTGTTGGCCGGCATAAACTGGAGGCGGATGCAACTGTCGCCCGCCACGGCCACGGTATCCTCGATATAGAAATGGTAGAAACTGATGGCTGTAGATCCTATGGGCGAGGGGAATCGCTTCTGCAGGAACGTGACCTGGTCGTCGTAGAGGTCGATGTCGCAGAAGATGTCCTTGGCCATGGTGTTGAAGACGTCGCCTGTCTGTATGAGTTTGGAGATGCCGCGCGTGGTCTGTCCGCGCACGAGGTCGCGCGTGGTGGCGGGGTGGCGACGGTAGAGATGGGTCGAGGCCGTCTCATCGACCGAGATGGGGAGGACAAACTGGTTGTTGTACTCCGAGACCTCCACCTGTCCGAGCAGCCAGGGCGAGGAGGCGAAGAGGCTTCCCTGCAGTTCCTCGGGCGTGATGTTGTTGATGGCCATGGTGATCTTCTGGTACTTGTCGTACTGGTAGAAGTCGTGGCGCTCGAGGTTGGTGCGCTCCTTGGCGGCTATGACGCGGCGCATGAGCTCCACGGCGGGGTTGCCCTTGCGCTTGTAGCCCTTCTTGCGCTTGGCCTTGACGGAGACCTCGGCCAGCTGGGTGTCGGAGGGCGTGAGGCGGATGATGAGGTCTCGCGAGGAGGTGCGGCTCGTGATGCGGACGCGCTCCGTGCGGTAGCCGACGGAGGAGACGCGCAGCACGTGGCCCTCGCGCCTGGGCAGGGAGAAGCGTCCCTGGGCGTCGGCCGAGAAGGGCGTCGGCTGGTCGGCATACTGGAGGGTGGCATGGGCGAGGGTGTCGAGTGTGACGGCATCCACCACCACGCCACGGACGCTCTGGGCGAGGGCCGCGAGGGCCGTCGTCCAGAGCATCGTGAGTGTGAGCGCGAAGGTCTTAGTCGATCTCCTCATCGGCTTCATAGCCACCCATTTCGCGGATGGCGTTCTTCAGCAAGACATACTGGTCGAAGAGGTTGTTGACGGCCTGCTCGCCCTTGGTGAAGTCGTGCATAGGCGCCTTGAGGAAGAAGCTCAGGAAGCGCTGGATGCCGTAGCGGCCGGCACGTGCGGCGAGGTCGCTCAGGAGCGTCAGGTCGAGCAGCAAGGGGGCGGCGAGGATGGAGTCGCGGCAGAGGAAGTTGATCTTGATCTGCATCGGATAGCCCATCCATCCGAAGATGTCGATGTTGTCCCATCCCTCCTTGTTGTCGTTGCGCGGCGGGTAGTAGTTGATGCGCACCTTGTGGTAGATGTTGCCATAGAGGTCGGGCTGGTCCTCGGCGCGGCAGATGGTCTCGAGCGTGGAGAGCTTGCTGACCTCCTTGGTGTGGAAGTTGGCGGGCTCGTCGAGCACGAGGCCGTCGCGGTTGCCCAGGATGTTGGTGGAGAACCAGCCGGCGAGTCCGAGGTTGCGCACCTTGAGAATCGGGGCGAATCCGCTCTTGACGAGGGTCTGTCCGGTCTTGAAGTCCTTGCCCGCGATCGGCATCTTCGTCTTCTCGGCCATCTCCCACATGGCGGGGATATCTACCGTCGTGTTGGGGGCGCCCATGATGAAGGGAGCACCCTCGGCCAGGGCCGCGTAGGCGTAGCACATGGAGGGAGCGACATGGTCGCGGTCGTCGGCCTTCATGGCCTGCTCCAGGCTGGCGAGCGTGGCGTGGTGGGCCTCGTCGTAGGGCACGTAGATCTCGGTCGAAGCGGCCCAGATCACGACCACGCGGGCGCAGTCGTTCTGCTGCTTGAAGTCGCGGATGTCCTGGCGCAGGGCCTCCACCATCTCCCATCGCGTGAGTCCCTGCTTGACGTTGTCGCCCGTGATGCGCTTGGCGTAGTTGGGGTCGAAGGCAGCCTTCATGGGCACGATCTTCTCCAGCTCGTCGCGCACGGGCTCGATGTCCTTGGCCTTGAGCACCTCGGCATAGACGGCAGCCTGGTAGGCGTTCTGGGGATAGGCGTCCCACGTACCGAAGACGATGTCGTCGAGCTTGGCCAGCGGCACGATATCGCCATAGTGCAGGTACTTCTTCTCCGCGCCACGTCCGACACGGATCTTGTCGTACTGGGTCATGGATCCCACAGGCTTGGAGAGGCCCTTGCGAACCATCAGCACTCCCGTCATAAAGGTAGTGGCGACGGCGCCGCAACCTACAACCATGATGCCGAGTTTGCCCTCGGCGGGTTTCACTTCTTGTTTCATTACTACTCTTTTATGTTAGTTCTTTTATTTGTTTGTTGGTTTCTTTCTCACCATTTTTTTGGGGCGGCTCCAACGGGGATTTTTCTCCCTTGAGGCCTCCCTGAGGATTTCTCTCGTGAGGTCTCCCTGAGGATTTCTCCCTTGAGGTCTCCCTTGAGGTTTCCCTTGAGGTCTCCCTGAGGATTTTTCCCTTGAGGTTTCCCTACCCCTTCTCTTGAGGTTTCCCTCGCGACTGGGAAATGGATCGACCTGTACGGTCGAAATTACCCAATACGCCCTGAAGGGGCAGAAGTTCCTAGCCCAGGGCATCGCCCTGGGTAATTATGAACGCCAATCTGTCGCCCTGTAAGGGCAAAAGCTTTAAAGAAGCAGGCTATAAACAATTCTTTTGCCCTTACAGGGCGTCTTGTTGATTGCTATTATACCCAGGGCGATGCCCTGGGCTAGGAGCTTCTGGGCTTTCAGCCCGCTTCAACCGTACAGTTCGAAATGGATTGCGCTTCCCTTGGGTCTCGGGGGTCCCCAACCTTTCCTCGCTTCAATTCACGGGATCGGGAGCACTTTCCTCACTTCGATTCACGGGATCGGGAGCACTCTCCTCGCTTCGATTCACGGGAGCTGGAGCACTTTCCTCGCTTCAATTCACGGGAGCAGGAGCAGCTGGTCGAGCGACGTGATCACGTGGGTCTCGGCAGGCGGCTCGTGCTGGTCGTTGTTCCATCCCTCGCCCTGGAGCCAGGCCGAGGCGCAACCCAGGGAGTGGGCGGGCAGGATGTCGTTCTTCAGACTGTCGCCCACGACCATGGTCTCCTGGGGCTGGAGCCCGAGCCGATCGAGGGCGATCTCGAAGAGGCGGGGGTCGGGCTTGCGTATGCCCTCGGCGGCACTCTCCACCACGGTCTGGAAATAGGAGCCTAAGCCCATCTCTTCAACCACGGTAGGCAGGTTGCCATAGAAGTTGCTCACGAGGGCCAGGGGCGCGCGGGCGGCCAACTGGGCCAGCACGGGGCGGTTGATCTCCATCTGTCGCAATACCTCGCCATAGAGGTCGAGCAGGAGGCGTTCTTCCAAGGCCCGCGTGTCGCTGTCCGAGGACAGGGCCTCGCGCTCCCGCAGACGACCGATCTGCATCCCGATCTTCGTGGCAAGCGTCTCGCGAAAGGTCATGGTCGGGAGGATGATCCCGCCCTGGCCCAGGGCACGCTCCGTATGGACGTAGGCCTCGCGAAAGTCGTCCCACGCCACGCCTACACGACATCGCTCGTAGCCATGCCAGATGAATTTGCCCCAATGGCAACCAGCCGTGTCGAGCGTGCCGCCATAGTCGAGCAGGTATCCCTTGATCACTCCTGTCATCTTCCTATATTTCTATATTTCCTGTATTCCAGTATTTCCTGTATTCCAGTATTCCAATATTCCAATATTCCAAATAGCTATAAGCTACATGGAGGCTTGGAGGACTTCCGTTCCAGTTGTTCCAATTGTTCCAGTTGTTCCAATCATTCCAGTCGTCCTAATCGCTCCTGTCGTTCCAATTGTTCCTATCTTTCCAATCGCTCCTGTCGTTCCAATCGTTCCTGTCGTCGTAATCACTCCTGTCGTCCTAATCATTCCTGTCGTCCCAATCACTCCTGTCGTCCTAATCGTATCAAACGTTTCAATGTTTCAATGTTTCAATGTTTCAGCGCACGATTGACCCTCTCTTGGGTCTGATAAGGATCAGGACGCTTGTGGCTCGCAGGTAAGAGCCTCGGTCCCCCTGGCAGTTTTTTCTCTCCACGCCCTACGGCTCGATGTCGGCCTGGGTGTCGCAGGAAGCAGCCTCGTGGTCCACGAGGTCGTCGTCGGTCTCGCAGAAGCCCGGACTGGCGGTCGTGGGAGCAGCCGTTTCGAGGCAGGCGGCCATGTGGGCGCAGAGGTTCTCGTGGCGCGTGTGCATGGAGACGTAGATGAGGTTATAGACCACGATCTCCATGAAGAGATAGACCCACGGGCAGTCGAGCAGGCAGGTGGCATAGATGAGGATGGCGCGCGAGTTGAAGGTCAGGAAGTTGGTCATCCACATCAGGGGGCGGCTGCCCGCGAGGAAGGCGTCCTTCCAGGGCTGCGGGGCCAAGGCGGGCGAGCCGTAGGTGGTGCGGAGACGGTCCATGAGGGCCTGAAACTGGGGCGTGCGGCGCTCCTGGCTGCGGCAGTAGTTGCGGTAGTTGTAGTGGAAGGTGCGGGCCCAGAAGGCGCCACGACGGGGCAACCGGGCGAGCTCCTGGCTCTCGTGGAGGCTACTGTCGAGCTCCGACCCCTCGCGACCCTTGAGGAAGAAGAGGTGAATCTGGCGGTAGTAGTCGGCGAGCGAACTCTGGGGGGAGTGGCTCAAGAGGCCCGCCACGGCACAGGCGGCCAGGGCACAGACGCCCCAACGGGTTTCGAGACCGGGAAGGGGTTGCGGCCAAAGGCGGAAGACGAGGGCCAGATAGATAGCGAAAAACCACACGTCGCCCGCAAATCCGTCGAGGCATCGGCCGATCATGGTCTTCTGACCCGTCAGGCGCGCCAACTGGCCGTCCGTGGAGTCGCAGAAGTTGGCCAGCATCAGCAGCACGACGCCCATGAGGTTGTGGAGCGGGTCCGTGTAGTGGAACATCCATCCCGCAGCCAGGCCGAGGAAGATGGAGATGATGGTGATGGTGTTGGGATGGACGCCCAGTCGCTCCCAGATGAGGGCGAAGAAGAGGCCGATGGGGCGCGTGAAATGGACGTCAAGCCATTCCTCCGTGTCCTTCGACTTCATGGATGCCTCCAGGAGGTCCTTGAAGCTGCGGTTTCCCATATTGTCTGATTTCATTCGTCGTCTGTATTGTGATGGCTGCCCCTCGGCCCGCGGGTCTTGCATGGGGGCAGTCGTTTCATCATTTCTACGAGAGGCCGTCGGTCGCTACTTGCGACTGGCGTCTCTCCTATTCTTAGGCAGGCCGTCGGTCGCTACTTGCGACTGAGGCCGTCCCTTCTGCTGCCTTGCGCACGGTCTCCATAAGCCGTCGCACGGCCAGCCTCAATAGGCTGCGACACGTGCAGTTTCAATGCCGCCAAACGTACTGTCCTAATAGGAAGAACGGACGAGGCAGAAAAATATTGCACGCCTCTGAGTTTTTTTCGGTTCTACAGTTCGTTGAGGGCCGATTGCTGGCGTCAAGGCCTCCCATACGTCAGTCTCCCGCCCGACACTCACGGCTCCACATACGCCCCATTTTCCTTGAGCGGTTCGAGGTGGACGATGACGTGGGTGGAGGATCCGAAGGCATGCTTGATATTCTGTTCGATGGCCGTGGCGTGGCGATGGGCCTCGTAGAGCGTCATGGCGCCCGGCATGCGGACGTGCATTTCGATAGCGTAGTGGTCGCCAATGCGGCGCGTGCGGAGGTTGTGGAGTCCGCTCACGCCCGGTTCCTCGCAGACGAGGCGCGAGATCTGCTGCTCCACCTCGTCGGGCAGGCTGGCCTCCAGCAGGTCGCCGACCGACTCGCGAATGAGCCTCACGGCCTCCCAGACGATGAAGCCACTCACGGCCACGGCCGTCAGGGGGTCGAGGATGGTCCATTGGTCGCCCAGGAGGATGGCACCGCCGATACCCACGCTCGTGCCCACGGAGGAGAGGGCGTCGGAACGATGGTGCCAGGCATTGGCCACGACTACCGACGACTGATAGCGTCGGCCCACACGGACCGTGAAGCGGTAGCACCACTCCTTGGAGACCACGCTCAGCAGGGCGGCCACGAGGGCTATCCACCCGGGCTGCGGCAGCACCACGCCATGGAGCGCGTCCCAGATCTTGCTCACGCCTTCCACACAGATCATCACGCCCACGGCCAGCAGCATGCCGCCGATCAGGGCCGTGGCGAGGGTCTCATACTTGCCGTGGCCAAAGTCGTGGCTCTTGTCCTGCGGCTTACCGCTCAACCGGATGAAGACCAGCACGACAAGGTCGGTCACGAAGTCGCTCAGCGAATGGACGGCATCGGCTATCATAGCAGACGAACCGCCCAGCACGCCTGCCACAAACTTGAAGACCAGCAGCACGCCATTGACCATGCTGCCGCCTATCGTCACGCGGTCAATGGCCTTCTGCCGTTGCCCGTCATTTTCCTCTTTTATCTCTTTCTCATTCCCCTCTTCCATCTCTTTCCTTCCTTTCTTCTCATCCCTCTCTTCCATCATTCTCTCCTTATCTATAGTGTTTTCTATCGGGCCATAGCGTTTGTTTCTATCGGGTCCTAAGACGCCAGCCCACAGAATCGATTGCGCTTCCGCACAACTTCCATTGCGCTTCCACGCAACTTCCATGCCATTTCCGCACAACTTCCACAACGCTAATGCGGGGCAAAGTTACCAATATAATTCCAAGAATGTATGGAAAATCCGATTTTTTCACCTACTTTTCGGTTTCGCCCCACTCTTTCACCCAGGCCCAGCCTGATCCGTTCTACCCTATCCGCCTATGCTTTGGATGAGGAAACCAATTTTTGCACCAACTAGGTGCAAAATTATAAGAGGCTGAAAATCAATGCACTATAAAATTGCACCAACTAGGTGCAAAAAATGCATCAGCAGAAAAACGCTCGCTATTTTAGAATAAAAAAAATAACGTCTTCTTCTTGCCCGGAATATGCTTTGGACTTTTGGCTTGACCCGCGCAGGTTGTCATTCATGCCACATTGATATGTGTCAATCCGATGACATGAAGCCTCAACGGCCGAAATGGGCAAAAAAACTCTCACTTTTTCTTTGTGAACCGAAAGAAAATGTGTAATTTTGAGGCACGGAAAGCAAAAAAGCGTTAAGGCTGGAACGAGCCGACTTGCCAAAAGCTGCCGCAAACACATAATAAACTAAACGATATGAGTTATTTAAGATTCGAGAAAGCGCTGATGACCAACTTGCAAGAGTCGCTGCCGAGGGAGTTGCTACGCACCAACCGATCGGGAGCCTACGCCTGCTCGACCATCGTCGATTGCAACACACGCAAGTATCACGGGCTGCTCGTAGTACCGATACCCGAACTCGACGATGACAACCACGTGCTTCTCAGCTCCTTCGACCCGTCCGTCATCCAGCATGGCGTGGAATTCCAACTCGGGCTCCACAAATACAAAGGCGAGGCCTTCAGCCCCAACGGACATAAATACATCCGAGAATTTGACTGCGAGAAGGTGCCCACCACGCTCTACCGCGTGGGAGGCGTGAAGCTGCGCAAGGAACTGGTCTTCCAGCACTACGACGACCGCGTGCTCATCCGCTACACCCTCGTCGACGCCCACTCCGAGACGAAACTACGCTTCAGGCCCTTCCTGGCCTTCAGGAGCGTGAAGCAGTTTACGCACGAAAACCCGACTGCCAGCCGCGAATACGAGGAGATCGAAAACGGCATACGCACGAGGATGTACGCGGGCTATCCTTATTTATATATGCAATTCTCCAAGAAGCCCACGTTTGTCTTCCACCCCGACTGGTATCGCGACCTGGAATATCCCAAGGAGCAGGAGCGCGGATACGCCTCGCGAGAGGACCTCTACGTGCCGGGCTACTTCGAACTGCCGATCAAGAAGGGAGAGAGCATCATCTTTGCCGCATCGACCTCGAAAAGCGATACTGCCACCCTCGCACCCATCTTCGAGGAGGAGCGCGAGAAGCGCATACCGAGAGACAACTTCGTACATTGCCTCTACAACGCCGCACACCAGTTTCTCAACCGCTCGAAGGAGGGAGAGAACTATATCCTGGCGGGATACCCGTGGTTCAAATGCCGCGGACGCGACACCTTTATCGCCCTGCCCGGACTGACGCTCCCGGGCGGCGAGCGCACACGATTTGAGGAGGTGATGGAGACGGCGGCCAAGGGGCTGCGCCAGCTCATGACGGGCCAGCCGATGACGGTCAGCATCTGCGAGATGGAGAAGCCCGACGTGGGACTCTGGGCCGTATGGACCATCCAGCAGTATGCCAAGGCCGTGGGACGCGAGCGAGCCCACAAACTCTACGGAAGCCTGGCGGGCGAACTGGTGGACTACGTCATCCGGGGCGGCCACCCCAACCTGCGCCTCGACGACAACGGACTCCTCTATGCCGAGGGGCGCGAGGAGCCGATCACCTGGATGAACTCCACGGCCAACGGCCAGCCCGTCGTGCCACGCACGGGCTATATCGTCGAGATCAACGCCCTATGGTACAACGCCCTGCGGTTCGTGGCCTCGATGAAACGGGAGTTTGGCGACGCCGGCGAGGCCGACCGACTGGACCAGTTGGCAGACCAGACGAAGGGGGCCTTTGTCGAGACCTTCCTCAACGAGTACGGCTATCTCTACGACTATGTCGATGGGGCCATGACGGACTGGAGCGTGAGGCCGAACATGATCTTTGCCGCGGCCTTCGACTACTCGCCCCTCGACGAGCGACAGAAGAAGGGCATCGTCGATATCTGCACGCGCGAACTGCTCACGCCCAAGGGACTGCGGACGCTCTCGCCCAAGAGCGGGGGATACAACCCGATGTATGTCGGACCGCAGACGCAGAGGGACTACGCCTACCATCAGGGCACGGCATGGCCCTGGCTGGCGGGATTTTATATCGAGGCCTGTCTGAAACTCTACAAGCGGTCGCGCATCAGCTTCGTGGAGCGACAGATGGCGGGCTACGAGGACCAGGTGCTCCAACATTGCGTGGGCACGCTACCCGAACTCTTCGACGGCAACCCGCCCTTCAAGGGACGAGGGGGCATCTCCTTCGCCATGAACGTGGGAGAGGTGCTGCGCGCCAACGAATTGCTCGAAAAGTATAAGTACGCTAAGTAAAGAAACAAGGAAGGCTCTAATATAAGAATATGAAGGTATTAATGTTTGGATGGGAGTATCCTCCCCACGTCTATGGCGGACTGGCGACGGCCAACTTCGGCATCACGGAGGGTCTCCACGCGCAGGGCGACGTCGATATCACGCTCTGCCTGCCGCATCCCTTTGGCGACGAGGACCAGTCCTACTGCCGGATCGTGGCCATGAACCGCGTGCCGATCGTGTGGAGCGACGTGGACTATGGCTTCGTGGAGCAGAGGCTCGGCGGACTGATGACGCCCGACTACTACTACCGGCTGCGCGACCATATCTATGCCGACTTCGGCCACATGAACGTCAACGAACTGGGAGCCATGGAGTTTGCAGGCGGATACCCGGCCAACCTCCACGAGGAGATCAACAACTACTCCATCATAGCGGGAGTGGTGGCAAGGACCGAGGACTGCGACATCATCCACGCCCACGACTGGCTCACCTTCCCGGCTGGCATCCACGCCAAGCAGGTGAGCGGAAAGCCGCTCTGCATACACGTCCACGCCACCGACTTCGACCGGTCGCGCGGACAGGTCAACCCCACGGTCTATGCGATAGAGAAGGACGGCATGGACAACGCCGACTGCATCATGTGCGTGAGCGAGCTGACGCGGCAGACGGTCATCAACCAGTATCACCAGGACCCGCGCAAGGTCTTCACGGTCCACAACGCGGTCTATCAGCTCAAGCCGGAGGTGGCGGCCCTGCCAAGGCCCGACCATCGGGGCAAGGAGAAGATCGTGACGTTCCTCGGACGCATCACCATGCAGAAGGGACCGGAATATTTCGTCGAGGCGGCCAGCCTGGTGCTCCATCGCACGAGCGACATCCGATTCTGCATGGCGGGATCGGGAGACATGATGAACCAAATGATCTATCTCGCGGCAGAACGGGGCATCTCGGACCGATTCCACTTCCCGGGATTCATGCGCGGAAACCAGGTCTATGAGTGTCTCAAGGACTCGGACGTCTATGTCATGCCCTCGGTATCGGAACCCTTTGGCATATCGCCCCTGGAGGCCATGCAATGTGGCACGCCATCGATCATCTCCTACCAAAGCGGATGCGCCGAGATACTGACCAACTGTATCAAGGTGGACTACTGGGACACGCAGGCCCTGGCAGACGCCATCTATAGCATCTGCAACAACGACAGCCTCTTCGACTATCTCTCCAAGGAGGGCAAGCGCGAGGTGGATCAAATCACATGGGAGAAAGTGGGCGCATGGATACGCCAACTCTATAGGCAGACGCTCGGCTGGCAATAAGGCGGAGACCGCGAATGGGGGGAAACGCCTTGACAGAAGGAGGAGCCCTCATCCACAGAAGCCATCGACAGCAGGAGACCCTCGACAGCAATGGGGCCTCATACCAATCAAACAAAATAAATAAAAATCAGAGATGAAAACTATTTGCTTATATTTCGAGATACATCAGATCGTACACCTCAAGCGCTACCGCTTCTTCGACATCGGAGCCGATCACTACTACTACGACGACTACGAGAACGAGCGAAGCATAGCCGACATCGTGGACCGAAGCTACATGCCCGCGCTCAACACGATCGGGGAGATGATCAAGGAGCATGGCGACTACTTCAAGGTGGCGTTCTCGCTCTCGGGCGTGGGTATGGAGCAACTGGAGCTCCATGCGCCAAAGGTGCTCGACAAACTGCAGGAGCTCAACCAGACGGGCTGCGTGGAGTTTCTGGCCGAGCCCTACTCCCACGGTCTCTCCTCGCTCAAGGACGAGCAGGTCTTCCGCGACGAGGTGAAGTTGCAGGCGGAGAAGATCAAGGAGTATTTCGGACAGGAACCGAAGATCTTCCGCAACTCGGGCCTCATCTACAAGGACGAGATCGGAGAGGTCGTGGCCGACATGGGATTCAAGGGACTGCTCACGGAGGGTGCGCAGCACGTGCTGGGATGGAAGAGCCCGCACTATCTCTACCATTGCGCGCTCAACCCCAACCTCAAGTTGCTCCTGAGAGACTACACGCTCTCCGACGACATAGCCCTCCGATTCAGCAACTCCGACTGGGAGGAGTATCCGCTCTTTGCCGACAACTATATCGACAAGATCGCCAAACTGCCCGAGGAGGAGCAACTGGTCAATATCTTCATGAACCTCTCGGCCATCGGCATCTCGCAACCGCTCTCCAGCGGCATCCTAGAGTTTCTGCGCGCCCTCCCCGAGTGTGCCCGCAAGCGGGGCATCACGTTCTCCACGCCCACGGAGGTATGCATGAAACTCAAGAGCATGGGCGAGGCCAACGTGCCCGTGGCGCTCTCGTGGATGGACGAGGAGCGGGACGTCAGCACATGGCTCGGCAACCCCATGCAGCAGGAGGCGGTCAACAAACTCTATAGCGTGGCGGAGCGCGTACGCATCATCGACGACCCGGCCCTCAACCTCGACTGGATGTATCTGCAGGCGTCCAACAACTTCCGCATGATGTCCACCAAGCAGTCGAACGTGGGCGTGGAAAGGGGTATCTTCTCCTCGCCCTTCGACGCCTTCTCCAACTATATGAACATCCTGGGCGACTTCCTCAGTCGCGTGCGCCAGCTCTACCCGGAGTCGATCGAGGACGATGAGCTCAACTCCCTCCTCACGACCATCCGCAACCAAAGCGACGAAATCGAACTGAAGGACAAAGAGGCTTCGCGCCTACAGGCCCGCGTCGAAAAACTCGAGTCGGAGAACAGTAAGCTCCACGACCAGATCGACCAGCTGGAGGAAGAAGTCAAGAGCCCTGCCAAGGAGACGACCAAAGGTTCGCGCAAGGGTGCTACCAAGGGCGCTTGCAAGAAGAGCACAAAGGCCTCCAAGGAGACGAAGCCGAAGGCTGCTCCCAAGACCCCTCGTCGCAGTCCGCGCAAGAAGGCGACGGAATAAACAGAATAAAAGTGATATAACCTCAGACGTTTTCTCCACATATATATATAGCATGGCGAGAAAACGAGAAATAAAAAGGAACGCTTCGCCAGGACAATCAGCAGGAAAGTCCAAGGCGAAGCGTTCCATTTCATGGTACCCTTTCTCGCCATGGCATAACTCGAGCTCGGTTCTGCGCATGGCTTATCGAAAGCGTTGTGTTTTGTTGTTTACCTTGCAGCAAGATGGCTCAAGCGAAAGATTGTAACTTGTTGTAAAAGTTGTATTGGTTGTTTTCCCTACTCGGCAGTCTGTATTGAAACGACACAAACTACCCTATCGCTCCACGGTCCGCACGCCATTGACAAAGGAACGGGCGTCCATGCGCTTCTTGCCCGAGAGTTGAACCTCGAGGAGTTCGAGCTGGAGGTCGGTGGCGTTGACATAGATGTGGCCCTTTTCGAAAACGAAGGTGCCAGGGGCGTCGGTAGTCGGACGGGCGGTAGAAGCGGCCTTATAAATTTTGAGCGTGGTGGTCGGCTTGCCATCCACGGAGACGGTAGTCCACGATCCGGGCACGGGACTCAGACCGCGGACGAAGTCGTGGAGCTGCTTGGCCGTCTGCTGCCATTGGATCTCGCAAGTCTCCTTGAAGATCTTGGGGGCCAGCTTGAGATCGCCCAACTGAGCCTCATCAATGATCTGCTGCTGGTCCTTGCTCGGGATATTGCCGTCATGGGCCAGCATCAGGTCGATGGTCTCCAGGGCCAGTCCAGCCCCGAGGTTCATCAGTCCGTCATAGACATACTCCACGTCGGCATCGGCCGGGATGGGGAACGGCTTCTGGAGGATAATGCGGCCCGTATCGACATCCTTGTCGAGGAAGAAGGTTGTCACGCCCGTCTCGGTCTCGCCATTGATGACGGCCCAGTTGATGGGGGCTGCGCCACGATACTGGGGCAGGAGGGCCGCATGGACGTTGAACGTGCCAAAGCGGGGCATGTCCCAGATGATCTCGGGCAGGAGGCGGAAGGCCACAACCACCTGGAGGTCGGCCTCATAGGCCCGAAGCGCCTCCACAAATTCGGGGTCCTTCATCTTCACGGGCTGGAGGACGGGGATGTTGTGCTCCTGGGCATAGACCTTGACGGCAGGCGGCTGGAGGCGGTCCTGATGGCGACCCACGGGTTTGTCGGGCTGCGTGACCACGGCCACGACCTGATAGCCATTCTCTACCAAAGCACGAAGGGAAGCCACGGCAAACTCGGGCGTTCCCATGAATATAATCTTTAAGTCTTTCTTTTCCATTTCTTATGATTCCTTTTTCTTTTCGTTGGACGGGGGCGGCCAAAGCCTTACGACCCGCGGGCGCAGCCAAGCTTACTCCGTGCTATAGTCGCGGATGACCTGCCGATACATAGTGTACATGCGCGTGCGGGAGATGTAGCCGACCAGATGGCCCTCCACGCTCAGCACGGGCAGGTAGTCGGCGCCCGTCTTGTCAAACGTCCGCATGACGCGCTCCATGGAGTCGGTAGCGGCAAGCGTGGCAGGTGGCAGCGTCATGAGCTGGCGTACCGTGAAGCGATGGTAGAGCTCGGTACGGAAGATGACGTTGCGCACCTTCGTCAGGTCGATCTCTCCCAGGAGATTGTCGTTGTCGTCGGTCACGGGCAGGTAGTTGTGGCGGTTGCTACTGATGGCGAGCACCAGTTTACCCATCTCCATATCGGGCCGCACGGAGGTATAGTCGCGCTCGATGATGCTGTCCATGCTCATCAAGGTCAGGACCGAGTGGTCCGTATGGTGGGTGAGCAGTTTGCCCTCGCGGGCCAGTCGGAGCGCATAGATGCTATGGCTCACGAAGATGGAAATCGTGAGGTAGGCACTCACGGCCACGACGATGAGCGGGATGAAGAGGCTGTAGCCACCCGTCAGTTCGGCGATGAGGAAGATGCCCGTCAGGGGGGCGTGCATGACAGCCGCCATCACACCCGCCATGCCATAGAGTGTGAAGTTCTTCTCGGGCACATAGACCCCGAGCTCATACTGATTCCACAGGCGCGCGAAGAGGAAGCCGAAGGATCCGCCGATGAAGAGCGAGGGGGCAAAGGTACCACCACAACCGCCCGCGCCATTGGTGGCACTCGTGGCGAAGACTTTCGTGATGACCACCAGGGCCACATAGAGGACGAGATACTCGTCCTTGCCCGCGAAGAGCGACTCCTGCATGACGGTATCCCAGTCGGTCTCGGTCTTGCCCTCGATGAAGACGGCCAGGGTGTCGTAGCCCTCGCCATAGAGCGACGGAAAGAGGAAGATGAGCGTGCTCAGGGTGAGACCTCCGATGAGGAGCTTGACGTAGGGTCGCTTGGCCAGTCGTGCGTAGCCGTCCTCACACCACGACATCGTGCGCATGAAGTAGATAGAGACGAAGCCACAGCCCACACCCAGGAGGATGGTGGCTGGCAGACGGTCGAGCTGGAAGATGTCGTCGGTATGAAAATTGAACATCGAGGCCTCGCCCGTGAAGAGGTAGGAGAAGCAGGTGGCCGTGACCGAAGATATGAGGATGGGCAGGAGCGAGGCCATGGTCAGATCGACCATCAGGATCTCGATCGTGAAGACCAGTCCCGCTATCGGGGCCTTGAAAATGCCTGCCACGGCTGCCGAGGCGCCACAACCCACAAGAAGCATCAGCCGCTTGCGCTCCAAATGGAAGAGCTGGCCGAGGTTGGAGCCAATGGCCGATCCCGTCAGGACGATCGGGGCCTCGGCTCCCACGGATCCACCAAAGCCGATAGTGATGGCCGATGCCACGACCGACGACCAGGTATTGTGGGGCTTGAGGTGGCTCTTCTTCGTCGCGATGGCATAGAGCACACGCGTGATGCCGTGGGAGATGTTGTCTCTCACGACATATTTGATGAAGAGAGAGGTCAGCCAGACGCCAATGATTGGATAGACCAGGTAGAGCCAGTTGATGCCCGTGATGCTGAAGCCCGAGGTGATCAGCAGTTTGATCTGATGGATGATGAAGTGGAGCACCCAGGCTGATACTGCCGCCAAGAATCCTATGACAAAGGCGAGCAGCAACAGAAACTGGCGGTCGGAGACGTGCTTGCTCCGCCATCGGTCGATGCGCAATATGAGGGATTGGGTTTCCTTGACCGTCTTGTTCGGTCCTTTGAGGATGTCCATTGACTTGCTTATTTCCTATGCTTGCTTTCTATGCTTACTTATTCCTATGCTTGCTTATTTTCTGATGACCGTCACCACGCCATCGGCCGTCAGCTTGATGATGCTCGAGGGCTTGTGGGGCTTGTGCTCCTGCCGTCTGGTCTCGCAGACGTAATCGACGGCCTCGAGGATGGCGGGGTCGATGTCGCGGTAGTTTTGTGCCGTCGGCATCCCGCTAATGTTGGCCGAGGTACTCACGATAGCCTTCTGCATGCGGTAGCAAAGGGCCTTGGAGAAGGCCTCGTTGGTGATGCGGATGCCCACAGACCCGTCCTCGGAGATGAGGTTGGGGGCGAGGTTGACGGCATGGTCGAGGACCAAGGTAGTCGGACGGTCGGTCGTGGCGTCTATCAAGTCCCAGGCCACGGCAGGCACTTGGCGTACATAGCGCTGGAGGCGGTCGTCGCTATCGACCAGACAAATGAGGGCCTTGGCGTCGTCTCTCTGCTTGATACGATAGACGCGGGCCACGGCCTCGGCATTGGTGGCGTCGCATCCGATACCCCATACCGTGTCGGTCGGATAGAGGATCACCCCACCCTTGCGCATACATTCTACTGCATTTCTGATATCTTCTTCTTGTTTCATTTTCTTCGTTTACTTCTGTTGTCTTCTTTGACTTCTATTGCCTTCTGTTGTCTTCAGTTGTCTTCAGTTGTTTTGATTGCGGACCCGGTCGCGTCTGCCGACGGGGGCAAGCCCCTTTTGACTTAGTAAATGCGCACCCGGTCGCCCACACGCACTTTGTAGTCGCGCGAGGCAAGTTGCGGATTCATCCGTTTCAGTCGCTTGAGCTGGATGCCAAACATCTGGGAGACCTGATAGAAACTGGTGCCGTCCTTGACTTGGTAGTACGGCTGCTTCTTGTAGCGCGACTTTGGAGCGCGCTTCTGCTTCTTGGAGAGCCAGACTACCTCGCCAGCCTTCAACTTCGCTTTCACCTCGCGGTCGTTGAACTTCGCCAGATGGCGCGCGCGGATATCCATCTCCTTGCCGATAGAGGCGTAGGTGTCGCCCTCGCGGGCCACGACATAGAAGTTGTCGTTATACTTCAGGATGCGATGGACATTGACCTGGCTAAAGTCAGGCTTGTTGATGGGGGTGCCCTGCGTCACGGCCAAGTCGCGGTTGGGATCGTGGCGGACGATAGGGCTGGCCTTGTCGTGCTCATAGAGGCGGTAGGCTTCGATGATGTCGATCAGACGGTAGGCATACTTGGGGTTGGTGGCATAGCCCGCACGCTTCAGTCCGTGGGCCCATCCCTTGTAGTCGGTCTTGTCCAAAGTGAAGAGGCTCTTGTAGTGGGCCCGGTTGGCAAGAAACTTACTATGGTCCTCGTAGCTCTCCAGGGGAGAATCATAGACGCGGAACAACTCGCCCCTGCGGTCGTCGTCATGGCGCATGGTCCGGCCTCCCCAGCCGTGGCTCTTGATACCAAAGTGGTTGTTGCCCTTCGTGGCAAGCTCGCTCGTGCCGGCTCCGCTCTCCAGCAGTCCCTGGGCCAGGGTGATGCTGGCAGGGATGCCGTATTTGTGCATCTCGACGATGGCGATGTCCTTGTATCGGTCGATGTAGTCTTGCCATCTTTGGTTCCATCTGATCTGAGCCTGGAGGGGCAAACAGAATCCTATCAGCAAGAGAAGCGTGAATAGTGAGAGTCGTTTCATATAGCCCGAAAAGTATTTTGCCCGCAAATTTACTAAATTCTTTCTATTTGCGGACGGGTTGGTCTCATTTTTTTTCATTACTTTTGCACACATGAAGATTACACTCGCCATTGGATCCAATATTCTACAGCAGAAGAACATCGACGAAGCCCAGTCGCGGCTGCGCCATCTGCTGCCCGGAATCGTCTTTGGAGAAGCGGTTTGGACGACGCCCATCGGCATCCAGTCCGACCGTTTTCTCAACCTCCTGGCCTATGCCGACACCCCGCTTTCGCTCGACCATCTGCAGGAGGCGCTCAAGGCCATCGAACGCGAGATGGGCGACAGTCATGAGAACCATCAGCTGGGCCACGTGATCATCGACCTCGACGTGGCGGAATATGACGGGAGGACCGTCAAGGAGGTGGTATGGATCAAAGGAGTCCAACAGGCGCAACAAACAAACTGTTAGCAATATTGGCAAACAAGCGCAGATGCCCAACTGTTAGCAATAAGAACAAACAGAAGCAATACAAACAAACAGAAATAAAAAAACCAAACAGTTAGCAATACAATCAACATGAAGAAAATCCTATCATTCGTTTTCCTTCTGCTTTGCTGCTCGTCTGTCTTCGCACAGCAATTTGACAGCTATTTCACGGATGCCACGCTTCGCATCGACTACATCTTTGCGGGCAACTCCAAGCAGCAATGGATCGCACTCGACCAACTCAACCGCATCCCGCGTTGGTATGGCAAGCGCCAGCACCTGGCCGAACTCCCCGTGGAGGGCAATGGCCAGATTACCGTCCGCGACCATCGCTCGGGCGCGATCGTCTATCGCAACTCCTTCTCCACACTCTTTCAGGAGTGGCTCTCCTATCCGGAGGCTGAGACGACGACACGATCCTTTGAGAACGTATTCCTCATCCCCTATCCGAAGGATACGGTCGATGTGACGGTAGAACTGAAGAACAACCGACGCGAGGTGACGGCCTCCATGACGCATACGGTCGTGCCTACCGACATTCTCATCCGCCATATTGGCGAGAATAGCGTCACGCCTTATGTCACGCTCCAGCAGGCGCGCGACACCTCCCGTTGCATCCATATCGCCTTCCTGGCCGAGGGCTACAAGCAGGAGGAGATGGCTACCTTCGAGGCCGACTGCCGGACGGCTACCGAGGCCCTCTTCGCCCACGAACCATTCAAGTCGATGCGCGACCGCTTCAATGTCGTGGCCGTAGAGGCTCCCTCCCAGGAGAGCGGCACCTCGGAGCCGGGCAAGGGAGTGTGGAAGGACACGCCCCTGAGAAGCCATTTCGACACGTTCTATAGCGACCGCTACCTGACGACGCTCCATCTGAAGGCGCTCCACGACTGTCTGGCGGGCACGCCCTACGAGCACATCATCGTGTTGGTGAACACGGAAAACTATGGTGGTGGCGGCATCCTCAATAGCTACAACCTCGCCATGGCCCACCACAAGGCCTTCAAGCCCGTGGTCGTCCATGAGTTTGGCCACTCGTTTGCCGGCCTTGCCGACGAGTATGCCTATGAGGCGGAGCAGATTCCGATGTACCCGCACGATATCGAACCGTGGGAACCGAACATCACCACACAGGTCAACTTCCACAACAAGTGGGAGAACCTCATCGGCAAAGAGGAGGGCGTCGGCCTCTACGAGGGTGCTGGCTACTCGCTGAAGGGTGTGTGGCGCGGATGCAAGGACTGCCGTATGCGCACGAATGAGCATCCGGTATTCTGCCCGGTATGCCAGCAGGCGCTCACCCGACTGATCAATTTCTATACAGAATGAGACTAAGGAGGCTTCTCCTTATCCTATTATGCTTCGTTTCCGTGTCGGTCTTCCCACAAGGCAAGGAGGCCGACACGGAGGCTTTGGGGCGTGCCCTGGAGTATTTCCAGTCGCAGAAATACCACGAGGCACTCCTCATCTTCCAACGACTCGACCAGTCGTATAAGCTCAACGCACGCTACAAAGCATATATCGGACTGTGCTACTACTACGACTGGGACTACAAAAAAGGCGACAGAATATTTCGATACCTTCCTGCCCAAGCTCGACATGCTGGCACCCGAGGAGCGAGCGCTCTACTATTATGCGGACGGGGAGAGCCACTTTCAGTTGGGCCACTACGACCAGGCGATCCTCCTCTTCCAGTCTGCGCTCTCCCTTTGCCACGACCGGGACAAGGGCGACAGTTGGTTTCGGATCGGCTTCTGCTATTACTTTCTCCAGCAGCCGGCCTTGGCCCAGGGTTGCTTCCTCGTAGCCGAATACTACTACGCCACGTTTCGCAACTCTCCCGACCTGCAAGCGCGACGCCAGCAGATGGCACACATGATGCGAGGCTTGCGGCCCGAGATCGTCCTCAAGCCCCTGCCAAAGTCTTTCTCCCTACCCCGCCCCGTGCCGCCTACCGACTACCTCAAGACCAAGGCCGACACATTATCTACAGTTTCTATCGTCAAGCCTCATCTTCCACAAACAGAACCACAACCTCCCGTAGGCGAACCAAAACCGCAACAGGAAGAACCACAACAGGAGGAAAGCCCTCAACAGAAGGAAAAGCAACAGGCAGAAAAGCAACCACAAGCAGAAAAGCCACAACAGGCAGAGCCTCAACAGGAGGAACACAAGGCAATAGACTAAGCCTCCCTTCATAGACCGACCGCTTCCCTTCATATGGGGCACAGAACGAAGCGTATAAATGGGAATGAGACGAAATGAGGGTGAAAGGTTTGAGAGACAAAGGGTTAGGGAGATTGAGGGAGATGAGGCGGAAAAAACGAAACGTTTACATGGGTTTAATTTTGGTTTACATGGAGGGCGTGATGAGGCTCGGATGATGGGCGATTGGTTTACATGAGGTTTACGAGTGGTTTAACGTGAGATGGGCGGTCGGATCTGGCTCGGCTGAGGGCGGTTTGACGGCGACGATTTTGGCGGCTGCGTGGCCGCCTTTTTTTGTGTCTTTACCAGATGTGCGATGAGGCTGCAAATAGCTTAAATACGGGCGTTTGTGGCCGTTTTGGGGCGTGTGGTTGGGGCTGTGTGCCGCTATGATGAAGGGAGTGGAAAGTGATGGGGATTAAAATGGCGTTGAAAAGGGGTTGGAAGAGCGTTGGAAGGAGACAGAAAAGGGAGGCATTGGCTGAGGCTGGTGCCTCTTTTTACGTCATCTTCAGGATGGGCGGAAAAGGGACGATTTTGTCGTGATTTCGAAAATGGGGTTACTATTGGGGTTACATAATGGGGTTACATTTGCAATGGAATGGGGTTACAAAATGTGGAAATGGGGGGGGGTGGATGGAGAGGGGGTAAAAGTACGCATTTTTTCGGTTTGACCCCCGATTTTGGGCAATAGCCCCCCCCCCCTAAACGGCACCCACCTTTTTGAAATACACATTATTGTATATAGCGGAAAAGCCCGTAAACCGGGGGATTGCGGCGTTTTTCGGGGTTGAGGAGGGAGGGGAACACCCGGAAAAGGGAGGGTCAGGGGGGCAAGGAGTGCCCTTAGGGTGAGGAGGGGGTGATGGCGTGATAGTTACTTTATTGTAAAGTCGAAAACTGAAGTATAAGCACCTACCCCATTGATGGTAAAAACTATGCAGTATTCACCAGGTTTGGCGTTTACCGTAACATCATAAACGCCCTCCTTCAGTTTAGTAGAGGAAACGACCACATCATCAGCTGTTTCCAGTCCCGAATTGTTACCTCCCCAGAGGCTATAAGATCCTTGCACCAATTGGCGTTTGTTCTTTTTGACCACGAATCTCGAAACCGCAAAATCCCGTAGGGTGTAGTTACTTGAGAACATATAAAGGCGTTGCGCCTTGCTTGCTGGAACCATACCAAAGTGCATTCTAAAGTGCGCCTTACCTATAAATACATAAGGAGAGGTTGCACCTGCGAACTCTACTTTTACCTTTGTTTTAGCAATGCCATAGCTTAAGGCCGTTCCTAAAGCATTAGCCTTCACGCCAACATATTTTATTGCTTCCATTGGCTGTTCGCAGCTATCAATAACAGCATAAATTCCGACAGAATCTCCAGCATTCATATAGGCTTTTGCCATAGCTTTAATTTCTTGTTCGCTCTGACCGAACGAACATACAGAAACAATGATGCAAATAATAGATAATACCAATTTCTTCATATTGCGATAATTATAAGTTAGACTAAACGTACGAGGCCGACGATGGTGCTGAGGGAGCGGATGTCGTCCTTGGGAAGGGAGAATGGTTTGTAACGCTTGTTCTCGGAGACACAGAGGATGCAGTCGTCGTTATTTTCGCACTCCTCGACATACTTGACGAGAACACCCTGGCTTGTGTCGAGTACATAGACCCCACCCCACTGGAAGAAATGTATCTCGGCAATTTTCCGGCATGCGATGATGTCGCCATTGCAGTAGAGAGGAGTCATGGAGTCTCCGGAGACCCGAATGAGGAAGTCTGCGCCCTTGGCCTCGAATTCAGGGATGGAGTAGTGCTGACAGTCATCGAAGCTCACCCCGTCGTTGTCGATAGCCGGGAAGCCCGCTATGGCCTCCATGGGGATGAGCGGTATACCTTTGTGTTTTGAATTTATTTTTTTCGCTTCGGGCAAAGGCTGCTCCTCTGATTTCAACATAGGGCCTTTGCCGGTAAGCAACCATTCAGGATTTACGTCTGGGGCATAGGCGAGAAATCTCGATATATTCTCCTCGCTAATTCCGTTATTCTGACCCAATATACCCCTTGTCGTACCAGACTCTTTATAATAAACATAGTCCGTAACTCCCTTTTTCGCCAAATAAAGCGAGATATTTTGCTTTATCAGCGATTTTTCTTGTCTATTTTCTTGCATAATCGAGAAATCTTGTTTATCTTTGCAGCGTGTTCCGATTGGAATGTGCGGCCAAAGATACTAAAAAGGGTCGAGAGTAAAGAAGAATTAAGGTTAAATGTTAATAAGTGAAGAATATGAAGAAGTACATTCATGTGAAGAAGGAGGACCGCGAATTTCTCGCGAAGGTTTTTGGCATCACGCCCCGCATGGTGTTCAACGCCGTTCATTTTGAGAGCGACTCTGAGCTGGCCCGCAAGGTGCGGAAGCTGGCGATGGACCGTGGTGGCATCGTGATGGTAGAGGCTCCCGAGGCCGAGACTTTGTTTGACGCCGACGGGTACATGCGCCAGTATCTGCCCGGCGGAGTGCTGCTGGAGTTCAAGTATTCGGACAACAGCTGCACGGTGTTTGTGAAAGGTGAGGAGCGCCGGAGGTTCGATGATGTTCATGTGAGCGACATTCCGTATATCCAGGAGTTTGCGGGGAAATTCTATAAAGCCGCTGCTCATCAGCGTCCTACAGAACCAGCGCCTCAGATGGCATAAGGAGGGTTAGAGATGGAATACTACGGCAACAAACTATGCGTGAGCTATAAGGAGCTGATAGACGGCGGCATCATGAGCGTGCCGAACTACAAGGCTATGAGCAGCCGTGGCCGTTTTGATGTTGTCCGCCGTGGTAACCGTTCCAGTTGTGCCCTGATAGCTGTTGACAGTCTGCCTGAGAGCTATCGCGAAGAAGTGCGCCGGAAATATCCGGATGGTGCGATGGTGCTTTTAGTGGGCTGGGTGAACAGCAACTACGAGCTGGACCAGGGCGCGGTGGTCTTCTTCCACGACCGGAATAAGACCGGCGTTGACCTGCCCGAGGATAAGGCACGTGAGTACATCATCAACGCGAGCGTTCTGAACACGTGCATCAAGCTTTATGACCGCGCAAAGGACTACCGTAAGCTGATGGGCGAGAAATATGACTGGAGCATGATGGCTGAGGCAATCGAGGCCCTCCGCTCGGAGCTCCACCACACGCTACCCAAGAGTACACTACGTTTCCGGAAGAAAGTGAACGAGTACAAGCATGAGGGCTACGGGTGCCTTATCAGCGGCAAGTTCGGCAACCAGAGCGCCCGCAAGGTGGACTTCAAGACCGAGCAGCTGATATTGGCCATCGCGTGCCTTCCGAACAAGCCCTACAACACGAGCGTGCTGGAGATGTATAACATGTTTGTGACTGGCGAGCTTGACGTCTATGACCCTGAGACCGGCGAGCTGCTGAATCCGGACGACTATGTTGACAAGAACGGTGAGCCCAAGGCCCTGAGCGAGGCTACGATCACGAACTACCTTAACAAGCCGAAGAACCGCGTGCTGATAGAGCACCGCCTGACGAGCTTCACGACGTTCATGCACGAGCAGATGCCCCACGTTCACCGTCACTCTCCCGAGTTCTCGTTGAGCAAGGTGAGCTTTGATGACCGCGACCTTCCTCGCAAGTTGAAGGACACGAAGGCGCGTCCGAAAGCCTACTACGCCTACGACGTAGCGAGCCAGTGCGTTGTTGGCATGGCCTACAACCGCAACAAGACCGTGGACCTGGTGGTAGACTGCTTCAGGGACATGTTCCGCCTGTTGGACAGGCACGGCTGGGGCTGTCCTGCCCAGGTGGAGGTAGAGAACCACCTGATGAGCCAGTGGAAGGACTCATTTCTGAAGGCCGGCGTGATGTTTCCCTTTGTCAGGTTCTGCGCTCCCCAGAACTCACAGGAGAAGTACGCAGAGCCGATGAACGGCGCTAAGAAGCGTAGCATCGAGCACAAGAACCACCTTGGTATCGGCAGGTTCTACGCCAAGGACCGCCACTACCGGACAGAGGCGAAGAAGGTGTTTGACGAGAAGAATGATACCTACGAGGACAAGCAGTACTACACATGGGAAGAGCTGATAGCCGACGACAAGCGAGACGTGTGGGAGTTCAACCACAGTCTTCACCCTAACCAGAAGAAGTACCCCGGCATGACGAGGTGGGACGTGCTTGTGGCTAACATCAACCCAACGCTTGAACCCTTGGAAAAAAGCAAGGTGGCGCGGTATATCGGCGAGCATGTTGAGACCACGATACGGCGGAACTCGTATTGCCGGGTGCAGTACAAGGACTGGTGGCTGAGCGACGTGAAGGTGATAGAGCTGCTTGAGCCTAACAACTGGAAGGTAGACGCCTACTATTTGCCCCATGAGGACGGCAGCATCACTGACGTTTATATCTGGCAGGGCGACCGCTACATTGACAAGCTGGAAGACGTCGGCACGTTCAACACCGCCGACTGCGAGCAGACGGCGGCAGACGAGGCCGTGAAGCTGAAGCAGCAGAAGAAGATAGCCAAGTTCAACAAATGGGTGAAGGACAACGAGATCGGCACGGTAGGCGTGGCGGCGAAGCCCCAGGAGGAGCCGGAAGCCACAGAACCGATGGAGGCCATGGCGCTGCCGGAGGAGCAACCGGAAGATACAGAGGAGACGCTGACGGAAGACTACGGCCGGAAGGCGCTGGAGGACTATTAGGCCGCTGCCCAGCAGCGGCGTACAGAACGGCGCGGACGCAGCAGGGAAGGGCGCGGGCCCGCGAACAGGACAGAAACAACATTTTAACGATATTAGAAAGGACTTCGAATTATGATTACAGAAGGACAGAAAAAGAAGATTTTGGAGGCGGTGAGAGCCAACCGCCCGAACTATCCGAGCGACGCCAAACATGCGGCGAGCTTAGGTATCAGCACGAGCGTGTACAGCTCGATCAAGAATGGACAGACGGCCAAGGCGCTGAGCGACGGCAACTGGATCAGCATCGCTCGTAAGCTGAACGTGAGCCTTCGCCCCGGGATGGAGTGGAAGGCCGCCAAGACCCCTACGTTTGACTTCATCACGGCCCAGCTTGAGCTGAGCCAACAGTCGAGCCTTAGTGCGATACTGGTAGACATCCCGAATATCGGCAAGACGTTCACGGCGAAGTACTACGTGAGGAGCCACAAGAATGCCGTTTATATCGACTGCTCCCAGGTTAAGACGAAGACGCAGCTTGTGCGTAAGATCGCGAGCGAGTTTGGCGTGTCGAGCGGCGGCTGGTACCACAATGTCTATGAAGACCTGTGCTACTACCTGCGCAGCATCGACCATCCCTTGGTGATTCTCGACGAGGCCGGCGACCTGAAGAATGAGGCGATGCTTGAGCTGAAGGCCATGTGGAACGCGACGGAGCGCTGCTGCGCCTGGTACATGATGGGTGCTGACGGGTTGAAGGAACGCATACGTCGGAGCATCGACCTGAAGATGGTGGGCTACACCGAAATCTTCTCCCGCTACGGCAACCACTACTCTAAGGTGACTCCCGACGACGGCCGTGAGCGCGAGCAGTTCCTAAACAACCAGGCGAAGATCGTGGCCAAGGTGAACGCCCCTGAGGGCACCGACATCTCCGCCATCGTGCGCAGGAGCAAAGGCGGTCTGCGGCGGGTCTATACCGAGATAGAGAAACTAAAAATGACACAGGGATGAGCAAGCGTGCATACAGCGTGCGGGACATCGAGTCGAAGAAATGGGTGACTCTGCCTTGGGGTGAGAAATGGAGCCTTCCGTTCGGCTATCCCGCAGACAACGCCCGCTGGTTCATCAGCGGTGCGAGCGCGAGCGGCAAGAGTTCGTTTGTGATGCAGCTGGCCAAGGAGCTTTGCAACTACGGCCGGGTTCTGTACATGAGCTACGAGGAGGGCGTGAACCAGAGCTTCCAGCGGCGTCTGGGCTATCTCCACATGGACGAGGTGCAAGGGAGGTTCCGCGTAGCGATGGGCGACACGTGGGACGAACTGGTTGCCCGTCTGAAGAAGCCGAAGAGTGCGAAGTTTGTCATCATCGACTCCTTTCAGGTAGCTCCGTGGGACTATCCTGAAGCAGTGAAGCTCATGGAGACCTTTCCGAAGCGCTGCTTTATCTGGATCAGCCAGGAGAAGAAGAGCCAGCCGTTGGGCGGCGGGGCGGTGCGACTGAAATACATCTGCGACATGAAGGTAAGAGTCGTGGGGTATAAGGCCTACTGCCAGGGCCGGAGCATCGGCGAGGCTGGGAGCTACTTCATCGTGTGGGAGGAAGGAATCTTGAAGAGCAGCAATCAGATATAGCGGGGTGGCCGCTGCAGAGCAGCGGCTTACAGAACCCATCGAGCGACCACGCCTTGAAAGGTGCGGCACAGGACGGAAACGGAAATATTAACTAATAAACGAAAACATATATGGACGAAGTAGTTGAGAAGATTGTGGCCGAGGCCAAGAAACAAGTGTCAGGGTTCGGATATACGGACCAATGGCAGATTCTTACCGCTATAGCTGAGCGATTACAAGACTTGGGTCATGAGGCCCTGAAGTTGGAGTATATGATAGAAGACTTGGAAGGAGGTGAGAAATGAGCGAGGAAAGCAGGATGATAAGTGTGCGCGCCCCTTACGGCCGGGTCACCCATGAGCGGTTGGTGCTGCACGGCCTTCGCTGCGGCTATTGCCAGGGCAACGGCTGGTTTTGGGGCCACGACGAGATTGGCGAGAGCGTGAAAGAGCCGTGTCCGATTTGCAAGGGCCGGAAGACGGTGGAAGCCGAGGTTAGGATAGACTGGAAGGCGGAAGGAGGTGAGCGATGAGAGCCGTATTGGAATTTGCAAAGATGATTGTGGCGTTAAGCTTATTAGTCGCCTTTAAGCTGATTTTTGGGCTGGCTTCATTCTTCATGAACAAAAAGATAGATTTAGGAGAATGAGTCTATAAATTCAATAAAAACAATAAACTATTAAGATTATGAGTAACATCTTGGAGAATTTGAAGAAGCTGCTTCAGGTGTGGCACGAGGAGCGTGCCGCGCGCTTGGAGGCCGCGCGCCAGGCAGAGCTTGACGAGGCCGCTCGCAGAGAGGTGAACGTTATGGAGTTTAACGGAGCTCTCTATCTGAGCGTGAGCGGCGTGCCCTTGTTAGGCATCAGTGATATTTCGGGGGACCTGCCGACCGCCGTTCAGGCAGCCCGTGAGAACTATAAAGACTGGAAGGAGGAGAAACTATGGGAACGGAGAGGAACTACGCACGCTTTTACGCTCTTCTGAAGCAGATGCCCTACGCGGACAAGGAGACGCTCGTGGAGCAGTACACCCACGGCAGGACTACCCACCTTCACGAGACGACCGAGCAGGAGTACCGCATTATGTGCGACGAGATGGAGCGCGTGACTGGATATGACGAACGCAGGAAGGCGCTGCAAGCCCAGCTTAGAAAGAAGCGTAGCGCGTGTTTGCGTCTGATGCAGCAGCTTGGTGTGAACACGACGGACTGGCCGACGGTGGACAACTTTTGCCTTAATCCTCGCGTGTCGGGCAAGCGATTTGCCCAGCTGGACGCGGAAGCGCTTGACACATTACAGGTGAAGCTCAGGATGATCAAGAAGCACGGAGGACTGAAGGTAAGAGCGCAAGCGCACCCTAAGACGGGGCATAGCATGATATACATACCCTTAGGCGGAGACACCGCCGAGGCATAAACAACAACCCATTAAAAACAACAGAACAATGGCAAAACGAGTAAAGAAAATCATTATTACCGGCGTGACGCGCGAAGCCGCCGACGAAGCCTTCGCCAAGTATGCCAAGGCTGATGCCGAGAGTGCGAAGATCACGGCCGACATCGAGTTGCAGTGTGCTAAGATCCGCGAGAAGTATGCCGGCCGTCTGGCCGAGCTTGACGCGGCTAAGACTGTAGCCTTCGACACGTTGCAGAGCTTCGCCACAGAGAACCAGGCGGAGCTGTTCTCGAAGAAGAAGAGCCTGGATATGGCTCACGGCGTTATAGGCTTCCGCACGGGCACTCCGAAGTTGAAGACGTTGAAAGGTTTTACCTGGGCGAGCGCCCTTCAGCTTGTGAAGGAGTTCCTTCCGAGCTACGTTCGGAAGACCGAGGAGGTGGCTAAGGACAAGCTGCTTGCCGACCGTGACATGGAAGTGAAGGTGAAGGACGGTGAAGACAAGGTGAAGCTGAGCCATGAGATGGCCCGCTGCGGCATCCAGGTGGTTCAGGACGAGACCTTCTACGTTGAACCGAAGAAGGAGGAGACGGCATGAAGCGCAAGGTGGTACGGCCCGAGAAAGTGGCGCTGTGCCGCCTGTGCAAAGGCACGGGCACAGTGTCGGGCAAGGACAAGCACGGCCGCTCATTGCTTCGCGTGTGTCCCCAGTGTGAGGGCAGCGGCAGGGTGAAGGTGAGTGGCGTGATGGAATTTGACATCAAACCTTATAAAGAAAAGTAGCAGATGAACAATCGTCGTGGAGTAAGTTATCAGAAACGTGTGGAGGAGATCAACCGGATATATGACCAATGGGCCAAGCGGGGCGTAGCGAACCGCGAGATATGGCGAAGGTACGTATATCCCCGCTACGCCATTAGCGAGCGCACGTTCTATAACATACTCAACGCGAGTGCTGATACCAAGAACGTGATAGCTGACGATTGCCGTCAGCTATTGCTGTTCAAGGATGAGGACTTTGAGTAGCGACGGCTTGTAAGCCGCCGAACAGAACGGAGCACCCCCGCGCCTTGGAAAGGCGGGGTACAGAACGAGAAAGCAACGGATTATGGCAAGCGACATGGAAAAGGGCCTTCAGCAGGTGATCAGGAACATCCTGAAGGATATCAAGGTGGAACTTGGCGACGAGTTTGACCGTAACTTCGAGCGTCAAGGTTTCTTCTCAGAAAAATGGCAGCGTAGGAAGAGCCCGACTCGGCCTGGCGGCGCGATACTTGTAGATACAGGCAAGCTTCGCCGGAGCATCAAGAGCAGCAGTACGTCGGACAGCATTGTGTTTTCGAGCGATTTGCCTTATGCCTCGATTCACAACGAGGGCGGCGAGATCAGGGTAACGCGTAAGATGAAGGCTTATTTTTGGCACAAATACTACGAGGCCACCGGCTCTTTCGGGCGCAAGAAGAACGGGGAGGCGAGGAAGGACAAAAGGACGGTTCAGCTGAGCACGGAGGCCGGATTCTGGAAACTACTTGCTCTAATGAAGGAGGGCAGCAGCATCAAGATTCCGAAGCGTCAGTTCTTAGGCGCGTCTCCGGAAGTTGAGCAGGCTGTGAGGGAAATCATCGAAGAGAATTTAGGAGAATATTTTAACGACGTAAAACTGAAATAATCATGATGAGAGAAGAATTGTTTGAAGCCATCAAAACTGCTATGGCCGATACGGAAGTGAAACATATAGACCTGTGGAACCACAACGTGGAGTTTTTGGAGCAGGAAGATGCTTGGCCATTGCCGGCATTGTTCGTAGAGTTTGGTGAGATAGCTTGGGAGCCTCTGACAGGCATTCATCTTCGCGGCACTGGTGAGGTGCGTCTTCATCTTGTCACGAACTGGAGCGATGGCGGCTATGAATCCGCTTTTGCGCTATGCAGCGAGGTGAGCGTCCGTGCTTGCGGTCTGAGCGGAAAGTGGTTTGACCATCTGCGTCTTCTACGCACGGAGACGAACCACAACCATGAAGAGATACTGGAGAACATCGACACGTACAGCGTGCGTTATTTACGTTATGGCGGATAGTGGTTATAGAAGCTATAGAGGCCATAAGCGGGACATAGAGAGCCCCGGCGGTAGAACGTCCGCCGGGGCTTTATTATGCCGCCACGTCGCAAAAGAAAGGCCTCAGACGGCCTTTTTCTTGAATAACATCATGTCGGTATATGATGAGCTGTAGTTCATGTGCTGGTTGAACACCCTCAATTCAGCACCTTTGAATGGATTGCCCAAGTCAGGATTGCGCCCCATCCACTCACACAATTCAAGGATGGACGATTTGTTTGAGGTGAAATATACGAATGAATGCCCTTTTAGGACCTTGATAACATCGAGATAGTCGGCCAAGCCCCAATACATGTTGTAAGTGGAGACATCGGTGGAGAGGTATGGCGGGTCAACGAGAAAAACCACTCCAGGACAATCTCCATATTTATGAACGAGTTCCTTGTAGTCGCAGGAAGTGATTTCAAGGCCATTGAGATAGTCGCCACATGTTGGATAGTCGGTCTTTCGGATATTGTTATAAAGGGCTTCTTTTCTCAATCCACCAATGTCGGTCTTGTATTTCATAGAAAACATGAGGGACGATGACAGTGTGATAAAGTCAACAAAGCCATTTTTCAAATCCTCCTCGATGCGGTTGAATATATCATCACGCAGTTGACCCTTGATTATTTTATGCCTTGGCACGCTGTCGCCCACCATTTTCCTGATGTCGGCAATAAGGTGGTTGGTTCGTGGAATGTTGTCAACGCGCCTACAATAGTTATCGAAGTCATTATAAACAACCTTAGAATGCGGCTTGAAGTGCTTTGTAATATGAGAGAGCAGCCCTGAGCCGCCGAAGAGGTCAACGAACGTAGTGCCATCGGGGAACTGTTCGAGAACCTTTATAAATTCCTTTGCGAACATTCGTTTCTGGCCTACGAATGGCAGTGGTGCGGAAAGATACAGCTTGCTCATACGTTCAACTCGAATTTAACGTTTTCGTCCCCGTCAAGCAGCTGCCGAGTCCGCACCAAGTTGTTCTCATAAATATGCACATTGCCAATGTTGAGCGTGATGGATTTCAGAGGCAGCTCTATCTGCCTTGCCATGAGATACAGATGATAGAGGTCTGCTGGCAGTCCAAGGTTGGCATCGCTGCTGCGCTGATAAGCCGTTAGAACCAATTCGCCTTTCTCTATTTGAAACTGCACAAGGCTCAGGCACGGAGCCTGGTTGGTCTCGACGCCTGTAGAACCGAGGAACAGTACGTAGTTCTTCGAGTTGCGTTTCTCGCGGTTGATTTGACAAATAAGCGGTGGCAGTTTCTCCAGATATGTCGGATAACTGTTTACAAGTACCGGTCCGCAATAATCCCACCAGCTGATGCCAGCCTCACGGTATCAACGTTTCGCTCACCTTTCATAAAGAGCTGCAGTTCACTCTTAAGTTTCTTCCTTGCGATGGGATGCCCCTCGAAAATGTCCAGAAGGTCAGCCGGGGAGAGCGTGAGTTTCTCATTGAGCAGGTAGCGTATAGTGCCCTTTCTGTTGGTCTGTGTTCTTCCACTGGCCAACACTTTTTGAAGAAGTTGATAGTATTTGTTCATTTTGTCGTGTATTAAAACCACGGCAAAGATAGGAAGCAAGGCACTAAAATCCATGGGCGCAGACCGTATTCACGCTGCAAGAGAAATGCAGTAGAACGGAGCAGTTCTACCTATCCCCCCCTATGGGCAACACCGCACTCAGCCCGGAACCTCTTGATGAGGTCATAGACTTTTCGCTCGCAAACATGATAACGCTGAGCAAGTACCACCACGATATATGATACCTTCTCACCTTTAGAACGCATATTTGCATAGTCATTATATAGTTCCACATAGTCGGCATCTTCAAGCCGGATGCCAGCACGACGTAGATTCTTAATCAATTCCCTGTTAAATTTCAGCACTTCTATTATCTTCATTTCCAAAAATTTTGTACCTTTGCACCGTCTCACTTATTAATAGCGCGTGGCGCACCGAAAACGAAATACCGCAAGAACGGTCGGAAGGCATTATGCCCCCGGTCGCGTCCTTGCGGCGTTTTCGGTTAATTAGTAAGTGAGACGACTATTAACAGGCCGGGGGCTTTTTTACCGCCCACCCCCGCGGGCTTAAGTTCAGACAGCGTAATCTTCCATCTTGAAAGCATCCTTGAGTTTCCATCCGTCGGCAATGGTCTGTTGGATATAGGTCAGTGCTGCGGTATAGAATGTGCGGAAGTCTTCAAGTTGGCTAAATACCCGATACACTGGCTTGTCGTCGGTGCCGAGTTTGATGGTGACGGGCAGCGAAGCCCCGTTGGTCTGCACAGCGAGGTCGAAAGCAGCCTTGTAGTTGAGCTGGTTTTCAGCTGACAACCATACTGTGGAGCCCTCGAAAGAGAACCCAGAGAGGATGCGTCGGTCGGTGTCGTCGTTGTACCATTGGATGACGATGGAGCGTATCTCTTCGACGGACGGCTTGTGTGTGAACTCAGCCTCCATGAAGTCGGTGGTACCATCTTGGCGCTGCTGGTAGTCCCATCGTATGCGCCATTTGTTCTTAACCGGATTGACGCACTCGATGCGTGCCGTGTCCTTATTTCCTTGTACTCTGTGCATAAGCTCTTGTTTTAAGTGAATATGTATTTTGTTCTGCCCTTGCCAAAGTTCTCCGTCTTGATGACGGTCTCGAAAGGCAGCCCGTCGGGCATCTGCCGGATTTGCGCCAGGATATTCTTCATCTCTGCGCTGTTTGTGAAAAACTTCTTCATCTCGCCACCCTGCTCGATAGAAACAAGACATCTGTCCTCGCCTTGCTCAGTCTTGATGCCCGTCTCGAAGTCCTTGACGATGATGGGAAGATTTACGAGTTCCCGGATGCTCACTACCTGTCCGGGGAACCGCTTCTTACCATCTTCCGGCTGGTAAGAAACATTCAGGTCTTTAAAACTTCTCATTTGTTTACCTGTTAATTTAAAAAACATATTATTACAATCGGCGTGCTTGGCCATGCCATAGAGCGAGGCCACGAGTTCCCGCCGTCTTTTTCTTGACTTCACCTTGACAAGTTTACGAGCCATGTTTTGTTTGATGCGCTTTCGCAACAGTACATGGTTGGGATAGATGACATAACCGAGGAAATCAATGCCCTCCGTTATGGGGAAAATTCTCTCGTTGGGTTTTACCGTGAGACCTATTCCCTCGACAAGCTCGTGAATGGTGTCCCTGATTTTCCACAGATCCTCCTTTGATGCTGCCAGCACCACTCCGTCATCGCAATAGCGATAGAAATGGCGTATGCCAAGCTTGTCTTTAAGTACATGATCGAGATGTACAGAGAGTAACAGGTTGCCAAGCCCCTGCGAGGAGCGTAGCCCGATACTGATACCCGAAGGCATCATCCTTACGAATCCGTCGAGCATGTTTATGAGCCGTTTGTCCTTGAACACCCTGCGCACGCATTCCATAACAGAGTCCTGGTTGACACTTTCATAGAACTTGCGGATGTCGAACTTGTAGCAATAAGCCGTGCCTCTTGGATCATCATTGATGTCGTTGCGGATATAGTCCATCAGGTCGTGCATGCCACGCTGCTTGATGCTTGCGGAGGTGGTACGGATAAACCGCTTGCGGAGGTGCTGGTCAACTACGGACATGATTGCATGGACGGCAATACGGTCGTGCATGGTCAGAATCTGAATGTGTCTTACCTTACCGCCCTCAACGATTTCACGCTCCCGGTAATCCTTCACCGAGAATGTGCCGCTGCTGATGGCCTCTGTCAGTTCCTTAATTACTTCCTCACGGTGAGCCAGCAGATAACGACCCTGTGAGCTTCGCTTTCGGGCAGTGCCACGCAGAACCTGGTCGAACGAGTCGGCCATGTTGGCGTAATCGACAATTTCCTCGATGATGTATCCTTCTCTTCGCATACTTGTTTTAAGTGAATAACTAAGGCTTTAGCCTTCCTTCTTCCGGGCCTAAGTTCTTCGAGCTGGCGAAGCAGCCTACCAAACTCTACCCGACACTTGATGTTTCAGCCGTTCCAGTGAGCAGCTGCGGCTCTCTCCCCTCGGCACCGCTTTAGGGACACGTCCCCTTTGTTGTACGCCGATTGATAGTTGTCCAGACGCGACCCGACATTCGCGTTCGCATTCGATGCATCGTTATTCGCATTCGCATTCGACACACCGCCATTCGCATTCGCGTTGTTGTTGCCACGATAAACCACACGGGAAAATGGGGAGTTCCGCCTTGAACGGCCACAAAGGTACGAAAATTTAAGTGCTATACCGAATAAATGTCAAACTATCAGCCATATTATGGAAGCTATAGCCCCTCCGGCAACGGTGAGCAGCCAGTCGGTGAGGTCGAACTTGTTGCCATAGAGCCGGTCTTTGAGTTCGAGGCAAGTAGCCGCAACTACAGCGGCATAGATGCCAGCATAGGGCGATGCGGTGAGCCAAGAGACGATGAATCCCCCGATGAGGTGCTTGTAGTGGTTGGAATTTTGTAGAAATGCGAGAATTTTCTTCATAATTGTTTGGAGTTTGGAAATAAATGTTTAACTTTGCGGTGGATCATTCCCCGTTAAGGGGTTTGGGCCCCGATTCAGGCAGTCTTGTTATTTCAAGTCTGCCTGTCTTATTTTAAAGTCGTTTGAAACCATTTGGCTTCGCGAATAGATAACATCTTTGTCTCCGACAATCAAAGTAAGACTTTCTACTTCTGTTCTTCTAACTCTGCTTTTGATAGCATCTGCTAATATTCCGAGAGGTGTTTGAGAGTCCGCCACCAAGACGATGTGTTCTGCTTGCTTTGCAGCAGAGCGTATCAAAGAGTCGATGGAGTTTTTTGTAGGGGTCTTGCTTACCTTATACTCCTGATACACCCCCAATGTCTTGTTATAGCTGTCAGGCGATTTTTTGTCGGATGGATTGGCGATAAGGTCTATCTCGTAGCCATGTTTGTTGGCAAGGAAGGAACCCACACTCACGTTCTCCTTCTTTTCGTTCTTCCCATGTAAAGAGCTTACCCTAAGTTCCCCCTTATTAGTAGGGCAGGTTATGAAAGTTTCCTTTGTGTCTTTTTTCTTATTCCTCCAGCATTCGCGTACGAGTTTGCAGGCTTCACAGAGTTCATTTTCCGGCACGAAAGCGAGGTTAACCTTTCCCTTAGCTATGTCGCAGTCTCGGCATCGCTTGATGGTGTAAGGGTTGTAGTCAGGTACGGCTTTCTGCTGCTTACCGGGGTTGAATCGGAAGATTCCCTTTTTGTCGCTCTGCAGTGCCTCCTCTCCTCTCTGCATTGCTTCGTCGGTAGGCGTGAGCGGATATTTTGACTTCCTGACCTGCACGACGGTACACCGGCAGTTCCATCCGTTTGGCGGGTAATACGTTTCCAAGAAAGGGTCGTTCATGGGTCGTGTTACTCCGTTGAGTGCGGCGTGCTCCGGTCTGACCTTGTCGTCGCCGGCGGTGCGGTACTGCAGGTTGTAACGGTCTCCATCCTCGGTGAATTGTTCCCATTTTGCCGCCATTTGCGCGGATGCGTGGACGAAGTTGTACTCCGCGTGGAGATAGTTCTGATTGTACGTCTTGTCTATCTTTTTAACGTCGTTATAAAACTGTTCGAATGACTTTCTGTTGCCGTTCTCATCGAGCAGCGATGGGAAGGCCTCGTTGAGTTCGTGGAAGGTCTTGATGCCTGAGAAGATATAGTCGGACCGTGTGAGTCGCCGTCGCATGGCCTCGGTCATGGTCACTTTCTGGAACGCCTTGTCGAGTATGTCGGCATGCGTTGAGATGAAGTGCTGCGCCTCATCGGAGGCGAGGATATTGATGTCGAGCGTAGCCCCTTTCTGCCGGAAGAGCGCGGACATGAGCCCAGAAAAAGCCTCTGTGAGGCGTGTGCGTATTTGGTCCTGCTCGTCTTTGCTGAGGGAGATTTGCGGCTTGTAGCCTTGCAGAATGACCTCATATCGTTGGTGCAGCCCCACGTAGTGGGTGGGGCTCAGTCGAAAAAAGAGCGTGCATTTTTTGCTTTGGGGTCAGTGGGTTTTGTGGGGTCTTCAGACTTCTGTGTGTCATCGTCGTCATCGGCTGTGGCGTTGCCGGGTTCCATGGGTGCTGTTGGGTTTCGCCTTTCGCCTACGGGCATGGAGTATTTCTCTGCGAAGTATTTGGGTTCGACATCGTATCGGTCTGCAATCATGGTCTCGTAGGCCACCTGCTGCTCGGGTGTGTAGTCGATGGAGTCGTCCCAGTCGAAGCGCAGCCCCTCGACGGGGAATCCGTGTCGTACCATTTTCGGAAGAAGCTGGTTGTTGACGACATCGCGGAGCATGTCGGCATCAGAGTCGATGAGGTTCTGGAAGACCTGCAGATGCGTCTGCGACTGAGAGAGTGAAGACCCGTCCTCGATGGTCATTGTCTGCCCAATGATGAGCTTTGACAATTCCGAGTTGGCCCTGTCGACCCGCTCGTTGTAGACGTTGTAGGCATCGCCCCGTGAGGACTCGACAAACTCCAGTTCCGTGTCGAGCGGCAGGACTGCGGAGCCCGCGAAGCCGAGCGCTGCGAGCTGCTCGTTGATTCGCTTTCTCTCCTTCTCATCGCGCGTGGAAGTCTTTGCCACCCGTAGCGGCATGCCGAAGATCTCACCAAAGGCATCCCAGAATGCGAGCATGTTTTTCTTGGGGATGGTGTGCTGCGCCGCCTTGAGGTATAGCCCGAGGTCGTCGGGCTGCCCCGCCTCGATGAGCCACTGTGAGAATGGCGGCTCGTGATAGTCTATGCCCGTTGTCCAGTCCTGTCCGAGGTCTGTGATGACGCGTCCGTATTCAGGGATGACATGCTTGCGCGGTATGAGTGCGACGCGGCTGTAACATGGGCATCCATCGCCATCGGTGACGACATCTCCGAGCTCGATGAGGGAGTGTCCCCAGTAGCGGCTGTCGAGGATGAGCCTGCAGAGCCGTTTGAACCATGCCTGGTCGAAGTAATGAAGGGCCTGCTCGTCCTCTTTGCCGTTTGCATCGACAAGCTTGAAGGACTTGGCCATGACGAATCCCTCCCGCTGCGCGACGCACCCAGAGAGATGAGCATCGACCTCGACATCGCGATAGATGTCGTAGAGCTTCTTACGGTTTGGCGAGTCGACATTGATGGCCATCTGCCATGCGCTGCGCCAGTCGGCAATGTCTTTTCGTGTGAGTGCGTCGGTGGTGCGCTGCAGTCCGATGACGACGGACTTTACAGTTTTTGGATTTTTGGCCTTTGCGAGGTTGAAGTCGCCGTAGGGCGTGTGTAGAAGGCCGTCGGAATGGCCCGTTATCTTGTTGAAGAAAGCTTTTATATCCATTGTTGTGATGGTTGAATGTGGTGTATTTGGACCGAATAGAACGGAGCACTACCAGTTATGCCTTAGCGGAGGCTGTGAGGTGAGGATGATGCCGGTGGAGACGGGGTCGCCCTGCGTGTCGACGGCAGCGGGCAGGTCGGGTACGATCTTGCCAGCCTGTACCCCTTCGAGCCATTTGACGGCTCGCTCGTATCGTTCCTTTCTGATTTCGGAGCCGAGCTTCTGCGGCATGGCCGACACCATGTGGTAGAGTGCTATGTCGCAGGTGTACATGACGATGAGCCGGTTGCGGCTGTCACCCTCGGCAGCGAAGATGGCGTTGGTGTCGTATGTTGGCCGTAGGTAAGACGCTATTTCCTCCTGCGCCTCTGCTTCGGCGTTTGTGCGGTTCTCTTCAGAGGTCTGTGAGACGACCCTGAGTGCGTTGTCTCCGATGACAACTTTGTAATCTTGGTCAGTGATGAACATAAGCTGATGTTTTTGAGTTTACCATGCGTTTCGTGCTGTGGGCCTTCGTGCTATGATGGGCTGCGCTGACTCCTGCCTCGAGTTGCGCTGCAGGAGCCAGATGGCTCCCTCGTCGGCATCTGGCGCATCGTCGTGGACACGTGAGCCCCTTTCGAGCGCCAGGGTCTGCTCGATGCCCACCTGCATGTCGGGCGAGTCCTTGAGCGCAGCATTGTAGAAGACGAAGCCCCGTTCCCAAAGCGGTGATACCGCCTCTATGCGCTGTATCTTCTCCGGCTTCTTTCGTTTGTCGGGCATGATGGGCAGCTGGTAGCCGCGGATCTTGCCTTCGGCCTCGAACTCATCGAGGATGATGTCCTGCATGAAGTTGGCCTCCATGAAGAACTGCACAGCTGCTGTGTCGCGCGTGCGCTCGTATAGGTCGTAGAGCCACCGCACCATTCCCGATACCGTGTCCTGACGGACGTAGCAGTCGATGAGATGAAGTTCGGGTCCGATCTTCCCCCACAGTCGTGAAGCCTTGTAGTCGTTGGCCGTGGTTGACTTGAATGAGGGGTCGGTGTAGCAGATAAGCTCATCGTACTTGGAGAGCTTAGGCATCCTCTTGAAATGGATCCACTCATTACGGAAGATGGTGCCGTCGACGATGGGGTTGTGCATCATCTCCTTATTCCATGCCCGGTAGCCGACGAACTCAGCATAGGCCTGTGCTTCCTGCTTGGTCCACTTCTCGCGCCATACCGGCTCCCCGTTCTTATCGACGGCCTGAATCTTAGAGAGGAAGACCCCATGCGTGTGAGCGATGTTGAAGAGGACGGACGTCTTTGAGATGAGGTTTCCGACCATGATGAACCGTCCCCGCCCGACATCGAGTGAGCCGAAGAGCGCCTCTTTGACCCAGTCGGTGAGGTCGTGCACTCGCTTCTCGTTACGGCAGAGCTCGTCGTCGTCGAGGTCGTCGATGACGATGTAGTCGGGTCTTGCCTCCCGGTCGCGCAGTCCACGCGGCGACTGCCCTCGTCCGCAAGCAAGGAACTTGACGCCGCCTTTGGTCTTGAACTCCCCCTCCTGCCAGTCGCCGTCTGACTGCTGAAGTCCGAAGTCGGCTATGATGCGCTGGTTGAACTGCAGCTCAGCCTGTATGTCTCCGAGGAGTCGGTCGGCCGCATCCTCGGACTTACCGACGATGACCATGAAATTGATGAGCCGCTTGGGCTGGAACATGAGCCAAAGCGGCATGAAGATGTCGAAGTGTGTGGACTTGGCGTGTCCTCGTGGCCACATGAAGACCGCCTTTAGGTTTGGCGTGGCCTTTACCTTTCGTGCCGCCTCGTTGTGGAAGGGCGCGTTGTGTATAGTTCGTATGACCTCTCCTGTGGTTTTGTCGCGCAGCTGCAGGAAGTGTGGGAAGTAATACTCACAGAAAGCAGCATAGTTGGCGAGGAGCCTGTTTTTACGCTGCTCCCTCTCGGCATCGGTCTCCTTTTTGAGGAGCGCAGTGTCGGTAATGGACTGCACCTGCTTGCAGCGCTCGCGCCAAAGATCGTAAGCTTGTTTTTTCTCTGCTACTGTTGCCATGATGATTACGATTTATTGTGTCTGCAGCTGAGCCAGCTATTTGATGCCCATCTGCTCGGTGATATACATATCCTGGTACTTGTTGATGACCTTCATGAGCTCCGGCGTTACTGCGGGGTCGGTCTGAGAGCGGTATTCGAGCCACTTGGAGAAAGCCATGAAGACCTCGATGGTGTCGACGACATTAGCCTTTTTGTCGAGTTTCTCGATTACGGCGGACAGTTTTGCCAGTTTGTCACCGAGTCCCGCAATGAGGTCAGGGTCGCCCGAGTCATTGACCTGGGTGATGAGTGTGTCGATTGTGAGGAGGAGCTTGTTGACGAGTTCCGGTCTCGTGACACTCTTTGCCGCCCGTGCCTCCTTCCATCCCCCCGCGGCACACCATTTTGATATAGTAACTCGCGAGACCTCTACCTTCTCGGCAATCTCTGCCTGGTCCATTCCTGACATGTAAAGGGTACGTGCGAGGCTCTTTTTCTTTTCTGTCTGTTCTTTTGTCATGATGAAAAATTGATGATTACGGTGCAAAATTGGCCTAATAAATCGGTATCACAAAAAAAGTGTGCAATGGTTTCACAGATGTATGCAACCATTTCATACTTTTTTGGCGGTGAGCGAATTAAGGCGTAATATTGCAGTCGGAAACGCGCACTAAGCGCATAAGACGAAAATGGGAAAACGAGTAAGAATATCAAATGACCGCCTGAATAGCTACGGCACGCGTGTGCTGACCTCGGGTATGGACACGGAGCAGTATGAGCGTAACCCCGTGCTATTGTATATGCACGAGCGTGGGAACGTGATAGGCTATGTGAAAGACCTCGAAGTGAAAGACGGGGAGGTGACTGGCGAGCTGATGTTTGACGAGGCGACAGAACTGAGCAAGCGCTGCAAGAAACAGTTTGAGTTTGGCAGCTTGAAGATGGTGAGCGCTGGTCTTGACATCATAGAGCTGAGCGAGGACGGGGAATACCTTGTGGAGGGCCAGACGAGTCCGACGATTACGAAGAGCAAGCTGTTTGAGGTGAGCGTTGTGGACATCGGCGCGAATGACGATGCCATCGTGCTGAAAGAAAGACGGCAAGCAGATAACCCTTGGCAGGGACGGTGAGTGTCCTCTGCCATTACTGAACAATAACAATAACCATCAAAAAAGAGAAGAAATGGAAAACAAGACCATTGCCCTGCAGTTGGGGCTGCCGGAAACGGCAACAGAGGCAGAGATTACCGCCAAGCTGACCTCCCTGAAAAGTGCGGAGGCAGAGAAGAGCAAGCTGGAGCTGGAGAAAGCCCAGCTGGAGCAGGCCCGCATCACGGGCCTTGTGGAACGCGCCGTCGGCGAGAAACGCCTTGGCGAGAGCAACAAGGAGGAGTTCATCAACCTTGGCAAGAAGGTAGGCTATGAAGAGCTGGAGAAAGTGTTGAAGGCCATGCAGCCCCAGGCCAAGCTGACGGCCATCCTGAACGGTGGACACGCCAAGGAGGGGGAGGATGTGAAGTACACGAAGCTGAGCGAGGTGCCCTCGACGGAGATCCTGACTCTTCGTGAGCAGAACCCTAAGGAGTATGCTCGGCTTTACAAGGCCGAGTATGGCATGGAGCTGCCCGAATAATAAGTAGAACCCAATAAACGACAAAAAGATGAGAAAGAAAATCATTTTGAAAGCAATGACGGCCCTGCTATTCAACAGCGTGATGGGTGTCACGGTGGCTCTGTTGCTTGGTATCAATCCAGTGGTTGGCGTAGTGCTGGCCAACTTGGCAGCTGTTGCTCTTGGTCAGTTCGCCCCGAAGGGCGCTCTGCAGGCCGGTGTGCTGACGGAGGTATGGACGGGCGAGCTTGTGAAGAGCCTTCGCAGCGGCCTTGAGGGCAGCTGGCTTGACGGCATTCCCGACCAGAGCTCGCTGGTGAACAACGATGTGATTCACCTTGTGGACGTAGGCATCGACCCCGACGTGCTTGTGAACAACAAGACCTATCCCATCCCCATCCAGGAATTGCCGGACGGCGACATCACCATCGGGTTGGATAAGTTCCAGACGAAGGTGACGCCGATCACGGACGACGAGCTCTACGCTCTGAGTTATGACAAGATGAGCCGCGTGAAGGAGGCCCATGCCAACGCCATCAACGACACGAAGTTTGCGAAGTCGGCCCATGCCCTCTGTGCGAACAACAACACAGCGAACACCCCCGTACTGACGACCACGGGCGAGCGTGAGGCCTCAACAGGCCGCCTGCGACTGTGCGTTGACGACCTGGTGAATATGAAACGCGCGCTTGACAGGCTGAAAGTACCTGCCGGGAACCGCCGCTTAGTGCTTTGTCCCGACCACGTGAACGACCTGCTGATGACGAACCAGAGCTTTGAGCGCCAGTACAACATCGACCGCAACACCGCCAAGGTGGGCAATCTGTACGGTTTCGACATCTACGAGTATGCCAATAACCCCGTGTACACCACTGCAGGCGTGAAGAAGAAGCTGGGCGAGGCCGGCACCAAGGGTGAGTTTGCCTGCTCCTTCGCGTTCTACACCCAGCGCGTGTTCAAGGCCACGGGCTCTACGAAGATGTACTACAGCGAGGCATCTACCGACCCTCAGAACCAACGCTCGCTCATCAACTTCCGCCACTACTACCTGTGTATGCCGAAGAAGGCCGACGCCGGCGTGGTGATGACGAGTGGCTATAAGGAGACCGTGTGATGAGCAAGCCGATGAAATATCTTGTGATTCACTGCACGGCGACCCCCGAGGGCCGTGAGGTGAGCGCTGCAGACATCCGCCACTGGCACACGGACCCCGTGAGCAAGGGCGGCCGAGGGTGGAAGCAGGTGGGCTATACCGACCTGATCCACCTCGACGGCAGCGTGGAGCGTCTGGTTGAGAACAACGAGGATGCCAACGTTGACGACTGGGAGGTGACAAACGGCGCGGCGGGCTACAACAGCGTGAGCCGCCACATCGTGTATGCTGGCGGCTGCGACAGGAGCGGCAAGTCCAAGGACACACGTACTGCCGCTCAGAAAGAAGCCCTTAAACGCTACGTGAGGGACTTCCACGAGCGTTTTCCATGGATCCGCATCGTGGGACACCACGAGCTGAACCCCGGGAAAGCCTGTCCGAGCTTCGATGTGGCGTCATGGTTGCGGGAAATCGGCATCAGACAATAGTCAAGGTAAAAGTAATATTCAGGACAACAAAGGAAAGCGACCCAGGCGATGGATACGATTATGCAGATACTCCAGTGGGCGATACCCTCGGGCGGCATAGGCGCCGCCATCGCTTGGGTTGCCAACCGGAAAGCCAACAACGCCAAGCAGGCGAAGAGCGTACACGACACCTACAAAGCCATGTATGAAGACATCTCGGCTCTGCTTGTGGAAACCCAAAGAAAATATGACGACTCAACGAAGCTCACCGAGAAGCTTGTCTCGGAAAACAACCTTACGCGCCGGGCACTCAACCGCCTTTCGCGCGCCATTGAGGCTATTCAGCTATGTCCTCATGCTGGCTCTTGCCCTGTCAGCGGCGAGCTGTCGCTCAGCGAAGACGGTGACGAGGGAGAGGGTGATGCAAGAGGCAAGCGCAAGCGACAGCAGCGCAAGGAGCCACCGCCTTCAGCTGCAGACGTCGTTGGAACCGGTGAAAGCGGACAGCACGCGTCTGACCATACCGCTTGACAGCCTTCTGAGGCTGCCGGAGGGCGCGAGCTACACGGCCCGCAGCGGCCGAGCGCACGTGAGCGTGTCGTTGCGGCGGACGGGGGATGTGGGCACTGCACAGCAGCGCCGTACAGAACCTGGCGGTATGACGGTGTATGTGGAAAGCGGCTGCGACAGTCTTGCCCGCCTCTGTTCCTATTACGAGGAAGAGAACGAGCGGCTGTCGGTGGCGAACTCTCATCAGACAGCCACCATGAGCACGAAGGAGAATGAGGAGAAGACCTCTGCGCGTGTCTGGTTGGAACTATTATCGACATTTATTGCCGGGCTGCTGCTCGGTGGAGTGATAACCCTTATAACAACAAGAAAATGGACTACAAAGTATTAGACGGAACCGACCTTATCCTCTCATCAATGGGTCACGCCCTTGGCTTCTCGACAGGCTGCAAGGTGAGCACGTCTGCGGAGACCGGCGAGCGCAAGACCAAGGAGGCGAGTTCGGGCAAATGGAAAGAACAATATGTGAAGTCGTTCTCGGAGCAGATTACTGCTGACGGCGTAGTGCTGACCAACGGCTCAGACGAAGTGCCGACCTACGACCAGCTGAAGGCAGCCATGCTGAAAGGCGAGCCCATCGACGCAGCCTACAACCTGCGCGACGGCGACAAGCGCACGGGCAAGACCGCCGGCGGCTATAGTGGCAAGTATATCATCACGAGTCTTGAGCTTGACGCCCAGGCGGGCGACGATGCCAAGTACAGTATCACGCTGCAGAACAGTGGTCCCGTGACGGCTCAGGGTAGCGGCCTGACGGAAGCGACATCAGCAGGAACGGGATCTTAACATCAACGCATGAACTATGGAAACGAAGAAACTTTTGAAGCTGACAATAGGCGGCAAGGCATATCCGTGCCGTGTGACTATGGGCGCAATGACACGCTTCAAGCATGAGAGCGGCAAGGACGTGAGCAAGATGGATCAGGGCGACATCGGCGAGCTTGTGCTGTTCATCTACTGCTGCGTGAAGAGTGCGTGCAACGCTGACGGCGTGGCCTTTGACATGGACTTTGAGACCTTTGCCGACCATCTGGAGCCGGAGAGCGTGAACGCCTTCTACGCGTCGAGTGGTGAGAGCGACGAAAAAAAAACATCAGCGCCAGCTCTTCCGAAGCAAGCATAGAGGAGCTTGCGGGCATAGGGATGGGGTGCATCGGGATGAGCCTTGACGACTTTGAACGCTGCACCCCTTCTGAGTTTTACGCCGCATGGAAGCAGTGGCACGAGCAAATGGAACGCATGGAACGCAGCTCATGGGAGCGGACGCGTACACTGGCCCTTGTGTATGTCCAGCCCTATAGCAAGCATGCCCTGAGCGCCCATGAGCTGCTGCCCCTGCCCTGGGACGAGGAAAGCAAGGAAGAAACGTCGAAACCCGACAGGGCCGAGACTGTTCGTCGCTATGCCGCGGCGAAGCAGCGCAACGGACTGAAATAAGCAACGAAAGAATATGTCGAAAACAGTAGAATTCCATATCAAGATAAAGGGTGAGGGCAGCAATGTTCTTCATGACCTGACGGTAGAGGCCACCGGGCTTGACGACATCATTGCCCAGGTGGGCGAGAATGCCAGCCGTACTGGCGAGCGATTGAAGGCCATGGCAGCGAAGAGCATGGTGTTTGACGGCATCATCAGTTCGCTGACCACGCTGAAGGGCATCGTCGGCGACATCGTAGCCCCTTTTGACAGCTTCGAGAAATCAATGCGCTCGGTGAACACCATGGCCGGCAAGGGCGAGGCTGACTTTGAGGGTCTGACCGACAAAGTGAAGGAGCTGAGCGCGAACATCCCTCTGGCCCGTGAGGAACTGGCCAATGGCCTTTACCAGACCATCTCCAACGGCGTGCCGGAAGAGAACTGGATGAGTTTCCTGGAGCAGTCGAGCAAGGCGGCTGTGGGCGGTCTGGCTGACCTCGGGCAGACGGTGATGGTGACCTCGACGCTGATAAAAACTTACGGCCTGAGCTGGGACCAGGCCGGTGCCATCCAGGACAAGATACAGATGACTGCCAAAAATGGCGTGACGACCTTCGAGCAACTTGGACAGGCTTTGCCAATGGTGAGCGGCAGTGCGTCGCAGCTTGGCGTGTCGATGGACGAGCTGATGGCCGTGTTTGCCTCGACGACCGCTGTGACAGGTAACACCTCGGAGGTGGCGACCCAGCTGTCGGCCGTGCTGAACTCCCTCATCAAACCGAGCTCGGAGGCTACGAAAGCCGCCAACGAGATGGGCATCGGCTTCAACGCTGCAAGCGTGCAGGCTGCCGGTGGTCTGCAGAACTTCCTACTCGGCCTTGACAAGAGCATTGAGGAATATTCTGCCAAGACCGGTCAGTTGAAACAGACCATCTACGGTCAACTGTTCGGCAGTGCGGAGGCCCTTCGCCTGATATACTCTCTTACCGGCGAGCAGAAAGAAAAGTTCGCAGAGAACATCAGTGCCATGGCTGACAGTGCCGGTACGATAGACGACGCCTTCAACAACATGTCGAGCACGGGTGAGGCTGTAGGCCAGATGCTGAAGAACCAGGTTCAGTCTATGATGGACTGGGCGGGCTCGATGGCCAGCACGTCTGCCCCCTACATTGAGCTGCTTGCCAACACGGGGCTTGCGATCACCAGCCTGACGCAGCTGCGCACGGGTTTGCTGACCGTAGTGACCGGCTTGAAGGCCGTGAGGATTGCCACGCTTGCCCAGGCAGCAGCCTCGAAGATAGTGGCAATAGCCTCGAACGCATGGAAGGTGGCGCAGGTGGCCCTGAACCTCGTGCTGAGCGCCAACCCCATCGGCATCGTCATCATGGCAATAGCCGGCCTGGTGGCCATTCTGATAGAGGCATACAACAACTGCGAGACGTTCCGCAATATCTGCGACAAAGTGTGGGCGGCGGTAAAAGATGTGGCGAGCGCGGTGTGGGACTATCTGGTGAAGGCCTTCGAGAAAGCCTCTGAGGTGATCAAGAAAGCCTGGGAATGGGTGAAGGAATTCTTCGGCATCAAGGACGAGGGAACCGCAAGGCAGACTGCCGACATAGAGCGGAACACGAAGGCCACCAATGCCAACACCCAGGCCAAGACAAAGAACGCCCAAGCCGCGCTGAAGAGAAACCGGAAACAAAACGCCCCCGATGCAAGCAGTTCGTCGGGCAGCGGGAAGACAGGAAAGACCGGCACCACAATCACACCCTCGGCATCCGACAAATATGGCGGTACCAAGCTCATTGCCAATGCGTCGAGCTATAAGGAGCTGGGCAACAATATACAGTACTACCAGAACAAACTGGAGACAACGAAAGGCACTGAGACCGCCACCATCCGGCTGTATGCCGAGAAGATCAAGCAGCTGCAGGCACAGCAGGACGCGATAACCCGCATTCAGGATGCCGTGAGCAACCCGAAGGAGCTGAACACTCTTGGTGACATAGACAAGGCCATAGCCTACCAGCAAGATCTCAGGAACAGGGCAAGCGCCTCGGAACTGAAGGGAATAGACCAAGAGATAAGCCGTTTGAACGACCTTAAAACAGCGTTTGAACGCAATGCTCACGTGGATGTGGGCATAGACAAGATAACGACCTACCGGCAACTTGAGAGCGAGCTGCAATACTACAACGACCTGCTGAAGACGGCCACGGCGAGCGAGCGCACCGAGATACAGAAACAGATAAACGCCTTGAACGCCCTGCGCGACAAATGGGACGAGACGTTGGACGAGCTGAAGAAGCCGGAGGACATCTCGCGTCTGGACACCATCGACAGTCTTGACAAGGCCATCAGCTACTATGAGGGCAAGCAGAAGAAGGCGAGTGCGGCAGAAATTTCGGACATCGCCCGCACCATCAGTGCCCTGGAGAAGAAACGCGACAGCCTGAAGCAACTTGCCCGTCTGCCGGAGATGGAGCAGGAGACTGGCCGTTTGGGCGGATTGGGCAAGGCCGAGCTGAAAGTGGAGCTGAAGGCGATTGGCATGGACGGCCTGCGCAAACGCATCAAGGAGCTACAGGACATGCTCTCCGACACGAAGAACCCGATGAGTGCGAGACAGCGTAAGGAGCTGACGAAATTGGTGGCCAGTTATGAGGACTACGAGAAGATATTGCGCAAGAGCGACGTTACGGTGGAGAAGTCGTGGAGCAGCATCAAGGGCATAGGCGGCGGCATCAGCTCTCTGACAGAAACGCTACAGGAAAACCGCGGTGCGTGGGCCACCATCACCGGTGTGATAGACTCGGCTATACAGATATACCAGGGCGTCAGGACGGTGATCAGCATTGTGGAGGCCCTGACGGCCGTGACGACGGCGAGCAGTGCAGCCACCACAGCGAGCGGTGCAGCGACGACGGCCGCCGCCACAGCTAAGATAGCATCAGCTCCGGTGGAAGCCGCCGCAGCCACCGTATCGACCGTAGCCGCCAAGGCCGAGGCCATGGCCTACAGAGAGCTTGCCGCCTCGGAGTTTATGGCGGCCCATGCCTACATCCCCTTTGCCGGTGCGGGTATCGCGGCAGGTTTCATCGGCATGATGCAGGGTATCGTGGGTTCGGTGGCCGTAACGCCCTTTGCCAACGGTGGTCTGCTGTACGGCCCGACCCTCGCGCTGATGGGCGAGTATGCCGGGGCGAAGTCGAACCCGGAGGTGGTTGCTCCACTGGACAAACTGAAGTCGCTGATAGGCGACAGCGGTTCGGTGCCCGGTCTGCGTATGGAAACACGTGTACGCGGGCGCGATATCGTGGTAGCACTGGCCAACGAGACGCGCATCAACCGGAAGCGAACGAACATAAAACTATAGAGGATGTACATACACGGACAATTCTACAATGAGCTGAACGACCGCATCGAGGTGCTGATACTGACGCACGGCGAGCGCGGCGAAGAGCTGGAGATAGGCGACGGTAAGAGTGGTCTATACTTCAGCGACGACCCTGTGGAGACGACGAGCGAGGTGAACGACACGTTTGACCACCTGCTGAGACAGCAGGCCACTGTGCGACTGCTCACTCGGAACTTCGTGCAGGACTTTTTCTGCCCATCGTGCAAGGACGCTGTGGTGAACATCTACCGTGAGGGCGTATGCCTGTTTGCGGGGTATGTGGAGCCCCAGACGTACTCGCAAGACTACAATGAGGAACTGGACGAGATAGAGCTGAGCTGCATAGACGCTCTGACGGCCCTGCAATACGCCAAATATCGCGATGTGGGCTCGCTTGGCGTGGTTTACAGCGTGGTAAAGGGTCAGGCCTCACAGCGCACCTTCCTGAGCGTGATGAAGGAGATGTTTGGCGGCGTGGCCGCGGGGCTGGACATCAAGGGCGGCAGCAAGGTCCACTACTGGTATGACGGCAGCAAGGCGGTGGACAGCCAGACGGCCAACCGCCATGCCATCTTCGGCCAGCTGTCGATCAACGAACTGCTGTTTTTGGGCGACGGGGAGGACGACGTGTGGCAACAGGACACCGTGCTGGAAGAGATGCTGAGATACCTGAATCTTCACATCATGCAGGACGGCATGGACTTCTACATTTTCTCCTGGGAGACGCTGAAAGGCGACAAGGACATCTACTGGCGCGACCTGCTGACAGGTGAAAGGCTGACGACCGCCCGCATCACGAGGGACATCACGACTCAGAACGTGGTGGGTACGGACACGAGCATCAGCGTGGGGGAGGTTTACAGCCAGCTACTGCTGACGTGCGACGTGAAGAGCGTGGAGAGCGTGATCAAGAGTCCGCTTGACAACGACCTTGTGAGGAGTCCGTTTTCGAACAAACAGAAATACCTGACGGAATACAGCAGTGACGGTGAGGGCAACAAGGCCATCGATGCCTTTGACGCCATGACGCACGGCAGGGAGACCGACTATGACGGCGGCCGTATCACGGACTGGTACATGCAGGTGATGGACAACGCAGAGTGGACTTTCCCCGACAGGGGCAAGGGCAGCCTAATGGCTACCTACGGAGAGGGGAACGCAAGCCAGGAGCGTCTGCCCAACGTGCTTTCCGGTCAGCCCGGCGCAGCCCTCATCGCCTTTGGCAAGGTGGAGCGCAAGACCGACGGCAAGGACAACTCTCCGGTGTCGAAGGTGGAGATGACGAACTGCCTCTTCCTGAGCGTGAACGGCAACGGTGAGGACAAGGACGACGGCAAGGCCTATCCCAACGAGAGCTCGCTAAAGGGTTCGATACCCTACGCGGAGTATAACGGCAACACGACGGGCGGTGTGTTCTCACCGAACGACGATGAGACGACCAACTACATCGTGCTGAGCGGCAGCATCGCCCTGACCCCCGTTATGGCCCTGACGGACACGTATAAGGCAATATATGACTACACGCCGTCGGCAGGGATATTCCCGAACCCCATTATGGGCGGTGGCATCAGACAATGGTGGCACCGTACAGTTCCGAGCCGTGACAACGGCGACGGCCGCTACTACACGCAGAAATGGTGGAAGGCGGCGACACCCGGCATGGAGCCGGAGTGGGACGCGGAGAGGACGAAGGGACTTGTTCCGCTGACGGAGAAAGGCCCCGAGGAGTATGAGTTCAATTACAGTGCCATCGGCGACAGCTCAGACCAGATATCGAAGGTGGGTGTGGTGGCTTGCATGCTCATCATCGGCGACAAATGCGTGGTGGAGACCGGTTCGACGGGCAAGGTGTCGGACTTTGAGTGGCGGACCTACAAGGAGCGGAGCCAGTGTGCAAGCGATGACGAATACTACCAGCAGAGCTTCACGATAGGCTTTGACCCGAAGATTGGAGACAAACTGATCGGTACGAAATTTGACCTGCAGAACAACATCGACTATACGATGGGCATCGACGCAGAGGGCACGGCTATACCGATAAGGAAGAAGGACAGGGTGAGCGGTGCCGTGAAGTTTGTGATCCTTGGTCCTGTGAACGTAACGTGGGACGTGGTGACGCGCCGGCATCCCACATTTTTTCGTCATACGAAATGGGGCAGCAGCACGATATTGCTGCTTCCACATGTGAGCAGCATCGTGATAGAGTCGTTTGAGATGAAGATATACAGTGACAACGGCCTTGTGAACAACACGGGCGACAAGGACATCGTGTATCTGAGCGACACGAAGGAGACATTTGTGAACCGCAAGGACGACATCAGCTTCAAGATCAGTTCGGCGCTGACCTCGGCGGAGAGCCACGAGCTCGGCGTTACGGACAGCGTGAAGATGAGTACGCCGGTGAACACTCAGACGGGTGGCGGCGTGCTGGAGCTATACGACTACGCGAGGGGGCAGAGTGCGAAGCCTGAGCAGCTGTACGTGGACAGCTATTACAATGAATATCATGTGCCCAGGATAGAGATGACACAGAAACTGCGCGACAAAGCCGGTGAAGGTCTTGTGAGTCCTTTGCTGCACTACCGCCATCCGGCTATGGGGAGAACATTCTTTGTACAGGGCATCAGCCGCAGCCTCAATGAAGGCTCGGCAGAAATGGACTTAAAGGAGATAGAGCAATGATAAACGTCAAGATCATCAGCAAGCCCAAGAACGAGGGCAGCACGAGCGCGGTGAACACAGGCAGCACTGCCTACAGCAGCATGGCCGTGAAGGAGGCCGCCCACGCCGCGAAAGCCGACATCGCAGAGACGGCCAAGGAGGCCGCCCACGCCAAGGCCGCCGACACATCCAAGATGGCCGAGCAGGCGGGCGAGAGCAAGGAGGCCGCCCACGCCAAGGAAGCTGACCACGCCAAGGAAGCCGACCATGCGCTGATGGCCGACGATGCGGACAAATGGGACAACCGGGAGTTTGATGACTATCTGGACCAGCCTGTGCGCAGGAGTGACGATGTGGCTTTCGGCTCCGTGGAGAGCGACGTGGTGCGCAGTGCCGGAAGATTTGTCGACGGGTTGCTCGGTGAGGGTTTCAAGCTGTGGAAAGACGAGGGCGGCAAGACGTACCTTTGTCTTGACCGTCTGACCGTGCGCCAGACGATGACCGTACTGGAGCTGCTGATAGAGAAGGTGCGGTCGGTGGGCGGCATGATATGCGTGAGTGCTGCCAACGGCAAGGTGAAGAGCGTCGAGGAGGATGGTGGCTACTATATCATCCGTTTTGAAGAGGACAACGCCTTTGTGGCCCACGACCTGATGCGCTGCCAGACCTTTACAGGCAACGCCATCAAAAACTACTGGGTGGAGGTTGCGGAGACCGGCAAGGACTACGTGAAGGTAGAGAAGACTGAGTTTACTGAGGCACTCCCGGAAACGAGCGACGAGGTGGTGCTGATGGGCAACACCACGGACAGAAGACGGCAGAACCTTATTCTTATCTCGGCCACTGAGGACGGTCAGCCACGGGTGGACGTGCTTGACGGCGTGAGCGGAAAGAGCTTCGTCGGCGCGCTGCGTGCCCGCCTTGGCAACCTTGACGGCATCAACGACGATGCCTTTCCCGCCGACAGACAGCCCAAGGGCAACGGCCTGTACTCGGACAACGCCTACCTGAAGGGCACGTTTCTGCTCTCAACGGGTGAGGACGTAAAGACTCGCTTCGAGATTATGGAGGGCAAGGTGGAGAGTGAGCTTACTGGCATCCGTGACGACTTCACGGGCGAGAAAGGCTACCTGAGCAATGCCGCCTTTGCCGATGGCATGTCGAAATGGGAGACGGAGAACGAGGCGGTGTTCTTTCTCGTTGGCAACCGGTGGGTGTGGGCCAACGGCAACGTGCTGTCGAAGAAAGGCAACTGCGCGAGTGTGGCCAAGGATGAGGGCCGGACGGTGGTTGTGATCCGCAATAAATATATCAGCCAAAAGAAAGAGAACCTGCGCTCTATACCAACATTCGCGGTGAACGCCGAGGGGAAGAAACAACCTGTGGCCGTTTACCTGAGTTTCTTTTATAAATGTCGCAAGGCCGGGAAACTGAGAGTGGAGTTTGAGAACGTGGACAAAACCGGTTTCGAGGACTTCAACTCTTTCTTGGTGGAAGAAGAACTCGGTGAGACGGACAGTTACAAGCAATATACCTGCAATGGTCTGTGGAACGGCACAGGCGACTTCAAGCTGAGCTTTACGGGCGAGATATGCCTTTATATGCTCGTGCTGAGTACGGACAAAGTGGAGAGCCTTGCGTACAAGTACCGCACGCTGCTGGAGCAGAGCGAGAAACTGGTGAAGATAGCGGCGCAGAACTTTGACAAGGACGGCAGGGTGCTGGAGGAGAGCGAGATTATCACTACGGCAAAATACAACGAGTTGACGAGCGAGCGGTTCAATGATGACGGAAGTCTGAAAAACGTGGCAGGCCTTGTTACTACGACGGACTGGGCTGCATGGCAGTCAACCTACACTACAGACATCAGTGGCCTGAAGACGCTGCTCGACCAGAAAATGGATGTTACAGCCTTTGCGGGAATGTTTGCCTCCGCGGTAGATAATGACGGCAATATCGTTAAGCAGTCCGATATAACCGCATTCGTGACCAAGGACAAAGACGGCAAGCTGGAGAGCGGTGTGCATGTTGGTGCCGACCAGATAAACTTGGAAGGCCTTGTCACGGCGAACAAGGGATTCAAGATATTAGAAGACGGCAGCATGGAGGCCGTTGGCGGAAAATTCAGTGGCGAGATCAATGCCGTTAGCGGCAGATTCTCCGGGGCCATTGGTGCGCCTTACAAGACATTAAGTACAGGATCGACGGCATTTCCAAGTGTGAACACCGGCATGAATATCATGATAGCCACTGCAGACAGAGCCACCGCAGGTATCATGCTCCCCATTTATGTGGAAATAGACGGTGTGGAGTGTGACCTGCTGAATGTAAGCAGTTCATATACCGACATTGTCATTCCCATAGACGTGTCATACGAAGATGACACCCAACCCCATATATTCTACAGAAACAAGAAAGTGACTCACGTTCAACTTGAGGGCAACTGCTGCCGATTGAGAATGAAGGCATTTATAAAGCCCGGAACAGAATTTTGCTCCTGGACAATACTCAATACATCTGATTTCCAATTAGTACAGTCGGGATCAGGCAAAACATATTTCGCAAAATCAATAACAGAATAGACATGGCACTTACAAATGAAGAGAAACAGGAACTGCTGAACGCCATGAAGGCGGAGTCGCAGAGTGTTGACAACCTTGAGGTGGTGACAAGCCTCGACGGAGTGAAGAGCCTTCCCGCCGTGCGTGGCGAGGATCTGGTGGCGGCCCCCCTGAGCCTTTTAGGCAAGCCCGCACAAGATGCAGCGGCCATAGCCAACAGCGCAGCAGCCACGGCGTACGAGGCTGCGGGCAAGGCCAATGATGCTGCCGAAAAAGCCGAGACCCTTGGCGAGCAGGCAGAGAAAGCCGCCGCCACTGCCACGGAAGCCGTCGGCAAGGCCAATGAGGCCGTAAGCGCTGCCAATACTGTGGCAGCCAATTATGAGCATTCTGCGAAGCTGGGCCTTGACGGTGCAACGGCGCGATTTGCGGCCATTGACGAGACGACAGGCATCACTACGGAGCTTTCGAGCCTGATAGCCACTGCCCTGGATGTGGTGGTTTGGTCGGTGGAGAAGAAGACCTTCCTGCTGCGCTCGAAAGACAAGAAATACTACACCTCCTGGGCCGCCGACGGAGGCCGTTCGATGGCTCTTTTCCTTGACGGTCAGACTGTGAAGCAGGACAAGGTTTACGCCTGCGGCGAGTCGCTGTACGTGTACAGTGGCGGCGACTTGGTGGAGATTAGCGGCTCGGGCGGTGGCAACATCTACAACGTGACCAGTGAGGCGCCTCTTTCAGACGGCTACTACACACTGCAGACGGCCATAGCCGCGGTGGAAGCAAAGCAACGGCGTAAAGGCCTGTGCGTGACCTACGAGACGGCCCAGGGCAAATGGGAGACCAAGCAGTTTGTGGGGACGAGCCTGGACAGTTGGGAACAGGCTACGGCGTGGGCTGACTTCGGCGGCGACGGTACGGTGAAGAGCGTAACGGTGAACGGCCAGCGTCAGACCCCTGACGCAGACGGCAACGTGAGCGTGAGCTTTGACAAAGTGGAGGTGGACGAGAGCCTTGATGCCAGCAGCACGAACCCCGTGCAGAACAAGGCCGTGGCAGCGAAGATGGCCGAGGTGGAAGCCTCTACCGTGTTCGGCATGACAGCCGAGGTGAGCGACGACCAGAGCAGCGTGCGGCTGGCACTGACCAACAAGAGCGGTGCGGAGATAGCCAGCGCGGACATCCCGGCCGGCAGTGGCGGTGGCGGCGGTGAGAGCAGCACGACGAAGATAGTGCTCAGCGCATCCGTTGACCATGCCACCGTGAAGGAGAGCGGCAGCGTAAAGCTCACCTATACTTATGACCATCAGAACACAGGAGGAGACAGCACTGGCCAGAAGGCAACGATACAGGTGATCATCAAGCGCGGAGCCACTACGACCTATTCGGACACCATGCAGGACGTAGGCAAAGGCAGCTACGACTTGGATTTGACGAAGTACCTGCTTCTGGGCACGAGCGACATCTATGTGATAGCCACGGCCACAGACCCAAACACCGGCAAGACGCAAAGGAAACAAGCCTACGTGAGCGTGAAGGTGGTTACGCTGTCGCTGCAGAGTGCGTACAATCTTGCCAGCGCCCTGGGGAAGGGTGGCTACGGCGTGAACGAGACAGTGAGCATACCTTACAGCGTTAGCGGCAGCGGCACCAAGACCGTGTTCCTGTATGTGGACGGCAACCAGCGCAGCTCGGAGAGCGTGACAAGAAGTGGTACGACAAACGGCAGCTTCGACATCCCCATGAGCGGACTGAGCATCGGGCGGCACAACATACAGATGGTGGCTGAGATGGATGCCGGGGGCGGCCTGACGCTGAAGAGCGAGAGCATATACATCGACATCCTCAAGGGCGGCGGCAAGGACCCGTTCGTGGGACTGATGATGACCAACGCCGACGGACGCATCATGACCGCCTCGGAATATACCCATCCCACGATTGGCGTGGGTCAGTACGAGCAGTGCTCTCTGTCGTTTGTGGCCTATGACCCCACCACGACCCCTGCCGAGCTCACCATCAGCCGCAATGGGAGCGTGGTGCAGACGGTGAGCGTGGCAAGGACGACGCAGCACTATGAGAACCGCTTCACGGACAAAGGAAGGCAGACCATGGTCTTCGCCGTGGGTCAGACGGCCTACACCTTCTACGTTGACGTGGCCGAGAGCAGCATTGACATCGGCGAGGCCACCTATGGGCTGTCCGTGAAACTGAGCCCGTCGGGTCGCAGCAACGGTGAGAGCAATCCCGCCAGATGGGACTCGAACGGCATTAGAACGTCGTTCGAGGGCTTTGACTGGCAGAGCAACGGCTGGACGGGTGACTCGCTGCTGCTGACGAATGGGGCAAAGGCCGTCATCGGCTGTGAGCTTTTCAAGACCGATGCCGGGATAACGGGCAAGACCATCGAGATGGAGTTCAAAGTGAGCAACGTGAGCGACCGCACGGCAGAGGTGATCAGCTGCATGAGCGGCGGAAAGGGCCTGAGCGTGACTCCCGTGGAGGCGAGCATCAAGACCGGCACCATCCTGCACTACACCAACGAGGACGGCGAGGACGCGAGCCGCGAGATAAAGATAGGCACGAAGTTCGCCCCTGACGTCTGGCTGAAGGTGGCATTCGTCATCGGCAAGCGTGCCGACGGGCGGCTGATGGAACTCTACGTGAACGGCAACCGTGCCGGTGCCGACATCTATGACAGCGGCTACTACTTCCAACAGGACACGCCCGTAGGCATCACGTTGGACAGCGACGCTGCCGATCTTGAAGTGAGAAACATACGCATCTATGACCGTGCGCTGACTGACGACGAGGAGCTGGAGAACCGCATGGTGGACTCCACGTCGGCCGACGAGATGATGGAGCTGTGGAGCGAGAATGACATCATCGGCGAGACAGGCAACGTGGACATTGACAAACTCCGGGCCAAGGGCAAGGGCGTGATGCGCATTGTGAGGAAAGGCGGCCTTGACGAGGTGAACGAGACTAACAACAAAAAGACCGACTTTCTGGCCGACATCTATTTCTACAGTCCGTTCGGCAAGCAATATGACTTTGTGCTTCACGACTGCTACATCCGCATTCAAGGCACGAGCTCGACGAAATATCCGAGCAAGAATATCCGCATCTATCTGTCGAAGGGAGGCTCTGGTCTCAGCATGGAGATAAACGGTCAGCCGGTGGAGAAGAAAGCCTATGCCCTGAGACCCGGCGGCATCGCCATGGGGCTGCTGTGCGCCAAGAGCGACTACAGCGATTCGTCTATGAGCCTCAACACCGGCGGTGCGAAGCTGTTCAACGAAGTGATGAAGGAGTTGGGACTTCTGACACCTCCGCAGCGCTACCAATATGAGCAGGCCGGGAAGAATATGTCGGCCGTGACCATCCGCACGGCCATCGATGGTTTCCCAATCGACATATTCAGCGCAGAGACCGTTGACGGCGAAAGCACGTATTACGGCCAGTACAACCTCAACAACGAGAAATCCAAGAGCGGCAAGCTGTTCGGCATGGAAGGTCTTGACGGTTTCACGCCCGACTGCCCGCTCACGCTGGAGACGCTGAACAACGGTGAGAAGACATGTCTGTTCCAGAGCAGCAGTGATGAGGACCTCATCGCCAACTTCGATGCCGGTCTTGAGACCAACGTGCCGGACGACGTGAAGTGGGCGGGACTGAACGAGGCGCAGCAAAGTGCGCTGAAACGCCTGTTCGGATGGATCAGGTCGTGCGTGCCGGAGGGTGCGAATGCCGATGACCTCACTACGTTCAAGAGTGAGAAGTTCGCCACAGAGGTAGAACAGTATTTCAATAAAGACTTCCTGCTCACGTATTACATCTATACAGACTATGCAGCGAGCGTAGACCAGCGCGCCAAGAACATGCTGCTCAGAACCTGGGACGGCAAGATATGGTACATCACCTATTATGACGGCGATACTCAGTATGGCAAACGCAACGACTGCTTCCTCGCCTATGATTATACCATCGACCGGGACACCTATGACGCGGAGGCTTCGAAGTATGCCTTCGAGGGCAGGGAGAGCTGGCTGTGGAATCTTGTGCTTGCCAACCTTCAGGATGACCTTAGACGGTGTGCCGCCAATTTCAGAGCCAAGATGACCCCTGACAGGGTGCTGTCCATGCTGACCGTTGAGCAGATGGGAAACTGGAGCGACAGAGCCTACAACAAGAGCGGATATCTGAAATATATCAAACCGGCCATGGTGGAGACCTACGGCAAGAAGTGGCCGTTCATCTATGCTCTGCAAGGCAACAACAAGGCATTTCTGACCTACTTCATCCGCAACCGCTATGCCCTGCTCGATGCCAAGTATGGAACGAGCAGTTTTACATCGGACAACATTGACCTCTATATGTCGAGGACATCTGCTGATACGGCTGACACAGTTAGGCTTACTGCCGGTGAGGTATATGCCTTCGGCTACGGCACGAACAACAGTCCTAATCTTGCCAACACGGGCATCGTGGAGGCAGGCAAGACGGCAACGCTGGAGATTAAGGGCGCATACACCGTGAACGACCCGTTGAGAATATACGGTGCGAGCCGCATGCAGACGCTTGACATGAGCGGTGCTGCCGACCATCTGAAGAATGGTTTCGACCTTGGAAAGTGTACCGCGCTGAGAGAATTGAACATGCAGTCGGGTACTGGTGGCAGCACAGGCTGGTGGCTCAGTATAGGCACCTGTCAACAGCTGAGAACCGTGAACCTTCGCAACCAGCAGCAGGCAAAAACCGGCGGCAGCACCTCGACCGAGCTGGACTTCACCACGCAGCCCAAACTGCAATACCTTGACGCCCGCGGCACACAGGTGAAGAGCATAAGCTTCGCCAAAGGCTCTCCTTTGACAGAAGCCATGCTGCCCGGTACGCTGACCGTGTTGCGCCTTGAATACCTCAGCAAGCTGACGACCGACGGACTGAGCCTTGAAAGCTATGCAAACGTGAAGACCCTCATCGTGGACGGTTGTCCGAACATCAACTGGGAGACACTGTTGGCACGATGCTCTAACGTGGCACGGCTCCGTGTGACGGGCATCAGCAAGAGTGATGACGGAACATGGCTCTCAAAATTCATGTCCATGGGCGGCATCGACGCAGACGGCAACGCCACAGAGACCTGCGCCCTCGTAGGGACGGTACACCTCACGCACTACATGGATGAGGAAGAGTATGCCAAGTACACCGCGCACTTCCCGGAGCTCAATATCAAGCAGCCTGAATATACGATGATAGAATTTGACGACTCTGTGGCCGATGATGCAAACGTCACCAACCTTGACAATGGAACCGGTTATGCCTCCGGCAGTACGTACAAGCCCAATGGCCATATTCTGAAGATTCTATCCCAACGCCATCGCGTATTGGCCAAGGTAACGAAAAAGCCAACGACAACTACTATCAACATGGCAGGGCAGGACATCACCGTAAACAATCCAGACGGAGAAATGACCTACTATCCTCTTGATGACGAGAACAGCCGTAAGTATGCGGATGGGACAGAGGCAAAGCTGGACGGAAGCGAGGGCGACTGGATGATGTATGAGCCGTTTTTCTGGTGCAAAGGTATTAACGACTACCTTAACGGTAAGCATTACAGCTGTTACAGCAGCAATGACCGGGAGCACGAGCCGGAGCGCCCTGTGGCCTCTGTGCTTACGCTGGAGGATATTGGTGCGCAGGAAAGTGGCATCCTGAAAGGCCGCAAGATAATGGCAAACAAGGAAACGCTGGCCAATTCCTACACAAACGACTCGTCATATAGTGTCTGCAAGGTCGTGGTTTCCGGCTATAAGCGTGTTCGCTTCCCAAGTGTACCAGGAACGAACCTTATGGGAGCAGTCTTTGTGGACAGTACGGGTAAGGTGCTCAGTTCCGTGGTTGTTCCGACCATCACAAACAACTTCGAGCCGGGAATGTATATCATCAAGGACATCCCGGATGGTGCGACCGCACTCCACTTCACCATCCTCAACACGGCTGAGTTTGATAAAGTGGTACTTAGCAACAGCAGCCGGATAGAGGACATGGAACCAGATTGGGTGGCAGACGATGAGCATTTGTGTGCTGTGGTGGGTTCAACAGCCATTGGCTCTAAGCTGCGTGCTGTGATAAGCGGTGGCAGCACCACGTCAAACATGACATGGACGGACTTTCATTATTACAGCGTGCAGCGCGGCATGCAACAGATAGACGCACAGATGCATTCCCGTATCGCCAATCTGTTCTATGCCAAGTATGGGCGCAGAAATGCCCAGGAACAGTGTGGTGCTGGCTCTCACACCAATATGCGCACAACTGGCGGAACCGCAGATATGGGTATGACTGACACCATCGGCTACGAGGAGGCGAAAAGCGTGAACGCCAATGTAACCAACAGCCTCATCGACAATCTTGTTCATCAGTATGCATGGTATAGGAGCAAGGATGAATATGGAGGAGCAAGCGTCACGCAGGTGAACAATATCTGCTGCCTCGGTTATGAGGATATTTATGGTCATAAGTATGACATGATGGACAACGTCGATCTCCCCAATGACAACGGCAACCAAGGCAAATGGCGTATCAGAATGCCGGATGGCACGTTCCGCATGGTCAAGGGCTCAACATACAATGGCATGTGGATAGAGGCAGTTGCGCATGGTAAATACATGGATGTCATCCCAGTGGGAAACGTCAGTGGCTCATCCTCTACATATTACGGCGACATCTATTGGGTCAGTACCAGCAGTTCCCGTGTGGTTTATCGTGGCGACAGCAACGCGAATGCGTGTGGCGGTGTGTCGAGTGCGTGTGCGTGTTACGATGCATCGTGTGCGTACGCGTATGTCGGGTCGCGTCTGGCCTTCCGCGGAAAAATCGTTAAAGCGCAAAGCGTCGCAACGTATAAAGCGATAGTCGAGGTCGCGTAAGCGTAAAGCGAAAAAGCGTTAGAAAGGCGTTGGAGTGATGTTCCAATGTCCTTCTAACGCATTTAAAGAACCGGCGAAGCCGGTCGATTTTTTGGGGGAAAAATGAGGGTTGCCCCTTGTGGAGAGGCCTGATTTTTTTGTGTAAGAAATCCCAATTTAACTATACAAAGTTAGTTATTTTTTTTCAAATAGCCAAAGATTTATGCCTTTTTTTTCGGGGTTATTATTGATGTAAAAAAGACCATAAAAAAGCCGTTTCGTTTTATGATTAGTAACGTTTCGTTTTATATATCGTGAACATTTCGTTTTGAGGATTATATTCACACACGTTATACAAAAAAGACAAGCCCTTGCGCACTCCTTAATAAAAAGGGAGGCACAAGGGCTTATACTTGTCGTTCCCGCAAAAGGGGAACGGGATAGTTGTTCGGTCGTTACTTCACGGGATTGTTCTCCGCAAAGATGGCCATACGCTCCTCGAGGGCAGCATACTGCTCGTCGCGGATAAAGGACGTGCAGACGCGGAGGCCCTCCTGTTCGCTACCAGTAGTGACAAGGCAGATGGCAGAGACTCCATAATACATGAGCTCGTGTGCCAACTCGCCACTCGTCATGCCCGGATAGCCGATCGTGAAGTAGAATCCGTCGGCAATAGGCTGGTCGAGATCCTTGTCATAGACGATATAGAAGTTATGACGCGTGAAAATCTCCTTCAACTTGTGGGCACGGTCGCCATAGATCTTGATCTCACTACGGAAGTCGAACTTGCCCTCGGCAGCAGCCTTCAGCATGGCGGCCATGGCATACTGGGCACTATGGCTCGTACCAGAGGAGAGCGCATAGAGCATACGCGTAGAGAAGACAGGGCCGAAAGGCAGTCCCTCGTAGCGCTCGGCCAGGTCGTGGTAGTGGCGATGGAAGAGCTTGTCGCTAATGCACGTCACGCCAATACGTTCGCCAGCATAGCTGAACGCCTTGGATCCGCTAATGAGCAGGATGTAGTTGTCCGTATAGTTGGCTACCGACGGCTGGTAGGGCTTCTGGAAAGGACGGATGTCACGACGGAAGTCCATGGCGAAATAGGCCAGATCCTCCATGATGATGCAGTCGTACTTCGTGGCCAAAGAGCCGATCGTGCGCAACTCGTCGTCCGTCATGCAAATCCACGAGGGGTTGTTGGGGTTGGAATAGACGATGGCACAGATGTTGCCATTGGTAAGGTAGCTCTCCAGTTTCGGACCGAGCTTCTCGCCACGGAAGTTATAGACATCAAAGGTCTCATACTTCGTGCCCTGCACCTGGAGCTGCATCTTCTGCACGGGGAATCCCGGGTCGATGAAGAGCACGGTATCCTTCTTCTTATCGGCCTGAGAGCAGGTGAGGAAAGAAGCGAACGTGCCCTGCATGGAACCGCAGACAGGCACGCAGCCCTCGGGATTGATATCGACGCCGATGAAGGCCTTGACAAACTCCGAGGCAGCCTCCTTCAGAGCGGGGAGACCCTGGATGTCGGGATAGCTGTGGGCGATACCGTCCTGCAGCGACTTGATCTGCGCGTCCACGCCTACCTGGGCGGCGGGAAGACCGGGAATGCCCATCTCCATTTTGATGAACTCGACACCACTCTCCTTCTCGGCATGGGCTGCCACACCCTTCACCTCGCGAATCGTCGCCTTGGCGAAGTCCTGTATGCCATGCTCGCGGATGGTGTTGTCAATCAACTCCTTGTTGATGGGTGTCGGTCTCATTTCTGTGCCTCCTTTCCCAGCTCAAGGGCCTTGAAGTTGTCCTCGATGACGCGCTCACCCTTGCGGCCGAAGATGACGCGGATGGCGTCCTTCAACTTGTCAAACTCGATACCCAAAGCCTTCTGGGCAGCTCCGAGCAGGATCATATTGGCCGAACGGGGAATGTTGTTCTCCTTGGCCACCTCTTCGATGTTGATGCGGATAACGTTGTCCAATTTGGCATAGTCGGCATCGATGACGGCCATGTCGGGATAGTTGGGGATATTGACGAAAGGAGTGCTGGAGGTGATGATCCAGCCGCCCTTCTTCAGATAGGGCAGGTAGCGGAGGGCCTCCATCGGCTCCATGGAGATGATGACGTCGGCCTGCCCCTTGGCGATGCGGTCGCTATTGATGGGGTCAGAGCTGAGACGGAGATTGCTCTGCACGTCGCCACCACGCTGGGACATACCGTGCACCTCTGCCTGCTTGATATAAAGGTTCTCGTTCATGGCCGCCTGGCCGATGACCGTGGCGATGGAGAGGATACCTTGTCCACCCACGCCACAAAGGATAATATCTGTCTTCATTGGTTTTGAATGCTATTTGGTTGTTGTTTGTCAGAAGGGGTCGCGGGACACTCTCAGGCGTCCGCGACACCCCATAAAACCTGTTCTTCCTCCTCGCTTATTTCTGTTCGGCGGCCTTCTTGGCCTCGGCAGCCTTCTTCTGCTTGAGGTGACGCTGCAACGTGTTCATGCACTCGCGGCGCGGGATGATGACGGAAGTGCCGTGATACTCGATCTCCTCGCGGATGGTCTTGGTGATCTCCGGCATGTTCTTCGGAAGCGGAGTGACGACCTTCAGGTGGTCCTCGCTCACGCCCAGACCACGGCAGATAGCCTCAAACTTGTTGGTACCGGCACTATCCTGACCACCCGTCATGGCGGTCGTGAGGTTGTCGGAGAGGATCACGACGATGTCGGAGTTCTCGTTGACCGCGTCGAGCAAGCCCGTCATGCCGCTATGGGTGAACGTAGAGTCGCCGATGACAGCCACGGCCGGCCATTGGCCAGCGTCGGCAGCACCCTTGGCCATGCCGATAGAGGCACCCATGTCCACGCAAGAGTGGATGGCCTTGAACGGGGGAAGGAAACCGAGCGTGTAGCAGCCGATATCGCCAAAGACGCGGGCGTTGGGATACTCCCTCAAAACCTCGTTGAGGGCGGTATAGACGTCACGATGACCACAACCCTTGCAGAACTGCGGCGGACGGCTGGCCAAGTCGGGGCACGGCTCATACTCCTCGCCAGAGGGCAGACCGAGGGCCTGCTTCAGCTCATCGGGAGACAACTCACCCGTGCGCGGCAGCTCGCCCGTGAGGCGACCCTTGATGACGGCATTGCCATCCATGACGCCACGCACCTGCTCCTCGATGAAGGGCTGGCCCTCCTCGACGATCAGGACGGAGTCGCACTCGGCAGTCATGCGGCGCACCAACTCCTTCGGCAACGGATACTGAGAGACCTTCAGGACGGGATAAGGCACGCCATCTGGATAGCACTCGTTGAGGTAGTTGAAAGCAATACCGCTCGTGATGATACCCAGCGAGTGGTCCTTGCCGTCGATATACTTATTGAACGGGCTCTCCACGGCATCCTGCTCCAACTGAGCCTGCTGGCCTGTGACAACCACGTTGCGCTTGCGGGCAAAGGCGGGAAGCAACACCCAGTCGCTGGCCTTGGCCTCATAGTTCAGGGGGTTCTGCTCACGCGGCGTCTCCGTGATATTGACCACGGCACGTGAGTGGGCCATACGCGTGGTGACGCGCATCAGCACGGGCAGGTGCATCTTCTCCGAATAGTCGTAGGCCACGGCCATCATGTCGTAAGCCTCCTGCTGGTTGCTCGGCTCGAAAGTCGGGATCATGGCAAACTTGCCATAGAAGCGCGTGTCCTGCTCGTCCTGTGAGGAGTGCATAGAGGGGTCGTCGGCCACCAAGATGACGATACCACCATTGGCGCCTGTGATGGCGGAGTTGACAAACGGGTCGGCAGCCACGTTCAAACCCACATGCTTCATGCAGACCAACGCACGCTTGCCCATATAAGACATACCCAGAGCCTGCTCCATAGCCGTCTTCTCGTTGGTTGCCCAACGACGATGGACGTTGCGGTCCTTCGCAAGCTGAGAATTCTGGATGTACTCTGTGATCTCGGTAGAGGGAGTGCCTGGGTAGGCATAGACACCACTCAGTCCGGCATCCAATGCTCCTTGGGCGATAGCCTCGTCGCCTAAAAGTAGTTTTTTCATCTGATTTCGGTTTTTATAAATATTTAATTCTGTTCCTTACTAAATTAGGAGAAGCCAGGCTCCGCAAGCGGGCCGACCTTCTCCTAATCTATATTCACTCGTTTAAAGATTCTCGCAGAACCACTCTGCTACCTGGCGCAGCAAATGATTGCGGGTGTTGCCACCATAGATGCTATGATTGCGGTTGGTATAAATGTTCTCTTTGAAGTCCTTGTCCGCCTGCACAAGTGCCTCGGAATACTCGAAGACATTCTGCGGATGGACGTTGTCGTCGGCCAAGCCGTGGCAGAGCAGCAGACGGCCGTGGAGGTTCTTGGCGCGTACCAACGGATTGAGCGCATAGCCCGTGGGGTTCTCCTGCGGCGTTCTCATGAAGCGCTCGGTATAGATGCTATCGTAGAAGCGCCAGTTGGTGGGCGGAGCGATCGACACGCCAGCCTTGAAGACCGGACGTCCCTCGCTCATGCTCATCAGGGTGCAGAAGCCACCATAGCTCCATCCCCAGATGCCGATACGCGAGGCGTCGATGTAGTCCTGCTTGCCAAGCCAGATGGCTGCCTCCACCTGGTCCTTTGACTCCAGGTCGCCGATGTTCAGGTAGGTGCACTTCTCAAACTCGGCACCACGTCCGCCCGTTCCGCGACCATCAACACTCACGATGATGTAGCCCTTCTGGGTGAGGTAGTAGTCGAAGAGACCACCATTGCCCATCGAGCCAATGCTCCAGCTGTCCGTCACCTGCTGGCTGCCGGGACCGCTATACTGGTGCATGATGACCGGGTATTTCTTGGTAGGATCGAAGTTGGCAGGCTTGATCATCCAGCCGTTGAGGGAGACACCCTCGGAAGTAGTGAAGGTGAAGAACTCCTTTTTGGTCGGCTCAAACTGGGCCAAATCCTGCGTGAGCTTGTCGTTGTTGAGCACCTCGCGTACCACCTTGCCCTTGCGGTCCATGATCGTATAGACATAGGGGTGGTTGGCGTCGCTCCAGCAGTTGAGGAAGTAGCGGTAGTCGCCCGAGAAGGTGGCGTCGTTCCATCCTTCCGTGCCCGCGAGGGCGGTCACGCGGCCCTTCTTGTCGGCCACGTAGATCTCGCGCTGCATGGGCGAGCGGCGAGCAGCCTGGAAGTAAGTGTTGCCCGTGGCGGCATCATAACCGTAGATGGCCGTCACGTCGTAGTCGCCCTTCTCGATCTGGCGCAGGAGTTTTCCCTCCTTATTATAAAGGTAGAGGTGCAGATGGCCGTCGCGGTCGGAAGGCACGAGGATGTAGTCCTTCATGATGGCAATATCGCCCATGGCCTCGCTCTTGACATACTTCTCCACGCTCTCCTCCAGCAAGAGGCTCGTCTCGCCCGTCGTGGTGTTGGCGTTGTAGAGTCGGAGGCAGTCCTGGTGGCGGTTCATCGTGTAGAGGATGATGCGGCCTGCGTCGGCCGTCGTCTTGATGCGGGGGATGTATCCATCAGCATCCAGCGGCAGGTTGTACTGCTTCGTGCTACCATTGTCGAGGTTATAGACCCAAGCCGTGACCTTGGAGTTGTCCTCGCCCGGCTTCGGATACTTATAGCTATACTCGCCCGGATAGACCTTATACTGCTCGTTGGTCGGATACATGCCGGCAAATATCTGGAGCGAATAGGTCTTCACCCCACTCTCGTCGTAGCGGATCCAGCTCAGCGTACGGCTGTCTGCGCTCCATGCGATGGCGTTGTTGAATCCAAACTCCTCCTCATTCACCCAGTCGGGGATACCGTTGATGACCTCGTTGAACTTGCCATCGGTCGTGACCTGGCGCTCCGTCGTGCCATCGGTAATGAAGATGTTGTTCTTTCTCACGAAGGCGATCTTCTTACCATCAGGCGAGAAGGTCGGGATCTGCTGGGCTCCGTTCTTCGAGAGTTTGCGAAGCTCCTTGCTTTGGATGTCATAGACATAGAAGTCGGCAGTATAGGAGCGACGGTAGATAGCCCGGTAGTTGGTCTCGATGAGCAGATGCTGTCCGTCGTCGGCCATCTGGTAGCCGTCAAAGCTCTTGATTTGCTCGCCCTTCGTATCGTCGAGATCGAAGAGCACACCCGTCTCCTGACCTGTGACGAAGGAGTACTTCACCACCTTCTTGCGGTCGGCAGAGATTTGTGCATACTCGGAAGTACCCTTGATTGGACGCACGCCAGAGATTCTCTTGGCGACGTACTTCCAGCCCGTGACATCTTTCAACGAAAGAGGCTCCCCGGCAAGCACCTGTACTGCTGTCGAGAGCAAGAGAGCACACGCGATAAAAATGCTTTTCATCTTGTTCTTTAAATCTGTTCGAGTTTGGGTGGAGGCTTTCCGGCCTACCACTTGTTCATATTTTCTTTCCCGTGATGGGTTTCGTTTTGCCACCAGTTCCCGACAAAGCGGGGCCTTTAGTTATTTTCCGCAAAGGTAGGGATAATTATCTAAACTTGCAAAATATTTAGGAAATATTAGCGCAAGCCGCTATTTGGTAACGAGCACACCTTGAGCCCAAACCATGTATCATGGGCCGAAAGCTCGTCCAAAGAGGGAGAAACGACTATTTGCCGACCTTAAACCGACTGAAATCAGTCATTTCGATCAGCTCCAAATAGGACGAATGGGGATGATGGCGCATATAGTGCTCGATGGCGCAGACATACTTCGTCTTGTAGAAGCGGGTGCCCATCAGCTGGTTGACCACCCATTGGAGCTTGGCCATGTGGAGGTCGCGCTCGATCTGCGGGCGCATCTCAAACTTGTCGATCTGAAACTCGCTCAGCAAGAAGAAGGTGAGGCAGTCTGGCAGGATGTTCTGGCGGTTCATCTGGCGGCGTTGCTGCTCCGAGTAGTAGCGCTTATAGACCGGGTAGTTCTCACCCAGATACTTGTCGAGCGAGATACCGATCATGCCGTTGCCCACAACCACGCTTTGGTCCAAAGCAGAGATCTGCGTATAGATGCGGGGCACACGGATATCAGGGAATGCCTTCTTGAGTCGCGTGAAAGCGTGGCTGAAACCCGTATTCAAATCGTCGATGTCGGCATACTCGGCCTCCACGTCAGCAATGATACTCTGCAGGATCGTGTCCTGGTAGAACTTGAGCAACTTTGAATTGATGCTGGGGTCGGTGGCGTCGCCCACCTTCACGACATCCTCGATGAGCGTGCGCGTCTCGATAGGATACTCTGTGTTCATCTCCTGCAATGCCGAGAAGTCGCCCGTGGTGAGGTAGCGATACTCCAACTGGTCGTAGCGCGCGATGCTCACCAAGGGTTGCGTAGCAGCAGAGTCCTCGGGCATCAGCTTAAACTGACACCCGACACACGCTACCAGCAGCGACATCATTATATAAACTATTTTCTTAGACAATGCAATTTCCTTTCTTCAACACCTATATAACGCTGCAAATGTACTAAAAATTATTTAGACCGCCAAATATTACGCTAAAATATGTTTAATTTCCCTTATTTTTGCAGTCCAAAAGGGATATAGGGGCGATCGAGGGCAGACAAAAGGGCCTCACCAGACGATCCGCGATCCATACAGAGGCAGACGCAGCCACGGGACCAGTTTCCTCCTCCCTGGTCCCCAAATCGTCTCCCATGCGCATTTTCTCCTTATTATAGTAGGTATTTGAATATCTTTTTCGTACTTTTGCAAACAGTAAACAATTACCTACACAAATATGAAACTTCTACGATTAGCAGTATTCTGGCTTTGTGCTACCTGCTCCCTGGTCGCCATGGGGCAGCGATACACGCAGTATGTCAATCCGCTGATAGGCACGGGCGGCCACGGCCACGTGTTCCTGGGTGCCAATGTTCCCTTCGGTTATGTGCAGTTGGGCCCGACCGAGCCCACGCGGGGATGGGACTGGTGCTCCGGCTACCATGCCAGCGACACCATCATCGTCGGCTTCGGCCACCAGCACCTTTCGGGCACGGGTATCGGCGATCTGGGCGACGTGGCCTTCCTGCCCGTGAGTTGCTGCAAGCAGACCGAGGTGAAGTTTGCCCACGAGAGCGAGAATGTTGCCCCGGGCTACTATAGCGTGAAACTCAAAGACCCCAACGTGCTGGTGGAACTGACCGCCACGCAACGGGCGGGATTCCAACGCTACACCACGGGAGCCGACGTGCGACGGGGCATGGTGCGCCTCGACCTTCACCAGGGCATCGGATGGGACAAGATGTCGAAGGCCAAGTATCGCCAGGTCGATGACCGCACGGTCTGTGGCTACCGCGAATCGACTGGATGGGCGCGCCACCAATACACGTTCTTCTATGCGGAGTTCAACAAGCCCATCAAACTGAAGCGCGACCAAGACTCGATCGCCGTCTTCACCTATGAACCCGACAGCACGCCATTGCTCATCAAGACGGGTCTCTCGGCCGTGAGCGAGGACAACGCCCGCGAGAACCTCCACAAGGAGATACCGGGCTGGGACTTCAATGCCGTCGTTCGCCAGGCCGACGAGGCTTGGGAGAAACAGCTCTCCCGCGTGCAGATCAAGACTGACGACGAGGATGCGCGCACGATATTCTATACCGCGCTCTACCATACGATGACCGCCCCGTCCGTCTTCTGCGACGTCAACGGCCAGTACCGTGGCGCCGACCTGCAGGTACACGAGGGCCAATTCACCAACTATACGACCTTCTCGCTTTGGGACACCTACCGCGCTGCCCATCCCTTGATGACCATCCTGCATCCCGAGATGCTTGCCGACATAGGCGAGACCTTCGTCAACATCTACCAGCAGCAAGGCAAGCTCCCCGTGTGGCACCTCATGGGCAATGAGACCAACTGCATGATTGGCAACCCTGGCGTGCCCGTGCTCGCCGACCTCGTCCTCAAGGGCTTTATTGCTGACAAGCGAGGGGCCTACGAGGCGATGAAGGCATCGGCCATGCTCGATGAGCGTGGAATGGCGTCGCTGAAGCGCAACAACTACGTCGCCTTCGACGAGGACCCGGAGAACGAGACGGTAGCCAAGACGCTCGAATATGCGCTTGCCGACGCTTGTATCGCCCAGGTGGCAAAGTCGCTGGGCGAGAAAAAGGACTACCAGTACTTCCTCCATCGCAGCCAGTCGTACCGCAACGTCTTCGACAAGCGGGTGGGCTTCATGCGCGGCCGCGACTCGAAGGGCAACTGGCGCGAGCCGTTCAATCCCTTCCATGCTGTCCATCGCATGGACGACTATACTGAGGGCAACGCTTGGCAATACACATGGCTCGTGCCCCACGACGTGCACGGACTGATCGACTGCTTTGGCGGCGAGAAGCCCTTCGTCACCAAACTCGACTCGCTCTTCTTCGTCACGGGCGACATGGGTGCGGAGGCCTCCCCCGACATCTCGGGCCTCATCGGGCAGTATGCCCACGGCAACGAGCCGAGCCACCACGTCCTCTATATGTACAACTATGCGGGTGAGCCCTGGAAGGGACAGAAGCTCATCCGCCAGGTCTTCGACGAGATGTACAAGAATGCCGAGGACGGACTCTCGGGCAATGAGGACGTAGGCCAGATGTCGGCCTGGTACGTCATCTCTACGCTTGGCCTCTACCAGGTGGAGCCGGCCGGAGGCAAGTTTGTCTTCGGGTCGCCGCTCTTCGACGAGGCGACCGTGCAGCTCCCCGAGGGCAAGACCTTCACGGTAAAGGCGCTCGACAACTCGCCCGAGAACGTGTATGTGCAGAGCGTGCGCTGGAACGGCAAGCCCTACACGAAGTCCTACCTATTATATAAGGACATCATGGGCGGCGGCACCCTGGAGTTCACCATGGGTCCGAACCCCTCGAAGTTTGGAACAGCTAAGAAGGACAGACCATGACCGACGAGAGAAACATACCAAGTAGGAAGGTGAGCCCCGTAGCCTGGGTGCCCACCCTCTACTTCGCCATGGGCATGCCCTTTGTGGTTCTGAACATGGTCTGCACGCTCATGTACAAAGGCATGGGGGTGAGCGACGCGCAGATAGCCTTCTGGACCTCGCTCATCATGCTGCCGTGGACGCTGAAACCCCTGTGGAGCCCGTTCCTGGAGATGTACAAGACGAAGAAGTTCTTCGTTGTCCTGACCCAATTGGTCTCCGGCATCGGCTTCGCCTTGGTGGCCTTCGCGCTCCACCTGCCCGACTTTTTCGCCATCACGATCGCCATCCTGGCGGTCATAGCACTAAGCGGGGCTACTCACGACATCGCCGCCGACGGCACCTACATGAGCGTTCTCTCCAAGGAGGAGCAGGCCAAATGGATCGGCTGGCAGGGAGCGTTCTACAATATCGCCAAGATTGCCGCCACGGGTGGCCTCGTCTATCTGGCGGGCGTCTTCATCAAGCACTTCGGGGTGACTACCGCCTGGATGGTGATCATGCTCATCATCGCCGTCATCATGTGTGCCCTGGGCCTCTACCACATCTTCATCCTCCCCGCCACGTCCAATGCAACAAGTGCGGAGGACAAAAACCTGGGGGAGGCCCTGCGCGAGCTGTGGAGCGTCTTTGCCGACTTCTTCAAGAAGAAGCATATCGTCTATTACCTGTTCTTCATCATCCTCTATCGCTTCTGCGAGGGATTCGTGATGAAGATCGTGCCTCTCTTCCTCAAGGCACCACGCACGGATCAGGGCCTGGGACTGAGCGAGCAGGAGATCGGCCTCTGCTACGGCACGTTCGGAGCAGCCGCCTTCGTCATCGGAAGCATCCTGGCAGGCTACTATATCGCCCACCGCGGACTGCAGAAGAGTCTCTTCCAACTCGCCCTGGTGTTCAACCTGCCCTTCGTGGCCTACACTTTCCTCGCCATCTACCAGCCGACGAGCGTCGTGCTTATTGGATCGGCCATCACGCTGGAATACTTCGGCTATGGATTCGGCTTTGTCGGACTGACGCTCTTCATGATGCAGCAGATAGCGCCGGGCAAGCACCAGATGAGCCACTACGCCTTTGCCTCGGGCATCATGAACCTGGGCGTCATGCTTCCAGGCATGCTCAGCGGCTACCTCAGCGACGCCCTGGGCTACCGCACCTTCTTCCTCGTGGTGCTCCTGTGCGCCATCCCCGCACTCCTCATCACCTGGTTCGTGCCGTTCACCTATCCTGAGCCCAAGAAATAAGAGGGAAAACGTGGGTGCGCCATCCTTCCTTTGGACAACGGGTGCGTCCACCTCTCATAGTCGCCAACAACAACTGACCAATAACAAACAAGAAGAATATGAGCAAACTCATCATCGAGGGCAACGCCCTCCCCAATATGCCGTGGCAAGACCGCCCCGCCGACAGCAACGCCCCCATGTGGCGCTACTCGGAGAACCCGATCATCCCGCGCGACTTGCTCCCCACGAGCAATAGTATCTTCAATTCAGCCGTCGTACCTTTCGGCAATCGCTTCGCGGGCGTGTTCCGTTGCGACGACACCAACCGCCGCATGGTGCTCCACGTGGGCTTCTCCGACGATGGCCTCCATTGGGACATCGACCCCAACCCGCTCCGCTTCGAGTGTGAGGACAAAGAGATAGGCGAGTGGGTCTATGGCTACGACCCGCGCGTCACCTTCATCGAAGACCGCTACTACGTCACCTGGTGCAACGGCTATCATGGCCCGACCATAGGCGTGGCGTGGACGAAGGACTTCAAGACGTTCCACCAACTGGAGAACGCCTTTCTGCCCTACAACCGCAACGGCGTGCTCTTCCCCCGAAAAATCAACGGTCGCTTTGCGATGCTCTCTCGCCCGTCCGACACGGGACACACGCCTTTTGGCGACATCTTCTATAGCGAGTCGCCCGACATGGAGTTTTGGGGTCGCCACCGCCACGTGATGGCTCCCGCAGCTTTCGAGAAGAGTGCATGGCAATGCATGAAGATTGGTGCAGGTCCCATCCCCATCGAGACGAGCGAGGGATGGCTGCTGTTCTACCATGGCGTGCTCCATAGCTGCAATGGCTACGTCTATAGTTTCGGCACGGCGCTCCTCGACCGCGACGAGCCCTGGAAGCCTATCTACCGAAGTGGCCCCTACCTCATCTCGCCGCAGAAACTCTACGAGTGTGTGGGCGACGTGCCCAACGTCTGCTTCCCCTGTGCCGAGCTCCACGACCCTGCCACAGGACGCGTGGCGGTCTATTACGGTTGCGCCGATACCGTGACGGGCATCGCCTTCGGCTACATTCCCGAAATCCTGGAGTGGACGCGCAAGACGAGCATCATCTGATATACTATATATATAAGGTATAATGCATGGACCGGGACTTTTTCTGATGATTCTCAGAAAGGGTCTCGGTCTGTTCTTTGAAAGGGCGATCCCCAAAAGCGCAAGACGCCCCAATGCACAGACTTCTCAGAAAAAACTCGGATTTCCATCAAGCATGGGATCCTTCGCATCCCGAAGCGATCCCGAAAGCATCCCGAAGGAATAGGCACAAAAAAAAGCGACCCAACAAGGAGTCGCTCGAAACTTATAAAGAAGTCGGGATGACTGGACTCGAACCAGCGACCACCGGTCCCCCAGACCGGCATTCTAAACCTACTGAACTACATCCCGTTTTCTGTTTAGCGGGTGCAAAAGTACTAAGATTTTTGAAACCTGCAAAACTTTTCGGGCTTTTTTTTGCCGTTTCGCCCTAAAAATAGTACCTTTGCGGGTGAGTAAGGACCCAAACAAGGCTTAAAATGCATTACATCATAGATCCTCCCCATGTTCTCCAAGCGGATGTCAACTTGCCCGCTTCGAAGAGTATCAGCAACCGCGCCCTCATCATCCAGGCACTTACGCCTGGCGCGCCGACACCGTTCAATCTGTCCGACTGCGATGACACCCGGGTGCTCAAGGACGCCTTGCGCCTCCTCCCCTCCCACATCGATATTGGATCGGCAGGCACGGCTATGCGCTTCCTCACCGCCTACCTGGCCATCACGCCCGGAGAGCACACCCTCACCGGTTCGGAGCGGATGCGCCAGCGCCCCATCGGCCAACTGGTTGATGCGCTCCGGTTGCTTGGTGCCGAGATCGCCTATGAGGGCGAGGAGGGCTTCCCCCCGCTGAGGATTACCGGCAAGCCCATCTTGGGCGGTACGATAGAGATGGCGGGCGACATCAGTTCACAGTTCGTCACGGCCCTGCTGCTCATCGCCCCTGTCATGGAAAAGGGACTTACCCTCCACCTGCAGGGCCGCATCATCTCCCGTCCCTATATCGACATGACGCTCCAGGTGATGCGAAGCTATGGTGCGGACGTGGAGTGGATGGACCAAAGTGCCATCACGGTACGCCCACGCCCCTACCAGCCCACGGAATATACGGTAGAGAACGATTGGACCTCGGCCTCCTATTGGTATGAACTGATGGCTCTCTTTGGCCGAGACGACACCTCCGTGCGCCTCAACGGACTCCTCGCCCACTCTCCACAGGGCGACGCGGCAGTCAAGTACATCTTCAGTCTGCTGGGCATCCGCACCACCCTCTCCAAGGAGAAGGAGGGAAGACTGGAGACGGCAGACCTGCATTACCGCAGGATGCGACTGCCTCTCCTCGAATACGACTTCACAGGTCAGCCCGACCTGGCACAGTCCGTGGTGGCTACCTGCGTGGCTTTGGGCACCCACTTCCGCTTCACGGGCCTTTCGACGCTCCGCATCAAGGAGACCGACCGTCTCGCAGCCATCGCCAGCGAGATGCGGAAGCTCGGCTACGACCTCCAGGCGACCGACGAGGACGCGCTGATATGGAACGGCGCACAATGCCAGCCCGACACCTTCCCCGTCATCGACACCCACAAGGACCACCGCATGGCCATGGCCTTCGCCCCCTTGGCCATCCGCTTCCCAGGACTTCGCATCCACCATCCCGAGGTAGTGTCGAAGTCCTACCCCAGCTATTGGGATGAACTGGAGCGGGCCGGTTTCACCATCACCCCCGCCCAGCCATCCTAAACACCTGCCTATCATGAACCTACTACTCATCACCCTCGGATCGCTGGCCCTCCTGGCCCTCGTCGCCGCCCTTGTCTCCAAACTCACCAAGGGCAGCAACGATGCCGTCCAGCCGACCCATGGCGACTGTTCCACCTGTAGCGGCGAGGACGACCGTTGCGAACAGGTGTGCTATATGGAGGCCGCTACCCGCGACATCGAGTATTATGACGACGAGGAGCTTGACCAGTACAAGGGGCGCCCGTCCGATAGTTACAACGACGACGAGGTACAACACTTCGCCGACGTGCTCTTCTCCTTGCGTCCCGAAGACGCGAGAGGATGGGCACGGAGCCTCAGCCTGCGCGAGATCAACCTGCCCGACGCGCTCAAGGACGACCTCTTTGCGCTCATCGAAGGATGAAATATCGCAAGAAAAAGGCAATAAAACGACCCGTAAAAGAGTTTATTAAGCGTGAAGAAGAATTATACGCTATATAGTATCGGCGCACTACTGGCCATCATCGTCGTGGTCCTTAGTGGCTGCTCGACCCAGAAGAACACCGCCAAGACCCGTTGGTGGCGGGCGTTCAATGCACGCTATAATACCTATTATAATGGCAAACTGGCCTACATCGACGCCTGTCTGGAAAAGGAGAAAGGCAACAAGGACAACTTCACGGAGATGCTCCCGCTCTACACGGTGGGCAACAAAGGCAGCCGCGAACTGGGCAAGGGCAACTACGACCGGGCAATAGAGAAGTCGAAGAAAGCCATCGCACGCAATAGTATCAAGCGCAAGCCCGAATGGAACAAGTCAAGACGCAAGACGGAGAAAGACATCGAGTGGCTCAGCCGCAAAGAGTACAACCCCTTCCTTTGGAAAGCATGGCTGCTCATGGGCCGCTCCCAGTTTCACAAGGGATCGTTTGACGAGGCCGCGGCGACCTTCGCCTACATGTCGAGAATCTACAAGACGCAGCCCGCCATCTACGGCAAGGCGCGGGCATGGCTTGCCAAATGCTACATCGAGCAGGACTGGCTCTATGATGCCGAGGACGTGATCCGCAACATGCAGCGCGACAGCATCGACTGGAGGGCCGTCAAGGAGTGGGACTATACCTTTGCTGACTATTATATCCACACGGGTGAACTGGAGAAGGCCGTCCCCTACCTGCGCAAGGTCATCAAGCACGAGATGAGAAAGAAGCAGAAAGCGCGCGAATGGTATCTGATGGGACAGATCCAGGCGGCCTTGGGTCATCATACCGAAGCGTACAAGGCGTTTCGCAAGGTCGTCGCCCAGAACCCTCCCTACGAGTTGGAATTCAACGCCCGCATCGCCATGACGGAGGTGATGGCGAAGGGAAAGGCGAAGCAGATGATCGGCAAACTGCGCCGCATGGCGGCCTCGGACAAGAACAAGGAATACCTCGACCAGGTATATTACGCCATGGGCAATATCTACCTGGCACAGCAAGACACCATGAAGGCCATCGACGCCTACGAGAAGGGCAACACCAAGGCCACGCGTAGTGGCGTGGAGAAGGGTGTGCTGCTGCTCCACCTCGGCGACCTCTACTGGGAGATGCAGAAGTATAGCGACGCCCGTCGCTGCTATGGCGAGGCCATCGGCCTGCTCGACAAAGACCGCAAAGACTACGAGGCACTTTCGGAGCGTTCGAAGGTGCTCGACAAATTGGTGCCTTATACTGACGCCATCCACCTCCAGGACTCCTTGCAGTATCTTGCCCAATGTCCGGAGGCAGAGCGCAATGCGGCCATCGACCGCGTGATCGACGCCCTGAAGAAGAAGGAGAAAGAAGAGAGAGACCGATTGGCGGAGCAAGAAGCAGCCCAGCGACAGGGTGAGGGTCAGAACATGGAGACCAACCGTGGTCGCATGCCCAACCCTGCACAAGACAACAACCGCGATGCCGTCTGGTATTTCTATAATGTACAGGCGGTCTCCCAGGGTAAATCACAGTTTGAGCGCCTTTGGGGCAAGCGCGAGAATGCCGACGACTGGCAGCGCAACAACAAGACCGTCGTCGGCAGCATTGGCTCGGGTATCGACGAGGAGGAACTGACCGACGAGCAGCGCGACTCCATCGAGGCGGCAGAACTGGCCCAGGACTCGCTGCAGCAAGTGGCCGACAGCGCCCAGAACGACCCACACAAGCGGGAGTACTACCTGGCACAAATACCCTTCACGCCCGAACAACTTGCCGCCAGCAACCTACTGCTGGAGGACGGCCTGCACCACGCTGGCGTCATCTTCAAGGACGAGTTGGACAACCTGCCCTTGGCCGAGAAGCACCTGCGCAGACTGACGGACCACTACCGCGACTACGAGCATATCGACGAGACGTATTATCATCTCTTCCTGCTCTACTCCCGGCTCAAGCAGCCTGCCACAGCCGAGAGCTATGTCGATAGCCTCAAGGCGCGGTTCCCCGACAGCCAATGGACGACGCTGCTCACAGACCCATACTTTGTGGAGAACGCAAAGTTTGGCAAGCATATCGAAGACTCACTCTATGCGGCCACCTACGAGGCGTTCAAGAAGGATCGCTTCGACGAAGTGGCTGCCAACGCCAGCGTCAGCGAGACGCGATTTCCATTGGGTGCGAACCGCGACAAATTTCTGTTCATCAGCGGATTGAGCCGCCTCAACGACGGCGACGCCGAGGGATGTGTCAGCAATATGAAGCAGGTCGTGGAGAAATATCCGCGAAGCCGCATCAGCGAGATGGCGGGCATGATCGTCAATGGCGTTAACCAGGGCAAGCAACTCCACGGCGGCAAGTTCGACTTAGGCGACATCTGGACGCGACGGGCCATCGTGCTCAACGATAGCGACAGCATCAAGCAGGTGAAGTTCACGCCCGATCGCGACATCGACTTCGTCTTCATGCTTGTCTATAGCCCCGACTCTCTCAATGAGAACAAACTGCTCTTCGAGATGGCGCGGTTCAACTTCACCAACTTCCTCGTGCGCAATTTTGAAATTCAGATCGAGGAAGTGGGGGGCATGAGACAGATGCGCCTCACAGGATTCCTCAACTTCGAGGAGGCCTACGAGTATGCGCGTCAGCTCTTCGCCAACCAGGCCGTCGTACGACAGACCAACGGCAAGGCGGTACCAATCATCATTAGTACGAAAAACGAGGAGTTGATCGGCAAGCCGTTCAGCTATAAGGACTACGAGGACTTCTATGCCCAGAACTTCAACAAGGTGGAACTGCCGAAGCGCAATACGCTCTTTGAGCCTGCGGACCTCAACGAACCGCGAGAGCCGGAGAAGGTACAACCCATCGGCATTCCCGAGGTGGACAACCAGCCCGTGACCAGCGAGGCGGGCGAAAACGAGGAGACATTGGAGGTGGAGGACGACACGCAGTTCATCCCCATCGAGGAACCGTCACAAGTGGTGACGGACACCACGGCCACAGAACCTGCCAAGGAGGACGAGCCGCAAGCCGATGCGCCTCAGAAGGAACCAGAGGCTAAGGACGCTCCCGCGGAGCCACAGTCCGAGACTGCCCCGCAAGGCGGCAACGAGGGCGGCAGTACGAATGAGGGTGAACCCAAGGAGCCAGCCATGGAGACGCCCCAGGAAGACGCCAAAGACATAAACGTCCCCGAGGGTAAACCCACGGAGCAACCGAAGGAACCAGCGAAGGATCAGCCTTCGGCAGCCTCCAAGGATCAACCCAAGGAGCCTCAACAAGAGGACAACGAGGGCACGACCATTGCCGTGGATCAGACGGGCGACCAACCGGCAGAGACCGACAACCAGGGCGACCTGATAGAGATCGACCCCGAGGACGAACCGGCCAAGCCAGCCACCCAGCAGCCGGAAGAGGGCACCATCGTCATCCCCGACGAGCCAGAGACACCTCCCGCTCCTGCGGTTCAGCCACCAAGTTCCTCCACGCCGAAGACCGAGAAGCCTCAGCAGGATCGGCCTGCCACACAACCGCAGAAGCCCGTGCAGGACCAGCCGCAAGGCAAGGAAGACGACGAGGATGAACCCGAGTTCTTCTTTGAGGGCGACACGCCGTCCAGTCCGACGAATAGCGAGGACAAGGAGACACTCGACGATGGCCTCGACGACGAGTATTACGAGTTGGATGGTTTCTAAGTATCCACCCGACTACTACTGAGTTCACCCCCAGGACTTCGCCACGAGGGTCCGAAGACCAAGCAGCACTTCATGGCAAGGAGTGCCAAAACAGTATCAGCCCCCCATGGCGAGGGACTAAAAATGATAGGAGAAAAGACTATGAACAATAATAACGGATTGCTTTTATGGGTCGATGACGAGATAGAGCTGCTGAAGGCCTACATCATCTTCCTCGAAAAGAAAGGCTACGAGGTCGTGACCGTCAGCAACGGAGCCGACGCCATCGACCAATGCCGCGCGCAGACCTTCGACCTGGTGCTCCTCGACGAGCAGATGCCGGGTCTGTCAGGTCTCGAGACGCTCCAGCGCATCAAGGAGATACAACCTGCCACGCCCATCGTCATGGTGACGAAGAGCGAGGAGGAGAACATCATGGAGCAGGCGATAGGATCGAAGATCGCCGACTACCTCATCAAGCCCGTCAATCCCAGTCAGATTCTTCTGACACTCAAGAAGAACATCCACAGAAAGGAGATCGTCACCGAGGTGACGCAGACGGGCTACCAACAGGACTACCAGCAGATCTCCATGCAGATCAGCGACAGTCGTTCCTTTGCCGACTGGGCCGAGGTCTATAAGCGGCTGGTGCGCTGGGAACTGGAACTGAGCAGCACGGAGAGCAATATGACGGACATGCTGAAGATGCAAAAGGAGGAGGCCAATATCGGGTTTGCCAAATACATCCAGCAGAACTATCTCGACTGGGTGGCTCCTCAGCAGCCAGCCCGCACAGACCGGTTCCAACTGCGTGGCCGCAAGGAGGAGAAGCTGGGTGCGTCGCGCCCCACGATGAGTCCCGACCTCTTCAAGCAGTTTGTCTTTCCAAGCATCGACCGTGGCGAGAAGGTCTTCCTGATCGTCATCGACAACTTCCGCTTCGACCAGTGGCGCGTGCTCTCCAGCGAGGTGGCCGACCTCTTCGACATCGACGAGCAAGTCTATCTCAGCATCCTTCCCACCGCCACGCAGTATGCCCGCAACGCCATCTTCAGCGGGCTGATGCCTCAACAGATAGCCGAGATGTTTCCAGAGTTGTGGGTCGATGAGGACGAGGAGGAGGGTAAGAACCTCAACGAGAAACCGCTCATCCAGACGCAGATCGACCGCTACCGCCGCCACGACAAGTTCTCTTACCACAAGATCAACGACTCGGCCGATTCGGACAAGTATCTCTCCCAGTTCAACAACCTCTACCAGAACGACTTCAACGTGCTGGTCATCAACTTCATCGACATCCTCTCCCATGCACGCACGGAGATGAAGATGATACGCGAATTGGCCAACAACGAGAGCGCCTACCGCAGTATCACCCACTCCTGGTTCCGCCACTCGGTACTGACCGACCTCCTGCGCCTGCTCTCGCAGAGCGACTACAAGGTCATCATCACCACCGACCATGGCAGCATCCGCACCACGAAGCCCGTGAAGATTGTCGGCGACCGCAACACCAACACCAACCTGCGCTACAAGTTGGGCAAGAACCTGAGCTACCACGGCAAGGACCTCTTCGTCATCAAGAATCCACACCAGGCTCAGCTCCCCGCCCCCAACCTCAGCACGGCCTATGTGTTTGCCACGGGCGACGCCTTCTTTGCCTACCCCAACAATTACAACTACTACGTGTCTTATTATAAGGACACATTCCAGCATGGCGGCATCTCGATGGAGGAGATGATCGTGCCCCTCATCACCCTGACGCCACGAAAACGATAATAGACAAAAACAAAGAAAGGAAAAGCAATATGAAGAAAGTGTATTTTGAACTCGAAAGCCTCGACAAGATCCACGAGGCCGCCCGCTACTTCCTCAACGCCGTGGGCGACGCCAACATCTTTGCCATCGACGGAGACATGGGGGTAGGCAAGACCACCTTCATCAAAGCCGTCTGCGAGGAACTGGGCGTCAAGGATGTCATCACCTCCCCCACCTTCTCATTGGTCAACGAATATACCGATGGCAAGGGTGAGCCGGTTTATCACTTCGACTTCTACCGCATCAAGAAGATAGCGGAGGTCTTCGACATAGGCGTAGAGCAATATTTTGACAGCGGGCACTACTGCTTCATCGAATGGCCGGATATCGTGGAATTCTTCCTGCCCGACGATGCGGTCCACCTTGAAATATATGAGCAGGAAGATGGTGCACGCCGCTTTATCATCAAGTGGTACTTTGTCGATTAGCAAGAGGTCAGAAGCCCCCTCGTCACTCATCTCAACCTCACAGGCCCGCCGAAAAGAAACTTTTGGCGGGCTTCGTCATTTTTCCTTGCCATATATTTGCGCAACTCGGCTTTTTTTTGTTACTTTGCAAATCAAAGGAATAATAACTAACGTACAGGAATTATGGAAGAGACACAACTGCTTTGTGGTCTGAAGCGCGAGGACTTTCAGACCACCATCGACGGCAAGAAGACCGATTTATATGTGCTCCGCAACAGTCAGGGCAACGAGGTGGCACTCACCAACTACGGAGGCGCTGTAGTAGCCATCATGATGCCGGACAAAGAGGGCAAGCACGCCAACATTATTCAGGGACACGACAGCATCAAGGGAGTCATGGAGTCTCCCGAGCCTTATCTCTCTACCCTCGTGGGACGCTACGCCAACCGCATCGCGCGCGGACGCTTCCAGCTCCACGGCAAGGAGTATAGTCTCGCCATCAACAACGGTCCCAACTGCCTCCACGGCGGCAAGCAGGGATTCAACGCCAAGGTATGGGACGCCACGCAGGTGAATCCTCACGCCGTGGTCATGAAATACACCAGTCCCTATGGCGAGGAGGGCTTCTCGGGTGAGGTAGTCGTCTGGGTGGCCTTCACTCTGACCGACGCTGACGAACTGGTTATCAAGTATCGCGCCACAACCAACAAGAAGACCGTCATCAACCTCACTCACCATGGTTTCTTCTCCCTCGCTGGCATCGCCAATCCTACCCCCACGATCGACAACGTCCTTTTGGAGGTCAACGCCGACCACTATCTGCCCATCGACGACACTTCCATCCCCACGGGCGAGATACGCCGGGTGGAAGGCACGCCCTTCGACTTCCGCACGATGAAGCCTGTGGCACAGGACATCGAGGCTGACGACGAGCAGCTGCGCCATGGAGCGGGCTACGACCATTGCTTTGTCCTCAACAAGCACGAGGAGGGTGAGCTGACGCTTGCCGCCCGCGTGAAAGAGCCGACCAGCGGACGTACCATGACCGTCTATACCACCGAGCCGGGCGTACAACTCTATACGGACAACTGGGCCGACGGCTACCAGGGACAGCACGGAGCCACCTTCCCGCGTCGAAGCGCCATCTGCCTGGAGTGCCAGCACTTCCCCGACAGTCCAAACCATCCCTACTTCCCATCGGTAGTGCTCAACCCGGGTGAGGAATACACCCAGAAGACCATCTACCAGTTTGGCGTAGAGAAGTAAAGCATTCCCCACAGCCACCCAGGAGCCACCCCATCCCAAACGGCCGTGATACCGCGGCCCATCCATCCACCAAAGAAAGAAAACAAAACAACAACACCGAAATGGAAAATTCCTCTAAAAAACAAGGAAATATCATCGCCATCCTGGCGATGGTCTTCCTGTTCGCCATGATTGCCTTCGTGACCAACCTCTGCTCGCCCATGGCCGTCATTCTCAAAAACAACTTCAACGTCTCCGAGTTTCTCTCGCAGGTGGGCAACTATGGCAACTTTGGCGCCTACTTAGTCATGGGTGTTCCCGCAGGTCTGCTCATCACAAAATTCGGCTACAAGAAGACGGCCTTGATGGCCCTTATCGTCGGCATTGTCGGTCTGCTTCTCCAGTGGGTCAGTGGGTCTGCCGGCTTCGTGGTCTATCTCATCGGCGCCTTCATTTCCGGCCTCTGCATGTGCATGCTCAACACCGTGGTCAATCCGATGCTCAACCTCCTCGGCGGAGGTGGCAACCGTGGCAACCAGCTTGTACAGATCGGTGGAGTATTCAACTCCGCCGCTGCTGTCTGTGTCTATATTCTCATGGGAGCCCTCATCGGCGACGCCAGCAAGGCCAAAGTCTCCGCAGCCACGCCGGCTCTGATGATTGCCCTCGCCATCTTCATCTTCGCCCTGGTGGTCATTTTCTTCACCAAGATCCAGGAGCCGCAACAGCCGAAGCATGAAGCTACCCACGACCAGTACAGCTGCTACTCCTTCCGCCACTTCAAACTCGGCATGCTTGCCATCGCCGTCTATGGTGCCGTCGAGGTATGCCCGCCGACCTACATTCTCGCCTACCTCACTTCCGCCAAGGACGCCGTCAACCCAGGTCTTGGCATGGACGCTGGCTATGTGGGCACGCTCAGTGCGGTCTATTTCATTTTCATGCTCATCGGCCGTTTCATCGGCGGCATGGTGGGTGGCAAGGTATCACCCAAGGCAATGATCACTACCGTGAGTTTCGTGGCCATGGTCCTCGTGGCCGTGGGTATGTTGCTTCCCGTAGAGCAGACCATTCAGTTCCCGGGCATCGACTACGTCAAGATGTGCCTCATCTGGGGTGAGATTCCCGTAGGCATCTTCGCCTTCATGCTCATCGGCTTCTGCGCCTCCGTGATGTGGGGTGGCATCTTCAACCTCGCTACAGAGGGACTGGGCAAATACACGGCCAAGGCTTCGGGCGCATTCATGATGATGGTGGCTGGCTTTGCTGTTGTCATCGGCCTTCAGGGATTCGTTATCGACCTTACACACAACTACATCGGTAGTTTTGTCGTCGTCCTCCTCGCCGCAGCCTACATCTTCTACTACGCCCTCTGGGGCTCCAAGAATGTCAATACCGACATCCCCGTGGAGTAACGAGAAGAAATATCGTCATTAAAACCAATAAATTACACAAGCAAAAGATATGGACATAGAATTTGTGAGAAGCCGTTTTATCAAGCATTTCGACGGTAAGACAGGCAACATATACTTCTCGCCGGGTCGCATCAACCTCATCGGCGAGCACACGGACTACAACGGGGGCTTTGTCTTCCCTGGCGCCGTGGACAAGGGCATTATGGCCGAGGTGCGCCCCAATGGTCTCAACACCATCATGTGCTACTCCATCGACTTGAAGGACCGCGTGGAGTTCAAGGTGGACGATTCTGAGGGTCCGCGCGCCACGTGGGCACGCTTCATCTACGGCATGGTGCAGGAGTTTCGCAAGCTCGGCGTGGAGGTGAAGGGATTCAATATCGCCTTCGCGGGCGACGTGCCTCTCGGAGCGGGCATGAGCAGTTCGGCAGCCCTGGAGAGCTGCATCGGCTGCGCCCTCAACGACCTCTTTGCCGACAACAAGGTGTCGAAATGGGACATCGCCTTGGCAGGACAGGCCACAGAGCATAAGTACATCGGGGTCAACTGTGGCATCATGGACCAGTTTGCCAGCGTCTTCGGACAGGCTGGCAAGTTGATGCGTCTCGACTGCCGTAGCCGCGAGTTCGAGTACTTCCCCTTCGACCCGAAGGGATACCAGCTCGTATTGGTCAATTCCAAGGTGAAGCACGAACTGGTTGGAAGCCCGTACAACGACCGCCGCAGAAGTTGCGAGAATGTGGTCGCGGCCATCGCCGCCCAGTTCCCCGACCGCCACTTCGAGACGCTCCGCGATGCTGAATGGACCGACCTGGAGGCCATCCGCAACAAGGTGAGCGAGGAGGACTATAGCCGTGCTCACTATGTGTTGGGCGAGAAGGCCCGCGTACTGGCTGTATGCGATGCACTCAACCAGGGCGACTACGAGACCGTAGGCCAGAAGATGTATGAGACCCATGACGGTCTGAGCAACGAGTATGACGTGAGCTGCGAAGAGCTCGACTTCCTCAATGACGTAGCCCGCGAGTGTGGCGTCACGGGATCCCGCATCATGGGCGGTGGCTTCGGCGGTTGTACCATCAACCTCGTCAAGGAAGAGCGCTACGACCACTTCGTCGAGGAAGTGACCAAACGCTTCGCTGCGAAGTATGGCCATGCCCCCGAGGTCTATCCTGTCGTCATCAGCGAAGGTTCCCACAAAGTCTGCTAAGGACCCGACGACATTGCCTCTTTGAATCCCCCGAAAGGGCGGGATTTCAAAGAGGACAGTATTTCAAAACGGGGTTGGCAAGCGATTTAATTCGCACTTGCCAACCCCGTTTTCATTTTCGGCGGCCTCTACCATTTATACATAGCGTGGCCGATTTGCAGAAATCGTTCTACATACGTTCTCCAGAATCTGATCAGTTATGGACGAGCGTACCGATAGCCTCTCCCGCCATCACCTTGGCGAGATTGCCATAGACATCCATGTTGAAGACATAGATGGGAAGATGGTTCTCCTTACACATCGTGGTGGCCGTGAGGTCCATGACCTTCAGGCCGCGGGTATAGATCTCGTCGTAGGTGATGTCGTCAAACTTCGTGGCTGTCGGGTCTTTCTCGGGGTCGGCGGTATAGATGCCATCCACGCGTGTACCTTTCAGCATCACATCTGCCTCGATCTCGATACCACGGAGCGACGAACCCGTATCGGTGGAGAAGTAGGGGCAACCCGTTCCTGCACCGAAGATGCAGACATAACCTGCCTCCATAGCCTCGATGGCCTTCCACTTGCTATACAACTCGCCGATAGGCTCCATACGAATGGCGGTGAGCACCTTGTTTTTGACACCCAATGCACCAAGAGCAGAACTCAAGGCGAGCGAGTTGATAACGGTGGCACACATACCCATTTGGTCGCCCTTCACGCGGTCGAAGCCCTTCTGCGAACCCGACAGGCCGCGGAAGATATTGCCACCACCGATGACGATACCGATCTGTACACCCATCTCCTGCACTTCTTTAATCTGGCGCGCATAGTCCGCCAAACGCTCGGGGTCAATACCATACCCCTGCTTGCCCATCAGGCTCTCTCCAGAGAGCTTGAGCAGTATTCTCTTAAATCTTGCCATTGCTGATTATATTGATAAATTTCTACTTTTATAATAAGTTACAATACCCCTCTATTGGGCTGCGGGGATCATAAACTCCACTTCTTTGAAGCTGTATTCGCGGATGCAGCCCTGCCGGTCGTGGAGCAACAGGCGTCCATCGTCTTCCACACCGAAGATGCGTCCCTCAAACTCACCCTCCTTGTCCCGGAAGCGATAATAGCCGTCGCGGTGGTAAAGGTTCATAAAATAGAGTTCGGAGATGTCTCCATAGGCTCCCTCACGGGTCAGTTCATAGTATTTCTTGAACGAGACGATGAGTTCTTGCAGCAGTTGCTCGCGATCCACGTCGTGTCCCACAATCTGTTTGAGTGACACGGGATTGGGCAAGTCGTCGGAGAAAGCGGTCTGATTGACATTCAGTCCGATGCCATAGACGCATTTTTTGAGACCTTGCGAACTGACCGCCGTCTCGATCAGCGTGCCACTCAATTTGCGGTCGTGCCAATAGATGTCGTTGGGCCACTTCAGGGTGATCCCCTCCGTATAGCCATCGAGCACCTCCTTGATGGCCAAGGCCCCTGCCTCGGAGAGGAGAAACTGCCGCCCCACGGGGATCCATGAGGGATGGATGAGGACGCTGAAGAGCAGGTTCATTCCTTCGGCAGACTCCCACCGGTTCGTCCCCTGCCCCCTTCCCGCCGTCTGATGATCAGCGGTGACGACCACCATATCCTCGTCTTCTGCAGCGGGTTGGTAGGTTCGGAGGTAGTTGTTCGTACTATCTACCTCGCCGAGGCGTACCACGGTCACGGACTTCTCCTTCGGCTTGCGGCCCAGTTGGGCTTTGATTCGTGAAAAGATTTTCATGTTGTTGTGTTCGTTTACATCTGTGAAGCCCACATGACTACATCAATGGGACATCCTCGACATGTCTGACTTGCGCCGTCTCTGCATGGGTTCCGACGATGGTGATGATGTCGAAGCGTATGCGGGAATGGACCTGATAGGTTTTCACAAAAGCATTGGTGGCAATGATGATCGACCGTATCTTTTGTGGCGTGACGGCCAGCGAGGCATCGCCAAAGCGTTCGTTGCGCCGCGTCTTCACCTCCACGATCACCAGGAGGTCTTCGTCCTCCTTCTGTGCGATGAGGTCAAGGTCGCGATGTCCACAATGCCAGTCGCGAAAGAGTATCTTGAAGCCTTGACGCTCCAAGTGGCGGGCAGCCAATTCTTCGCCCCAACGTCCCAACTCATTGTGCGCAGCCATACCGCATCCTATTCGTTTGTTCGCTAATCATCGCACAAATTTACGAATTTTATCCGAATCCTCGGCCATCCTAAGGGCTTTTTTCCTGGTTCTATAGGAAATTGGTGTGAGGATGTGGTCCGTGGTGCCGCAAGACGAGGTGGTTGACATCCTTTGATAGCGCCCCTCTGTCCGTCCTTACCGTACCAGCGAACAAAGAAACGGCGCGTTTTCTTCCATAATCGGAAAAGAATTTGTAATTTCGCAATCTGATTGAAGAACTTGACTGTATGCAAGAAAAAAAGACATATACCTTTGAGGAGGCTTACGAGGCCACCTTGAACTATTTCGACGGCGACGCACTCGCTGCCCGCGTCTGGGTGAGCAAGTACGCCATGAAGGACGGGATGGGTCATATCTATGAGCAGACTCCCACTGACATGCACTGGCGCATCGCCCACGAGATAGCCAGGATAGAGACCAACTACCCCCACCCCCTCACGGCCGAGGAGGTATTCGCCCTTCTCGACCACTTCCGATATATCATTCCCGCGGGCAGCCCGATGACGGGTATCGGCAATGACCATCAGATTGCCTCGCTCTCCAACTGCTTCGTCATCGGTATCGACGGCGACGCCGATTCCTACGGAGCCATCATGCGACTCGACGAGGAGCAGGTGCAACTCATGAAGCGGCGCGGAGGCGTAGGCCACGACTTGAGCCAGATCCGTCCCAAGGGCACTCCTGTCAACAACTCCGCCCTCACCTCGACGGGACTGGTACCGTTCATGGAACGCTTTAGCAATTCCACGAGGGAGGTAGCGCAGGACGGAAGACGGGGCGCACTGATGCTCTCGGTCTCCATCAAGCACCCCGACGCGGGGGCTTTCATCGATGCCAAGATGGAGGAGGGCAAGGTGACGGGGGCCAATGTCAGCGTCAGGATCAGCGACGAGTTTATGCGGGCAGCCGCAGAGAATGGTTACTTCACACAGCAGTTTCCTGTCGATAGCGACCACCCATGGATCCGCAAGGAAATATCGGCGCGCAAACTATGGGAGAAAATCGTCCACAACGCCTGGAAGAGCGCGGAGCCCGGTGTACTGTTCTGGGACACGATCATCCGGGAGAGCATCCCCGACTGCTATGCGGACCTGGGATTCCGGACGACCAGCACCAACCCCTGCGGCGAGATACCACTCTGTCCCTACGACAGTTGCCGTCTGCTCGCACTCAACCTCTACTCCTACGTCCTCAACCCCTTCACTTCCGAGGCGCATTTCGACTTCGACACCTTCAGCCGACATGCTCAGATGGCCCAGCGCATCATGGATGATATCGTAGATTTGGAACTGGAGAAGATCGATGGTATCATTGCCAAGATCGACAGCGACCCACAGGCAGAGGACGTGAAGTATGCCGAGCGTCGCCTCTGGGAGAAGATCAAGGAAAAGACGGCCATGGGACGACGCACGTGCGTGGGCATCACTGCCGAGGGCGACATGCTGGGCGCCTTGGGACTGCGCTATGGCACGCAGGAGGCCACCGACTTTGCCGTCAAGGTGCAGCGCACACTGGCGTTGAACGCCTACCGTGCGTCGGTGACGATGGCGCAGGAACGAGGCGCTTTTGCCATCTACGACGCCCAGCGCGAGACGGGCAATCCCTTCATCCAGCGCATCAAGGAGGCCGACGGGGCCCTCTACGACGACATGGTGCGCTTCGGCCGACGCAACATCGCGTGCTTGACCATTGCTCCCACGGGCACCACATCGCTGATGACGCAGACCACGAGTGGCATAGAACCGGTCTTCATGCCCGTCTATAAGCGTCGGCGCAAGGTCAATCCCAACGACACCGACGTGCGTGTGGATTATGTTGACGAGGTCGGTGACGCATTTGAGGAGTATATCGTCTATCACCAGAAGTTTCAGAAGTGGATGACCATAGAAGGGATCGATCCTACCCTCCCCTATTCGCAGGAGGAACTCGACGCCCTGGTGGCTCGTTCTCCTTACTACAAGGCCACGGCCAACGACGTCGATTGGTTGATGAAAGTGCGGATGCAGGGGGCTATCCAGAAATGGGTGGACCATAGCATCTCCGTGACGGTCAACCTGCCCAGTGGCGTCGATGAGGCATTGGTCAATCAACTCTATATGGAGGCTTGGCAGAGTGGCTGCAAAGGGTGCACCATCTACCGCGACGGCAGCCGGTCGGGGGTGATGCTCTCGGTATCAAAGAAGAACAAGGAGGATGCGCAGGACGGCGAAGCCAAGGACTTGCGACAGGCTACGGAGATCAGAAAACCGGTCTTCCAGCAGCCACCCGTGCTCGAAACGAGACCAAAGGAACTGGACTGCGACGTGGTGCGCTTCCAGAACAACAAGGAAAAATGGGTGGCCTTCGTCGGACTGGTAGATGGACGCCCCTACGAGATCTTCACCGGACTGCAGGATGACGAGGAGGGCATCGTACTGCCCAAGACGGTCACGAAGGGCAAAATCATCAAGCAGACCAATCCCGACGGCACCCACCGCTACGATTTCCAGTTCAAGAACCGGCGTGGATACAAGACGACCGTCGAGGGACTGTCGGAGAAGTTCAACCCGGAATACTGGAACTATGCGAAGCTCATCTCGGGTGTGCTGCGCTATAGGATGCCGATCAGCCATGTGATCAAACTCGTCGGGTCGCTCCAGCTCAAGAGCGAGCATATCAACACATGGAAGGTGGGCGTGGAACGCGCGCTGAAGAAGTATGTCAGCGACGGCACGAAGGCCAACGGCCAGGTCTGTCCCGTCTGTGGACAGGAGACGATCGTCTATCAAGAGGGGTGCCTGTTGTGTACGAATTGTGGCGCAAGCCGATGTGGATGATGTGCCCTATGGAAACCTTTGTTCTCATCAACAACCTGCAGCTCCACTGCCCCATCGGGGTGATGAAGCAGGAACAGGTGATAGGCAACGACTTCTGTATCAACCTGCGGATAGGCTACGACTTCACCCGCGCGATAACCTCGGACGACGTTGGCGACACGCTCAACTATGCGGCGGTCTATCAGCGCACGCGACAGATACTTGCCCGCCCGGTCGCCTTGATAGAAAAAGCAGCGGGCAATGTGGCCCAGGCACTACTGGAGGAATGGCCCGAGATCACATCCATCGACCTCCGTATCATCAAGCGCAACCCGCCCATGGGGGCTGACTGCGACGGAGCGGGCGTGGAAATACATTTAATAAACGATAAAAACCGCTTGCAGTGAATGAGTTTTGCGATTTTATCCGTAATTTTGCACCTGGTATGGTAAAGAAGCTTTCCCTCCTTATGGTCCTGCTGTGTGTGGGGTGGTCGCTCATGGCGGCTACGCCCAAGCGTTTCACACTCGTCATCGACGCAGGACACGGCGGCCATGACACGGGCGCCCGTGGCGTTTTCTCACAGGAAAAAGACATCAACCTCAGTGTGGCCTTGCGTTTCGGCAAGTTGATAGAAAGCAACTGTCCCGACGTGAAGGTCATCTATACACGCAAGGACGACCGCTTCGTCACACTGCATGAGCGGGCCGCCATTGCCAACCGCAACAAAGCCGACCTCTTCATCTCCGTCCACACCAACGCCGTGGCCCGCGGCCACACCGTGCAGGGTTTCCAGGTCTATACCCTGGGTATGCACCGAGCCAAGGACAACCTCGACGTGGCTATGCGCGAGAACTCCGTCATCTCATTAGAGAAGGACTATGAGCAGACTTACCAGGGCTTCGACCCGAAGTCGTCGGAGAGCTATATCATGTTTGAGTTTATCCAAAGCGCGAATATGGAGCGCAGCATCGAGCTGGCACGGTTTATCCAGCGCAGTGTGTGCTCGAACGTAGGACGCAATGACAAGGGGGTGCACCAGGCGGGATTCCTCGTGCTCCGCGAGACGTCCATGCCGAGTTGCCTGATCGAGCTGGGATTCATCACCACGCCGGAGGAAGAGAACTTCCTTAATACGGAGGAGGGACAGGCCAGCATGGCGGAGGCATTCTATAAGGCTTTCGTCAAATACAGAAAGAAGTATGAGCCACAATGGACGGTTCCCACTCGCGAGACGAAGCCGATCAGTATAGCGCCGGCTGTGACCAAGAAGCCGGCCATCGGCGCACAACCGAAGAAGGTGCAGCCCGTGGCGGTACCCGTCGTCCCCACTCCGCAGAAGCCGAAGGAGACGACCAAGGAGCAAGCACCAGACAAACAGGCCGCTCCGGCCCCACAGCCACAACTTCCTCCCGAGGCACAGGCGGCCATCAAAGGGGTGGTGCCCGTCTTCAAGGTTCAGGTCTTCGCCATCAACCGACAGCTGCACCACGACAGCGAGCAGTTCAAAGGCCACAAAGAGGTGGACAGTTTCGTAGAGGACGGCCTCTACAAGTACACCATCGGCGCCAGCACCAACTACAACGATATCATCAAACTGAAGAAAAAGCTGGCCGCAGACTTCCCCAACTGCTTCATCATTGCCTTCGATGGCGACAAGCGGATGAACACCTCGCTGGCCATTGCGGCCTTTCTCCAAAATGCGAAGAAGAAGTAAACACGCTGACAACGACCGCTCGGCAGTGCGACACAGATAGCCTTCTCAAAGAAAATCAGAACACATGGAAAAAAAGTATTTTAGCAACGAAGTGAAAATAGCCCTTGTGGCCGTCCTGGGAATCGTCATCCTCTTCTTCGGGATGCAGTTTCTCAAGGGAATGAACCTATTCTCTTCCTCCAACGCCTATCTGATGAAGTTTGACAACATCAACGGATTGTCAGCTTCCACGCCCATCTACGCCAATGGATACAAGGTAGGTACGGTACACAGCATCGCCTACAACTACACCCAACCGGGCGACATCACCGTCGTGGCCGACATCGAGAAGGACATGAAGATTCCCGAGGGAACAGAGGCGGAGATTGTCAGCGATCTGATGGGCAACATCCAGGTGAACCTCGTCCTCGGCACTTCGAGCCAATACCTGCCCACCAATGGCGTGATTCCGGGCCATTCCGCCAACGGTGCCATGGAGGCGGTCAAGGGGATGGTACCGCAGGTGCAGGCCCTGCTCCCAAAACTGGACTCCATCGCCCACAACCTCAACGTGCTGCTGGCAGACCCGGCTATTGCGGGAACGCTGCACAATGTAAACCAGATCTCGTCGGACCTGACGACTTCTACGCGCGAACTGAACCAGCTCCTGGCGTCGCTCAACCGTGACCTGCCGGCCTTGACGGGCAAGGCGGGGGCATTGCTTACCCATAGCGACCAGCTCGTTTGCGATGCCCGGTCGGGACTGTCCATGACGCTCGGCAATGCCAATGGCCTGATGACAAACCTCAACGGCAAACTCGAAGGGGTGGATGTTGAAGGGACCATGGCACGGGTGAACACCGCACTCGACCATGTAAACCAACTGACGGCGAAACTCAACTCGGATGAGGGTTCACTGGGTCTGTTCCTCAACGATCCCTCGCTCTATAACAACATGAACCAGACGATGCGCGATGCCGACAGCCTGCTTGTCAACCTCAAGGCGCATCCGAAACGATACGTCCACTTCTCTATCTTCGGCAAGAAGGATAAATAAGTGAGACGCAAAGGCACGAGGGGCTGCACGGACCATGGCTGACAAGCCGTCCGTTGCAGCCCTTGACTTTTCCCATAGGGACAGCAGACTGCCGACACTATGCAAAATGTTTGCGGACACAACAAGCAGAAAGGAAAAAACTACTCAAATCGTTTGAGCAATCCAAAAACTTGTTGTATCTTCGCATCCATAATATAACGTAACAAAAATAAAGACCTTTGGCAATATGACAGATTGGAAGAAACTCCAAAACGGCTCTGACATCCGTGGCGTAGCGCTCGCAGGTGTCGAGGGAGAAGACGTCAACCTCACCAGTGAGGTGGCGGGCATTCTGGGACGATGCTTCGTAGCATGGCTCTCAAAACGCAACAACAAACAACACATCAGCGTCAGCGTAGGACACGACCCGCGACTCTCAAGCACGCAGGTCAAGGATGCCGTCATCGAGGGGTTGGAAGCCAGCGGTGCGAAGGCCTTCGACTGCGAATTGGCTTCGACGCCAGCGATGTTCATGACGACCATCGACAACGAGACTCCGGTTGATGGTGCCATCATGGTGACGGCAAGTCACCTGCCCTGGAACCGCAACGGACTGAAGTTCTTCACTCCACAAGGCGGCCTTGGCAAGAAAGACATCAAGGAACTGCTCCTCATGGCTGAGCAGGGCGAGTATGAAAAAGAGAACCTCTCGGGCGAGGCGGCCAAGTGGAACTTCATGGAGAAGTACTGCCAGCTGCTCCGCGACTACATCAAGGGAGAGGTGAACAAGGGGGACCAGCCGCTGGCGGGCCTCGACATCGTGGTGGATGCGGGCAACGGATCGGGTGGTTTCTTCCCCGAGAAGGTACTGAAGCCCCTGGGGGCTGACACCTCGGGTGGTATCTATCTGAATCCGGACGGACACTTCCCCAACCATGCTCCCAACCCCGAGAGCACGGATGCCATGATGGCAATCTGCCGGGCCGTCACCCGTCACCATGCCGACCTGGGTATCATCTTCGACACCGACGTGGACCGTTCGGCCATCGTGGACCACTATGGTGACCCCATCAACCGCAACTCGCTCATCGCACTCATCGCTGCGATAATACTCAGGGAGCACCCGGGCACGACAATCGTCACCGACTCCGTCACCTCTGAGGGACTGGCTGAGTTTATCAAGGCGCATGGTGGCAAACACCATCGCTTCAAGCGTGGCTACAGAAACGTCATCGACGAGGCCATCCGACTCAACAACGAGGGCGAGGAGTGCTGGCTTGCCATCGAGACATCAGGACATGCTGCCCTGCGCGAGAACTACTTCTTGGACGATGGCGCCTACCTCGTGGCAAAGCTCATCACCGAGGCTGCACGCATGAAGCATGAGGGCAAGGAACTCTCCGATCTGATCCACGACCTCAAGAAACCGGCAGAGAGCAAGGAGAAGCGCATCAAACTCGATCCGGAGCGCTTCGTGGAGGAAGGCAAGGAAAAACTGGAGCGCCTCCGCAGCAAGGTGGCAGAGCAACCCGACTGGCACATCGTAGAGCCCAACTACGAGGGCGTGCGCGTCAGTTGCACGGGAGAGTTTGAGCAGGGATGGTTCCTGCTTCGCCTCTCACTCCACGATCCTGTCATGGTACTCAACATCGAGTCCAACACCTTCGGTGGTGTAGCGATTATCGAAGAGAGAATCCAAAAGTTGCTGGAGGAATAAAATCCTAAAAAAGACTAAAAGGAGGACAAGTTCCTCCTTTTTTCTTTGCCCAATCGAGAAATTTCAAGTACCTTTGCAACCGCTTTCGAAAGGAAGTCAACACGGGCAAGTCTCATACGGCTAGCTCCCTTCGAATCCCCCAGGACGGGAACGTAGCAAGGGTAGTAGGTTGTAGCAGCGCGATATGAACCGCTTGCCCACCCCGCCTCTTTAGCTCAGTTGGCCAGAGCACGTGATTTGTAATCTCGGGGTCGTTGGTTCGAATCCGACAAGAGGCTCAAACATCATCATTTCAATCAAGGCGTGTAACGAAGTAATTCGGCTGCACGCCTTTGTTTTTGTCCTATATTCACGAGTATATGACTCTACGGTGAACCGCTTGGCGGCATCCATCTCAAGAAACAAAATGTGGTGGAGCAAATTACCCGGATGGATGAGAACTTATATAATAAGGAGAAAAAGATATGGAAAAGACGGACGAATACTTCATGCGGCTGGCGCTGAAAGAGGCCGAGATGGCACTATCAGAGAATGAAATCCCCATCGGAGCGGTCATCGTAGCCAATGGCAAAGTGATAGCGCGCGCGCACAACCAGACGGAGACGCTCCACGACGTGACAGCGCATGCGGAGATGCTCGCCATTACGGCAGCAGCCAACCAGCTGGGGGGCAAATATCTCTCGGGAGGCACCCTCTATGTCACCGTAGAGCCCTGCGTGATGTGTGCGGGGGCCATCGGCTGGGCACAGCTCTCACGCATCGTCTATGGCTGTGGAGAAGAGAAACGGGGCTTCTCACGCTTTGCGCCCCAAGCGCTGCATCCCAGGGCCACCATCACTGCAGGTGTGCTGGAGAACGACTGCAAGGCGGTCATGCAAGACTTCTTCAAACGGAAGCGAAAATAGACACAAGGAAAGCGTAGAAACGGTTAAGAAGCATCAAGGCGGAACCCTCATGGGATTCCGCCTTGATAGTATATAGCGAGGGACGAGTGATTATCTCACAACCGTCTTCTTGCCGTTGATGATATAGATACCCTTCGGGAGCTTACCATTGCTGTTGACACGCTGTCCCTGGAGGTTATAGACCACCTTCTCAGCAGACTGCTGCTCCGGAGCCACCGTAGTGCCTTCGATACCAGCTGCAGTATTCAACTTATAGATACGGAGCGCACTGGGGTTGCTGCTCACAACAGAGGTGAGGTAATTCTGATCGTCGATGCTCAAGAGATGGTTGGCATAGTTGGCGGTGAAGCTGATAGAAGCCTCGCCATTGTTGATAGCCAGATCAAAACGACCGTTGGTGAGCGAAGAGGTCGTGGTCAGACCATCACGGCTGATAGCCAGATAACTATTGCCAACCTTGAGGGCCCAGCTAGTCGTGTTCTTACGAACGGTGAAAGCCTGGACGTCGCCATTGGCGATAACCAATCCGTCCTGGGCAACGTTGACGGCAGCCACCTTGCCAAGGCCATCACGGAAGGTCGTACCTACAGAGAGCGTATTGTTGCCATTGACGACAATCACGGAGTCACCCGTCGCCAACTCATCGACCGAACGAACGAGTGAGTAGTACTGACCTGTGGTGGGCTTATACTCACCATCGATGGTACGCTGGCGGAAGTTGAAGGTCGCAGTACCGTCCTCGTGCAAGAGCACGCGATAGATCTCGCTGTCATCAAGGTTGACGCCAGAGTAGAGCGGGAAGCGCGTAATGTTATTCACATTGTTGCCGTAAAGCTGTGAAGAGTTGACGCTATAGTTGATCTCACTCTGATCGGCAGTTATACAGTGGCAGCGCTTCTTTTTCTTCTCATTGTTGAGGGTATTGAATTGCCACTGGTTACGGTTGTAAGCGATGTGGGTTTCCATCACACCACCGGGATTGTTGGTGAGGAACCAGTTGCCCGGCTGGCGGTTCTCGATGATGAAATACTCCGAGACGCTATAGGGGTTGTTGATACGGACGGCAAAACCAGTAGAAGAGGTGTTCGGATCGGTCAGCGTGACAGCCTGTTCGTCACTGATAGTCGGTATTTCCAGCCAGCCCAAATAACTCTTCTCATAGGCGGTGTAACCCACGGGACGGTAGCCATTGCCAGCGTAGGGACCGCTATCCATGATAGAGTACATACCGAAGGCATTGTCGCCACTATAGCTATAGTTGGTCACATAGAGGTCGGGGAGACCCAAAGCGTGGCTGAACTCGTGGACGAGGGTACCGATACCATCCGTACGGTTCTGTGAATTGAGCTCGTTACCAACGAAATAGGAATTGAACTGGATTCCATTGATGGTCTTCTCAAAGTCGTACTCGTGCGGCCAAATAGTCTCAGGTGAACCGCCAGAGGCCTCGCCCTGACCAGCGTAGATCACGATGACGTTCTCCACCTTGCCTTCGGCATTGGTAAACTTAGAGAAATCGACACCCTGCTTAGCAGCGAGCTCCACAGCCTCGATCACCATATCCTCGGCGCGGATATCGCCACCGTTGCTGCCACCACGGTTGGCACCGTAGTAAGAGCGGTCCTTGCTCAAATTGACGGTAGCCACCACCTGGAAGTCGGGGTTGAACATACCGTAGCTATTTTGGACGAAATAGTCGCGGACAGATCCAACGCTACCGTACATGTCGGAATAACCTTCCTCGGTCATGATGCGCTGATAGAGCTCAATCGTAGAATAATCCTGAAGTTTGACATCAGCATAGTTGACCAAAATCACGGGGATTTTGGCATTACCAATACTTTTGACAGCTCCCAAAGCACTTGTGCCATACTTGCCCAAACCATCAGCGGTTGAGGAATAGTGAACACGGCGAGGGCCCTCATTTCCATCTCTCAGATCGAGGACCTCAGGAGAAGCAGCATTGATGGTGCAGTTAGAAAGGAATTCGATCTCAGCTTGTGAACGATCAGCGATATCGTGGGCTACGATACTGGTCGGGACAAACTTACCATCAACGACCGTGGCGTAGCACAAATCGTAGTTGATATCGGGGTTAGAATACAGCACCTTCCCGTCGAGGGTGGTGTAATAAGCACAATAGCTTTCGCCATGCTTATAGACCTGGATGGTCGTACCATCACTTTGCTTCATCGTGTAAACCATACGCTTGGCAGGAACAGCATGTGCACCCAACGACATGGCCAACAACGAGAGAGAAAGTAAGCAAGCTTTTTTCATTCGTCAAAAAAATATTTTTCAATTGATTATTTATGGCGACAAAGTTAGTAAAAAAAATATTGCCAACAAAGAATGTGGGGAACAATTAATGTTAAAGGCTCTTTAGAAAATGCTTAGGGGTTGAAAATAGAGACGAAGACACAAGCTGGAAGGACACAGAAAAGGTTAAATAAGGCATATTAAGTGCGTTCGTGGATGAAGTTAACTTCGAAGGCCTATGAAGTTAACTTCGTAGGCCGATGAAGTTAACTTCATAAAAAGAGGGGAATTAAAGGCAAAAGAAGGGAAAAGTGCCTATTGGACCGAAAAAAGGAAAAAGAGTTAAGATGAGAAGAGAGAAGGGCAACGGAGCGGGGAAGATAGATGGAAAGACTGAGAGATAATGTCAAAGAATTTTCGGTCAAATTGTTGCAGAAATTGAAAGAGGTGCGACCTACACAGGCCGCACCTCTCAAAAAGAAAGTGTGTATCTAAAAGTAAAAAATTACTTCTGGAGCTTCTTCACACCGTTCTGGATGACAACACCCTTATAGTCCTTGCTAACCTGCTGGCCAGCGAGGTTGAAGATGCGGTTGTCAGCAGCCTTGTCAGCCTTGACGGTAACACCAGCAATACCAGTAGCGAGCGGCGTGAAGGTGCAGTTAAAGAAGAACGGAGTAGCATAACCCTGACCACCCTTGATCTCTGAGAAGCCACGATAGTAAATGTTCGAGAAAGCAACCGCACCGTTGATGTAAGTACCACCCTCGATGGTAGCCATATCGAAATCGGGAGAGATGGTGCCTTCAGCCTCGTTAATAGCTACACCACGGAGTTTGATGTACTTACCAAAGTCAGCGTGAACGCTCTCATCAGAGATGTAGAGCATAGGCTGACCGGTAGCCATCGTTGCATCCTGGCCGTCCACATCGACAGAGAGCTTGCAACCAGCACCAGTAGCTGAGAGGAAGTGGTTGTAGATATCAACTACGCCATCATCAGCAGCGCTGTAGTCAATCCAAACGGGCTGCTCGAGATCCAGCCATTCAGATTTACCAGTGTAAGAACCAGTCTGGATAGCATTGGCGTGACCGATCGTAGGAGCGAAATTACGCATCACCCAAGCGTTCTGATGGGTACCCTCGGCTACGATAGCAATGTAGCCTCTAACGGTATCGTTCGGGGTAAGGAGACCTGTAGAAGGATCATACTTAGCCACGAAATCGCAGAAATAGTCGTTGGTGCTGACACCGAAGAAAACGATAGGTGACTGCTCATCACCGAGATCGATGGGTTGACCATCACCGAAGTACTGGCGCATAGGAACAGTGAAGGTGTTGGTAGCCTCGTCAAACTTACCATAGACATGGCCCAGTTGGTTGCCGTAGATGGTCCACTTCACGTTCAAGGTGTTGCCCGCATCGTCCTGAACATTGGCGCTGTAGAGCGTGTCGGTGGTAGAGAAGTTGATCTCCCTCTCTTCGTCCCAAGAGTTGTTGACGAGGAGACCGATAAAGCTCTTCGTGTCAATCTTCTGTGCAGGAGCCTTCTTAGCTGTGCCCTCAAACATGACAGCATTGAGCTGGCTCAGTTTCAAAGCGGGATTGGGAACGGGAGCCTTCTGGAGCTGCTGGGCAGAAGCACCGATGCAAGCAGCAAATGCGCATGATGCAAGTAAAAACTTTTTCATTGTTACAAAAACTTTTTAATTAATTAAAAAATAATGATCAATAAGTTATATCTCCCCCCCTGTCCGAAGAAAGGCAGGGGGAGAGAAAAGAGTTTATTGTTGCTGTGAACCGCCGAATGGATACATCACCTTAGTAGCGGTGAGCTCGAGAACATTCTCAGGATGATCAACCTGGATCAGCTTCATATAAGTCGGCTTACGCGGGTTGTCTGTCTCCATCTTGAGACGGAGCTTGTTGTTCAGAGCGGAGAAGGTCTTCAGGACCGGTGTGAGCTTGTAGCTCTTCATGAATACCTGAGCGGCCTTATTGGTGGGCGAGTTGCGGTTGTACTGCAAAGCCATCTCGTCACCTGCCTCATTCGGATCACGAACCGTGATCTCGACGTAGAGGTAGTCACTGCTCAACCATGCGTGGAAACCGAACTTGTTGTTATAGGTACCAATCATAGCCTGGTAGAGAATAGCTTCCTTACCATTGGCAGCCGTCTTGATAGCCTCCATGAAATCGTTCCAAGCACCCTCGGCGTAAGGACCAACCTTGCTGCCATCGAAGAACCACTGGCCCTTCTTGAATGCATCAACAACAGGCGGCACAACCGTCTCAAGGCAGATGCTGGCATCACCCTGCGGATAGAAACGCTCATCAGAGGGGTCATTGTAATCCTTAGAGAAGTTGGTGAACTTCTTGCCACCGATCTCAACCTCCTTGTAGAACTTATAGCCCTCTGGAGTAACGATGTAAGGATAAGCGTAGGCCTTCATAGAACCGGTAGAATCAGGATACTGGAAAATCAAGCTGTGATAGTGGCCATACTGAGTAGCCTCTGCCAACGTATCAGTACCAGAAAGAAGCGTGTAAGAGCTGGAAGCCATGAACTTCTTCACATCTTCAACCTCCTGAAGGTAGGTTGCCCAGTCCTTATCAGCCTTCATCGGGAGCATGAGGATGCGATCACCATGCTTCAGACCCTGAAGAACGATCGTGTCGGAAGTACACTTGAGTACGCGGAACTCGAAGTCGCCTCCGAAACCAGTACCAGCCTCACCGTAGTCATCATTCTTCGGATCAGCAAAGTAGTGGAGCAACTTGTTATAAGTATCGAAAGAGACAACGACACCCATAGACTGGTTGACAGTGAAGTGAGCCAATGAAGACTCCGTAATCAAGTTGCCAGAAGCATCGAGACCAGCCTCATGGTTCTTACCAGCCTTCTCAGAAGCAATCAGAACCGAGTCACCCTGGAACTTGCAGAGTACATTGTAGCCACCATAGGTGACATCACCATAGTACTCCATGCGCCATCCGTTGGATGCTTCCTGGAGGGTCTTCTTGACCTCGGCTACGGTCTTAGAAGCACGCTCAGGGGCACTCTTAGGAAAATAATTGTCCACGTCGCTGGTACAAGCGTTGAACGCTATGAATGAAACCAGCAGTGCGAATAAATAACTAATCTTTCTCATTTCTAAATAACCTTAAGCGTTGCTTTTAATTCTGATTTAAATCACGAAGATTCAAGCGAATTGCCTCCGAAGAGCGGCGCAGCAAAACAGCACGCATCTCATCGATGTCGATATTCCAGCTTTCGCTGAAGTAAGCACGAACGGCAGCGAGCTTGGTCTGCAGGAGGGCGGAACCCTCGGGGCCAGCCTTTGCAAGAATCATATCCCATGCAGACGGGGTCATCGTAACATACGTGGCATACATCTCGGCGAAGTCCTCATTGTACTCAGAAGAAGCATAGGCGGTTACGAAACCTTCCTTAGCCACCGCCGTATCCTTGAGGTTGGCCCAGTCCTGAGAGTGGTAAGATCCACCGGTGATGGTCTGGTAGTCGGTGCTGTAGTTCTTCTGTTGTGTCAAGATGTGGCAGAACTCATGGTGCATCGTGTGGAAGAACCAGTAGTTCATGTCGATGGGCACCTCACTACGATCAGCATAAGGATTCTCAACATTGATACTGGGGTTATCGATATCCAAACGGTTGACACCGTAGAGCATAATCTTCAAACCACCCTCAGCAGTACCCAAAATGATAGATTGGTTGGCACTATACTCGTTGGAACCGATGAGCTGCATCTGACGCGGGCAGTACTTCTTAAGGAAGTTGCGACCCTTGCCCTCATAATAGGTAGCGGGATCCTCGCGCTTATAGATGGAGTCGAACACCTCGGAATAAGCGTCGAGCCACATGTGCTTCACGAGGATAGCCAGTGCCTTGGACTTTTCAACATCGGCCGGAATGACGTTATAGACCTGATCCGTGAGCTTATCGTTGTAACGATACTGGAAATCGATGTTGTACGTCTCCAGATAGTTCTTGGTAAGCCACTTGTCAAACTCACCATTGGCCTTGATAGTATCACCTGCGAAAACTGACGTAGAGCTCAAGTCATCGTCGCTGCAACCAGTGAGCACGAAGCCCATGCTGCAAAGCAGGAGAGAGGCGAATAAATATATTCTTTTCATTGATAGATGCTATTTAAATTCAACGGGGGTTAGCTGTCTGACCAGCGCTAATGACATCCTGAGGCAACTGGATAGCACCTCTCAAGTCACCGGCCTTGAACGTAATACCTTCACCTCCGGAGATCTCATGCGTATATTCCATACCATAGCGCTTCAGATCGTAGAAGCGGAGACCCTGGAAGAGCGTATCCAGACGACGCATGTGGAGAATGAGAAGAATCAGGTTCTCCTGCGTGTTGACCTCGACACCATAAGAAGTGGTGTAAGGCTGCTGAAGGGTGAAGCCCTGCGGGTGCAACTGCTTACGGATAGAATAGTCACGAGGACCATCGAGAACTGCGGGCTGGTAGTCCATGTTGGTGAAGAACGTATCGACCACGGCCGTCGTCAGAGTAGGACGGATCGTGGAACCTTCCTTCTCTTTGCAGTGGCTGACCATCCACATGTTCATATCCTTCAGCGCGTTGGCAGTATCGTTCTTCAGGGCATAGGCCTCGGCACGAACCAAGAGCGTCTCATCACCCGTGAACGCATGGTCCACGATGTGAGGAAAACCCGTCATGTTGATACGGTCAGTCACCTCGAAGTGCTCCCACATCGTCGGGAAAGCAGCGCAAGCAGAAGTACCATAGATCTTCGTAGAATAGTACAGCGTATTGTCAGAAGATCCCGAACCCCACGGAGCTCGTGCCCAATACGTGTCATAAGAAGCCACCATACTGTTGTGAGCGTAGCGAGATCTAAAACCATTGTTGAGGAAACGGGCACCAGAAGAGTAGGCCGTAATCAACATGAAGTTGGACTTCAAACCACTACGAATCACGGTATTGGAGATATCCTGAGCACCAGATTGCATGATAGAGGGGAAGTCGAAGAGCTGTGAAGCCACATCGGTTCCCAAAGCACGGGAAGCATAGTTGATCGCCTTGTCGTAGTTCATATAATACAAGTTGAAACGAGCAGCGAAAGCGTATGCAGCCTTAGTGTTCCAGTGATACTTAGGCACAGAGTAGATAGCATCATCGACAGCAGGGAGAGCCTCCTCGATATCACGGTTGATGTTGGCATAGAGCTGACGAAGCGTACCACGCTTATAGGTATCGTTGACGCTCTTCTCCGGTTCCAGCGGATAAGCCAAACCGAGGTACTCGTCGGCCTTCTCCGGGTTCCAAGCCATACAGAAGACGCTGGCAAGCTGCATCATACTGTAGGCACGGCAGAGCTTGGCCTCAGCCAACTGTGGAGCCAATGCGGCAGAATCGCCATACTCCTTGATCGCCTTGATAGCCTCGTTGGCCGTAGCTACAGAACTATAATAACCGTTCCAAACACTGTTCGGGCAGTCATTACCATGCGTAGATTTTACATCCTTGAACTGATAGAGCTCGTCAACTAGCTGGTCCACTCCATAAGAGTTACCGTTATTGCCGACATTATCAGAACTGATCTCAGCCATGACCGCTATGTGGTAAGCCGGATAGGCAGAGGTGAGCAGCTGAGTAATCTTCTCCTTCGTGTCGAGCGTTGCACGATCATCTGGCAACTTGTCAAGATAATCATCGCAAGATGCCAACGACAGAGCGGCAAGACCTAAAAATAAATATTTTGTCTTCATATTCTTGATTGCTGATATGTTTAAATTCCAAGACGAACCGTGAAGGTGAACTGACGTGCCATCGGTACGGCAACACCACCAGAGTTCATGAACTCAGGATCCTGACCGTTCAACTTCTTATCAGAGTAGATAAGGAAGAGGTTGGTACCCTGCAACTTCAAGCTCATGGAAGAGAGACCAATGTGCTTGATCAAGCTCAGAGGAACATCGTAAGCAATGGAGATCTCCTTCATACGGATGAAGTCACCCTTTGCGATACGGTTGTGTGAGTAGTTATAAGCCGTGTAGGCATAACCGAGGTAAGCGTCGCTCTGGAGCTGACGGTAGTCGGCGATAGCCGGGATGTCGGTGTGGTTCTCATCACCAGGCACAACCCAACGGTTCTGGAACTCCTTCGGCATGGCGGTGAGGTCAGAGTAGCCCGTACCGAAAGCCGGATCGAGGCGAACCTTGTTGCCTGCTGCGTAGGTGATGAACACGTTCAGGTGGAGACCCTTATAAGAGAAGGTGTTGCCCAAAGAACCAGAGAACGTCGGATCCGTCGGACCCTCGTAGATGAGGTGGTCGAGGTTGTACGACTGGAAGTCGATGTCGCTCGTGACGAGTTTGCCATCCTGGTTGATGAACGTAGGAATACCATGGTTGTTAAGACCCTGGAAGTCCATAGAGAAGAGCGCACGGTAAGGATAGCCCTTAGAGGTGAAACCAGAGCCAGCAATCATGTTGATCAGGCGGTTCTGAGACTGCAGATCCGTAACCTTAGACTTGGTATGAGAGAAGATAAAGTCGGTGCTCCACTGGAAGTCCTTGGTGACGATATTGCGAGAAGAAATCGTGACCTCCTCACCATAAGAGCGCATAGAGGCAACGTTGGCGTACTTCATGATGGTACCGCCCTCACCCGTGGTGATCTTCGGACCAATCAAGTCGTAGTTGTTACGGAGATAGTAAGCCAGCTCCACATTCAAGCGATTGTCGAGGAAACCGAGGTCGAGACCGAGGTTGAACTCGTGCTTCTTCTCATAAGTCAGATCAGGGTTGGCTAAAGAGTAAACCTCGATACCAGACTCCTTGTCTGCGCTGAACGGACGCCACGGGTTGAAGCTCTGGAAGATAGACTCTGCGTTCGTGATAGGAGGCTTATCACCCGTCAAAGAGTAAGAAGTCTTGAACGTAGCGTGAGAGAGAGCGGGACGAAGCTTTTCGAACCAAGGCTCCTCATGGATGTTCCAAGCACCAGAAACGTTCCAGGTCGGCAACCAGCGAGCGCTGCGGGCCTTACCCAGACGGTTGCTACCCTCGTAACGACCAGTGACGTTGAAGGTATAACGTCCCTTCCAAGAGTAAGTAGCGGTAGCGAAGAAAGAAGCCTCGCGGCTATAGCCATTGCTCAAAGAGTAGTACATAGAGTTCTCCTCAGCAGCCTGCTTGAAGTACTTGTAGTCGTAGCTACCGAGCATACCCATGCCATACTGCATACCTACACCATTGAAGTAGGTAGAGCTACGGTCAACGTTGTTGACCTCCATACCACCATAGAGGTTGAGGATGTGGCGATCGTTGTAAACATCGTTGTAAGAAGCAGTGGCACGGAAGTCCCAGCTGTTCATCTTATACTTGGTCTCACGGAAGAAACCACCACGGGGGAGAACCGTCTGACGGAGGCTGTTGGGCACATCCGGGTCGAGGTACAACCAAGAGTTGGCATCACGCATGGTAGCATCGTCCATGGCACGGTAAGCCATAGCCTGGTTTGAGTTCTCCTTGATACGGTGATCCATCGTCGTGGTAGAGAACTTGTAAGCACCCAACACGCTGATTTCCACCTTAGAGATGGGCTTGTACTTCAACTCGGCCTGATACTTCAAGTCGACGATGTCGTAGTCCATGTAGTTGTTGTCGAGCTCGTTCTTGATGTTGAACGGAGCGTAGTTGCGAACGTAGTACTCGTTAGGATCGAGCGTACGAGAAGAGTTCAACGCGTAAGAATACGGGTTGATATCGAAGTCACGAGACACAGCACCCGTCACGGCGTTGGTGGACTGGTTGCCGGTACCCGGAGCCTGCTGCTTACGGTAGCTGGCATTAGCAATCATGTTCAAAGACACCTTCTTGCTAATGTTGTAGTTGGCATTGATGTTGGCGGTGTAACGCTGCACGTTGCTACGCTTCGTCCATCCCGGGTCATCGAGGAAAGAGAAAGAAGTGTAGTACTGAGCCTTATCCGTACCAGAGCTCATACTGATAGAGTGGTTCATCTGGATAGAGTTGGAGAACAACTCATCGAACCAGTCCGTATTGCGATACTCAGCCTCGCGGAGGTAAGCATTCATAGCCTCCTGCGTGTTGGCAAGACCGAAGCGACCATTGGTCTCATCGTACTCATTCATAAGGTGATACATCTTACCGAAGACACCGCTTGCGCTGGCGCGATAAGAGTTCATGAAAGAGAAGAAACCACCCTTCATCATCTCACGATAGACAGACATCTGCTCCTGTGAGTTCATGATGTTGAACTGGTTGTAGTTCGGCTTCAAGCGCATGGTGAACTCACCCGTATAAGAAATACGAGCGCTACCAGCCTTACCACGCTTCGTGGTAACGACAATCACACCAGCCATAGCGCGAGCACCGTAGATAGAGGTGGCCGAACCGTCCTTCAAGATATCGAAGCTGGCGATATCGTCGGCGTTGAGACCAGCGATAGCATTGGAAATGACCGTAGCGGCATCACCAGAGGAAAGAGCGTCTGCATCGACCTCCGTCACATCCTCCATGATGACACCATCGACCACCCAAAGCGGCTTGGAAGAACCATAAATAGAAGTAGCACCACGGACACGAATCTTCGGTGCCGTACCAAAGGTACCAGAGACGTTCTGCACACTCACACCAGCAGCGCGACCCTCCAACGAACGAGAGATGTCGGCGACACCGTCGAGCTTAGCCTTCTCTGCGTCGACTTTCGTCGCGGCACCAGTAAACAGACGCTTGTCCATCTTCTGCATACCCGTAACGACGACCTCACCCAACTGGTGACTGTCAACGTCGGCTTCCAAAGTGATTTTCATGTTAGAGGCACCTTTCACGGTCAAGGTCTTCATACCTACGTAGGAGACGACCAACTGAGGATGAGCCTCCGTTGTACTGATACTAAAATTACCGTCAATGTCGGTGGCAGTTCCAGTCTTCGTGCCTTTCACCATAACGGTGGCACCGATAACTGGAAGACCATCGTCACCCAAGACGGTTCCGGATACAGTGTTCTGAGCTACGGCTATTCCTATGGAGAACAGCAAGCAGACCAAAACAAAGCCTAGTCTTTTACCCATATAAACCCCAAATATTAGTTATTAATTTGAATTACTTCAATACACAAGTACAAAGATAGCCATTATATCCCGAATTTGGAACGAAAGAAATAAAAAAATTAACTGACACACCTAAAAAAGTCAAATACACGGACAAACTTAGGCCATTTTTAACATTTCGAGGTGAGATTTTGGCCAAACTTATCTAAGAAATGTGCTCAACTGAGAACAAGGAAACGAGGCTGGAAAAGACGCTGTGATCTGTCCGAGCAACCGACAAGGGAAGACGGAACAAAAGAGAGCAGAAGAATACAAAGCCAAAAAAGAAGCGCAAAGGCTTGCACAAGGGCAGAAAAGGGGATTTTAAAGGCTTCATAATTTGCGAATTTGCGAGCAGCTTGACGATTGGGAGCAAATTCGCAAAATATGAGCGAGGTGGAAAAGGAAGGAAAACAAAGAAGAACGAGGAAAAGGAAGGAGATAACGGTATTTCAAATAGCTTACTGAAGTTTCGGAAGTGGTCCAAGAACGGGCTGAAGGCCCAAAAAGCTCCTAGCCCAGGGCATCGCCCTGGGTAAAATAGCAATCAGCAAGGCGCCCTGTAAGGGCAAAAGCCTTATATATTGCCTGGATTTTTAACGCTTTGCCCTTACAGGGCGACAGGTTTGCGTCCGTAATAACCCAGGGCGATGCCCTGGGCTAGGAGCTTCTGCCCTTTCAGGGCGTGAAGAGCTTACATACGAAACTTGAGTAGCCTATAATTAAATGTACGCGCGTACATTATATATATACTCGCAAGAAAGGGAATAAAAGCAGGCATTTCCTTTTGCTCGTTCACACAATCTTTGTACCTTTGCATAACGGCAAAAAGAGCGAGCAAAAAGCAAGCTCCAAAAACAGGCATTTAAAACATGGCATCAACATACCATACGACAGGAGAGAGAAAAAAGCAAGGCAGGATTGAGGTGGTTTGCGGAAGTATGTTTTCCGGTAAAACGGAAGAACTCATCCGCAGACTGAAGCGTGCCATCTTTGCCAAACAAAAGGTCGTGATATTCAAGCCTTCGATTGACACCCGCTACTCGGAGGCCGACGTGGTGAGTCATGACCACAACTCCATCTCCTCTACTCCCGTCAGTTCTCCGAAGAGTATCCTAAAACTCGCGCAGGACTTTGACGTGGTAGGAATAGACGAAGCACAGTTTTTCGACAAGGGCCTCACAAAGGTTTGCGACCAACTGGCAAACCAAGGCATCCGTGTGATCGTGGCGGGTCTCGACATGGACTACCTCGGCGTACCATTCGGACCGATACCAGACCTCTGTGCCATAGCAGACGAAGTGACCAAGGTTCACGCCATCTGTGTGAGATGTGGTGCATTGGCCTACTTGAGCCATCGCTTGACTCACAATAGCGAGCGGGTTCTGCTGGGGGAACAGTCTGAATATGAGCCGCTTTGCCGTGAATGTTATCGAAAAGCCAAAGAAGAAGAAAAGGAGGAAAACAAATGAGAAAAGAAATCACTTTCGACCGGTTTATCCGCGGAGCACTCGTAGCTGCAGCCATACTGGCTGTCTTTTGGTTTGTGAAAGAACTGAGCAGCGTACTGCTGCCCTTCTTCATCGCCTGGTTTTTGGCCTACCTGCTCTACCCTATCGTAAAATTTGTGCAATATAAGTTGCATGTGCCTACCCGCGCGCTGAGCATCATCGTCACACTTATCTTCGTCACAGCGATTATCGGCGGCGTGACCTATCTGATCATTCCGCCCATGATCGAGCAGTTTGACAAACTAGGAAGTATCTTCACGCGCTACATCCAGCAGACAGCCCATACCAACAATATTGGCGAGATGGTGCGCGACTGGATAGCACAAAACAAGGAATCGATCGCCTCATTCTTCCGTAGCAAGGACTTCACAGAGACCGTAAAGACCACGATGCCAAAGGTTTTCAACATGTTGGGACAAACGGCCAGCATCGTGATCAGTATCGTGGCGAGCTGTATCACGCTGCTCTATATGTTCTTCATACTCCTTGACTATGAGTTTCTTACGGAGAACTGGATCCGAATCTTCCCCAAGAAGGTGCGCCCCTTCTGGCACGAATTGGCTACCGACGTGGAGCGGGAACTCAACAACTACATCCGCGGCCAAGGACTGGTAGCCCTCTGCATGGGAATCATGTTCTGCATAGGATTTACGATCATTGGATTTCCGATGGCGATCGGTTTGGGAATCCTTATCGGCATCCTCGACCTTGTGCCCTACCTCCACTCCTTCGCCCTCATCCCCACGGTCTTCTTAGCCATTCTGAAAGCGGCAGATACGGGCGAGAACTTCTGGGCCATCTTCCTGAGCGCACTCGCCGTCTTCATCATCGTGCAAATTATTACCGACATGGTGGTGACGCCGAAGGTGATGGGCAAGGCCATGGGACTGAACCCCGCCATCCTTCTCCTGTCGCTATCGGTATGGGGTGCGCTCCTCGGATTTCTCGGTCTGATTATCGCCCTGCCACTCACCACCCTCATCATTGCATACTGGCAAAGATACGTGACGAAAGAGCATGAAGACCAGATCCCCCTACCCCTTGCTTCGAGCTCCGATGAGCCAAAGACCAAGAAAGGTGAGGAGACCGTTGAGCATCAATAGCTCATAGCCAAAATGATAGTCGAAGAGGCTTGAACAGCTATAATCAACAACGAAACAGACCAACGGACTTGCTACGGCGACGAAAGGAACCAGGCGATCGTTGGTCTTTCTTTTTGTAAATAAACCAAAGGCAAAGAGGCCGAGCAAGGGACCATAGGTATAGGAACAAAGGATGTAGATGGCGTCGATGACGCTGGTGGAATTGACTACACGGAAGAGCAAAATAAACAGGACAAAAAGCAAAGCCACCACCGCATGAGAACGATGGCGAAGCCGCTCATCCTTGGGCCGCTCCATGATATCCACACACCAACTGGTAGTGAGTGCCGTCATGGCACTATCGGCACTGGAGAAGCTCGCTGCCACAATTCCGATCGTGAAAAAGACCACTACGGAAACACCCAACTGGCCTGTGGCAGCATACATCGGGAGGAGGTCGTCGGTAGCCTCAGGCAGGACAACACCCTGACGCTGCGCAAGTTGTGCAAGCAAGACACCTAAACAAAGAAACAGAAGGTTGACAGGAACGAAAGCGAAGCCATAAGTACACATATCCTTTTGGGCCTCGCGCAGGGTGCGACAGGTGAGGTTCTTTTGCATCATGTCTTGGTCCAAGCCCGTCATGACAACAGCCACAAAGACACCACTCAAAAACTGCTTCCAAAAATATTGACGATTGGCTACATCATCAAAGATAAAAATACGACTTCTCTCATCTGAAACGATCGCCTGGAAAGCATCCGTCAGAGAGAAGTGGAGATGGCCCATGACCTGGTAGATAATGAGCACCAAGGCCGAGAGGAGACAGAAAGTCTGGAAGGTATCAGTCCAAACCAACGTCTTGATGCCCCCCTTGCGCGTGTAGATCCAGATCAGTCCGACCATGACCACTACCGTGAGAGGAAACGGGATGGAATAGGCATCGAAAACAAATCGCTGCAAGATGATACAGACCACATAGAAACGGACGGCAGCACCCGTCATCTTGGAAAGAAGGAAGAAAGAGGCTCCCGTCTTGTAGGATCGTTGGCCCAGCCGATCGCGCAGATAGGTATAGATGGTGGTGAGATGCAAACGGTAATAGACTGGAAGGAGGACAAAGGCAATGGCAAAATAACCCAAGATGAAGCCAAGACACATCTGCAAATAGGTCATGCCCGACTGGAGCGACATACCTGGAACAGAGACAAAGGAAATGCCCGAAATCGAAGCCCCGACCATGCCGAAGGCTACCATATACCAAAGTGAACGGCGATTCGCACGAAAGAAGGTCTCATTGTCCGACTTACCTGCCGTGAGACGGCTAAACAATAAAAGGACCAGGAAATAGACTATGACAACAAGGACTATCAGCATAAGTTCCTTATAACAAAAATCCATAGGAGCACGAAACATTCCGCACTCCTATGACAATAAGTATAAAATGTATTCCAAAAAACAAATTGACGGCTTCGTTACCATTCGCACTCCTTCGGGATGCCTTCGGGATGTGTTCGGGAAGTAGGGCTAAGCATCGCCCCGTATTTGCCTTAACTTATGACCAACGTCGGACATAAGTAACGTCCGGCGTCTAACATAAGCTACGACGGGCGTTGGCCGTAAGCTACGACCAACGCTCGTCTGAGACGAAGCCCTTTCCGAGGGCCGCAGGTAGAAGTCCGAGGAGTACTACTTCACCTGGACAACCAGATACTTGCTGGTGCTCCAGAACGTAGCCGGATCGCTGATGCGGAGGACATACTGACCAGAGGCGTCCTTCGTCAGGCTATAGCTGGACGTAGGATGAGAGGTCAGGATCTTAGCGTTCTTGGAGTAGAGCTTAAGCTCGCGTGTCTCGCGGATGTCGATCTTGGTGAAATAGTTCTTGTTGAATGAGCCCTGGAGGACCTTGCCCTTGACGAGGACGTTCTGACGCTTCAGCTCCTTCTTCGTACCGAAGGCGAACCAAGCGGTATTGAGCTGCTTGTCCTGCGTATTGATGGTCTCGGTCTTTCTGTTGCTCTCGTTCTGCAGGTTCTGCTTCTCTGTCTGCAAGTTCTGCTTGTCGGTCTGGAGGTTCTGCTTGTCGGTCTGGAGAGCAGCCACATCGCTATTCAAGCCAGAGATGGTCTGGTCGAGCTCCTTGACATGGATGTTCTTCTTCTCCAGTTCGGCACGCAGCGCGCGAAGCTCCTTGTCCTTCTCGACGAGCTGAGCGTTGAGGGACTCGATGGCCTTCTGCATCTGCTCACCCTTGAAGCCCGTCGTGCGGAGCTGCTCCTGCAACTTCTTGATCAGATCGCGGTTCTCCTGCATACGCTGGGCGATAAACTGGATGTTCTCCTTGATCACAGCCGTCTTGTCACGACCTTCGCCATCCTTCGCCACCGTCACACGGTTTTCGGCCTCGTTGATCTCGGCAAAGCCCTGCTGAATCTCGTTCAGCGTACCCATCATATCATTGATCTCATTATCACGAGCCGTGATAATCGCACGCAGCGAGTCGTTTTGGATCTGCTCCGGGCTAATAGCAGGTTTCTTGTCCTGATTGCAAGCGGCCAACGACAACACGCAGGCGGCAATAAAAAATAGCTTTTTCATAATTGTTTTGGCTTAATTCGTACTATTTTGATTATTAGTCTCTTCTTTTCTCTTTCGATCACGTTTATGTTCCTTCACCTTGGGCGCTCCCGCCAGGACGATGACAAACTCGCCCTTCGGTTCCACCTCGCGGAAGTGGTCGATGACCTCGCGCAGGCTGCCCCGGACACTCTCCTCATAGACCTTGGAGATCTCGCGGCAGCAACTCACGCGCCGCTCCACACCAAAGACCTCGGCAAACTGCTCCAGCGTCTTGAGCACACGGTAGGGCGACTCATAGAAAATCATCGTCCGCTCCTCAGTCTTGAGATGCTCCAGCATCGTCTGGCGTCCCTTCTTCTGCGGCAGGAAACCCTCAAAGCAGAAGCGGTCGCAGGGCAGTCCACTCGACACCAAGGCCGGAACAAAGGCCGTGGCTCCCGGAAGGGTCTGGACCGTAACGCCGGCGGCTATGGCCTCGCGGGCCAAGAGGAAACCGGGATCGCTGATGCCCGGCGTGCCAGCATCGCTGACCAAGGCAATGACCGCTCCAGCCTTCAGTCGCTCGACGAGGCCGGCAGCCGTGCCATGCTCGTTGAACTTATGGTGGGCGACCAGGCGATTCTGAACCTCAAAATGCTTCAGCAGGACAGACGACGTGCGTGTGTCCTCGCAGAGCACCATATCGGCCTCGCGCAAGATGCGAATGGCACGAAAGGTCATATCTTCCAAGTTGCCCACAGGAGTGGGTACGAGATAGAGTGTTCCCATAACGGTTGCAAATGTAGGAGAAAATGGCGAAACGCCAAAATAAATTAAGTAATTTTTGAATATTCCCCCATTTAATAAGACCTTTGCTCGCCTTTTTTCTGCTTTTTGCATTCATTTAGCCTTTTAGGGGTGGTAAAAAGCGGCATACAATACATCTTGCAACGCCACAAAGAAGACATGAGAAAAGAAAGAAACCTACCATTCCCCTACTTCGGACAAGCACCCGAAAGAGAGGAGGAAGAAAAAATATCGGCATTTTTTTGTTTTGTTCAATAAAAAGCCGTACCTTTGCACCCGCAAAATCAGACAACGGCTCTCTGAAGGCGAGCAATCGACAGAAGGAGCACGAGGACGAGGAAAGCACATGCCACAAGAAGACCTGTTAGCTCAGCTGGTAGAGCACAACACTTTTAATGTTGGGGTCATGGGTTCGAGCCCCATACAGGTCACATAGTGGTAATAGTATTGACAAGAGAAATGAGAGGGCTTCATTTGAAGTCCTCTTTTTTGGTTCTTCCGGAAAATCGAGTGATAGGGTTTGTGCTGTTGCCAATACGTCCTGCTGAGTTAGGGAAAACAACAAATACAACTTTTACAACTAGTAACAACCTACACGCTTCGCGCGTATTGCACTCCTGCTGCCAGGTAAACAACAAAATACAACGCTTCGCCAGGACATTACGCCAGGAGAAATCAGCAGGAAATGTGTCCAAGGCGAAGCGTTGTTCATAGTTGTTTCCATTGCAGCAAGCCTTATGTCTGCATGGGCCTCGAAGAGGCGATTGTCCCCGCGAAGCGTTGTATCTTGTTGTAAAAGTTGTTCAAGTTGTTTTCCATGTGTCCACGTTGCATCACTCCATTTTCCGGAAGAACCTCTTTTTTGTTGATCCGATGGTTCGTGGGATATAGCCAAAACTACAGATCCAGCAGTTGGCGCAATTTCGGCATCCAGGCTTCGTTGGTGGCTACCGTCAGCACCTGGAAACCCAGCGCCTTGGCCGCATCCGTATTCTTGCGACTATCGTCAATAAAGAGACACTCCTCGGCATTGGCCCCTTCGCGCTGCAGCACCTGACGGAAGATCTCCGCATCGGGCTTGCAGATCCGCATCTCGTAGCTGAGGAAGAGGACGTCGAAATAGTCTGCGATGGACTTTTTGCGTTCGGAGAAAGCACCACTACGCATAAATTCCATCATAAAAGGATTGGTATTGCTCAACAAACCCAGACGATAGGAGCTGCGCAGGGTCACGAGGTCGTCCAGCCGCTCGACAGGGACGCCATCGAAGAATCCCAGCCAGCAGTCGCGCGCCTGCTCCCGTGAGACCGCATGGCCTACCACCTCGCCCACACGCTGGCAAAACGTGTCGGCATCGATGCGGCCTGTCTCCAAGTCGAGGAAGAAGTCGCGCTGACCATAGACTCCCATATAATAATCGGTATCAATACCGAGAGATCTGAAACGGCGAAACGCCTCTTCGGTATTCTGGTCGAAGATGACGCCGCCCATGTCGAAATAGATGTTCTTAATCATACGTTGTGTTATCCTTACTTGATGATGTTCTCCTTATATATATAGTAACTTCTTAGTCCGCCGCCACTTTAAAGACGGCCTTGTGGATGAGCCCGTCGGCAATGCAGGGGGCATGGCCGTCCTCGGGGAAGAAGATGACAAACTCGCCCGGCTTGAGGGTAAGGAATCCGCGAACGGGAAGGCCATCGGACTTGGCAAAGTCGCGATCCTCATCGAAGGGGAGCGGAGGAAGGTCATCTACGGGCACAAAGCCGTAGGTCTCGGGGATGTTGAGCGGCATCTGGATATCCACCATCCGGCGATGATACTCCACGGCAGCCTCCTCCCTACGCTTCCCGAGGTCGTCCTCCACATTGACATAGAGACGGTCGCCATGGATGGGATGACTGCCATTGGGCAAGGTCCGCAGGTCGTGGTGCTGAAGAAAAGCCACCACATCGGCAAAGAGCGGGTTGAGGGCCACATAGCGGGCCAGATTTTCAATCTTATCTATTATCATTTTCTCTTTTCCTTTGATTAGAGAATGCAAAATTAGGCATTTTATGTCAGAGAATGCGCTCAAAGGGGCAAAACATGCAGGTCAGACCGCTCGATTCATCCCTATTTCACAAAATATCGCTACCTTTGCATCAGCATTGCGAGATCCACGTGCCATAGAATTCAAGAAGAGGAAAAGAATCGAACTGTACGGTTGAAGCGGGCTGAAAGCCCAGAAGCTCCTAGCCCAGGGCATCGCCCTGGGTATAATAGCAATCAACAAGACGCCCTGTAAGGGCAAAAGAATTGTTTATAGCCTGCTTCTTTAAAACTTTTGCCCTTACAGGGCGATAGATTGGCGTTCATAATTACCCAGGGCGATGCCCTGGGCTAGAACTTCTGCCCCTTCAGGGCGTATTGGATAATTTCGACCGTACAGGTCGAAAAGAATTCGGGATGCGTAATGGATTTCGAGAGAAAAACTAAAAGAGAGAAATGAAAAGAAATGAGATTTGCTATGTAGCCATCGTGGTCATCATCGGCGCCTCGCTGCTATTGGGCTTTGCCGAAGAAGTGTTTCATACGGACCTTGGCGGTCTGAAGTGGGCGGCCCACTGGGTGTCGTCGCCCGTCGCGCTGGCTATCGGCTTTGCCTTTGCGCTGCTGCTGGGCAAGGCTTTCCCAACATTCAACAAGACCATGTCGAAGAAGCTACTGCAATATTCCGTCATCGGACTGGGCTTTGGCATGAACGTTGATAAGGCGCTGGCTTCGGGCAGCGAGGGCATGATCTTTACCATCGCAAGTGTCTTTGGCACCCTGGGACTGGGCTGGTTCTTTGGCCGCAAACTGCTCCACGTGGATTCGCAGACCAGCTATCTGCTCAGTTCGGGCACGGCCATCTGTGGTGGGTCGGCCATTGCTGCCGTCGGTCCAATCATCAAGGCCAAGGCGGAGAGCATGAGCGTGGCCCTCGGCGTGGTGTTTGTGCTCAATGGCATCGCCCTCTTTCTCTTTCCCTACATCGGCGACGCCCTGGGCATGACGATGAAGCAGTTTGGCATGTGGGCCGCCATCGCCATCCACGACACCTCCTCCGTCGTGGGAGCCGGCGCGGCCTACGACCAGATGCACCCCGACTGGATCGCCTCGCAAGGAGTGAGCGCACTCGAAGTGGCAACGACCATCAAACTGACGCGTGCGCTCTGGATCGTGGTCCTGGCCCTGGTCACCCCGTTCTTCTTCCGTCAAACCCTCGCCCAGGCTGAGGGAAAAGCAAAACCGTGGTACAGTTGCGTACCGAAATTTATCCTCTGGTTTATCGTCGCCATCCTTTTCAACACCTACGTGCTGAGCAACGCCTCGATGATCGGCGAGACGGCAGCCAATATGGGCAGCCAGTTTAGTGGCGCCATCAACAAACTCGCCAAGCACCTCATCACGCTCTCGCTCTTCTTCATCGGTGCCTCGCTCACCCGCGAGACGCTCCGCAGCGTGGGCATCAGACCGTTGGTGCAGGGCGTATTGCTCTGGATCAGCATCAGCAGCATCAGCCTCGCCTATATCTTCTGGGTGGGATAAAAAACTAAAAATGGAAAAGGTCATGAAAGCCTTGTCGCTGCTGGAACTCAACACCCTCGTCGGGGAGGTGATAGGCCAGACCCTAAGCCGATGCTACTGGGTGGAGGCCGAACTCTCAGAGGTGAGGGAGCGCGGAGGCCATTGCTATATGAGCCTCGTGGAAAAGGACGAGGGACGCAACACGCCAGTGGCACAGGCGCAGGCCCGCTGCTGGCGCAACCGCTGGGGAGTGATGCGCCCGTATTTCGAACGGGTGACGGGGCGGCCGCTCCGCGCCGGAATGAAGGTGATGCTGCAGGTGCGCGCACAATTTCATCCGCTCTACGGTTTCTCCTGGATTGTGGAAGACATCAATCCCGAGTATTCTCTCGGCGACATGATGCGCCATCGCCAGGAGATCCTGCGCATACTAAAGGAAGAGGGCGTGATAGACCTCAACAAGCAGATTCCCCTGCCCGTCTTTGCCCAGCGTATCGCCGTCGTCAGCAGCGAGACGGCAGCAGGCTACGGCGATTTCAAGAACCAACTTGAGCACAACGAGAGGGGACTGAAGTTTACCACCCGCCTCTTCCCCGCCACCATGCAGGGCGAGACCGTGGAAGCCTCCGTCATCGAGGCCCTCAACGCCATCTTTGACGAAGCCGACCATTTCGACGTGGTGGTCATCATCCGAGGCGGAGGAGCCGTGGCAGACCTGAGCGGTTTCGACTCGCTGGCACTGGCAGAGAACGTAGCCAACTTCCCTCTGCCCATCATCACGGGTATCGGTCACGAGCGCGACGAAAGCGTCATCGACTTCGTCTCGCACACACGGGTGAAGACGCCGACGGCAGCTGCCGCCTTCCTCATCGACCATCTGGAGACGACCTACGACAAGGTGATGAGCGCACAGGACTTCGTCGCTCACTACGCCAAGGAACGCATGACGACAGAGAAGCAGAGACTGCACACACTTTCCGCTACCATCACGTCGCTATTCTCCGTTGTCAAGGTGCGACAGGAGGCGCGCCTCGCCCACCTGGGCGACCGGCTGACACATAGCGTGGAACAGAAGCTCAAGGACGAGAGACATCATCTCAGCCTGCTTGCCACCAACCTCCAGCCTCCCTTGGAAAGACGGCTGATGAAAGAGCGCCACCATCTCGACCTGCTGGAACAGAAGGCCCGCGCCCTCGACCCGCGCCTGCTGCTGAAGCGCGGCTACAGTCTGACGCTCCATGAAGGAAAGGTGGTGAAAGACGCGAAGCAGCTTCGCCCAGGCGACCTCATCGAAACCCACCTGGCGCAAGGCCGAATCCGATCGAAAGTGGAGGAATAGCACCACAAGCTGCAAAAACATACGCCTACTGATTGGATTCTCAAAAAAAAAGCCTATCTTTGCAGAAGATAGGCTGCACCTCGGCATAACGAGCAAGCAAGCTTGACGTTCTGCGCTCGGTTTGCACTATCTTTGCATAAGAAATCAGTACACGGCGAAGAAGAAAACAAAGCAAAATATGAAAAAGATATTATTGTTAGGCTCAGGTGAATTGGGCAAGGAATTTACCATCGCTGCCAAGCGTGCCGGCCAGTACGTCATCGCTTGCGACAGTTACGACAATGCACCCGCCATGCAAGTGGCTGACGAGCGCGAGGTCTTCAGCATGCTGGACGGAGACGTCCTGGCAGCGGTCGTGGCCCGCCACCGCCCCGACATCATCGTGCCCGAGATCGAGGCCATCCGTACCGAGCGTCTCTTCGAGATGGAGGAGCAGGGCATACAGGTCGTCCCCTCGGCCAAGGCAGTCAACTTCACAATGAACCGCCGCGCCATCCGCGACCTTGCTGCCAAGGAACTGGGACTGCGGACGGCCAAATACTTCTATGCCAAGACGTTCGACGAGTTTAAGAAGGCTGCCGACGAGATCGGATTCCCGTGTGTGGTGAAGCCGCTGATGTCGTCGAGTGGTCACGGACAGAGCTACGTCCACAACGACGACGAGCTCGAGCAAGCCTACAAGGACGCCATGGAGGGAGCACGCGGCGACGTCCACGAGGTCATCATCGAGGAGTTTATCGACTTCGACTCGGAGTTCACGCTCCTCACGGTGACACAGAAGCACGGTCCTACCCTCTTCTGCCCGCCCATCGGCCACATACAGAAAGGTGGCGACTACCGCGAGAGCTGGCAGCCGTTCGCCCTCCCTGCCGAGGCGCTGAAGCAGGCAGAGCACATCGCCGACGAGGTGACACGCGCCTTGACGGGCTACGGACTGTGGGGTGTGGAGTTTTTCCTGACGAAAAAGGGAGAGGTCATCTTCTCAGAACTCAGCCCGCGTCCCCACGACACAGGTATGGTGACACTCTCACACAGCACCAACTTCAGCGAGTTTGAACTCCACCTGCGCGCTATCCTCGGTCTCGACATCCCCGCCATCCATCTGGAGCACAACGGCGCATCGGCCGTGATCCTCTCGGGTGTGGAAAGCGAGGAGCCACTCGACTACCAACTCGACGCACTTTGCCACGAAGACCGCACGCAGGTGCGCATCTTCGGCAAGCCGACCGCACACGTCGGAAGGCGCATGGGCGTGGCACTCTGCTACGACGAGGTAGGGTCGGACATCAACGCCTTGCGCGAAAAAGCCAAGCGGGTGGCACAGACGGTGCTCGGCACAGACCCCTATATGAAGAAATAAGAACGCAGCAACGGAGGACAGCAAAGGATGCTTGGAAAAATCATTCCGCTATCGAAGATCACGGACCGACGCGGCAATCTCACCGTGGCAGAACAGTTGAAAGACGTGCCGTTCGAGGTAAAGCGGGCCTACTGGGTCTATGACGTACCTGGCGGCGAAAGCCGTGGCGGACATGCCCACAAGCAGTTGTACCAACTGATCGTGGCCTTGAGTGGCAGTTTCACCGTCAATCTCGATGACGGCAAGGAACGGCAGAGCTATCTGCTCAACCACCCGTGGGAGGGTCTGCTCATCACGCCAGGCATCTGGCGCACCCTCGACGACTTCTCTACGGGAGCAGTCTGCCTCTGTCTGGCCTCGGAACTGTATGAGCCAGAGGACTACATCTACGATTACGAGGAATTTCTCAAGTACAAAGGATGTTCGAGATAAAGCGCTATGAACCCTCGCACGAGCAGGCTTGGAATGACTTCGTGGCTCGGTCGAAGAATGGCACATTCCTCTTCGACCGCCGATTCATGGACTACCATAGCGACCGCTTCGCGGATAGCAGCCTGATGATCCTACGCAAAGGGCGCATCTATGCCTTGCTGCCCGCCAACCGCGTCGGCGACACGCTCCATTCCCACCAGGGACTGACCTACGGAGGACTACTGACGGACGCCAAGGCGACGGCGGAGGGAGTCATGGAGGCCTTCGGCACACTCAACGCATGGCTCCGGAACGAGGGCGTGAGGCGAGTGACTTACAAGGCGATGCCATGGATCCACCATCGGCTGCCCGCCGAAGAAGACCTCTATGCGCTGACACAGGTCTGCCACGCCCGCTTGCTGACACGGGAGATATCCTCCACCATCCTGCTGCAACAACCGCTCCGCTTCACAGAATCGCGGAAGTCGGGACTAAGAAAGGCCCTGCGCGAGGGACTCTACATGGAAGAGAGCGGTGATTTGGCTGCCTTCTGGCAGATGCTCGACGACAACCTCGCCTCGCGCCACCACACCCACCCGGTCCACTCGCTCGACGAGCTGCGCCTGCTGCAAGGACGGTTTCCCCAGCAGATACACCTATACCTTATATATAATAAGGAGAAAGAACCGGTGGGAGGAACATGGGTCTTCGACACTGGACAGGTGGTCCACACGCAATATATCGCCTCGACGGAGGAGGGAAAAGCGCATGGTGCACTCGACCTGCTCTTCGACGAACTGATCAACCGTCGCTATCGCGAGGGCATCTATCTCGACTTCGGCAAATCGACAGAGGAGGGCGGACGTGTGCTCAACGAACATCTGATATTCCAAAAAGAAGGATTCGGAGGACGCGGCGTCTGCTACGACACCTACGAATGGGAACCATAACGGGCTGAAAGAAAGGCTGTCCGACAACGGGAGACCCAACATCTTGTCTTGTATAAAAGCATGATAGAATACTTATCATTACAGAAAATCAACGCCCTGCATGAGCAGGAGATCGTGGAAGCCGTAGAGAAGGTGGTCCGCAGCGGATGGTATCTGCACGGGCAGGCCACGGAACGCTTCGAGCGCCACTATGCCGACTTTATCGGCACACGTCATTGCATCGGCTGCGGCAACGGGCTGGATGCGCTGACGCTCATCTTCCGTGCCTACAAGGAACTGGGCGTGCTGCATGACGGCGACGAGATACTGGTGCCAGCCAACACCTTTGTGGCCTCCATCCTCTCCATCACGGAGAACGGACTGCAACCCATACTGGTGGAGCCCGACTACGAGACCTTGGAAATAGACGAGCGCCTCATCGAAAGCCACATCACGGACCGCACGCGGGCCCTGCTGTTGGTGCACCTCTATGGTCGCTGCGCCTATACGGACGAAGTAGCGGAACAGTGCCGACGCCACGGCCTGCTGCTCATAGAGGACAACGCACAGGCCCATGGTTGCCGCTACGGTAACAAGCGGACGGGGTCCCTGGGGCATGCGGCTGCCCACAGTTTCTATCCAGGCAAAAACTTAGGAGCCATGGGAGACGCAGGAGCCGTGACGACCAATGACGACCAACTGGCGCAGATGGTACGCGCCTTGGGCAACTACGGATCTTCACGAAAGTACGTCTTCGACTACGTGGGCCGCAACAGTCGACTCGACGAGATACAAGCGGCTCTGCTGGACGTGAAGTTGAAATACCTGGACGAAGACAACAAGCGTCGACAACAGATAGCCGACCGCTTCTACCGCGAGATCGACAACCCTCGCATCACGCTGCCAGGCAAGAGGCGGTGGCTGAACGGGGAGGAGGACAACGTCTTTCACATCTTCCCCATCCTCTGCGCGGACCGGGATGCCCTACAATCCTACTTGAAGGAGAAAGGGGTGCAAACGCTCATCCACTACCCCATCCCACCACATCGCCAACGTTGCTATGCGGTCTGGGGAGATCTTTCACTCCCCGTGACGGAGCGCATCCATCGAGAGGAACTGTCCCTGCCCTGCAACCAGACGATGAGCGACGACGAGACGGATCTGATCATCGACCTACTGAATGGGTTTGGCCGCTCGTAGTTGATAAGGTGGGCTCAGAGCAAAATAGGCAAAACAATGCGCAAGCAGCCATGGAGAGGTTGTGGAAGCAAAGCGTTTTTTAACGGTTATGGACAGCTTTCCCTCTTGTGTGGTCGGATAAAAAGCCGTACTTTTGCAAGTTGAAATCAAACAGAAATGCCAATAGACAATAAACAAAAAACACTTGAGCTGGGCACGCGCCCGGTGGGACGACTGCTTTGGCAGTACGCCTTGCCCGCCATGGTAGCCATGGTGGCCTCATCATTGTATAATATCGTTGACAGAATCTTTATCGGACAGATCGTTGGTCCTGACGCCATCGCTGGCTTGGCCATCACCTTCCCGTTCATGAACCTTAGTGGTGCGTTTGGCGCAGCAGTTGGCATCGGTTCTTCCACGGCCATCTCCATCCGACTGGGACAACGCGACTATAAAGGCGCGGAGAATCTGCTGGGCAACACGGTGACTCTCAACCTCATCGTCGGCATCTCCCTGGGACTGATCTGTCTTCTGTTCATCGACCCCATCCTGCGCTTCTTCGGCGCAAGCGACACCACGCTGCCCTATGCACGCAGCTACATGGAGGTGATTCTCCTGGGCAACGTCGTCACCCACATGTACTTGGGCCTGAACGCAGTACTCCGTGCGGCGAGCAAACCCGAGAAGGCCATGTACGCCACCATCTTCACGGTATTGATCAACGTCGTGCTCGACATGCTATTTATATGGTGGCTTGGCTGGGGCATACGCGGCGCTGCTTTCGCCACGGTCATCTCCCAGTTGCTGGCGATGTGCTACCAGCTTCGTCTGTTCAGCAACAAGCACGAAATGCTACGCCTCAAGCGAGGTATCTATAGCCTGCGTGCCGATTTGGTGAAGAACATCATAGGTATCGGCGTATCACCCTTTCTCATGAATGTGTGCGCATGCATGGTGGTGATCTTCATCAACAACCGCCTGGTCGATTATGGAGGAGACTTGGCGGTAGGCGCATACGGTATCGCCTACGGCATCGCAATGATGTTCGTGATGTTTGTCATCGGACTCAACCAGGGCATGCAGCCCATCGCGGGATACAACTACGGAAGTCAACAGATCGACCGACTGATGCGGGTGCTGAAACTCTCCATCATTGGAGCTACTTGTATCATGGTATTGGGCTGGTCTATCGGCATGTTCTGTCCGGAACTCGTCGCGCGGATGTTCACCACCGACGAGAATTTGATACGCCATAGTGCCAACGCCATGCGTATCGTGATGCTCGTCTTCCCCATCATCGGCTACCAAATGGTGGTCACCAACTTCTTCCAATGTATCGGAAAGGTGAAGATCAGCATCTTCCTCTCCCTCAGCCGACAACTCATCATCCTGCTGCCCATGCTCGGCATCCTGCCTCTGTTCTTTGGTCTGAACGGCGTATGGGCTGCCATGCCAGTGAGCGATGCATCCGCAGCTGTCATCGCAGCTGTGGTCATGTTTGTCTTTATGCGGAAATTTAAACTGAAAGCAACATCCCAAAACAATGGATAAGCAACTCATCATCAACGTAGGACGGCAGGTCGGATCGGGTGGTCTGATCATAGCCAAGATGCTTGCCAAGGCATTCGACTGCAAATTCTACGACAAGGAGATACTCAACCTTGCCGCACAGGAGAGCGGTTTCTCCGAAAAGTTCTTTGAAAAGAACGACGAGACGAAGGAGTATCTGCGCAGTCGGTTCCACATCCACGTGCCCCTGCTCGGCGAGTCGAGTTTCTACAGTAGCGACTTCTCGCAAGAAGGACTATACAAGTTTCAGAGCGAGGCTATCAGAAAGGCCGCACAAGAGGGTCGCTGCGTCTTCGTGGGACGCACGGCAGACTACATTCTCCGCGACATGAAGGAGAAAGTAGATGTCTTCGTCACTGCCGACCTCAACGACCGTATCGAAGCGGTGGCGGAGAGACACGGGCTGAGCCGCACGGAGGCCAAGAAATACATACAGAACAAGGAGGCCACGCGCGCCGGATACTACAATTACTATACAGGAAAGAAGTGGGGCGCGGCGGAGAGCTATGACCTCTGCGTCAACACCTCCGTCCTGGGCATGGAGCAGACGGCACAGTTTATCGAACAATTCATCCGCCAACGTCCATGAAGCGTATCGGTATCATCAGCGACACCCATGGCTATTGGGACGAAAGGTACGAACAGTACCTCGGCGAGTGCGACGAGATCTGGCACGCCGGAGACATCGGATCGATGGAGGTAGCGGACCGCTTTGAGGCGATGAAGCCCATCTTCCGTGCCGTGCATGGCAATATCGACGGAGGCGACGTGAGGCGCTGCTATCCCGAACGGCTACGCTTCCGTTGTGAGGAGGCCGACGTACTGCTGAAACATATCGGCGGCTATCCTGGCAACTACGACCGGTCGGTGGCGCACACGCTCTATGCCATGCCACCCGACCTCTTCGTCTGCGGCCATTCGCATATCCTAAAGGTGATGCACGACAAGACGCTGAACCTCCTGCACATCAACCCAGGAGCGGCAGGTCTGCAAGGCTGGCAACCAGAACGAACACTCGTCAGGCTGACCGTCGATGGCAAGCAGTTTAAAGACTGCGAGGTCATCACGCTGGGAGAGAGAAGAAAGTCCGCATGGACATAAAAGGAACCTATCGAAATATCAAAAAAAGACATAACAAATGAAAACCTATCTCGTGACAGGTGCTGCCGGATTCATCGGCGCCAACTTCATCAAATATCTCCTCCACGACAAGTATAAGAACGAGGAGATCAAAGTCATCGTGCTCGACGCCCTCACCTATGCAGGCAACTTGGGCACAATCAAAGACGACATCGACGGTAAGCGTTGTGTCTTCGTCAAAGGAGACATTCGTGACCGCGCCCTGGCCGACCAACTGTTCGGCGAGTATGATATAGACTATGTGGTGAACTTCGCCGCAGAATCGCACGTGGACCGCTCCATAGAAGATCCACAGCTGTTCCTTTCCGTTAACATCCTGGGCACACAAAACTTGCTGGACGCTGCCCGTCGCGCATGGGTCACAGGCAAGGACGAACAGGGATATCCGACGTGGAAGCCAGGAAAGCGCTACCATCAGGTATCGACCGACGAGGTCTATGGTTCTCTGGGTGACGAGGGCTACTTCACGGAGAAAACGCCCTTGTGCCCCCACAGTCCCTATTCGGCGAGCAAGACTTCCGCCGACATGATCGTCATGGCTTATCATGACACGTATCATGCACCGGTAAGCCTCACCCGTTGTTCCAACAACTACGGTCCTTACCACTTTCCCGAGAAACTGATCCCGCTCATCATCAACAACATCCTGGCTGGAAAATCGCTGCCCGTCTATGGTAAAGGTGAAAATGTACGCGACTGGCTCTATGTGGAGGACCATTGCAAGGCCATTGACCTGGTAGTGCGCAAAGGCAAAGAGGGAGAGGTCTATAATGTGGGTGGTCATAACGAGATGAAGAACATCGACATCGTGCGCCTGACAATCCGCACCATTCATGACATGATGGAGAAAGACAAGGCATTGCGCTCGATATTGAAGAAGCAGGTACGCGACGCAGCGACAGGTGACATAGACATCAGTTGGATCAACGACGACCTGATCACCTTCGTGGCCGACCGACTGGGACACGACCAACGCTACGCCATCGATCCGACGAAGATCAAGAAAGAACTGGGCTGGCAGCCGGAGACGAGGTTTGCCGACGGTATCGTGAAGACCATTCGCTGGAACCTGGAGCACCAAGACTGGATAGAGGAGGTGACATCGGGCGACTACCAGAAATATTACGACGAGATGTATGGCGACGAGCGGCATGGACGCACTCTCTAAGGAGTTGCACGACTTCCTCTGCCGACTGGGTGAGCACCCGGAACAGGTCAGCGACAAACTGCAAGGTTATACGCAGGCCCTCCTCCAACTGCTCACCCCTGCCGACGAACTGCTCGTCAAAGGTCGCTACGGCATTTTGGGCAGCACCAAAGAGAGCATAGCTCAACTGGCCACTCGATTCAACACCGACGAGAATACGGTAGAAGCCGTACTACAGCAATGCCTAAGGAAAATAGCCGTCACGCCGGAATGGCAGGACATCAAAGCACTGACGCAACTCAAAGCCATCCGATTGAAATAGGGAGTAGGCGACAAACTGGTCGCCCACTCCCTACGAACTAAAACAATATGGAAAAGAAAATCAATTACGAAGCCGCACTCTCCGAACTCGAAGAGATAGTCAACAAGATGGAAAACGACGAGTTTGACATCGACCAACTCTCCGTAAACCTAAAGCGTGCACAGACACTAATCAAACTTTGTCGTGACAAGCTGACCAAGACCGACGCGGAAATCAAGAAGCTTCTCGGCGAAGAAAAGGAGTGAGCAGAGGGAAATGAACGGGCCAAAAATAGAGGGGAAAAAAGAAAACTGAAAATAAAGCCCTTATATTTTGCCCGTGTAATTTAAAATCATTACCTTTGCAAGCAAATAACAAAAACCAAAAAAATAGATTTAGCGTATTATGAAAGATTTGGATTGGGGCAGCCTTACCTTTGGCTACGTGCCCACAAACTACAATGTTCGTTGCTACTATCACAACGGAAAGTGGGGAGAGATTGAGGTTTCTTCCGATGAGTATGTCCACATCCACATGGCATCTACCTGCCTGCACTATGGTCAGGAGGCCTTCGAGGGTCTGAAAGCATACCGTTGCCCGGACGGCAAGGTACGCGTATTCCGCCCCGAGGAGAACGCAGCACGTCTGCAGAGCACCTGCCGCGGTATCGTCATGCCGGAGCTGCCCACCGACCTTTTCGTTGAGATGGTAGAGAAAGTAGTGCGCCTGAACCAGGACTTCATCCCTCCCTACGAGAGCGGCGCTACCCTCTATCTGCGTCCATTGCTCGTCGGTACGTCAGCACAGGTCGGCGTTCACGAGGGCCAGGACTATCTCTTCCTTATCTTCGCAACTCCCGTAGGTCCGTACTTCAAGGGCGGATTCAGCACCAACGCTTACGCCATCACGCGCGAGTTTGACCGCGCAGCACCGTTCGGAACGGGTAAGTACAAGGTGGGTGGCAACTATGCCGCTTCCCTCCGCGCTCACAAGATTGCCAAGGAGAAGGGTTATGCTTCAGAGTTCTACCTCGACGCCAAGGAGAAGAAGTACGTCGACGAGTGTGGCGCTGCCAACTTCTTTGGTATCAAGGAGAACACCTACATCACGCCGAAGTCTTCTTCCATCCTCCCCAGCATCACTAACAAGAGCTTGATGCAGATTGCCGAGGATTTGGGCCTGAAGGTGGAGCGTCGCCCCATCCCCGTAGAGGAGCTTGCTACCTTCGAGGAGGCTGGCGCCTGCGGTACCGCCGCTGTCATCTCTCCGATCTCTCGTCTCGACGATATCGACGAGGGCAAGAGCTACAACTTCGGTGAGAAGCCCGGACCCATCTCTACGAAACTCTACGAGACACTTCGCGGTATCCAGTATGGCACCATCGAGGACAAGCACAACTGGACGCGTGTCGTCATTGAATAGAAGATACTAAAAGTATAAGATAAAGATTAAAAACAATCCGATGCCTCTGACTTGTGACAAGCCGGAGGCATTTTTTATACGGACACGAGAACGCATCACATATTATAATAAGGTACAGGAGAAAAACGGATGGGTACAAAAAAAGATGAGTAAAGGAAAAAACCTAAACTCATCTGCTAACTGTGTCGACACTTGGATTCGAACCAAGGACCCCCACCATGTCAAGGTGATACTCTAACCAACTGAGCTATGCCGACTCTACATTCTTCTTCAACCTTGTTTGCTTTGCAAACGAAGTTCTCAAAAGCGGGTGCAAAGATACGACTTTATTTTCAAACCTCCAAAACTTTTAGCCACCAATTAACTTATCTTAATATATGAAGAACAAAAGAGCATGATCGCCGGGCGCAATCTCGTAAAAGAATGGGCTTTTCTTGCGTGTAAGATTTTTAATTACTACCTTTGCGCTCTAATATCAAAATTATGGGAAAAGGAAAACTGGCTAAATTCGCAGAAATGGAGACGTTCAAGAACGTCTTCCAATATCCGTATTCAGTTATCGACGACGTGCCCTTCGAGATGAAAGGACACTGGCGCGAGCAGTACTTCGGCAATGACAACCCCATCGTCCTGGAATTAGGGTGTGGTAAGGGGGAATATGCCGTGGGACTTGCTCGGATGTTTCCCAACATCAACTTCATCGGCGTGGATATCAAGGGGGCGCGGATGTGGACTGGAGCCAAGATGGCCATAGAGGAAGGCTTGACCAATGTGGCATTCCTGCGCACGAACATTGAGATCATTGACCGCTTCTTCGCTCCCAATGAGGTACAGGAGATATGGCTCACTTTCAGCGATCCTCAGATGAAAAATGCACGCAAGCGCCTTACCTCCACCTACTTCATGGAGCGCTATCGCCATTTTCTGACCGATCGTGGCCTGATTCATCTGAAGACCGACTCCAACTTTCTCTTCACCTACACCACCTATATGGTAGAGCGAAACCAACTCCGTGTGTTGCTCCGGACGGAGGACTTGTACCATACGGAAGGCCTTGACGAAGCTACCCGCGAGATACTGGGCATACACACCTACTACGAGAACCAGTGGATTGAGCGTGGACTGAATATCCGGTATATGAAGTTTGAGCTCCCACACGAGGGTGAGTTGACGGAACCCGACGTAGAGATACCGCTCGACGAATATCGGTCTTACCACCGAACGAAGCGTTCGTCAAAGGACACGGCAAAATAGTTTATCACAAGGCCACAATCCGTTGTGGCCAGTTTGTCCTGACCGAGGGTGTGCCATCAACCGCTATGAAGCAATCTTGCGCATAGCCAAAAGGCACACCGTCTATTCATTTATATATATCCATACAACGATGAGGTATCACAACAAAAGCGTTTTCACACTCCTATTATTGCTCTTACCGACCCTTGTCGTCATGGGCAAAGAGACTTCCAACAGCCGACAAGCCAGAAAGATATTCGACCACACCTACCAAATGGTCTATGGGCGGCAGGGAAGCACGCTTAGCTATAGCGTCAACATCATCGGTCTGTACAAAGCAGCTGGGACGATATGGATGCAAGGGAAGAAAAGTCGTTCGGAAGAAAAAAGATATAGTATATGGAACGACGGGAAGACCTACTACAAAGTGGACAAAGTCAAGAAGAAGGTGGAGATCTACAGGGCAAACGATCCGGAACGTGACAAATACAGCGGAATGTTCAACTTCGACGCCGACAACTTCGTCTATAGCGTGAAGGCTGCGGGCAACACCTTTGTCGCGTCGCTGGACGCCAAAGAAGGCGTGAAAGGCATCAAGCACATCAAAGCCATCATAGACAAAAAGACGCGCGCCCCACTCAGCCTGCGCCTCAAGTTCGGAATCATCTGGGTAACGGTCAAGATCACCCACTTTAAGAGTGGCGGCATATCGGCCAGCACCTTTGCCTTTCCGAAACACCGTTACCATAACTATAAAGTGATCGACAACCGATGAGAGACGGGGCGCAAGCCTCCACCCTCCACGACATCAAACATCAGAGAATATGAAAGACAACAGAGACGCGCTGGACTACGGCGAAATGCGTGTATCGAAGCTGTTTTACAAACTGTTCTTCCCTACCCTTCTCGGACTGCTATCCTCCGTACTACTCAACCTTGCCGATGGCATCTTCGTAGGACAAGGCGTGGGCAGCGATGCCTTGGCTGCCATCAACATCGCCGCCCCGATGTTCTTGGTCTCTACCGGCATAGCCCTGATGTTTGGTAGCGGAGCAAGTATCGTCGCCGCAGTACACCTGAGCAAGGGCAACCGGAAAGCCGCCAACATCAATGTGACCCAGGCCTTCACGGTGGGACTGCTCCTAATGCTGACGATTGTCGTCATCGTCAATGTCTTTCCTCGACAGACGGCCGCACTCTTTGGTGGAAGCGAGGCGCTCTATCCTTTGGTGCATGACTACTTGTTTTGGGTCAGCCCATGCTTCTGCTTCATGATCATCAATATTGTGGGAACGTTCGCAATTCGCCTGGACGGATCACCCAATTTCTCCATGACCATCAACACACTGTCGGCACTGGTCAATATCGTACTCGACTGGCTATTCATCTTCCCATTGGATATGGGAATCAAGGGAGCAGCTATTGCCACCTCCATCTCGGGAATACCGGGTATGGTACTCGTGGCATGGTATTTCTGGGGACATAGCAACCAACTAAGGCTCTACCGCCCTAAGTTCTCACAAACCGCCCTACACCTCACGGCACGCAACTGCGGGTACATGCTCCGCCTGGGCTTCCCTACATTTATTGCCGAGACCGCCATCTGTTGTATGATCATAACGGGCAACTATATGTTTATCGGACGACTTCACGAGGACGGCGTGGCAGCTTTTAGCGTCGCATGCTACCTCTTTCCGATGATTTTCATGTTTGGCAACGCTATTGCCCAGACAGCCCTGCCTATCGTGAGCTACAACTACGGAAAAGGCAACCAAGACCGAATCCGTCAGACCCTCCATATCTCTGCTGGACTATCTGTCGGTCTGGGACTGGTCATGACGACCGTCGGTATCCTGCTGGCGCCACAGATAGTCAACCTCTTCATCGACGGCACCTCACCCGCCAACGCTATCGGCCATGCGGGTTTGCCGCTCTTCCTGACTTCCAGCCTACCGTTCACGGTCAACGTGGTCCTCATCGGCTACCTGCAAAGCCTGGAGCGCTACAAGGCCGCCACATTCTTTATGCTGCTGCGAGGCTTCGTGCTCATCATCCCCAGTTTCATCCTGCTTCCAGAGTTACTTGGCAACACAGGACTTTGGCTCGCCGAGACCGTAGCCGAGACACTGACACTTGTCGTCCTCATCGGATTCCTACTGTGGAACCGGAAATAAAGAGACATCAGCAAGAGACAAAGGAGTCACAAACAAAGGCCAAACCCATCCTTTGACGGCGTCAAGTTCATCATTGCCTACAGACAATAGCTCACTACCGTCAAAAAATGGGCTTGGCCCAGGGTCATTATTATATAATGGATAGTTCTAAAGGACAAGACGTTCTTCAGGAACCACCCCTATTGACACGCGTTTATCAAGTAAGAAAACTCGACTAATAGTCATCGCCATCATCGGAGACGCCCTCGCGAGCCATCTTCTCCAGTTCCTCGGGACTAGCCTCGTAGGTAGTGCGGTAACTTTCCTCCGTGAGCTTATCCTCATCGAAATAATCGTCATCGTCGTCGTCACTATCAAAGCCCTTTGCCTCTGGCAACTCCTCATCCTCGTTGTCATCCTCCGGCATGTCGTCGCCCCCCTTGTCAAGTAGCGAATCTTCGGGCTCGAAGCGCATTCTAACTCGCTCTACCGCAGGCTTAGCCTTGGCAAAGATAGCCTCGGTCCATCCACCCTTGGGCACTTCCAATACCTCGAAGCCGTCTTCTACCTTTTTCTGATACATACCGCCAGGGCGCTTGAGACGCGAAGTGGGCAGCGTGGTCGTAGAGATATCAAAACCACTTTCGATGATATCCTGGACCGACTGCGGAAGACTCTCCCATCCTCCACCAAAATTGCCTGCCAGCACCTCGATCAATTTGGCAGCGGAAATGTGGCGAATATTCTCATAGGTGAGATCCGTAATACGGACGATGGGCTTTTTTTTGACAGCCAGCTTCACCTGCACATTCTCATCCATGCGGACTGGGGCCACCTTGAACCCACGGTCCTCATACTTCTGAACCACCTCCGGCGTGTCAATGGTCAACTCCTCCACCTCGAACGCACTACGAAGCACGCTCAAGTAATGGCTGCGATTGTCCTTTAAGTCAGCATCGCGCGCTGCAATCTGCCAAAGATGGAACACGTCTGCCTCCTGCAAACCCCACGCGCTACTCTTCGTTAAAGTCTTCAAACTCAACTTGTTGCTTGATTTCATTCAGTATTTTCTTATTGTTCTTATCCTTGTTAGTTACCGAAAACCTCTGTTTCGTGCTGCAAAAGTAGCATTAAAAGCCAAAACATCAAACATTTCACGATGAAAAATTTAAATCGCGCGCATTTATTTTGGAGTATGCTCAAGAGTTTGTAACTTTGCAAGTATGGAACCATTAGCAGAGCGAATGCGCCCGCGTACCCTTGATGCATACGTCGGGCAGAAGCACATTGTGGGAAAAGGGGCGGTACTGCGGTCTATGATAGACAGCGGTCGCATCGCCTCTTTCATCCTATGGGGACCTCCTGGCGTCGGCAAGACAACCCTGGCCCAGATCATCGCCAACAAACTGGAGACCCCCTTCTACACGCTTTCCGCTGTGACGAGTGGCGTCAAAGACGTACGCGAAGTCATCGAGAAGGCGCGTCAGAACCGCTTTTTCACGACGGCTTCGCCCATTCTCTTCATCGACGAGATCCACCGTTTCTCCAAATCGCAGCAGGACTCGCTACTTGGGGCTGTAGAGAAAGGTATCGTGACGCTCATAGGAGCGACGACAGAGAATCCCTCCTTCGAAGTGATCCGCCCGCTATTGTCCCGCTGCCAGCTCTATGTGCTCAAGCCGTTGGAGCGCGAAGACCTGGAGGAGCTCCTCCATCGTGCCGTGACAGAGGACGAAGAACTACGGAAACGAACCATCGTGCTGCAGGAGACTGACGCGATGCTGCGCTATAGTGGTGGTGACGCACGCAAACTGCTCAACATTTTGGAACTGGTGGTGGAGTCTGAGGGTAGCGACAGCGTCACCATCACCGACGAGATGGTGGCCAATCGGTTGCAACAGAATCCCCTCGCCTACGACAAAGGGGGCGACATGCACTACGATATCATCTCGGCTTTCATCAAGAGTATTCGTGGCAGCGATCCCGACGCTGCCCTGTACTGGCTGGCAAGGATGATAGAAGGTGGCGAAGACCCCAAATTTATCGCACGGAGACTCGTCATCAGTGCATCGGAAGATGTGGGCCTGGCCAACCCCAATGCGCTGTTGCTGGCCAATGCCGCCTTCGATGCTGTCAACAAAATAGGGTGGCCCGAGGGAAGAATCCCCCTGGCGGAAGCCACTGTCTATCTGGCGACCTCGCCCAAGAGCAACTCCGCCTACCTCGCCGTCGACGAGGCACTGGCATGCGTACGCAAAACGGGCAACCAACCCGTGCCACTACACCTGCGCAACGCTCCCACCCAGCTCATGAAGTCGCTGGGCTACCACGACGGCTATAAGTATGCACATGACTTCCCCGATCACTTCGTAGAGCAACAGTACTTGCCCGACCAACTGAAGGACTCAAGGTTTTGGCACGCACAACACTCGCCAAGCGAGGAGAAACAGTATCAATGGATGCTGCGATGCTGGGGGGATCGATTCAAGGAGTGAGAAACGCCTTGGAAGAAAACGAAGCAAAAAACCAAGAACAATAATATACTAATCACAGAATAGAATAATATGAAAATCGTAGTACTCGACGGCTATGCCGCCAACCCCGGCGACCTCTCATGGGAGGAGCTGAAGCAGCTGGGAGACCTTACCATCTATGACCGCACGCCGCAGGAACTGGTCGTGGAGCGTTCGCTGGAGGCTGAAGCCGTGCTTGTGAACAAAGTAAGTCTCACCCGCGAGCTCATCATGCAGCTCCCGAAGTTGAAGTACATCGGCGAGCTGGCCACCGGCTACAACAACATCGACCTCGTGGCCGCACGCGAGCGGGGCGTGATTGTGACCAACATTCCAGCCTATAGCACCGTGAGCGTGGCACAGCACGTGATCGCCCTGCTGCTCAACGTGACCAACCACGTCGATGAGTTCGCCCGCAAGAACCGAAACGGTCGCTGGAGCGCAAGCCCCGACTTCTGCTATTGGGACGAACCATTGTGTGAACTGTCGGGCAAGACGATGGGTATCGTCGGCCTGGGACATATAGGACAAAGCGTGGCACGCCTGGCCCTCTGCCTCGGCATGAAAGTCATCGCCGTATCGAGCAAGCCTGCCGACAAACTTCCAGAAGGCATCGACAAAGTAACAATGGAGCAACTGCTCAGCCAGTCTGACGTGATCAGCCTCCACTGCCCGCTGGTCAAGGACGGTCCCAAGGCCACCTACCACCTCATCAATGCAGAGACACTCCGCATGATGAAGTCAGAAGCCATTCTGATCAACACAGGCCGCGGTCCGCTAGTGGACGAGCCTGCAGTGGCTGAAGCCCTCCACAACAACCAGCTGGCTGCCTATTGCGCCGACGTGACGACAGAAGAGCCGCCCCATATCTCCAATCCGCTGCTGCGCGAACCGCACGCCTACCTCACACCGCATGTGGCATGGGCTACCGTCGAGGCGCGTCAAAGACTGATGGACATCTGTGTGGCCAACGTCAAAGCACTCATTGAAGGGAATCCCATCAATGTCGTTAACTAACATCTCCACTTCCGACCCAGCATTTGTCCATGCCGTACAACAGGTATTGGAGGTGCTGGGCACATTGGCTTTCGCCGTTTCGGGCATTCGTCACGCTGCTGCCAAGCATCTCGACTGGTTCGGAGGATATGTCTGCGGATTTGCCGTGGCGGTAGGAGGAGGTACGCTCCGCGACGTAATGCTGGGTACGACACCCTTCTGGATGACCTCTCCCATCTACGTGATTTGTACCTTTGCAGCACTGGGGTTCGTGGTTTGCTTCGGCAGGCATATACGCTGGATCGACAACGCCTGGTTTGTCTTCGACACCTTGGGCCTGGCGCTCTTCGTGATCGCTGGTATCCAGAAGACCGTAGCCTTCGAACACCCCTACTGGGTCGCCATCATCATGGGTAGCATGACGGGGGCGGCAGGAGGCGTGATACGCGACGTGCTGCTCAACAACGTACCCGTCATCTTTCACAAAGAGATCTATGCCACAGCATGTGTGGCAGGCGGATTTCTATACTGGGTGCTCATCCGACTGGATGCAGGCATTCCCATCACGACGACAGCCACCTTTTTCTTTGTATGCGCCATACGCCTGTTGGCAGTACGCTATCATATCAGCCTGCCATCGCTAAAGCAAAAGGAGTAAGAATGGTACTAAAAACAGGACGACAATCACACCCTACACCTCATGTAGGCCAAGGGCGTCGTCCTTTTTTTTAGCCTCATCATGAAATAGGCATCTGCTTTTCACGAAAAAAACGGCAACTCACCAGTTTTTTCTTCCCCTAATAGGCGGAGTTTCAAAGAAAAAATCGTAACTTTGTGCCCATCCGAAAAAAGACAGAAAAGAAGCCATTAGAACGAAAGGCATAGTTAAAAACTAAAAGACACTACCATCTTATGACAAAGAACGAGAAGAAATGGGCGGAGAACTACGAGTTGTTGAAGGAGTACATCGCTGAGCATCGACAGCTGCCAGACAAGAAGAAAGTCGAACATCGTTCGCTACTCAACTGGTGGAAGTACAACCGCAAGCTGATCAGACAGGGCAAACTGGACGAGATGCGAACGGAGCTGCTGATGGAATTGGGCAATTCGAGAATCAACCACCGCTAGAATGACGGTCATGCCGTAAATGCGTTTAGAATCAGACTGCTGACCTCTCGCTACGCTACAAGTATGGAGGTCCAAACCGATCCTACAGGTTGAGGGTGCGCCAAGAATCTTGGTCGCACCCTCAACTATTTTCATCTAAACTATGATAGCTTACATCTCAAGTACACCCCTCTATTGACATAACGACAGATTATTCAAATTCATAGCTGAAAATGGGAAAACATGTTATTGCTCACCCGTCTTCAGATCCTCTATCTGTCGAAGAACCCCGTTGAGGCGTCTGCGTGACTGCATCAGGAAGTAGATGCCGCAAGCAAGACCGGCCAAACCGCCAACAACGCCTCCCCATAGCATGCCGTTGGCCATATTTTCCTCCATACCTTGTCCACAATAGTAGAAGAAGCCAATGACCCACACAATGAGAAACGGGATGGAGAACTTAAGCCAATTATTACCCAACCGCTTGTACTCGACAATGTGGCCAGCCACCTTGAGCAAATCGCCCGCCAGTAAGTCCTCGCCCGTCAGGCGGCGCACAGACCATATCGAGAAGACAACAGCCAACAGCAGATACGCTATTGTCACCCAAACGAACCACAAGGGCAATCCCCACAACGGTTGCATGAAGTAGAAAAGCGGCAAGGTGAACAAAGAGGGCAACAAGGTCTGAAGCGTCACCCTGCGCTCTTTGTCCAGTTCGCTTTTCATCGCACGGCGCATCAATCGTTCGTTCACTATCTTCTGTTCACTGAGAAGCGATCGCAACTCACTCATATCCTGGCGCATCTGCTCCATTTCATCGTTATAAACTTGATTCTTATCCATCTTGATATTCCTTTCTTTTAATGTTAATGTCTCTACGAAAAGCCTTTCACCTGTCTTACGCTACTGTTTCCCAGCTGCAATCCATGGAGGAAATCTGTATGCGCAGACATTTGTCAGTCTTTCGAAAGACGGTTGGTCTATTCCTTCATTTTCTTCATCTGCTCCCGGATGCGCACCAAACGAACGGATACGTTTTTGGCGGTGATGCCGAGGATCTGGCCTATCTCGTCGTAGCTGAGGTCTTCAAGCCACAACAGCACGATAGCTCTGTCAAACGGTTGCAGACGCGCGATACGCCTATGCAGCAGGTCCACTCGGTGCGCTCGCTCCTCCTGCGGGTCGAAGAAGTTGACGTCCATTGTCAGCGGCACGGTCTTGCGACGACGCTTGCTGCGATCGAGCGAGATACAAGTGTTGAGCGCCACGCGGTATATCCAACCACGCAAGGCTTCGTCGCCCCCCTGATACTTCGGCAGTCCGCGCCAGACGTTGATTAGGGTCTCCTGAAATAGGTCCGCCACCTCGTTCTCGTCTTTGGAGAACATGTAGCACACGGTATATATCGTGTCCTTATGAGAGCGCACAAGGCGTTCAAAGTTTTCTTTCTGCTTGTCCATTGTGTCTGTTTAAAAAACGCTTACACTATATAAACGCACAAAATGGTAAAAAAACTACAGAACACCGAGAAAACAAATGGGTGGATTGAAAAAGGAAATGATGAGACCCATGCGGAGTTTCACTTTGCATAGATGAACGCTAAAGGCGTATTCCTCAAGCTATCTCTCGCTTCTTCAAACAAATACCTCTCATTTCATATAAGGGAAAAAGGCAAACGCGTAGGTCGCAGGGCAAACGACCCGAACGACCTACGCGCTTGTTGAATGACGATGATTGGAAGCCGTCTTATCCGAAGAAAACGTAAGCAATGGCGATGGCAGCAATCACACCTGCCAAATCAGCCAACAAGCCGCAACTGACGGCATGGCGCGTATTCTTGACGCTGATACTTCCGAAATAGACCGCCAACACATAGAACGTCGTGTCGGTCGATCCCTGGAAGATACAACTCAGTCGACCGATAAAGGAGTCGGCTCCATAGTTGTCCATGGCCTCCAGCATCAAACCTCGCGCGCCACTTCCGCTAAGCGGCTTCATGAAGGCTGTGGGGAGCGCACCGACAAATTGGTCGTCCAGACCGCAGGCTCTGACACACCAGGCAATGCCCTCCACGAGCATATCCATCGCTCCAGAGGCACGAAACACGGCCACGGCCACAAGGATCGCCACCAGATAGGGGATGATGCGGACTGCAGTATGAAATCCGTCCTTGGCGCCCTCGATGAAAGCATCATAGACATTGATCTTTTTAAATGCTCCCATGGCTATGAAGGTGACGATAATACCAAGCAAGATCACGTTGGCCGTCACATTCGTCACGAGCGCCATCGTATCCTTGTCCATCTGCCCAAAACCCCAGACGATGACTCCCACAGAAGCGATGAGTCCACCTAAAGTCAGGAGAAGCAAAGGCTGAAAAAGATTGATCTTCTGCCAAAGAGCGGTAATGATGATACCGGCAAGCGTTGCTACTGTCGTGGCGATGAGGATAGGAATGAAAACGTCGGTCGGCATGGCTGCCCCCTTGGCCGCACGGAAGGCCAAAATCGTAGTAGGGATGATGGTCAGACCACTCGTATTGAGCACGAGAAACATGATCATCGGGTTGGTGGCCGTGTCTTTCCGCGTGTTCAGTTCCTGCATCTGCTGCATGGCTTTCAGTCCTGTGGGGGTAGCAGCATTGTCAAGGCCCAGCATATTGGACGCGATGTTCATGAAGATGGAGCCCATGACAGGATGGTTCTTCGGAATGTCAGGGAAGAGTTTGGTGAAGACTGGACTGAGAACGCGCGCCAGCACATTGACCGCTCCGGCTCGCTCGCCTATCTTCATGATGCCAAGCCACAAGGCCAATACGCCCGTGAGGCCCAAAGAGGTCTCAAAAGCGGTCTTGGAAGAGTCGAAGGTGGCCTGTACCATGTTGGTGAATACCTCCGTGTTGCCCATGAAGCACAATTCCACCAGCCCAAAGAGGAAGGCTATGACGAAAAAGGCTATCCAAATGTAATTTAATACCATAGTCGTTTTGTCCTTTAAGATTTGAATTTTAAGATTTGTATTTTAAGTTGCATTTTAATCACTGCAAAAGTAGAAAAAAAAATAATACGACGGGCAAAATCTGGCGTTTTTTTTGGTCTTTTCCTATATTTTTTATGGCAATGGCCCCAAGACTATGATTTGAAGGCAAGTAGAAGCGCTGGAAAGGACAAAAAATCCCGGCGACTTGTCTCAAGCCACCGGGAAAGTCTATGAAACCTGAACCATCGGGATGGTTCAGCAAGTATTCACTTCCAAATAATCTAACAACACTTTGTCAATCAACTAACTCTTATGTGGAAAACCAATCCATTTTGTTCACTAATGCTATACTATTATCTTTGTTACACTTCTATAAAGGCAAGCAACGTGCCATGACCACAAACATGACAATTTGTCCAATACTATATGACACCTTGTCTATTGCAAGACAAGTCAGGACACCATGGAGAGGAGAAAAAACATCCGGACTATTGTCTTAGGCGATTCTTCGCCCCAGACAACAATCCGGATGAATGGTATAATCAGCCTCATCCAGCCTTTCTCCTTATATATTATAGAGGGACAAGCCTACTTATATACAAGGCTCGACATTACTTATGTATCAAGCTGGCCTTAACTTACGTACAAGCCTTGACCTAACTTAGGTACACAAGACAACCTATCCCAAGGAGCTTAGGCACGGGAGGAAGGGAGAGAGACTACAGTCTTCTCAGTTTAACCGTGAAGTGGCGCATCAGCGGAGCCTCCCATTCGATGGCAACACCACGGGTCACCTGCTCGCGGCGGTCATAGACATTCTTGAGCGCAGCGGCGATGACATCCATGTGGTTGTCGGTATAGACGCGTCGAGGGATGGCAAGACGCAACAGGTCGAGGCCTCCGAAACGGTTTTCATGCGTCACGGGGTCGCGGTCGGCCAGCATATAGCCAATCTCGCAGCCACGGATGCCAGCCTCCAAGTAGAGCTCACAGGTCAGGGTCTGTGCCGGGAACTCCTCCTTGGGCACGTGCGTGAGCACCTTGTCTGCATCGATGAACACACCATGACCACCCACGGGGCGCTGGTAGGGGATGCCATACTCGTCAAGTTTCTTGGCCAGATACTGCACCTGGTGGATGCGGGTCTCCAGCATGTCAAACTCCGTATTCTCGTCAAGACCAACGGCTACGGCATTGAGGTCGCGACCGTTGAGACCACCATAGGTCAAGTAGCCCTCATAAGGAATACAGAAACTCTTTGCTCCCTCGTACCAGTCCTCTTTTCTCGTGGCGATAAATCCACCCATATTGACGATGGCGTCCTTCTTGCAGGACATGGTGGCAGCATCGGCGTCAGCATACATCTCCAGGACTATCTCCTTGATGGTCTTGTCGGCGTAGCCCGGCTCACGGGTCTTGATGAAATAGGCGTTCTCGGCAAAGCGGGCAGAGTCCATGACGACAGGCACGCCATAACGATGGCAGAGGGCGCAGGTAGCCTTGATATTCTCCATGCTCACGGGCTGACCACCGACGGTATTGTTGGTGACGGTCAAGACCATGAAAGGCACATTGCCCGGATTCTCCTTCAGCACCTTCTCCAGTTTTTCCAGAGAGACGTTACCCTTGAAGGGAACTTCGAGCTGGGCATCCTTGGCATCGTCGGTCGTCACGTCGATAGCAAAAGCCTTACGGGCCTCGATATGACCCTTGGTCGTGTCAAAGTGGGCGTTGCCCGGAATGACGTTGCCTTCCTTGACAAGGAAGGAGAAGAGCACGTTCTCGGCGGCACGTCCCTGGTGGGTCGGGATGACATAGTGGAGGCCGAGAATCCTGCGGACCGTCTCCTCAAACTTATAGAAACTCGTCGCACCTGCGTAGCTCTCGTCGCCCAGCATCATAGCGGACCACTGGCGGTCGCTCATCGATCCCGTACCACTATCGGTAAGGCAGTCGATATAGACCTGCTCGGCCCTCAGCTGGAACACATTATAATTGGCGGCCTTCAGCCACTCCTCACGCTCTGCGCGCGTACTCTTACGGATGGGTTCAACCATCTTGATCTTCCATGATTCTGCGAAAGGTATTTCCATTATGCTTATGGATTTAGGTTATAAAAATGACATATCAAATGTCTGTTAACGATGCAAATGTACAAAAAAGAATCGAGAATAGACGCAAAGGGAGAGAAAATTTTGAGAAACATTTGCATTTTATTATCTTTTACCACACTTACCAACTCTTGTGGCAAATACCCGGCGAGTCCACACGAGCGGAAGAATGACTTCCCTGGGCTTTCCTCCCCTCTGTTTCCGTCCCTCTTCTCCTATAATAAATGGTTAAAAACGACAAAACATAGTGCTGTTAGGCATTTATTCCGTAATTTTGCACCTTCAAAGCTCATGAGAAAGAATACGGTTATCATCCTCTTGATGGCGGCAGTCGCATTGGCGGCAGCCCAATGGGTCATGCCTCTCACCTTGGGGGCGAGTTATTCGCTCTCCGCAGGATCAGGCCAGGACACTACCCTCCACAACGCGCTACCCCTGGAGGGTATAGCCGATGGACAGTCAGGAGCCAACGCCGCAACCGACTCCCTCACCCTTCCTACAGACACTCTGGTCCTGGACAGTCTCGAAAGAGCCATCCGGGCCTTCAACCAGCATATCGACGATTCACTCCGTGCCGACAGCATCATGAAGGCCAGTCGCAAGGGCATTGACGCCCCCGTGAAGTTCTCCGCCGAAGATTCCATTGTCTATGACGCCATAGGCGGTTCCGCACGCCTCTTCGGTGATTCGAAGGTCGATTATCAGAACATGAAGCTCACCTCCGACAAGGTCTATATGCACCTCGACAGTTCCTTGGTGCGCGCCACGGGCACCAAGGACAGCACGGCGGAGAACGGCATCAAGGGCAGTCCCGTCTTCTCTCTGGGCAACACGGAGTATGAGAGCGACACGATGGCCTACAACTTCAAGACGCAGAAGGGTCTCATTCGTGGCGTCTATACCGCTCAGGATGACGGCTTTATGCGAGGCGAGATCGGCAAGCGCGATTCCACGGGCACCGTCTATCTCAAGCACGGACGCTACACGACGTGCGACGATCCACACCCCGACTTCTACATCGCCCTCTCTCGTGCCAAGGTGCGTCCGGGCAAGGACGTGGTCTTTGGTCCCGCCTATCTGGTCGTGGCCGACGTGCCCCTGCCCCTCGCCATCCCCTACGGCTTCTTCCCGTTCTCCAAGAAATACAGTTCGGGCTTCATCATGCCCTCCTATGGCGAGGAGAATGACCGCGGCTTCTATCTCCGCGACGGAGGCTACTACTTCGCCATCAGCGACAAGTGGGACCTGAAGTTGCTCGGCGAGATCTACACCGAGGGCAGCTGGGGACTGAGTGCGGCCAGCAACTACCGCAGGAGATACCGTCACAACGGATCGTTCTACTTCAGTTATCAGAACACGAAGACAGGCGACAAGGGAATGCCTGACTACACCAAGCAGGAGAGCTTCAAGATCCAATGGAACCATCGCCAGGACCCGAAGGCCAGTCCCTTCAGCCAACTCTCGGCGAGCGTCAACTTCGCCACATCGAGTTATGAGCGCAACAACCTCAACTCGATGTACAACCCGCAGACGCTGACCCAGTCGACCCGCACCTCTTCCGTCAGCTACAGCACGGGCTTCTCCTCCATCGGCATGTCGCTCAGCACCACGGCCAACCTCTCGCAGAACATGCGCGACCGCGTCATCTCGCTCACCCTGCCAGACCTCAATGTGAGCATCGCCCGCTTCTACCCCTTCCGCCGCAAGAACAGAGCTGGCAAGGAGCGCTGGTACGAGAAGATCTCCGTCAGCTACACGGGACAGATGAGCAACAGCATCACCACGAAGGAGGACCAGCTGCTCCACTCCAACCTCATCGACGACTGGCGCAACGGACTGCAGCACACCATCCCCGTGCAGGCCAACTTCACGCTCTTCGACGTCATCAACATCACGCCCTCGCTGAGCTTCACCGACCGCATGTACACCAAGAAGATCAACCGGTCCTGGGACGACGCGGCCTCCAAGGAGCGCACCGATACCATCCACGGCTTCTACAACGTCTATAACTGGAGCCTGTCGCTGGCAGCCAGTTCGAAGATATATGGATTCTGGACACCGAGCAAGAAGATCTTCGGCGACAAGATCCAGGCCATCCGCCATGTCATCACGCCGCAGGTGACGCTCTCCTATGCGCCTAACTTTGGCGCGCGCCGCTACGGCTACTACGATAGTTACCAATACACCGACGCCAACGGCGAGGTGCATCTCGTGGAGTACTCCCCCTACCAGAACGAACTCTACAGCGTCCCTGGACGCAACAAGACGGAGATGATCGCCTGGGACGTGAGCAACAACATCGAGATGAAGGTCAAGAGCGACAAAGACTCCACAGGCTACCGCAAGATCAGCATCATCGACGAACTGGGCTTCAACATGAGCTACAATGCGGCCACCGACTATCATCGCTGGAGCGATCTGGGCATGAGGCTGCGCCTGAAGTGGTGGAAGAACTACACCTTCTCCGTCAACGCCCAGTTTGCCACCTACGCCTACGAGCTGGACGAACACGGCAAACCCTACGTCGGCAACCATACCGAGTGGGGCTACGGCCGTCTGCCCCGCTTCCAGGGTATGAGCCAGAACTTCTCGTTCACGATCAATCCCGAGAAACTCAAGAAGTGGTTCGGAGGCGGCAGCAGCAAAGACAGTAAGGAGGAAGACAAGGACGACGAGGGACTGGACACCGACATCGAGTCGAACGTCGATGACGACATGGAGCGCGGCAAGCACGGCGCAAAGAAGCGCGGAAGCGGCGTGGCCGAAACCGACGCCGACGGCTACATGCGCTTCAACATGCCTTGGTCGCTCACCATCGGCTATGGCATCACCATGCGCGAGAACACAGAAGGCAAGTTCAACTACAACCGGATGCGCTACCCCTACAAGTTCTCGCAGACGCTCAACCTCAGCGGAAACATCCGCATCTCCGACGGGTGGAACATCAACTTCTCGTCGGGCTACGACTTCGACAATCACAAGATGAGCATGACCACGGCAAGCCTCTCGCGCGACCTCCATTGCTTCAACATGAGCGCCTCGGTCGTCCTCTCGCCCTACACGTCATACAACTTCACGTTCCGTTGCAACGCGGCCACGCTGACCGACGCACTCAAGTATGACAAACGCTCGGGCGTAAGCAACGCCATCCAGTGGTACTAAGCTACCGACAGCCCTGCCCCTCTATGCCGCATCCCGAACGGTTCCCGAAGGCATCCCGAAGGTAAACAGGGGGGGAAGCAGGGGAAAGCAGGGGAAAGCAGAGGGCAGCGGCAAGCAAAGCCAAAACTGCGGGAAAAGTTTCTCAGAAAGAAAAAGTAGCTATCTTTGCAACAAATTAGAAAAATAAGAGTTATTATCTATAAAGAAAAAATAACAACTACGTGATGACAACGGATTTTGTTCGCGGTAATCTTAAGAAAGTTTTGCTTCTCCTGATGCTGACATTCTGTGCGGCAGGAGTTTATGCGCAGTCGAGTATGTCCGACTCGCAAGTGATGGAATATATTGCCAAGGAATATCAGAAAGGCACTTCCCAGGCACAGATTGTCACCAAACTCATGCAAAACGGTGTGCAAATATCACAGATACGGCGCGTCCGCGACCAGTATCAGCGCATGAAGAAGAACACCAGCATGGGTGCTGCAGACGGCGTGGAGCAAGGCGACGACCGCAGCCGTACGAACAACGGCCAGGTCACGCCGGGCAAGGACAAACTCTCGCGCCAGCAGGTGGCCGAGCAGACGATGCAGGACTACAACCAGGCGCAGATGGAGTCGAACCAGTATTCCACCCAGCGACTGAAGGACCTGCGCGACCAGAAGACCGCCAACAAGAAATATGATGAGACCGATCCAGAGTTTATTCTGATGCAACAGGAGCTCAACGGCATCCTGCCGGGTGACACGGCCCAGATGTACGAGGAGCTGGTCGAGGCCCTGAGACGCAAGAAGAAGCAGGTCTTCGGCCGCGACATTTTCAGCAACGAGAATCTCTCCTTCGAGCCCAACGTCAACATGGCCCTGCCCAAAAACTACCGCCTCGGCCCTGGCGACAACGTCTTCATCGACATCTATGGCGCCTCACAGAAGTCCATCCAGGCCACCGTGGCCCCGGACGGCGTCCTCACCATCGAGGGCTTCGGCCCCGTTCAGGTGAGCGGCCTGACCGTGGCCCAGGCCAACGCCCGCGTCAAGCAGCAGTTGGGCCGCCGCTACAGCAGTTCGAGCATCCGCCTCTCAGTAGGCCAGACCCACACCATCTTGGTCAATGTGATGGGTGAGGTCAACACGCCGGGCACCTATACTGTCTCTTCCTTTGCCACCGTATTCAACGCCCTCTACCTGGCTGGTGGCATCAGCGACCTGGGTACGCTCCGCAATATCAAGGTCTATCGCAACAACAAGCTTATCTCCGTCATCGACGTCTATGACTACATCCTCAACGGTCAGCAGCGCGGCAACGTCCACCTGGCCGACAACGATGTGATCGTGGTCGGAGCCTACGACTGCCTTGTCAACATCACGGGCAAGGTGAAGCGTCCGATGTACTACGAGATGAAACGCAACGAGAGCCTCGCCTCCCTCATCCGCTACGCAGGCGGTTTCTCTGGCGACGCCTATACGAAGTCCGTACGCGTCTTCCGCAAGACGGGACGCGAATGGTCCATCTACAACGTCAACGAGTTTGACACCTCCAGCTTCGGCATGTCGGATGCCGACTCCGTGGATGTCGATTCCGTCATCGCCCGCTACGACAATATGGTGGAAGTGCGAGGCGCCGTCTTCCGCCCCGGTCAGTATGAGGTGGGCGGCGACATCAATACCGTTAAGTCGTTGCTGCAGGCTGCCGAGGGCGTGACCGAGGAGGCATTTACCGCCCGAGCCGTCATGCACCGTCTCAAGGCCGACCGCACCCTGGAAGTCGTCTCTGTCGATGTGGAGGGCATTCTGACGGGTCGTGCAGCCGACATCCCGCTGCAGAATGGCGACATTCTCTTCATACCAACACGTACGGACATGCAAGAGGAACGGACGCTGACCATAGACGGAGAGGTGCAATATCCCGGTATATATCAATATGCAGACAACGAGACGCTGGAGGACTTCATCCTTCAGGCAGGCGGACTGACAATGAAGGCCTCGACCGTACGTGTGGACGTGAGCCGCAGAATCATCAATCCCCGCGCCCTGGAGACGGACTCCGTCCTCGCCCAGACCTACACCTTCGCCCTGAAGGATGGCTTTGTCATCGACGGCGAACCGGGCTTCGTGCTCCAGCCGTTCGACCAGGTGTTCGTCCACCGCAGCCCTGGCTACAACGAGCAGCAGAACGTGGAGGTGAGCGGTCAGGTACTGTTTGCCGGAACCTATACGCTCAAGACACGCAACGCCCGCCTCTCCGACATCATGCGCCGTTGTGGTGGCCCGACCAATATGGCCTACGTCGCGGGTGCACACCTGGAGAGAAAGACCAACGAGACGGAGCGCATCCGTATGCAGGAGATTCAGCGCATGGCGCGTGAGCAGCAGCAGAAGAACCTCCTGGAGATAGCCACCAGAAGTTCCAACGCAGCTGGTGCCACTACCGTGATGAAGCAAGCCAACGACGTGGAGATGCAACGCTACACCATCCCCGACTACTACCCCGTGGGTATCCGTCTGGACGAAGCCATGCGCAATCCTGGTGGCAACGCTGACATCATCCTCCGCGACGGCGACCGCCTGGTCATCCCCGAGTACAACGGTACGGTGAAGATCAACGGTGCCGTGCTCCACTCCAACACCGTGGGCTACGTAGCTGGCAAGAAGGTCTCCTACTACATCGATCAGGCAGGTGGCTTTGCGAGCGACGCGAAAAAGCGCCAGACCTATATTCTTTATATGAATGGTAGTGTGGCCCGCGTGGGCCATGACGCCAAGGTGGAGCCAGGATGTGAGATCTTCGTTCCGACCAAGGCCCAGAGCAAGATGTCGCTGGCTGAGACGCTGAGCATTGGCTCAAGCGCGGCATCCATCGCCGCTGTGATTGCCACCATCGCCAACCTCTTGAAGTAAACGATAGCAAGGAGCGAGCCGCACACGTCAGATCCATCAACAAGGACACTTTGAAAAATCATGAACAGATTCGATATCAAGCGTAAATGGGAAGAGTTTCAGAAGAAGCGGGAGCAGAAGAAGGCAACCACCTCTTCTGACAGCGAATCCAAAGACACGATAGAGGAATCCACCTTGGAGACCTCTACGGAGGAGCATGTGGACACACAGGCTGAAAGCCCATCCACTCTTTCCGCCCCCACCATGACCAAGGACTCCACAACGACCAAGGACACCGCAACGACCGACGAGGACGATACCATCGACCTGAGGGAGATAGGCCGCCGCCTGTGGAAGAAGAAATGGTGGTTTGTGGCCCTGCTGCCCGTAGCGGCGGTAGTCTCTGCCATCATCATCGTGGACGTGCCCCGTACCTACACGACCAGCACGACCATGGCGCCAGAGATAGAAAATCCTGTCAGCTCGGGTGGTGCTCTCAGTTCCATCGCAGCCTCCTTTGGCTTCGACATGTCAGCCGTCCAGAGTACGGACGCCATCTCTCCTACCCTCTACCCAGACTTGATGGAGGACAACGGTTTCGTGGCAAGCCTCTTCAACATCCGCGTCGTGACGGCGGACAAGTCGGTCGATACGACCTACTACGCCTACATGCGCTACCATCAGGACCAGTCCTGGCTCTCGCAGCAGGGCGACACGATCATGAAGAAGATCGAGAAGATGTTTCCCAAGTCCAACAACGAATTCAAGGGCAACACCTCCAAAAGTCAGTTCAACCCCTACTTCCTCTCCAAAAAAGACGACGGCATCGTCAACAAGATGCGCGACGACATAGGCATCAGCGTGGACAAGAAGACGGGCGTCATCTCTATCACCGCCACGGCACAGGACCCGCTGGTCTGCCAGACGCTTGCCGACTCCGTGCGCGAGCGCCTGCAGAACTTCATCATCAAGTATCGTACCAACAAGGCACGCCGCGACGTGGAGTACTACGAGAAACTCGCCGACGACGCCCGCGCGGAATATGAGAAGACGCGCCGCCTCTATGCCAAGACGGCAGACGAGAATCTCGATGTGATCCTGGAGAGCGAGAAGTCGAAAATCGAGGATCTGGAGAACACGATGCAGATGCAATACAACACCTATACCGCAATGAACACGCAGCTGGAAGCAGCACGTGCGAAACTGCGCCAGTACACGCCCGTCTTCACCATGGTCAAGGGTGCCGACGTGCCTATCAAGGCCACGAGCCCGAAGCGCATGATCTTTGTTGCCTTCTGTGTGTTCCTGACCTTCTTCATTATTGCATTCTTCAGCGTCAAGGACCTGCTCTTCAAAAGCAAGCGATAAAGGACGAAGACCGTAAGCGCATCAATGGAAGCCAACAAGCGAATCATCCTCAACACATCCGTACAATATATCAAGGCAATAGTGACAACGATCTTGTCACTATTTTCCATGCGTATTGTACTGGAGGCTATCGGTGTCTCCGACTACGGCATCTTCTCCGTCGTCGGAGGCGTCATCGCCATGCTTGGCTTCATCACCAACGCCTTGGTCATCACGACCCAGCGCTATGTCTCCTACTATTATGGTCGCCACCGCACCAGCCAGGTGAAGCGCTTCTTCACCAACAGCTTGTTCCTCCACATCATCCTCGGTCTTCTCATTGGCTTGGCCCTCCTTGCCATCAAAGGACTGTTGATGAACGATTTTCTCAAGATCGACCCCGACCGCCTCGATGCGGCGAAGTCTGTCTATGACATCACGGTGGCGATACTCCTTGTCACCGTCGTCACCGCTCCTTTCAAAGCACTCTTCATAGCCAAAGAGAATATCGTCTTCATCTCTCTGGTCGAGATGGTCGATGCGATCCTAAAGTTGGCCTTAGCCTACCTACTGCTTTACATCCAGGCCGACAAGCTGCTGCTCTACGTCTTCATCCTCGCGGGCATCCAACTCCTCAACCTGCTGGCATTCGCTCTCTATGCCAACTGGCAGTTTCCGGAGTGTTCGCTCCTGATTCGCAAACGGGATATTAGCCGGATATACATCGGGCAACTGCTGGGCTTCGCAGGCTGGACCACCTACGGCATGGGAGCTGTGGCGGCTCGCAACCAAGGCATGGCCATCATTCTCAACATCTGTTTCAGTACAACGGTCAACGCAGCCTATGGCATCGCCAACCAGGTATTTGGAGCCATTTCCTTCTTGTCCACCTCGATCCTCAACGCGATGAATCCTCAGATCATGAAAGCGGAAGGCAACAAGGATCGCAAAAAAGTATTTGCCCTGGCGGAGAAAGAGAGCAAATACTCCACCATGCTGCTCATCATCATCCTCGTGCCGCTGATGTTTGAGATGCCTTCCATTCTCAATGTGTGGCTCACAAAGGTGCCAGATTACTGCGCCTTGTTCTGCAACGCCATCCTGCTGAGTTTCATCTGCGACCAACTGACAGCGGGCCTCAACACCATCAACCAGGCCATCGGCAAGATAAGAACCTATACGCTACTGATGTACACGCCGAAACTGGTCTACCTTCCCATCAGCTACATCCTTTTCCAAAACGGAGGTACAATAGCTGAGGCGATGGGCATGTTCGTCGCTATCGAACTGCTGGTGGCCTTGGCGCGTATTCCATACATACATTGGAAAACCCAGATGAGCATGAAGGATTTCTTCCTCCATGTGATAGTCCCATTACTGCCCCTGGCCCTTTTGGCCTGTGCCACGAGCGGCGGCTGCCAATTGCTATTCCATTTCAAGTACCGCTTCCTGCTGACGGGAGTACTCTCCGTTTCCGTCTCCTTCTTGGTAAGCTGGTTCACGGTCCTGGATCGCAACGAGCGCGGATATTTCAAAGAGCAAATCCCCAAACGAATCATTGGTAAGTGCGCAGTATGAGACTTAAGAAACTTGACATTCAAACCATCAAGAAAGAGAAGTTAGTCCAAATATGCTTCTACGCAGGCATACTTCTGGCTTTCTTTGGCTCCCTGCACCCTTGGTTCTTGTGGCCTTTGGGCACACTGTACCCTTTGCCCTCAGGCTTGCTCATCGGTACGGCAATGCTGATATCGAAAACCACCAAGGACAACTGGTTCACCAACGACCATTTTCTGGCTCCCGTCATGGGCTATGTAGCCATTTCCACCTATATGCTCGTCATCAACGAGACCAATATCAACGGCTACATCGTGAACGTCTTCCACACGGCCATCTTCTACTCGATCTTCCGCCTCAAAACGGAGAAAATGGAAGCTTTTATGACCTTCCTGTGCAAGGTTATGGGCGGTCTTCTTCTGGTTTCGATCCCAGCATTCTTCCTATACCTCGTTGGTTTCCCCTTTGTTGGTGTCGACGCCGTCTATGGAGACGATCTCTATTCATATACGAACTATTTCCTCTTTATGATTGACGATCGTACACTGTGGGCATTTTTCCCTCGCTTCAGTTCGGTGTTCCTTGAACCAGGCCACCTTGGAACAGCTGCAACCTTGTTGCTTTCCACGCAATTTGGTAAGTGGAAAAAATGGTATAATATAGTCCTCCTCGTAGCCCTGCTGCTCACGTTCTCCCTTGCAGCCTACGTCATCTACGTGGTAGTCATCTTCCTGAAGTTATGGGTTCAGCGCAAACAGTTTATCGGCAAACTGATCATGATGGTTGCTTTTATCAGCACCATCGTCGTGGGCTCTTTCTTTTATAATAATGGAGAGAATCTACTCCACGACCTCATTCTGATCCGCCTGGAGGTGGAGGACGGCGAGATGGCAGGCAACAATCGCGTGACGGAGGACTTCGACACCGACTTCGAGAAACTCTGTGAGTCATCTGCCGTCATCTTTGGCAAAAAACGCGAGAACCCCGAGTTTGGTAACTCCGGCTACAAGGTCTTCATTTATGAAAACGGAATCGTCGGTACAGTGTTGATGCTCATATTCTATATCGCCTCACTTGGCAAAATCAGAGACCGCAGAGCAACGGCGAGTGCGTTTATCCTTGCACTATTGGGCTTCATCGTACGCGGCTATCCGCTATGGTACAGTAACTACCTTACATATTACGACCTTGCCCATGAGGCACCACCCCTCCCTGATGACGCAGGGAAAAAGAAGAAAGAAAAGGAAAAATAGCAATGAACATCCTCTATATCCTCCACTCCACCTACCCCTTAGGCGGGGCATCCAAGTCTTTCCTGACACTTATCAAAGGAGTGCAGGAGCAGGGCCACACACCAATAGTAGTCGCTCCCGACAAAGAGGGCGTAGCAATTACGCTCCGGCAGATGGGTGTAGAGGTAATAACCATTCCCTTCCGCACCAATACCTACCCCGACTTGCGCAACGCCAAGGAAGCTATCCTGTTTCTTCCACGTCTCGTCGCACGGAGAATCCTCATACATAAGGCTGTCAACACCGTCTATAATCTGGTCAAATCGAAGAAGATAGCGATGATTCATAGCAACGTGAGTGTCGTGGACGTAGGCGAACGAGTGGCTAAACGGTTGAGAATACCCCATATCTACCATATACGCGAGTACGCCGATGTAGATTTCGGCCTACACTACTTCCCCTCCTCCAAAACATTCCACAAGCAACTGGCTGCGAACTACACCATTTGCATCACGAAAGCCATCCAGCAACACCACCACCTAGAGGGTAATCCGAAGTCTGTTGTCGTCTATAACGGAATCGTCATGGAGAAGGAGCAAGATGTCAAACAACTTCCCCCAACTCCCTATCTGCTCTACGCGGGCCGCATCGAAGAGACGAAAGGCCTCATGGATCTGGCCATTGCCTACACTCGATTTACAGAAAGAAATCGGTCTGCATGTTGTTCATTGGCTATCGCAGGAGAGGTGACTGATGCAATCTATTATCATAAAGTCACACAATATTTAGAAGATAAGGGCGTTAAAGATAAAGTAACCTTCCTCGGCCCGCGCAAGGACATTCATCATCTGATGCGCCACGCCATCTCCACCATCGTGCCCTCCCGCTTCGAAGGCTTCGGCAGATGCCTCCCCGAGGCAATGCTCTGCAACTGCGTCACTATCGGCCGCGACACCGCAGGGACAAAAGAACAGTACGACAACGGCTTCCAGCTGACGGGAGAGGAAATCGGTTTCCGCTTCCACAACGTGGATGAATTGGTGTTATGCCTTGAGAAACTCTGCTCTGCAAGCAGCCAAGAACTGCAAGGCGTACGTGAGAGGGCATTGAGAACGGTCTCCGAATACTACACGCAGCAACGGTACATTAACAGCATTATCCAGTTTTACGAGAGAATCGAACGTGAAAGGAGTCATTAAACCAATAGCAGAAGGAATAGGACGGGGATTCAGCCTCGTCTTTCCACCCGTTTTGTTCAAACTTGTCAACGCATTCGGCGTACACATCTATACGGGCTATTATGCCAGCCGTTTCAAGCGTTGGGGCAAGTGCTCCATTCTCGGATACCCACTGGAGCGCACCAACCGTTTAGATTTAGTTTCCATTGGTGATGACTGTGAGATTGACAAACACACCGTCCTGACGGTCTTTCCACAAGGCAACGGAGAACCAGAGATAAAGATCGGCAACGGATGCCACATAGGGGCATACGCCCACCTAACTGCCACACGCGGCATAACGATTGGCGACAACCTACTGACGGGCACCAATGTTATTATTACCGACAATGCTCATGGCGCCACAGACACAATTGAGGCACTCCAATGCGCACCCTCCAGCCGCCCATTACTGTCAAAAGGCGAGGTCATCATCGGCAATAATGTATGGCTGGCCAACAATGTTTGCATCCTACCGGGCGTGAAAATAGGCGACGGCGTCGTTGTTGCAGCCAATAGTTGTGTGACTCACGACTTGCCTGACTACTGCGTAGCCGCAGGCTGTCCAGCAAAAATCATCAAGAAAATAAATTAAGAAACTCATGAAAGCAAGAGTTATAGCATTTTACCTACCGCAGTTTCACCCCATCCCTGAGAACGACAACGTTTGGGGAAAGGGTTTTACCGAATGGCACAACGTCGTCAAGGGCAAGCCCCTGTTCAAGGGACACCATCAGCCACGCATCCCGACCGACTTGGGCTTCTACGACCTGCGTGTGCCCGAGGTGCGCGAAGAACAGGCGCAACTGGCTCGTGAAGCAGGCGTAGAGGGCTTTGCCTATTGGCATTACTGGCGCGGCAATGGAAAAATGCTGCTTGAAAGACCATTCAACGAGGTCGTTGCCTCGGGTAAGCCCGATTTTCCCTTCTGTCTCGCCTGGGCCAATCACGACTGGACAACCAAGACGTGGCAGCGCGGCAAGGGTATGGCAGACTCTAAGGTCATCATCTCCAAACAGGAGTATCTCGGCGAACCCGACTACCGAATGCACTTCGAGTATGCACTCAAGGCCTTCAAGGACCATCGCTATATCACCGTCGATGACAAGCCCATCTTCCTCATCTGGGATCCATACCATTTCCCGGATGTGACGCTCTTTATGGACCTGTGGCGTAAATGGGCGAAGGAGAGTGGGCTCAAAGGCGTCCACTTCGTTGCCATGGGCCACTCCACCTCTACCGTGAAGCGCATGCCCGACGGTAGCACCAAGCGCGTATTGCCCAATCTGGAGTCGAGTGCGGAGCTTTATAATGACTTTCTCAGTTTTGGCTTCGACGCAGTCTGCTCTTTCGGCCGTCCCCGTGCCGAGATGATCTATACAGGAAAGTACAAGCGTATCTCGCAGATCTTCCTGCGCAAGCTGATACCACAACTCAAGACGCTCTGTCTCGACTACCCGGAGGTGATGAAACATTGTTTTGCTCCCGAGGACAGTTGGGAAAATGTCTATCCCAATATCATGCCACAGTGGGACCGCAGTCCGCGCGCCGGCAATATGGACGGTGTCTTCGTCAACGCAACGCCGGAGAACTTCAAGAAGCACATTCTCCAAGCCCTGGAAGTCATCAAGGACAAGAAGCCCGAGCACAAGATTCTCTTCCTTCGCTCCTGGAACGAGTGGGGAGAGGGCAACTATGTTGAGCCCGACGAACTCTATGGGCACGGATTCCTTGATGCCATCCACGAGACGGTCTGGGAATAACACTGTTTCCACAGAGCATCAGTTTTCTCCACACTCAAGGCTGACTAAAGAGCAAAAGAATCATGAAGCGCGTCTTATTTGTCTCTCGAGACTACAATGCTAGAAACGACGGCGGAAGCGCGGTTGCCAAGCGCAACCTTGCCTTCCTCAAAGCCCTCGGCCTGCAAGTGGCGGAACTCACCATCGGGGTTCCGTCGCTGGCAGTTAGGCTGAAAAACGTCCTGCTCCGCGAAAGCTATGGCGACCGTCGGAGCTTGCGCAAACAATTGAAATACCATCTCTCACAACCCTACGACTTCGTCTTCTTCGACGGGTCTCACTATGGCGTTTATCTGCGAGAGTTTGCGCGCCACGGCTTCAAGACCATTTGCTTTTTCCACAACGTGGAAGTGGATTATTACCAGCAGAAATATAAAACCACCCATCAGCCTCAAGACAAGTTGATGGTGGGTTTCATAGCCCATAACGAACGCTGCTGCATCGACCACGCCTCCTATCTGATCACGCTCAACGAGCGCGACAACCGGCAGTTGCAGAAGCGCTACCACCGAGGGGCAGACTTCATCCTGCCCACCTCATTTGACGCCTACGATGCAGCAGAGCATCACGATTCCGTGAAATTGCCCGAGCAATACCTACTCTTTATTGGCACCAATTTCTTTGCCAACAAGGAGGCTATGGATTATTATATAAAAGAGATAGCCCCGTCGGTCCATATTCCCCTGCTCGTCGTCGGCAACATCGCAGAAGCTTTTCAAGATGCTACCGCCATGCCCAACGTTCACTTCCTTGGAAGAGTGGACGATCTGGCGCCTTACTACCTACAGGCCACGGCTGTTGTCGCCCCCATCCTGTCGGGGTCGGGACTTAAGACCAAGACTGTAGAGGCTCTGCGCTATGGCAAATATGTCATTGGATCAGCCGAGGCTTTCGAGGGCATTCCCATCCTAAACTACCCAGGAGCAGGATGCGAATGCCACAACACGTCCGACTACATCTCCCTCATCAACTCCCTGAAGGTCGCCAAAAACAACGAGGCTTCCCGCCGACTATTTGACGAACAGTTCTCCACCGCCACACAGCTCAAGAGATTTAGCGAGTTCATCATGAGTACAGCGCAATAAGGCATACCTGGTTACTATTCGTGCGCCATCAACCGTTGCTCGGCCAGACGCTCATACTTCGTACCTGGCATTCCATAGTTGGCGTATGGCCAGATGCTGATACCGCCACGGGGCGTAAATAGTCCAGTCACCTCAATATACTTAGGACTCATCAGCCGTATGAGATCCTTCATAATGATATTCACACAGTCCTCGTGGAAATCGCCGTGATTTCTGAAACTAAACAAATAGAGTTTCAGGCTCTTGCTCTCCACCATCCTCTGGCTTGGGATGTAACTAATGCGAATTTCTGCAAAGTCGGGCTGTCCCGTGATAGGACAAAGACTGGTAAACTCGGGGCAATTGAACCGCACCCAATAGTCGTTCTCTGGATGCTTGTTTTCAAACGTCTCCAGCACCTCGGGAGCATAGTCCATCTTGTATTGGGTCTTATGCCCCAATGCACTAAGTCCCTCCTCTTCTCTTCTCATGTTCTCCATCATGTGATGATAGTCAAATGGTTCATTTGTCGGGCTACCCGTACATGGCTGTTGCTCAGACAAGACCATTAGCGGGAAGCCCGACGATGGGCTGGTTAGCCCTGAAGTTCAAAAATCTTAAAGATGTTGTAGTTTACACCACGGTCATAGACCTCCCCTTCGTGACGTTTCAGCGCACGCACCACGCGGATAGTAATAGGCAATGCCACAACCTCATAGGCCGTCTTGAGCACCACCTGCCAGAGCATCAACTTCGGCAGTTCCGAGGCCGGTACCACGCCACCAAGCGCCAAGGGGAAAAAGATGAGCGAATCGAGGCTCTCTCCGGCAATCGTCGAGAGAATGGCACGAGCGGAAAAGCGGCGTGCGCCGTCGTGTAGCTTCATACGACTCATCACATAGGCATTGGCAAAACTACCGATAACGAATGCCACAAAAGAGGCAGCCGCAATACGAGGTGCCAATCCAAAGATGGCATGGAATCCCGCGTCGTTGTTCCAGTAGGGTGCACCAGGAATGGCGTCACAGATCGCACCCGTGGCTACGAAGAAGAAATTCATCGCAAAGCCTGTCCAAATGAGGAGGCGTGCCTTACCGTAGCCCCACACCTCGCAGACACAGTCGTTGATGATGTAGCTCACGGGGAAGACGATCAAGCCACCCGTTAGGCTGATTCCCAATACAGAGATTTGCTTTGTTTCAAGGATGTTTGCCGCAATCAGGCAAACACAAAAGAGAATGCTGAAAAGCATAAACAGCACACTCACCTGCTTTTTACTATTGTCCATGTTCTTGTTTTGTTAAAGGGGGTTGAGCAAGTACCCCTGTTTGCGGGTGCAAAGGTAGTGCAAATCGAAGACAATACAAAAAGAATTCCATTCTTTTTTATCGCTGAGATGAAGCCTACCTTATCCCTATAGTAGTTAATTTTCCTGAATCCCGCCTGAATGTAGGCGTTTTTTCCTACTTTTGCGAAAGAAATAAATTGAACTATAAACAACAAAGAACAAACATGAATATGAAAAAGACCGTATTGGCATTGGTACTTTTGTGCCAAGTGATGATGGCTTGCGGACAGCAGAAAGCCAAACAAACCGCTCCGCAGGGTGGCGATGACTTCGCGACGAAGATGGAGAACACGATCGCACAGTACAATGCATTGGAGTCCGAGGCAGAACAGTTGCTCAAAGGTGAGGAAAACGACGAGACCTTTGATCGGCTTGTCGCCCTTGGCCAGATCGCCGACTCCCTGTCAAAGGTACAGATCGACCTGCTGCTCAACATGCCAGAGGAAACACGCCAGTCGAAGACTCCGGCCAAGTATATACAGAAGCTCATGTATAACCTGGACTACGACCAGATGAAGAAACTCTGCGACCCCTCGACGGGCTACTACAACGAGCCAGAGATGGAGCAGCCCAAGAAGTTGCTCGCCGGTCTGGAGAGAAGGCGCCCAGGACAGATGTTTCACGAACTGACGATGAAAGACCTCAACGGCAAAGATGTGAAACTTAGCGATTATGTGGGCAAAGGAAAATATGTCCTCGTAGATTTCTGGGCTAGCTGGTGCGGTCCTTGCCGCCAGGAGATGCCCCACGTCGTGGCAGCCTACAAGCAGTATAAGGACAAAGGGCTGGAAATCGTTGGCGTATCCTTCGACAACAGGCAGGATGCATGGGCAGGAGCCGTGAAGAGCCTGGGCATGGAGTGGCCGCAGATGTCTGACCTGAAAGGCTGGCAGTGCGCTGCCTCCGAAGTCTATGGTGTGCGTTCTATCCCCTCCAACGTCCTTTTGGATCGCGAGGGCAAGATTGTTGCTGTCGATCTGCGTGGCGAGAATCTGCTGCAAGTGATTGGCGAACATCTGAAATAGAGATTAAAAAGAAACTGACATCGACACACGCAACTATCTTACATAGATAAAACCATAAACGGGATGACGCCAAAAGGTCGCCATCCCGTTTATGGTTTTATCTACACACCCATCAATCAGTTTTTCTTGGAAGATCCAACAAGCAATGAAGACAACCTCTCCATTCCTTGTGAAATGATGACGGGGCAAATCCTAAGTCAGGAATTTCAAACAGCGTAATTTATTCCTCTGTGGCAGCTTCCTCTGCCGTCTCGCCCTCAGCCTCCTCGGTCTCAGGCTCAAAATCGGTGATGCCAGCCTTGACAAGGATGTCATACCACTGCAGGAGCTTCTTGATGTCGCTATTGTGCACACGATCGCGATCGAAGTTGGGCAACACTTCGCCAAAGTATGCCTGGAGTTCTGTAGCCGAAGCCTTACGCCAGTTGAGCGAGCAAGGCTTTCCCTCCTCCTTGTCACGAACACTCGCAAGCACCGTACCCAGGGGAACGTCCTCCTCGTCGGTGTACATAGCAATGTCGGAGAGGCTGGTCACGCGGTCAGTGGCAAAAGCCGGACGACGCGTATGCGTCTCATCGAGCGTCTCCACAATGAGACTGTTGTTGCCACGGCTGACGAGCTTGTAAAGGCCTGGACGGCCTGCAATGGAAAGAATGGTCTGTTTCATTTCTTCTCTATAATCTTGTTTTAAATCTTGTTGTTTCGTTACTTCGTTCATGTTTCGTGAGTTGACTGGCCAAGAGCCTCCAACAGACTGTCGATCTGTGGCGAGAGCGGAATGATCCCGTCGTTCACAATCTCGAAATCACTTTTAGCACGCACCACGTCCTGTGGCAGTTGCCGTGAAATCCACGTCATGGCCTTCTCCCTGTCGATACCGTCGCGAGTCATCACTCGTTCCAAACGGGTTTCAATAGGCGCAGTGACACTGACGACATAGTCGGGATGGATACGCTCGTCGAAGCCGCTATCAAAGAGGATAGCCGATTCGAGCCATTGTGCTCCCGATCGCAGAAAGTCTTCGGCAACAGCAGGGTGGACGATATCATCGATGGCCCTCCCATGATCACGACTTTGGAGCAGATACTGCCTCAGTAGAGGTTTCTGAAGTTGCCCACCAGGAAAGAGATCTACACCAACGAGCGACGAGAGTTGCTCCTGCAAGGTCCGAGAAGTACGCATAAGACGCTTAGCAGCTGCATCGCAGTCATAGACCCTTATGCCCCGTTCTCCCAGCAAGCGGCAGACATAAGACTTACCGCCTCCTATTCCTCCTGTGATGGCAACTATCATACTTTCGCTATCTTTGCTCCACGAGATAATCCACCCACTCCGTGGCAGGTTTTGCCGAACGCACGCCAGCAGGAAGCGCATGGAGCGCAATATGACACTTGTCTCCCCCCGCGCTTCAGCACCTCATTGTAATCGACCACCAAGCGGAATCCCGCCGGCGACAAGTCCTTACCATCAGATGTCTTCGGCATCCTTCGCAGGATACTCGTCCCCACGATGAAGCGTACCTCCACACTGCCAGGGAAAGTGCGAAGCACCTTGTCATCGGGCAGGTTGATACAATCGATAGGCACCAGCACACTCTCCTCAATGAGAACGTCAGCAACAAACTCGGCACGCACCTTATCGGGGATCAATTTCGCTCCTGTGATGCGGCGCAGCCCTATGTTGACGACCTTGCGATCCGTGAAGTTCTCTATGTCAATCCTTTGAGTATAGACAGCATGGATACTGTCGAGCAAGGACTTAGAGGCATAAACAGTCACACTGTCTGGGTAGAAACGAGTGCCAGCGAGGTAGTAGTTCTTCCTTGGCCGTACAGTACCAGAAAGTCTTACAGGCACCTTCTTGCAGAGGCCATAGTTGTAGAAGAACCTGACGCGGTCGTTCTTGATGGAAAGAATCTTCGAACTCTTGGAGAGCTGCTGGTAGATCTGCTTCTGAATGTCTGCCGCCGAGATGGATCCCGATCCCTTGCCGTCGGAGTAGGCAGAGAAATCAAAGAACAATGGGCGGAAGGGCGCATCGGCCAGATAAGCCGCTATCATATAACCCTTGTCGCACACGGTGAAGCGGACCACACTGTCAGGCTCGTCGGTAATCACGACCTTGCGCGGTACGCCAGCCAGCCGAAGCGGTATGGTCATTTCCTTCTCATAGGTCTCGTTGAGGGTCATAATGAGCCAAAAGACACTACTGAGGATAAGGAAGAACAAAAAAATCAGAAACTGCTTGTTGAGTATTCTCAACAAGAGGTTTCTGACCTTTTCGAGGGCACGCCACATATTCTCCATACCGAGACGTCCTTGGTTGTCTGTGTTGAGCGTTCCGATTCTCTTATCCCGGACTTATTTCTTCTGTCCGTCCGGGGTGTCCTCCACAGCGCGGAACACATAGTGCTTATCAACAGTGATAACCACGCCGCAAGCGATCTCCACATCCACCTTTTTGGTGTCCGTATCAATGTGCTTCACTGTGCCGTAGATACCACCACCCGTGACGACGGAGGCGCCATTCTGAAGCGAGTTCTGAAACTCGCGGATTTGCTTTTGTTTCTTCTGTTGAGGACGAATCATGAAGAGCCACATGATGGCAAAGACCGCCACCATCATCAGAATCATGGGCAACGGACTTCCTTGCCCAGCCTGACCTTGTGCGGCCAGCAGAATGGATGTTGTCATTTTCGTATTATTTGTTATTGATGATTATTCTTGACTTGCCAACGGGGGCCGCTTATATGCCATGGCACCCCCCATTGCTCACTCCCTATTATATATATAAGGAGAAACCCCTTGGCTTAGCGACGGGGCTGCATCGGCTTGAGAAGTCTGCCCGTATCAACCAAGTGGCGTGCAATGGCATCGAGCATGCCGTTGATATAGCCACCACTCTTCGGAGTGGAATAGAGTTTGGCCAGATCAACGTATTCGTTGATGGTGACGCTAATGGGGATGTTGGGGAAGGTCAGCATCTCTGCGATGGCGATCTGCATGAGCACGACGTCCATATAGGCCAAACGTGAAAAATTCCAGTTGCGGCTCGTCTCACTCATATAGCGCTGGTAGGTGTCGGCATTGAGAATGGTGCTGCGGAAGAGCTTCAGCGCATACTCGCGATCCTCTGTGTCGTCATATTCAGGCAGCAACTCTTGGTCAGCCTTGTTGGCCGGATCGAATCTTTTGATGGTCTTGAGGACGAAGGTATCGACGATCTCCTTGTCATCGTTCCAGTAGAGACTCTTCTCCTCCAGAATGGCGTCGAGATCCTCATTGCCCTGTATCAGCGTGCGGTAGATACGACGCCAGAGCTCGCGGTCGGTCTCATAATCCTCCGCATCACTCATCATATACTCCTGATAGAGGGGACTCCGCTCTATTTGGTCACAAAGTTTACGTACCGCCTCGACGTCGTTCTCCCAGCTCATCTTTTTATCCTCCATAAAGAGGTTGAGCTGCTTATTCTCCTCCAGCTGTGTGGCAAACTTATTGAACGCAAAACGCTGAGACGGGGTCTCCGTCCCCTCTCTTTCCGCGCGACGCGTAGCAATATCCACACGACGTCGCTCCTCCTGCGTGATGGCCACAATCAACCCAAGAAGGTAATTGTATAGGTCATAAGCCTTGGAGAGACTGAACAAGAGTTCTTTCTCGGCCGTATCCATGTTGTGATGGCCGTTCTGATAGTAGGCATAGGTTAACTGGACTATCTTGACTCGTATTAGCTTTCTGTTGATCATACTACTTCTTCTTGTGCAAACTTTGTTTCCGATAGTGCAAAAGTAGGGAAATAAATTGATTCACGCAAATTATAGTATTCTTTTTCTGTGTTTTTTGAATTATTTCTTGTTTTGTTCGGGTAAAAGCCGTAACTTTGCACCGCTTTTTTGCTGAGCACGTCTCGTGTGATGGTGAATTAAGGCAATTTCATAAAATCAATCTTAATTTAGAGTAACACAATGAAAGAGATTAACATTACAGGTCAGAAGCGTGAAGCCCTTGGAAAGAAAGCTTCTAAGCAGTACCGCAAGGAGGGTTTGGTGCCCTGCAACATCTATGGTGAGAAGAAGTGCGAGAACGGCCGTCCCGTCGCCATGTCTTTTGTCGCCCCGATGTCTGAGCTCCGCAAGCTCGTCTATACGCCGCACATCTACGTCGTCAACCTCATCATCGACGGCGAGAGCCATCCGGCCATCATGAAGGAGCTGCAGTTCCACCCGGTCACGGACGCTCTGCTCCACATCGACTTCTACGAGGTCAACGACCAGAAGCCTATCGTCATGGGTGTGCCCGTGAAGCTTCAGGGTCTCGCTGCTGGTGTTCGCGCTGGTGGTCGCATGAACCTCTCCATCCGCAAGATCAACGTCCTGGCTCCGTACCAGCAGATCCCCGAGCACCTCGACATCGACGTGACGAAGCTGGGTCTTGGCAAGAGCATCAAGGTCGGTGAGCTTTCCTTCGAGGGCTTGGAGCTGGTCACCCCGAAAGAGGTGGTTGTCTGCTCTGTCAAGGCTACCCGCAACTCTGCCGCTGCTGCCGCTGCCGCTACCGAAGAGGGCGAGGAGTAAAAGTAGGAGCCATAAAATAGGAAATGGACAAATATCTGATTTGTGGACTGGGCAATCCCGGAAGGGAGTACGAATCGACCCGCCACAATACAGGATTCATGGTATTGGACGCCTTCGCGAAGGCGTCCAATCTTGTTTTTGACGACCGCCGCTACGGCTTCCTGGCCGAGACCTCTATCAAGGGTCGCAAGGTCTTTCTGCTTAAGCCTACCACCTTCATGAACCTCTCGGGCAATGCTGTGCGCTATTGGCTCGACAAAGAAAAGATAGACCAAAAGCGACTTCTCGTCATCAGCGACGACGTAGCCCTACCCCTTGGCGCTTTTCGCCTGAAGGGCAGCGGTTCCAATGGGGGACACAACGGCCTGGGACACATCCAGCAACTGATCGGTACTAACTACGCTCGCCTGCGCATGGGTATAGGCAACGACTTCCCGCGCGGCGCACAAATCGACTGGGTGCTCGGCCGATACTCCGACGAGGACATGAAGCAGCTTCAGCCCGCCATCGACACAGCGGTGGAGATGATCAAGAGTTTCGTCCTGGCGGGTATCGACATCACCATGAACCAGTATAATAAGCTCGGAAAGAAATGAGTGACACAGCGAGGATAGACAAATGGTTGTGGGCGGCTCGCATATTCAAGACCCGCTCGATAGCTGCTGACGCATGCAAGAACGGATGCGTGACGATGGGTGGCGTCAATGTGAAACCCTCCCGCAGCATCAAGGCGGGCGAGGTAATCGATGTGCGCAAACCTCCCGTCACCTACTCCTTCAAGATTCTCAAGCCTATCGAGAGCCGCGTAGGAGCCAAGTTGATTCCCGAAGTCTATGAGAACGTCACCGACCCAAAGCAATACGAGATCCTGGAGATGAGCCGTATCAGCGGTTTCGTCGATCGCGCCCGTGGCACGGGTCGCCCGACAAAGAAGGACCGACGGCAGATGGATGCTTTCATCGAGCCCACCCTCTTTGGTTTTGACGACGAGGACGATGACTTTTAACACAAGGCTGGTTCCAAGAGCAAGTTGCTTGACGCTCTTGAAACCAGCCTTGACGTTGAGGCAGTACTGGCCTCTACAAACTGGACACGAACCTATTCACCCCTGCACCTGCCAAGATTGCTGAATATCAGATTTTGCTTTTAAAATAAGCCTTAAAGGCATAGTTGATAAAATGGTAGGAGGATCGCAAAAGACTCAGTCCTTCGATATCGCGATAGACACTCCACTGCCAGGGAAGCACCTTTAGCTTGTTGGCCGATATAGAGCCTGCCACGATGCGGTAGGCAGCATTGGTCGTATTGGTGTTTTTCGCTATGAACCCCTGCTTCAGGATAGAGAGCCACAACACATAGTCCTCATGGTGGACATGCAGAAACTCCACCTTGCCCACCTTCTGACGGTCATAGATACCCGTGAGGTTGCCTATCACATTGCCCGAGAGCAACTGGTTGTAGGTAGCACAAGGGGGAGCCTTGACGACGCGGTTGGCACGGTGGCCAGCCTCATCCATCTTCTCATAGTTGGAATAGACAATCGCCACCTTCTCGTCTTCGAAAAGCGGTATCTGCTGCTGCAGTTTCTCCGGAAACCACACATCGTCACTGTCAAGGAAGGCAATGTAGCGTCCTTTGGCATGCTTCACGCCCATGTTGCGGGGCGAGGAAGGCCGCCCCGTATGATGATCGTTGATGAGCAGGTGGATTCTCGAGTCTTGCTCTTGATATGTACGCACAATGTCACAGGAGTTGTCTTTCGACGCATCCTCGATAACGAGCAGTTCCCAATGGGGATAGGTCTGCTTGAGGACAGACGTTATCGCTTCGCCAACATAGCTGGCGGAGTTGTGCATTGGCATGATAATAGAGACCAGGTCATTGTGCATATATATCTTGCATTTTCATTTTGCGAATGCAAAAGTAACGATTTATTCTGACATACCAAACTTTTTTGCCTTCTAACCCGTCTGGCTTGTCAATTTCTACTCTCTACAATATCGGCTCCGCTTACAAACGCCCCCTCATCAGAAGCTGTCGTTTGTCGCAACAGAAGGTGCGAACGCGCAAGCCTACGTCCTACTTTTTAAGTGCATAGACCCTCACCCAGTCAAACTCTGTCTCGTAGGTGGCATCGAGTCTCGGTGCCTTCGACATGGTAGGTATCCAGGTGTGGTCGCCGACGCTCTGGTTGAGGATGATATAGAACGGGTGGTCGAAGGGCCACTGTTGTCCCTTGCGTGCCTTCTTTGTATTGAGGCGCTTGTAGGTGCCTACCACCTTGCCGTCCACCGTCCAGGTGAGCTGTCGTTTGTTCCACTCCAGTCCATAGACGTGCCACTGGGTAGCATCGACCTTGGCGTGGAAGGAATGGCGCGGCGTCTCGGCCTGCTTGGGATCGGTAGTCCAAAAGGAGTGAGCCGTATGGTAGGAGTCCGGATTGAGACCGAAGAACTCCACGATATCGATCTCGCCGCTATAAGGATGAGGCGGAGCAGGCTGCTTCGGCAGCAACCATGCAGCAGGGAAATTGCCCGGCAGCATATTGGTGCGCATCCGCAGTTCTATCTTGCCATACTGGAAAGCAAAGCTACTGCGCGTATCGACCGCTCCAGTGAGCATCGTGGCGGTATCACCGCGCTCACTGGTATTGGGGATGGCACGGCAGACCAGTTTGCCGTCGCGGATAAATACCACATCAGACGACTTACTGATCCAGCGGTTCCAGCGCGACGTACCGCGGACGCTCCGCTGCCACACCTTTGGATTGGGCTGGGCACCATCCTTCAAGTCAAACTCGTCACTGAACACCAACTGATAGCGTGACTTCGCATTTCCCCGTCTCGACTGGGAAAAAGAGCACATGACCATCAACAATACGGCGGAAATGGCCGCCACGACCCATATTTTTTTCATCATTCTGTTCTTGCTTTGAGTTGCAGCCTCGCTTCGACAAGTCGTAATAAACGGCCCACGAAGCAAAGCGATGCAAAAGTAATGGATTCTGCGCAACTATGCAAGCAATCGGCCTGAAAACCCGTCTCTTCAAGTCGATTTGTATTTTTAACGGAGAAATATTTGCACTATCAAGAATAATCCCTACCTTTGCAGCATGAAAGTAAAAAACGTAAGAAAACGTATCCATGCAGGGAGATTCTTTGCGGAGAGCACAATATTAGGGACGGAACTCCGTTATAGAAATGAAACTGAATGCTAATAATATGTTCATAAAGACAACGACACTAACCCCAACTATCCTGTTTGCGGAACAAGAAGCGGAGTACATTCCCGACGGAATGTCGAAGTCAGGACAGCTTTCCAAGCGTGTCTTCGATTTCATTGTATCGGCTTTCTGCCTCGTTGTTTTCTCGCCGCTGATGCTTCTATGCTATCTGCTGGTAAAGCGCGAAGATGGTGGTCCCGCCATCTTCAAGCAAGAGAGAATCGGCATGAATGGAGAACCGTTCTACATCTATAAGTTCAGAAGCATGAAGATGGATGCCGAGAAACATGGCCCGCAACTGACCAATCACGACGGCGATCACCGCATGACGAAGATCGGCCGCTTCCTCCGTGACCATCATCTCGATGAGCTGCCCCAGCTTTGGAACGTGTGCAAAGGCGACATGGCCTTTATCGGTCCACGACCGGAACGCAAGTTCTACATCGACCAGATCATTGAGCACGACCCGCGCTACATCAATCTCTATCAGATTCGACCGGGCGTGACCTCTTACGCCACGCTCCACAACGGCTACACCGACACGATGGAGAAGATGCTGCGTCGTCTGGAGCTCGACCTCTACTATCTGGAGCACCGCTCATGGCTTTTCGACTGCAAGATCCTGGCAGAGACCTTCTTCAGCATTGCTTTCGGAAAGAAGTTCTAACTGCTACAAAGTTTTAGCAGAAAGAGAACTCGTACGAGTTTCGCACAACCAAACCGTCTCATTATAGAGAAGACGCAAAACAGGCGCAAGAAGGATGTTTTCCTCTTGCGCCTGTTTTGCGTCTGTCACGATTCTCTAATAGGTATCGTGGTGCAGGCTCATATACTCATCGAAGAGCTGAAGACATTCCTCGCGATCCAGTTCCTCCATGTAGTCGCCGAGCTTCTCACGTCCCCCAAAGATGCCGTCAAACTGATCGTCGCGGAAACCAATGCGCCCGTTGTCGGCGATGGTACAACCATAATAGATCTTACGGATATTGGCCCACATACAGGCGCAGAGGCACATGTGGCAAGGCTCTCCCGTGGTGTAGAGTTCACAACCCGTGAGGTCGTAGGTGCCCAGATGGCGACCTGCGTCTCGGATGGCAGCCACCTCGCCATGACAGGTGGCGTCATGGTCACGTAGCACACAGTTGTGACCACGCCCCACTATCTGTCCATCCTTCACGATGACGGTACCGAAAGGTCCGCCGTGACCCGCTCTTATTCCCTCGCGAGCCTCCTCAATGGCCCGCTTCATCAGTTCATGTTTTGTCATATCTCATTCTTTCTTTGTTCGTAGTCATTCATGCGGTTCTATCGCAAAGAGCCGCCTTTCCATCATTTCCACCACCCGTTACAATCCGAAGAGCATGGGTAGGAGGAAGGTCATCGCCACACCGATGATCACCTGGAGTGGCAGTCCGATGCGGACATAGTCCATGAATGTATAGTGACCCGCCTTCATGACAAGCGCATTGGGCGGTGTGGAGAACGGCGAGGCGAAGCACATACTCGCACCGAGCGTCACGGCCAGCAGGAAGGCATAGGGGCTGACTCCCGTCTGCTGCGCTGCGGTGAAAGCGATAGGTGCCATAAGGACCGCGGTAGCCGTATTGCTGATAAACATAGTCAGCAGCGACGTCGTGAAATAGATACCGGCCAGTAGCGCATAGGGCCCCGCCTCGCCAAGTACGCCTACGAGCTGAGCCGACACCATCGCCGAGACACCCGTCTTCTCCAGTGCCGTGGACATCGGCATCATCGCCGCTATGAGCACGAGACTCTCCCAGTTGATGGTCTTATAGGCATCCTCCACTTTGCGGAAGCAGCCCGTCAGCACCGTTAGCAGGGCTGCGACGATGACTGCCGTGACAGGCTCGGCCCACCCCATCACCATAACGACCACCATCAGAAGCATGATGAGGGCAGCCATCGGTGCCTTGTAGTCGAGCGTCACCTTGCTGATGCTCTTGTCAGGGCGTCCCATCACGACCCAGTTGTCAAGTTCATTGTCAAGAGCCAACAAGTCTTCCCATTGCGCCTGTACCAGAAGCACGTCGCCACCATGGAGGTGTTTCTCGCCCAAGTCGTCATAGATATATTCCTCTCCGCGCCGGATACCCAAGACCGTCAGGCCATACTGCTCTCGTGGACGCGACTCACTGATGGTAGCCCCCACGAGTTTCGACGAGGGGAGCAGCACCAGTTCGGCTATACCGATGTCATAGAAGTCGATGGTAGCTCCCTTCATCCGTTCCAAGCCCCATTCGCGCTCCAGCTCCTCCATGCCTTCTTTGCGTCCCACCAGGTAGAGGATGTCGCCCTTGCCAATGACCGTGTCACCGGTGACGATGCTCTGACTGACGTTTCTCACCATACCAAGGGCGGTATTCTCCTCGTTGCGTATCTCCAGGATGGTCACGCCGTGGCGTGTCTTCACAGCCAGTTCCGACACCATGCGCCCCACCATTCCACTGCCAGCCGGGACATAGTAGCGGCGCAGACTGTCCGCCAGTTGATACTCCTCCACCAAGTCGTTGAGCGACTTGTCGGCCTCGGTATCGCGTTTGGCCCGCTGCTTTCGCACCAAGGTCTTGGAGAGTGGCAAGAGATAGACCACACCTATGGCGATCACAATCAAACCCACAGGCAGGAAAGAGAAAAACGAGAGTCCCTCGTAGCCGCCCTCGATCAGCGCCTCGTTGATGACAAGGTTCGGAGGCGTACCAATGAGCGTGAGCATACCGCCCAGACTGCCGGCGAAGGCGAGGGGCATGAGCATCCGCCCGCTACTGAATCCGGCCTGTGCCGCCATACTGACGATGATAGGCATCATCAGCGCCACCGTACCCGTGTTGCTTACAAAGGCGCCAATCACCGAGGTGGTGAGCATGACGAGCAGGAAGGCGCGCGTCTCATTGCCCTGTGCAAGACTCATCATCCGCTTACCCGTCTCCCGTGCCAGTCCGGTTTGAAAGATGGCGCCACCTACGACGAAGAGGCCCGCCATCATGATGACGACAGAGGAGGAGAAGCCCGCCAAGGCTTCGATGGGACTGAGCACGCCCGAAACCATCAATACGGCGAGGGCGGAAAGCGCGACCACGTCGCTACGGATGCGTCCCCAGATGAAGAGGGCGACGGTCAGACCAAGAACTATCAGTGTGAGTGTCATATTTTTAGGTTTATATTATAGGATCCCTCGCTTAATACTTACCGACTGCGGACGCTGAGGGCTGCGGACGCACTTTTTTGCGCACCCCGTTTCCCATCTCAGAAAGGCTACGCAAAGGTTGTACAAATATACAAAAAAAATGCCTGTTTCTAACAGGCCACCTTCTTGTTTTAGGGAAATGTTTGAGAAATTAAGTAGTTTTCAGTAAAAAACGCCATTTCGACATGGCAAACAAAAAAAACACAAGTGCACGATATGGAAAACAAGCCGCAAGGGCAGACAACCATCGTCATCCTCACCCTTGCGGACGTTTTCTCTGCTACTGATCAATCTTTTTGATTAGGCGAGCTTCAGGCTGGCCTTGATAGCCTCTATCTTCTGCTCAGCCCTTGCCTCGCAAGCGGCAAAGTCGGCAGCTTCTTTCAGCGTGTCCTTCACTTCGAGGTAGAATTTGATTTTCGGCTCCGTGCCCGACGGACGCACACTCACCTTCGTGCCATCCGTGCAGAACCACTGGAGCACATTGCTCGTCTCGGGCATCACGAGCTGCGTCTTCGTGCCGTCGGCCTGTGTGGCCTCCAGCGTCTTGTAGTCCTTCCACAAGCAGACAGGCACACCTGCCAACTCCTTCGGCGGGTTGGCACGGAAGTCGGTCATCATCTGCTGGATATCCTCAGCACCCTTCTTGCCCGGACGCTCCACATTGATGGTGAACTCCTTGCTGTAGCCATATTCCTTGTAGATGTCCATGAGGATATCGTAGAGGGTCTTGCCGTGATCCTTGGCGTAAGCACAGATCTCGGCGAGCAGGGAGCAAGCACTCACGGCGTCCTTGTCGCGCACGAAGTCCTCGGCCAGGAAGCCATAGCTCTCTTCGCCACCACCGATATACTGCTGCTTACCCTCCGAGAGCTTGATCTCGCGGGCTATCCACTTGAAGCCCGTGTAGCAGTCGCGCATCTCGATATGGTTTTTCTCAGCTATCTCGCGAATCACCTCCGTGGTGACGATGGTCTTCACGATGAAGTCGGTCGGCTTCATCTTGCCCACCGCCTGACGATTGGTGATGATGTACCAAAGGAAGATCAGGCAGGTCTGGTTGCCATTGATGAGCACCCACTCTCCCTTGTCGTTCTTGCAAGCCATACCTACGCGGTCTGCGTCGGGATCGCTGGCCATGAGAATGTCGGCATCCAACTGTTTGGCGTCACGCAGTCCGAGGGTCAATGCCTCGGCAAACTCGGGGTTGGGACGATCGACAGTGGGGAAATTGCCGTCCTTCACCATCTGCTCAGCCACACAATGGACATTGTCGAAGCCCCAGTACTTCAGCGACTGCGGGATCAACACGCGGCCAGCACCATGCAGCGGTGTATAGACGATCTTCAGGTCGTGCTGATGGCGGATCACCTCGGGGTCGATGCAGATGGTCTTGATCTGCTCCAGATAGGGAGCATCCACGTCAGCACCCACCATTTGGATGAGGTCGTTGTTGCCTTCAAACTTCACATCGGCGATCGTGACCTTGCCCACCTCGTCGATGATGCCCTTGTCATGGGGAGCAAGCACCTGTGCGCCATCCTCCCAATAGGCCTTGTAGCCATTATACTCGCGCGGGTTGTGGCTGGCGGTGAGGTTCACACCTCCCTGCGCGCCAAAATGGCGGATAGCGAAGGAGCACTCGGGCGTGGGACGCATCTCGTCGAAGAGATAGACCTTGATGCCGTTGGCAGAGAAGATGTTGGCCACCGTGCGGGCGTAGAGATCGGAGTTGTTGCGACAGTCGTAGCACACCACCGTGCTGATCTGCTCCCGATCCTTGAAGTTCTTCTTCAGATAATTGGCAAATCCCTGGGTTGCCATTCCGACGGTATAGATGTTCATACGGTTGGTGCCTGCGCCCATAATGCCGCGCAAACCGCCTGTACCAAATTCCAGATCACGATAGAAAGACTCCACCAACTCGGTTTTGTCTGCATTGTCAAGCATGGCCTGAACGGCCTTGCGAGTGGTTTCATCGAAGTCGGGGGTCAGCCATTGCTTGGCCTTGGCCTCACACTGTGCGATAAGCGCTACATTGTTATCCATAGAAGTAATGTCTTGTTTTAATTGATACTCTACTCTATTTTTTTGCAAATATAACCAAAAAAAATGGAACGGGTGCAGCGATTAGGGATTTTTTTGTATTTTTGCAATTCAGAAGAACAGTGTCCTGTCCGTTGGAGAAGCTTTCCCCATCGCGATTGGCATATCACTCATTATTAAATAAAAAAGAGGAAATCACAATGGATCTCAACTTCAATGGCCTTCTGCTGGCCGTCTGTACTTTTCTCATCATCGGCATCTGCCACCCCATCGTCATCAAAACGGAATATTATTTCGGCACACGTCCTTGGATCGTCTTCCTCCTCATCGGACTGGGTTGCCTCGTTGCTGCCCTGTTTATCGGGTCTCTATTTTGGTCAGCAGTCTGTGGAGTGACGGGAGCAAGTTTTCTATGGGCCATCGGTGAACTCTTCGACCAAAAGAAGCGGGTGGAGAAGGGATGGTTTCCGATGAACCCGAAGCGGAAGGACGCATACCAGCGAGGGAAGGGAAAATAGAACGAACAGGCACGGGCAGACGCACCCAACCCATCAGAATACGGGCGGGCGCGTTAATCCCATCAGATATCCTTGGTCTGCTTATCGACCGCCTCCTGCGCCTTGCGGTTGGCCTCGGTGGCACTGGCCTTGCGATGATACTGCATCACCTTCTTGCCAAAGAGCGCAGCCATGGAGTCGGTGGAGAGATAGACCATGCGGCCGTCGTCGTGTCCCACGGAGTCGTTGGGGATGCGGTATCCGCGCTCATCGACGGTATCTTTGTAGATATAGAGCCAGCCGTTGTAGATATGCCAGCCCGTATAGACCGTGACGACAGGATACTCCACAGGACTTTCGTCCTCCAATGTGTTCTGCTTCTGTATGTAGCCGACGGGCGAGGCGAGGTTGTGGCTCATCAGCGTGAAGCCATACTCGCGGGGCACGAAGAGCGCCTCCTTCATCGAGTCGGTCATCTCTTCCATGATTTGCTCCTCGGTCTTTGTGGCACTGGGTTTCAACTTGGGCAACACCTGGAAGGTCCAGGTGCCTTTGAGTTGTTCCAGGTCTATGACCTCCAGCGCCTCATGCGGGTTGCGAGGATTGACCACGATGGCCAATTCGTCGCCGATGGCGATGTCTCCGAAGACCTGACGCTGCTTCATCGCCCTGACGATATTGTAGAGCACGGGGTCTCCTCCCTCGTTGCGGAGCACTACGATGACGGAGTCGGAACAACCGTCGCAAGCCAGTCCATAGACCGTATGGTCACCCTTCAGCCGCACTTCGTCAGAGATGGCGCCTTGGTCGCCATTGGTCGCCACGTCGGTGCAGGCTGCCAGGAAAGCTATCACAATGAAAAACAATGGATAGAGTATTCGCTTCATATTTTCAAGTACTTTTACGACACAAAGTTAGCCAAAAACTGCTAAAAAAGACAAGTGTCGGGCGTTTTTTTGAGATATTTTACCTAATTTTGCAGCCCGTATGGTTACGCCGTAACCTACTTTTTGTTGTAGAAGAAGAAATTGAATTTCGTTTATATGAAAAAAAAGATTCAGTTCAGTCTCGTCTATCGGGACATGTGGCAAAGTTCAGGAAAATTCCAACCGCGTAAAGATCAGTTGGAGCGTATAGCTCCCGTTATCATCGAGATGGGTTGCTTCTCCCGCGTGGAGACCAATGGTGGCGCCTTCGAGCAGGTCAGCCTTTTGGCTGGCGAAAACCCCAACGAAGCCGTCCGTGCCTTCTGCAAGCCCTTCAACGAGGTGGGTATCAAGACCCACATGCTCGACCGCGGCCTCAACGCACTGCGCATGTATCCCGTGCCCGATGATGTCCGCGCGATGATGTATCGCGTGAAGCACGCACAGGGTGTGGACATCCCCCGCATCTTCGACGGTCTGAACGACATTCGCAATATCGCTCCGTCCATCCGTTGGGCCAAGGAGGCAGGCATGACCCCGCAGGGCACGCTCTGCATCACCACCTCCCCCATCCACACGCTGGAATATTACAGCAAGCTCGCCGACGAGGAGATTGCTGCAGGAGCGGAGGAGATCTGTCTCAAGGACATGGCCGGCATCGGCCAGCCCGCCTTCCTCGGCCAGCTCACGAAGATGATCAAGGAGAAGCATCCCGACATCATCATCCAGTATCACGGCCACTCGGGCCCTGGTCTCTCGATGGCCTCCATACTGGAAGTGTGCAAGAACGGTTGCGACATCATCGACACCGCCATCGAGCCGTTGTCATGGGGCAAGGTTCACCCAGACATCATCTCCGTCCTGAGCATGCTCCGCCATGCGGGATTCGACGTACCCGACATCAACATGGACGCCTACATGAAGGCCCGCGCGCTGACGCAGGAGTTCATCGACGAGTGGCTCGGCTACTTTATCAACCCGCAGAACAAGATCATGAGTTCGCTGCTCCTGACCTGTGGCCTGCCTGGTGGCATGATGGGATCAATGATGGCAGACCTCGGCGGCATCCAGACTTCCATCAACAACCTGCGCCGCAAGAAGGGCGAGAAAGAGCTCTCTACCGACGACCTGCTCGTGAAACTCTTCGACGAGGTGGCCTATGTGTGGCCGCGCGTGGGCTATCCTCCCTTGGTGACGCCGTTCTCACAATACACCAAGAACATCGCGCTGCTCAACCTCCTCACCCTGGAGCAGGGCAAGGGCCGCTTCGTGATGATGGACGACTCGATGTGGGGCATGATCCTCGGTCGTAGTGGCCGCGTGCCGGGAGAGATCGATCCGGTGCTGAAGGAGATCGCTGCCCAGAAGGGCCTTGAGTTTACCGAGGCCGACCCGCACACGCTGCTCCCCAACGCCCTGGACGACTTCCGCAAGGAGATGGCCGACAACGGATGGGACTGCGGCCAGGACGAGGAAGAGCTGTTTGAGCTGGCCATGCACCCCGAGCAGTATCGCAACTACAAGAGCGGACAGGCCAAGAAGAATTTCCTCGCCGATCTCCAGGCTGCCAAGGACAAGGAGCAGGGATCGACGATGAGCATCGAGGAGGCCACGGCCTTCAAGCATGCCAAGGCCGACGCCATCGTCTCGCCTGTCAAGGGACAGTTGTTCTGGGACTTCCAGGGCGACGGCGAGGCAGCTCCTGCCATCGAACCGTTCATCGGCAAGGAGTATAAGGAGGGCGACACCTTCTGCCACGTCATGGCCTCCTGGGGCGAACTGGTGGAAGTGCCCGCTTGCCTGGGTGGCAAACTGGTGGAGATCTGCGCCAAGCAGGGATCCAAGGTACGTAAGGGCGACGTGATAGCCTACATACAGCGAGAAGAGTAATGTACATGGTTTAGGACCACTCCTACCCATACGATGAACTATCAAAACATTATAGATCAATACTATTCAGAGGAGAATGCGCTACGGCGCATTCTCCTTGTGCATAGTCGGCAAGTGACAGAGCGGGCCTTGCGCATCGCGGATGCCCATCCCGAACTGGCGATCGACCGCCCGTTTGTACAGGAGGCAGCCATGCTCCACGACATCGGCATCTTCCTCTGCGATGCGCCGGGGATAGCTTGCCACGGCAAGGAACCCTACATCTGCCACGGACGGTTGGGAGCAGAACTGCTTCGCCAGGCTGGCTACCCACGCCACGCACGCGTCTGCGAGCGACACACGGGCGCAGGACTGACCAAGGCGGAGATCGTGGCACAACACCTGCCTATTCCCGCCCAGGATTTTCTGCCCGAGACGCTGGAAGAACGGCTGATCTGCTATGCCGACAAGTTCTACTCCAAGAGCCACCTCGACAGGGTGAAGACTCCGGAGCAGGCCGAGCGGAGCCTCTCCAAGTTTGGTCAGGAGGGCGTAGCACGCTTCCGCCAGTGGCGGCAACTCTTCGAACCTGACACCCTTTGACACCTACAACCTCCTCATGAAAATAGAAGAACTACGCACGCTCTACGCCTCGCTCCCACAACTGGGGGCCCTGGCGAAGTTGCTGAAGGACGGGAAGACGCGCCATATCAGCCTCAACGGACTGGTCGCTTCTGCTCCCGCCTTGTTTTTTGCGGCCTTTGCCGAACGATGCCCCTACCCCATCCTCTTCATCCTCGAAGATGCCGACACGGCAGGCTACTTCCACAACGACCTCAAGGCGCTGGGCATAGAGCCCTTCCTTCTTCCCTCGTCCTACAGAAGGGCGGTCAAATACGGCCAACGCGATGCGGGAAGTGAGATTCTGCGCACAGAGACGATGGCGGCGCTTTCGGCTGAAAAGACAGAGGGCAAACCGCTATACATCGTCACCGAACCGTCGGCGCTTGCCGAGCGGGTGGTCTCCAAAGAGCGACTGAACGACCAAACCATCCGACTGGAGACAGGACAGGAGGTGGAGGTGGTGGCACTGGAGAAGCAGCTGCGTGCGTTGGGATTCCAAGAGGTGGACTACGTCTATGAACCAGGACAGTTTGCCGTGCGCGGCAGCATCCTCGATGTCTATTCCTACAGTTCGGAATATCCCTTCCGCATCGACTTCTTCGGCGACGAGATCGACACGCTACGCACTTTTGAGGTCGAGACGCAACTCTCGCTCCAAAAGCGCAAACAGGTGGAGATCGTCCCCGAACTGGCTCAAGCGGACCATGAGCAGATGACGTCCTTCCTCCATCTGCTGCCCGAAGAGACGCTCATCGTGACCAAAGACCTCCACTATGTGGCCGACCGCATCGGAAAGATCTTCGACGAGGGCTTCTCCAAGAGTGCGCAGACAGAGCAGATGGAGGGCAAGAGCGAGGTGGAGCAGGAAGCCATCCGCCAACAGATGCTGGCCGAGACGAAATTGATAGGGCGCGGGAAGTTTCTCACCGATGCGCTTGGCTTCCGTCGCATTGAGACGGCGACCAGTCCGACCCACACCGCCGAGGCGGTCATCACCTGCGAGACAACGCCTCAACCTCTCTTCCACAAAAACTTTGACCTGCTGCTGCAGACGCTTCGCGACGACGCTGCGGGCGGCAAGCGGGTCTTCATCCTGGCCGATAGCCAAAAGCAGAACGACCGTCTGCGGGAGATCTTTGCCTCCAAAGTCTCTGAGAGCGGTGGCGCCCCTGTGGCATTCACGCCCGTGGACCGCACGCTCCACGAGGGTTTCAACGATGAGACCCTGGGCGTGGCCCTCTATACCGACCACCAGATCTTCGATCGTTTCCATAAATACACGCTCCGATCGGACAAGGCGAAGCAGGGAAAGATGGCGCTGACGATGAAGGAACTACGCGAGATGGAGCCAGGCGACTTTGTCGTCCATGTCGATTTCGGCATCGGCAAGTTTGCCGGACTGGTACGCGTGCCGGCTGGCGAGAGTTACCAGGAGATGATCCGGCTGGTCTATCAGCATGGCGACATCGCCGACGTATCCATCCACTCGCTCTACAAGATCAGCAAATACCGACGGGCGGAGTCGGGGGAAGCGCCACGCCTCTCCATCCTCGGCTCGGGCACTTGGAACAAACTCAAGGAAAAGACGAAGAAGCGCATCAAGGACATAGCGCGCGACCTCATCAAGCTCTATGCCCAGCGCCGTCACGAGCGTGGCTTCGCCTTCTCTTCCGACAATTATATGCAGCACGAGCTGGAGGCCTCGTTCCTCTACGAGGATACACCCGACCAACTGAAATCGACCCAACAGGTGAAGCACGACATGGAAAGCCCGCGTCCGATGGACCGCCTGGTCTGTGGCGACGTGGGATTTGGCAAGACGGAGGTGGCTATACGCGCCGCCTTCAAAGCCGCTTGCGACAACAAGCAGGTAGCCGTGCTGGTGCCGACCACCGTACTGGCCTTTCAGCATTTCAAGACGTTCTCCAAACGACTGCAGGGCATGCCGGTACGCGTGGACTACCTGTCGCGTGCACGCACGACCAAACAGACGCGACAGGTGACGGAGGACTTGGCGGCAGGCAAGATCGACATTCTTGTCGGCACCCACAAGCTCATCGGCAAGTCGGTGAAATGGAAAGACCTCGGACTGCTGATCATCGACGAAGAACAGAAGTTTGGCGTGGCGACGAAAGAGAAGCTCCGCCAACTGAAGACCAATGTCGATACGCTCACGCTCTCGGCCACACCCATCCCTCGCACACTACAGTTCTCGCTCATGGGGGCGAGGGACATGAGCATCATGCGCACACCTCCGCCCAACCGCTATCCCATACAAACGGAGATTGCCACCTTCTCCAGCGAGGTGATAGCGGATGCCATCAACTTCGAGATGAGCCGTGGCGGACAGGTGTTCTTCGTCAACGACCGTATCGCGGGACTGGCGCCAATAGCGGAAATGATCCACAAGTATGTGCCCGACTGCCGTGTGGGAATCGGCCACGGACAGATGTCACCCGAGGAGTTGGAGAAGATCGTGATGGGATTCATGAACTATGACTACGACGTGCTGCTCTCGACGACGATCGTGGAGAACGGTATCGACATCTCCAATGCCAATACCATCATCATCAACGACGCCCACCGCTTCGGCCTGTCCGACTTACACCAGATGCGTGGACGCGTGGGGCGGTCCAACCGCAAGGCGTTTTGCTACCTCCTTGCCCCGCCCCTGGCCAACCTCACGGCAGACGCTCGCCGCCGACTGGAGGCCCTTGAGACCTTCTCGGAACTGGGAAGCGGTTTTTCCATCGCCATGCAAGACCTCGACATACGCGGGGCGGGCAACCTCCTGGGAGCAGAGCAGAGCGGATTCATGGAGGACTTGGGCTACGAGACCTATCAGAAGATCCTCACCCAGGCCGTGACCGAACTGAAAAACGATGAGTTTCAAGATCTCTATGCGGAGCAGATCGCACAGGGCGAGGCCATCTCTGGCGACGACTTTGTGGACGACTGTGCCGTGGAGAGCGACCTGGAGATGTATTTCCCCGACAACTATGTGCCGGGCTCTTCGGAGCGAATGCTCCTCTACCGCGAACTGGACAATATCGAGCGCGACGAAGAACTGGAAGCCTACCGCCAGCGCCTCATCGACCGTTTTGGTCCTGTGCCCCGACAGGGTGAGGAACTGATGCTGGTCGTGCCGCTGCGAAGAGTAGGAAGACGCCTGGGCTGCGAAAAGATTATCCTTCGACAAGGCAGGATGCAGATGCAGTTTGTCTCCAACACACAGAGTGCTTTCTACCAAAGCGCAGCCTTCGGACGCGTCATCAACTACATCGGCTACCACCCTCGCCGCTGCAACCTAAAAGAAAAAAACGGGAAGCGATCGATGGTCGTCTCACAAGTGGCTTCGGTAAAAGAGGCCGTAGAGATCTTGAAGGACATCGACGAAGAGAAGCAATAGAGGGGAGTCACCTACCCATCTTGTGGCCTCATTCTCCGGCGGTGCCTCCCTCTTCCTCCTCGCCAGGCAAGGGTTCCTCCACCCCCAGGGCCCAGGCGTATTTCTTCTCCCAGCGCCAGATCGTGGCGCGCGAGGCATGGGTGAGGCACTGTATCTGATTCTTGGACATGCCAAACCTTAATAGGTAGCATGCCTGCTTTTGCTGCTTGGTGACTTCGCCCGACTTGCCGAGCAGGGCCTCGGCAAACGAAGGATATGCCTGGTCCACGGCGTGGTAGAGCTGGTCCCAGTCGTCGCTGGTCAGCTCCTCCCCTCCCAATGCCGCCTTCCTGAACCTGAGGGCCACGTCCTCCGAGCTCTCCTCGAGCTTCGACTGGTGGAGCAGCTGCAGGAAGATCTTTCCTTCCCTTATCTTCTCTGCCAGCATCTTTTCGGTCTCCTGCAGTGTGGCGGCGTGGACAGTCAGTTTGTCGTTGGCCTTGTCCAGCTCTGCCTGGGTGTTCACCAGATCTTTCTTCGTTAGCGCCAAGTCCTCCTTCGACTCGCGCAGTTCCACCTCCTTACGCTCCATCTCCTTGCGCAGCTCCTGTTCGTTGTGGGCCATCTGCTCTATCCGCTCCGAGAGTTCCAGCATCTTCCGCAGGTGTACGTTTCTCCGGTGTATGAAGACAATGGCGCCACCAGCCCCCAGGAGCGTGAAGACAAAGATCGAGACAAAGAGCGTCCTGGCATACATTTCCTTCTCGTCCCTCAGTTCCATTTCCTTCTTTTGGTCCATGTGGTACTTGTAGGCGTTGGTGAGCGTGGCTGCTTGCTCCTGACGCCTGCCAAAGTCGAGGGTGTCGCTCAGCTGCATGTATAGCACGGCGTAGCGGTGGGCGTTGACGACATCTCCCTGCTCCTCGTACAGTCGAAACAGCTGCTTGGCGGCATCGTACATGTTGTTCTGGTCCTTGCCGTTGTCGATGATGCGCTGGCTATAGATGATGGCGGAGTCCCTTTTCCCACACGCCATGTAGTAGTGGGCAAGGGCCTGGTCCTTCAGTACGGAAAAGTAGGGATTCAGCTCCTCCTTGATCAGGGGGCGGCAGCGCTGTGCCTTCTTGATCTCTCCCAGTCCCGAGTAGTCCATCAGCAGGCGTATATAGGACTCCTGGTACGCTGATTGGTCCTTGGTAGTGTCGGCGATATGAAACGCTTTGTCATACTCCTTGACGGCTTCCTTCGCGTTGCCTGTGGCCTTGTAGGCTGCTCCCACGTGCATGTGGTCCACAACGTCTTCCGTGCCGAGTTCCTTGGAGATTCTCAGCTCCTCCTTCGACATCGCCAAAGCCTCCTTGTAGTTTTGCACCCTATATTGCAGGAAATTCAGGTTGGAGTAGGTGTTGCGGAGCATGATGGAGTCGCAGTCTGGGTGTCCTATGGCGAAGTCGGTTGATTTGTAGAAATACTCCAAGGCGCGCGGACAGTCTTGCAGGTCGCGATAGACGCTGCCTGCATAGTAATAGACCTCTTGCTTCTCCTGGTCGCTGCCCTTCTTCCCAAAATATTCCACCAGTTCTTTGATCTTGGCATCGGATTTTGGCAGGATGTTGGCCTTGTCGCTCAGACGGATGTGGAGCAGGTCGTATTTCTTTTGGGCATACACGCTTCCGCGTCTCGCCTCTTGCTCGAGGGAGTCGAGCATGGCGAGGGCTTGCTTGGGATGGTCATTGCCTACCATCTTGATGTGCTCCATCTTGTCCAACGGCCCCTCCTTGGAACAGGAGGCGAACAGGATGGCAAGCAATGCGCAGAGGCATCGAAAAGCGGTCTTCCCCATAGTGTGAACAATTTGTTTTTTCGCTGCAAAGTTACTACAAAAAAGTGAAATGCGGAAAGATATAGTGATAGAATTGAGTTACAAGGGTTTTGGTTGAAGTGGCGATAATCCGTGAAGCCATTACAATCCCTGCCGAAGCCAAATCCTGACGCCGCTACGTTACTTGTTCGTAACCATGCCCGAAAATGCGACAAACGGGTACGAATAGCGAAACAAGGCTCTAAGGAATAGTGAGTTATCCATAACTCATGCGAAAAATCAGGTTACGGAAAAAGATTGCGCCGTTCCTCCCCGTTTTGCGTACCAACACCGGACTCTTCACCAACTAATTTTGAAACCCAAAAATTAAGGACAATGAAGAGTACATTTTCAGTAATCTACTACCTCAAGCGTCAGGTAGTGAAAAAGGACGGGACAGTTCCCGTCATGGGACGCATCACGGTGGACGGCAGCCAGACACAGTTCAGCTGCAAACTGACTGTCGATCCGAAACTGTGGGACACCAAAGGTGGACGTGTCACGGGCAGAAGCACGGCGGCACTCGAAACGAACCGTATGCTTGACAAGATGCGGGTACGCATCAACAGGCATTATCAGGAAATCATGGAGCGTGACAACTTCGTCACGGCGGAGAAGGTGAAGAACGCCTTTCTCGGACTGGAACACCGCTACCACACGCTGATGCAGGTGTTCCGCCAGCACAACGAGGACTACGAGAAGCAGGTGGAGGCAGGCATGAAAGCCAAAGGCACGCTGCTGAAGTACCGCACCGTTTACAAGCACATGCAAGAGTTCCTCGACATCCGCTACCATGTGAAGGACATCGCCCTAAAAGAGCTTACCCCGGCTTTCATCTCCGACTTCGAGATGTTCCTGCGCACGGACAAGCACTGCTGCACCAATACCGTGTGGCTGTACGTCTGCCCGTTACGGACGATGGTATTCATCGCCATCAACAACGAGTGGCTGACGCGCGACCCGTTCCGCGAGTATGAAATCAAGAAGGAGGAAACAACACGCAGTTTCCTGACCAAAGATGAGATCCGCCTGCTGATGGAGGGGAAACTGAAAAACGCCAAACAGGAATTGTACCGCGACCTCTACCTGTTCTGCGCCTTCACGGGGCTGTCGTTCGCGGATATGCGCAACCTTACGGAAGAGAATATCCGCACCTACTTCGACGAACACGAGTGGATAAACATCAACCGCCAGAAAACGGGCGTGGTGTCCAACATCCGCCTGCTCGACATCGCCAACCGCATAATCGGCAAATACCGGGGACTGTGCGGGGACGGCAGGATATTTCCCGTTCCGCATTATAACACGTGCCTTGCCGGTATCCGTGCCGTCGCCAAGCGTTGCGGCATCACCAAGCATATCACGTGGCATCAGAGCCGCCACACGGCAGCCACGACGATATTCCTCTCCAACGGTGTTCCCATCGAAACGGTCAGCTCCATGCTCGGACACAAGAGCATAAAGACGACGCAGATTTACGCAAAGATAACCAAAGAGAAGCTCAATCAGGACATGGAGAACCTTGCCGCAAGATTGAACGGCGTCGAGGAATTTGCAGGTTGCACCATCTAAAAAGAAAAGCCATGAAACGTGACACAATCATCATCGAGGACAAGGCAGTCAGCGTAACCGGTAACGACGTGTGGATGACCGCCACCGAAATAGCCGGATTGTTCCATACGACCGTCCCGGCAGTGAACGCCGCCATCAGAGCCGTCCGCAAGTCGGACGTGCTGAACGACTACGAGGTGTGCCGCTACATGCAGCTTGAAAACGGGCTGCACGCGGACGTGTACGCCCTTGAAATCATCATCCCGGTCGCTTTCAGGGTGAATACCTACAACACCCACCTGTTCCGCACATGGCTGGTGGGAAAGGCACTCTCACAAGAGAAACGGCAGACATACGTGATGTTCATACAGAACGGAAAAGCCGGGTATTGCTGATTGCACATACCCCATAAGACAAGTAAACGGGTAGCACCACAAAAGGTGTCACCCGTTTACTTTTTTCAGGAAACCGCCTCACTCCAGCGGCTTGAGGTAGTTCGCTTCCAGTACCCGCGCAGCCCCGTTTCCGGGTAAAGCACCTTCCCTCCCAAAAGTATGAAGGGCAACACGCGGTTGTTGCGGTATTCCTGCAAGGTGCGCCGGCTCCACACGGAGCAGTTCCGCCACCTCGCCGTCCGTCAGGTAACGTTCCCCGTCCAGCGGAGGACGGTAACTTTCCAGAAATGCGGACAGCCATTTCGAGCCTTTGCGCATATCCTGCACCACAGAGGCTATCGGCTCGTCTTCCATCGTAAAAACATCGTTGTTCTCGTTCATCATAACTTCGGATTCAGTGGGTGAATAAATCAAATCATCTGCCGTGCGGATAGAGCGTGCCGACAAGCGGTATCAGCCGCTTCACCTCCTCTGGCTTGTAATAGAACCTGCGGTTTATCTGCGAGTAGCCGATAAGCCGCCTGTCACGCAGCGTCTGCAACGTGCGCGGGCTTATTCTCAACTGCCCGCAGACCTCCTCGCCCGTGAGCCATCTTTCCATGCGCCCCGTGTCGCTTTTGCGCCTCAGGGCGGCGACCTTCTCCGAGAGTGCGCCGAATGCCGCCACCATCATCTCGAAAGTCTTTTTCTCGATAGATACTATTTCCATATTCATGTCATTTAGAGTTTGCCGCAAAGGTAACGAAACGGCATACAAGACGTATCGTTTTCCGCTGAAAGGCTGCCTGTTGCGCCGTTTGACCGGGTTACGGAGCCATCTTCCGCAAAAATCTTACGTGAGTCACGTAGTGAGTTGTTAAAGCCCCTTTTGTTTATTGCCGAATTTTGTCGCAGAAACAAAAAGAAAGGACTGAACATGAAAGTGATAACAATGGAAAGTTCCGCCTACAAGGAGATGATGGCGCAGATTGCGAACATCGCAGGGTACATCCGCGAGGCAAGGGACGAGAAGAAACGGAAGCGGGAAACCGAAGACAAGCTGCTTGACACGGCACAGGCGGCGAAGATGCTCAACGTGAGCAAGCGCACCATGCAGCGTATGCGCACCGACCACCGTATCGAGTATGTGGTGGTACGCGGAAGCTGCCGCTACCGCCTTTCCGAGATACTGCGGCTATTGGAGGACAACACAGTAAGGAACGAGGAAGGGACAATAGACACCCTGTTCCACAACCACACGCTGCGCACGGGCGGCAAACCAAAAGGAAGGAGGACATAGGTCATGGAACTGCTCACACGAAACAACTTCGAGGGCTGGATGCAGAAGCTGATGGAACGGCTCGACCGTCAGGACGAACTGCTGCTGGCGATGAAGGCTGAGGGGAAACAGCCCACTATCACGGAAAGCATCCGCCTTTTCGACAATCAGGATTTGTGCATGTTGCTCCAGATAAGCAAACGCACCCTCCAACGCTACCGCAGCGTAGGCGCATTGCCCTACAAGACGCTGGGCAAGAAGACCTATTACAGCGAGGAGGACGTGCTGACATTCCTTTCCAACCATATCAAGGACTTCAAAAAAGGAAGATATAGCCTTCTACAAGGCTCGTATCCATAATTTCTTTCATAAATAACCCATTAAAACATTTTTCAGATGGCAAAGAAAAAAAGACGAAAAGGACGTGCTGGTAGTCCGTGACGAGAAGACAGGCGAGATCAGCGTGGTAGCCGGGCTGAACGCGGACGGCACACCCAAGCGCACCCCCGCAAAAGCGGAGAACGCGCAGAGTTTCCTGCAATTCGACCGACATGGCGACGTGCTGGACAACTTCTTCAAGAACTTCTTCCGGCAGTGCAAGGAACCCAGCCGCTTCGGTTTCTACCGCATTGCGGCAGACCAAGCTGAAAATCTCTTAGAGGTGATGAAGCAACTGCTGAAAGACCCCGAAGCGAACAAGGAGCTGCTCGCCCCTCACAAGGTGGACACCTCCGACTATGAGAAGAAGGTGCAGGAAGAGATGGCAGCACAACAGACAGAGAAACAAGAACCTCAAAAACAGGAGAACATGGAACAACGGAAAGAACAGCAACAGGACAAATCCGAACAGATGCAGGGCAAACGTGGCTACCAGCCCATCGACGAGAGTAAAATCAACTGGCAGGAGCTGGAGGACAGATGGGGCGTAAAGCGGGACAACCTTGAAAAGTCCGGCGACCTTACGAAGATGCTCAACTATGGCAAGTCCGACTTGGTAAAGGTCAAACCGACCTTCGGCGGCGAATCATTCGAGCTGGACGCCCGCCTCTCCTTCAAGAAGGACGGTGAGGGAAACATCAGCCTCGTGCCGCACTTCATCCGCAAGGAGCAGAAGCTGGATGAGTACAAGGAACACAAATTCTCCGACAATGACCGGAAGAACCTCCGCGAAACGGGCAATCTCGGTAGGGTCGTGGACATTGTGGACAGGGAAACGGGCGAGATCATCCCCTCCTACATCAGCATCGACCGCAAGACGAATGAAATCACGGACATTCCGGCAAGCAGGGTGCGCATCCCGGAGCGCATCGGCAAGACGGAAATCACCACGCAGGAGCGGGACATGCTCCGCGCCGGACTGCCCGTACGCGACAAGCTCATCGAGCGCAACGACGGCAGAAAGTTCGTCACCACCCTGCAAGTGAACGTGGAGCAGCGCGGCGTGGAGTTCGTGCCGGGAACCGGCAAGTCGCCCCGTACCGCACAGACACAGGAAACCAAAGGCGACACATCGAAAAGTCAGGCGCAGGGCGGGGAAAATGCCGCACAGACCAAGAAGGAGCAACGCCGCAACACGTGGACGAACGAGGACGGCAGCATCCGCCCCATCAGCAAATGGAGCGGCGTGAGCTTCACCGACCAGCAGAAAGCCGACTATGTGGCGGGTAAAGCCGTGAAGCTGGAGAACGTGACCGACAAGCAGGGCTTCCATGCCACGATGTATATCAAGTTCAACCCGGAGAAGGGACGCCCGTACCGCTACGACACGAACCCTGACAATGCACAGCAGGTTGCTCCGTCCAACGAGAGCCGCACGCAGGTGGCGGTGAACAACGATGGCAAGACCAACGAGGCTACAAAGAATCTGAGAGAGCCGTTGCAGAAAGGTCAGACCAACCCGAAGGACGCCCGCCAGCAACAGCAGCAGGGAGAAGCCGCAGAAGAAAACGGGCAAGGGCATGAAAAGAAAAGCCCTCCGTGGCACGTGAAATCGCCCGCATCGTGGGCGCGACAAAGAGAGAGGAAGGATATTTCGAGGGAGGCGGTTATGCCGTGACATGGGCATTCGGACACCTCGTTCAGCTTGCCATGCCCGACGGCTACGGCGTGCGCGGATTTGTCCGTGACAACCTCCCGATTATTCCCGACACATTCACGCTCGTCCCCCGTCAGGTCAGGACGGAGAAAGGTTACAAGCCCGACAGCGGCGTGGTGTCGCAGATAAAAGTCATCAAAAGACTGTTCGACACAAGCGAACATATCATCGTGGCGACCGATGCCGGACGCGAGGGAGAGCTTATCTTCCGCTACCTCTACCACTATACGGGTTGCACCACTCCTTTCGTGCGCCTGTGGATCAGCTCTCTCACCGACAAAGCTATCCGCGAGGGACTGCGGAAACTCGAAGACGGCAGCAAATACGACAACCTCTACCTCGCCGCCAAAGCGCGGAGCGAATCCGAGCTCGTGGGCATCAACGGCACACAGGCGTTATCCATCGCCGCCGGACACGGCACGTATTCCGTGGGGCGGGTGCAGACACCAACGTTGGCTATGGTATGTGAACGCTACTGGGAGAACCGCCGCTTTACGTCCGAAGCATTCTGGCAGCTCCATATCGCAACGGACGGTTGCGACGGCGAAGTCGTGAAATTCTCATCCTCCGAGAAATGGAAAGAGAAAGAACCGGCGATGGAACTATATAATAAGGTAAAGGCGGCAGGTTGCGCCACTGTCACGAAAGCCGAGCGCAAGGAGAAGACGGAGGAAACTCCCTTGCTCTACGACCTGACCACGCTCCAGAAAGAAGCCAACGCCAAGCACGGCTTCACGGCGGAACAGACGCTTGAAATCGCGCAGAAACTCTACGAAAAGAAGTTTTCAAGAGCAAACAGGGCAAGAGTTTCGATGCTGTTGTCGCCTTTGACGGGGAATATAACACGACTTTTGTGTTCCCGGAGGCTAAAAAGGACAAGAAATTTTCAGGACGGAAGAAATAGTATTAACTTTGCCACTTGTTCAGAGTAATGAATTGTTCTTCGATACCGGATTACACTCATACTTTGGATTTAGTGGTGGCACTCGGAGGGATACCGAGTGCCTTTTTCTTCCTTTTTCCAACCGATTATCCCGTTAATTATCAATCCGCTAAATCCAAAGTAATGAACAACAAGAAGAAAAACGAGGGTCAGACCGACTTTTCCTATTACGGTCTGTACCTGCTGGACTATCTCCGCACGAACAAGTTTGAACAGGCTGACGACACCGCTTTCATACGGGAACGGGCCGACCGTGCCGCCGAAACGTATGAGAGGGCACGGCTTGAAGGCTATCCCGCCGATGGTGCGCAGGAACTGGCGATGGACACGCTGCTGCGCGGGCTGCATTATTCCCGTTACGCCATCCTCCGCGAAGTCGTGGAAAACGAGTTTGCCGATGAAGTGCCGGAAGAGAAGCGTGAAGCCTTTGTCCTGAAACTGCTGCCGCTTGTCGGCAACGTGTTCTCCGTCTATGACCTCTCGGATGACAATTTCGCCCTGTCTTCCGATTACGACCGGAGCTGACGGGAGCAACCGTCCTTTACTTAGACGAATATGGCGTTTAACCGCAAACAGAAACTGCGGGACAACATCGAGGCGATACGGACGGCATTCATCCTTGACAGGGAAAATAGGACAGCGACAACCGAAGAGCGTGCCATACTTCAAAGGTACTGCGGTTTCGGCGGTCTGAAATGTATCCTCAACCCTGCAAAGGAACTGACGGATGCCGTCGGGTGGGCGAAATCCGACCTCGAACTGTTCGCCCCGACGGTGGAGCTGCACAGGCTTATCCGTGAGAACAGCAAGGACGAAACAGAGTACAAGCGGTTTGTGGATTCGCTGAAAGCGTCCGTGCTGACTTTCGAGAAGGATCTGCTCACGGGTACAATCTTGAGGCATCTCTATCCCGACCAGAAAATGCGCACCTGCGGTTTTGAGAAAATCGAAAGACCGTTCAACAATTATTTCGACTTGGCGGTGTCCAACATTCCGTTCGGTGACATTGCCGTGTTCGACGCGGAGTTTCAGCGGAGCGACTCTTTCGGCAGACGCTCCGCCCAGAAAACCATCCACAACTATTTCTTTCTCAAAGGACTGGATGCCGTGCGTGACGGCGGTATCGTGGCGTTCATCACCTCGCAAGCCGCACCTGCCGTTACAGATACCCCATCGGAAGCGGTGGGGACTTTCCTTTTCCCCGACATCGAAGCGGAAAAGCCGAAGGAGGAAGTCGTGGACCTTTCTCCGCGTGCCTACCACCGCACGCCGGAGATGCACCTGCGCGAAGGGTCGCTGGTGGCTGACCGGGGGCGTCATAACATCGGCTACCTGAAAGACATCACGCCATACGGGGCGTATGTGTCGCTGCGTGACGCCTACGAGCGTCTGTACCGTTATGAATCGCTCCGGCGCGAGGCAAATGTTCCGTGGCGAGAGCATCTGAATACCTGTTACGATGAGTTTGTCATGCGCTACGGCAACCTCAACGCCAAGCAGAACGTGAAGTTAGTGATGATGGATGCGGGCGGGCGCGACATCCTTTCGCTGGAACGGATGGAAAACGGAAAGTTCGTCAAGGCGGACATCTTCGAGCATCCTGTTTCCTTCGCGGTGGAGAGCCATGCCAACGTAGGCTCTCCCGAAGAAGCCCTGTCTGCGTCGCTCAACAAATATGGTACGGTCAATCTCGACTATATGCGGGAGATAACCGACAGCACGGCGGAGGATTTGCTCACTGCCCTGCAAGGGCGCATCTACTACAATCCGCTCGTGACCGGTTACGAGATCAAAGACCGTTTCATCGCAAAGCGGAACGCATAGAGGCATGGATGGGTGACAATCCCGAAAATGAGCGTATGCCGGAGGTGAAGCAGGCGTTGGAGGCTCTGAAAGATGCCGAGCCGCAGCGCATCGCCTTCGAGGATCTGGACTTCAATTTCGGGGAACGCTGGATTCCGACGGGTGTCTATGCCGCCTACATGAGCCGGCTGTTCGACACGGAGGTGAAAATCGCCTATTCCGCAAGCATGGACGAGTTTTCGGTG